>Ga0315281_10015060_pt1 | contig 10383 bp, 10 predicted proteins | sample YL17G07_0_MG_FD_204540 | JGI IMG/M metagenome (GOLD analysis project Ga0315281, IMG submission 204540) | Sediment microbial communities from Yellowstone Lake, YNP, Wyoming, USA - YL17G07_0 | ecosystem: Environmental > Aquatic > Freshwater > Lake > Sediment | place: USA: Wyoming | collected...
CGTCGCAGGAGCGACGCCGAGACGCGAACCGTGTCCGCCAGGCTCGCCGCGCGGCGAGCATCCGCGGGGCCCACCCGCAGGACGCCGACCGAGGAGCTGCTGCCGGCCGGTGCCGGGAACGCCACCAGGGTCACGCCCGCTGCGCACAGGCCGCGCCGGGGTCGACCAGCCACGACGACCTCGCCCACGATGACCTCCGGACACCGGCGGCAGAACGCCAGCCCGATGTCCGTCGAGCAGACAGCCGCGCAGAGCGGATGACCGTCCTCCCACCCGGCGGCCAGTCGCGGGCGAGGCGCCTCGCCGTCCGGGCCGCCCGCCGAGGCGACCCAGAGCTCGGCTGCGGCCAGATGCCGATCGACCGTGGACTCCTGCACCCGGTGAGTGTACCGATCGGCCATCCGCCGCGACGGAATCGCCAGGCGACGCGACATCGGGTCTCGTTCTCCGGGCGTTCCCTGATATCGGAGAGGGTCGGCAGCACCGACGATCGGTCGCACTGATCCACGTCAGCGGGAGTCTTCTATGAGCGTGCTCGGCACGTCGCGGATCTCGACCCTGGGCATCCCCGCCCAGCGCAATCCTCTCGACGTTCATCCAGCCTACCAACACGACCGCGTTTCGGATCCCGCGACGGGTGCTTCGGCCAGCTACGCCGCCGTCGCCTCAAGCCCGGAAGGAGCCGGGGCCGTCTCCCCGTCCACGGTCCAGTCGCCGAGCCCGGCGGCCAGCACCGCCGCCGCATCCGGCTCGACCAGCGGGGCTGCCCTCGCGTCGCTCCAGTTCATCGCGGTCCCCGCGTCCACCGTCGCCGACCCGGTGCCCGCCAGCACGACGACGAGCGATTCCGTCCTGGCAGCGAACGCCTTCTGGAACGACGTCGTTGCCCGGATCCGGGCCGGCGAGTCACCCAAGGCGATCCAGGAGGCCAACGCCAAGGCCGCCGGCACCAGTGTCTTCCCCGGTCAGGGGCCGGAGCAGGTGCTCCCCGGCGACGCGTACCTCACCGAGGTCATCGGCGGCATGCAGGGACGTGAGAACGCCCCCATTGATGTCTCGCTGGGCACAGACTGGCACGCGGTCCTGGCCACCTCGCTCGCGATGCAGGCGGCCGGAACCTACCGCGGCGTGAACACAGGCCTCCTGGCAAGCCAGGACGCGAACGCGGCGCGGGAGCTCCAGTCGATCATCGACGCCGCCCGGGCGAACATCGCCAGCGGTCTCGGCGGCATCGCGACATCCACCCAGGCGGCCCCCGTCGCCGCCTCCACGTCCGCGGGGCAGGCGGTTCTCGCCGTACCCGCGGCTGTCGCCCGAACGGCCCCGGCCCTGCCCGCAGCTCCGGTCGCCGCGCCGACCCGTCCGGCCGCGCCCCCGGCCGCGCCGGCTACAACCCCGACACGCCCGCACACCGCAGCGCCCGCCCATGCGGCCGCGACGCACCGTGCCGGGCCATCCCACCGGACGAAGCCCATCCGTCACGCCGCCGCCCACCCGGTCAGGAAGTCCAGCCACGCCCCGACCGCAGGCCGCACGGCGCCGACGCCAAAGGTCGCATCGGATCTTCCCATCCAGCCGCCCGCGGCTTCCGACCGGGTCCTCAACGGCGGCATCACGAGGCCGGCGTCCCGCGGCGTCACCCGCTTCGACTGACGTCATCACGCTTGCGTCCGCCGCCGGCTCCAATCTCCGGGCGTTCCCCGATATCGGCCGGACGCCCCCCAGCCGACCATTGGGCCAGCCTCAACACCCTCCCTTGGAGTCCACCCATGAGCGTCTTCGATACCCTGCGGATCGCCGGGTCGGGCCTGACGGCCCAGCGGCTGCGCATGGACGTCGCCTCCAGCAACCTCGCCAACGCCCAGACGACCAGGACCGCCGATGGCGGACCGTACCGGGCGGAGAGCGCCGTGTTCGTCGCGGTCCCCATGGGACAGGCCGCCGGACCCGGGGTCGCCGCGATGGCGATCGTCTCCCCGGGGCGGGGGTTCACGCGGGCCTACGATCCCGCCAGCCCGGACGCTGACGCGGAGGGCTTCGTGCTCCACCCGGACGTGGACGTAGCGACGGAGATGGCCGACCTGATGGGCGCGGCCCGCTCCTTCCAGATCAACGCGACCGTGGTCCAGGCCGTCAAGCAGAGCGCGCTCGACGCGCTCGACCTGGGACGCTGACGATGGTCAGCCCGATCTCCCCTGCCTCTCCCCTGGCGATCGCGCCGATCGGGCCCAGCACGACCCCCGCAACGAGCGCCGGCGGCTCGGGCAACGGCGGCGGATCCTTCATGGACGTGCTCGGCCAGGCCGTCTCCAAGCTCAACAGCGACCTGGGCAGCGCGGACAACGCGATGGCCTCGTTCGCCGCCGGCGGCTCCGCGGACCTCTCCACGGTGGTCCTCCAGATGCAGGAGGCCTCACTCGAACTGAAGCTGGGTGCGCAGGTGCGCGACCGGCTCCTCGAGGCGTACCAGGAGGTCATGCGGCTACAGGCGTAGCCGTGTGAAGACCACCAGCGATGGGACAGTTCCAGCTCCTTCTCGGACAGCTCTCGCTGCTCCAGCGCATCTGGATCGCCGCCGCAACGTTCGGCTCGATCGCGCTCCTGGCGGTGTTCGTCAGCGTGGCCGGCAAGCCCAACCTGCAGGCCGCGTTCAGCGGCCTGTCCGCATCCGACGCGGCCGCGGTGACCGAGGCGCTGCGCAAGGCGAAGGTCAACTTCGAGCTGACCGACGCCGGGTCGACCATCATGGTGTCGTCGACCGCCCTCAGCGACGCCCGCGTCGCCATCGGCGCGGCCGGCCTCCTCCCCGACTCCAAGCAGCCCGGGTTCGAGCTCTTCGACAAGGGTGGGTTCGGGATGTCCCAGTTCGAGCAGCAGGTCACCCTGCAGCGAGCCACTGAAGGCCAGCTGTCCCAGACCATCGAGTCGCTCGGCGGCGTCGAGAGCGCCCGCGTCTCCATCGTGCCCGCCCAGGACGGCCTCCTCGCCAGCCAGAACCACCCGGCCAGCGCGTCGGTCGTGGTGGCCATGCGCAACGGCCAGTCGCCCGATCGAGCCCTCGTCCGGGGGATCGTCAACACCGTCGCCGGGTCGGTCGCCGGCCTCTCATCCGACAACGTCACCGTCGTCGACAACCAGGGCAACGTCCTCGCGGGCGGATCCGACTCCGGCGGATCAGACGCGGCAGCGACGCAGGCCGGGGTCGAACGGGCCATCGCAGCCAAGGTCACCACGCTCATCGAGCAGGCGATCGGCGCCGGGCACGCTTCCGTCGCGGTCTCGGCCACCATGGACTTCGCCAAGGTCCAGCAGCAGATCACCACGTACCAGCCGGTCACCAGCCAGAACTGGACGCCGGTGAGCGTCCACACGGTGGTCGAGAGCCTGGCGGGCAATCCGGCGGGGGCCGGTCTGGGCGGTGGGATCCCGGGTTCCCAGTCCAACCTGCCCGGCGTGCCCAGCTATCTCCTCGCGGCGAGTCCCGATCCGTCAGCGTCGCCCGGGGCGTCAGGCTCCCCGGAGCCGTCCGCATCTCCCGCACCGTCGGATTCGCCTTCGCCTTCGCCGTCCGCATCGCCAGGAGCCTCCCCCTCGGCCAGCCCGTCCGCATCCGCCTCCGCCAAGCCGAACGCATCGGCCGGCGCCTCGCCGTCCCCGACCTCCGGCTACGGGCGAACCGAGGAGACCGTCAACTACAACCTCAACCAGACGATCGAGACCGTCGTCCGCGAGCCCGGCCTCCTGACGCGCCTCTCGGTGGCGGTCCTGCTCGATCAGTCCGTGGCGGCCAGCATCTCCTCGGAGACCCTCCAGGCGCAGATCGAGGCCGCCGTGGGTGCGGACAAGGCGCGCGGCGATGTCGTGACCGTCGCCAGCATCCCGTTCGCGACCCCGGAGCCAACCAAGGATGCCGGCATCGCTGGCGGGTTGGCCAGCGCCATCTCGGGTGGCGGCTCGTCGGGGACGACCGTCGGCCTGTCGGGAATCGTCGGCACCCTGTTCGGGACGATCCTCGCCGTCGCCCTGCTGTTCCTGGTCTGGCGCAACATGCGGGCCCTCGACCGCCGCGCCGAAGAGGTGTCCCTGCTGGCCGAGCCGCCGGGACGCGCCCGGCTCGGCTCTGGCACGAGCGGCAGGATGCTCGGGGCCGGTCTCGCGGACGCGTACGGCGCAGCCGGCAGTGGCGAGCCCTCGGCCCAGGAGCTGATCCAGGACCGGCTGCGGACCGTCGCGGACCAGAAGCCCGAGGCGCTCGTCGGCCTGATGAATGGCTGGCTGCGTGAAGACGGGGCCCGCAGATGAGCGAGCAGGCCCTCAACCTCGCCGGCAGCCGGAAGGTCGCCGCCCTCCTCATCACGCTCGGGACGGCCTCGGCCGCCAAGCTCCTGGCCCGCCTGCCTGCCGAGTACATCGACCAGGTCGCGCTCGAACTCCTGCGCACGCCAGCCGTTGATTCGGACGTCCGCGACTCGGTGCTGGAAGAGACCTACGCCGGCCTGGCCGCTCACGGAGGCGTCCTGCCCGGTGGCGAGGAGTACACCCACGAAGTGTTCGCCCAGGCCTTCGGGGCGCCCAAGGCGATGGAGCTCATCGAGCGCGTCACGCTGGCCCAGCGGATCGTGCCGTTCGAGTTCCTCACGGGGACCGATCCGATCCAGGTCGCGAGTCTCCTCTCCGGGGAGCATCCGCAGACGATCGCGCTCGTCCTCGCCCACCTCGAGCCGCGCCCGGCCGCGCTCATCCTTGCCAACCTGGAGGTCACGCTGCAGGTCGAGGTCGCCCGCCGCATCGCACTGACCGACCAGACGACCCCCGACTCGCTCAGCATCGTCGAGGAGGGGATCCGTCGGCGCATGGCGTCGATCGTCACCGAGTCCACCGTGGTCGGCGGCGCCCGGCCACTCGCCCACGTGCTCAACCAGTCGGACCGGACCACGGAGAAGCAGATCCTCGGCGCGCTCGCGGCCTACGACCAGAACCTGGCCGACGAAGTGCGGCGCTACATGTTCGTCTTCGAGGACATCACCACGCTCGACGACCGGGCGATCCAGCGGGTCGTGCGCGAACTCGACCAGAAGGACATCGCACTCGCGCTCCGCTCGACGACCGAGGATGTCAAGAACGCGTTCTTCAGGAACATCTCGACCCGCGCCGCAGAGATGCTCAAGGAGGAGATGTCGCTTGCGACCCACGTCCGCATGAAGAACGTCGAGGAGGCGCAGGGCCGCATCGTCGAGATCATCAAGCGCCTCGAGGACCAGGACGAGATCGTGATCGTCCGAGGAGGTGGCGATGATGCCCTCGTCTAACCGACTGCTGCGCGCGGATCACCGCCCCGAACCGCCGATCTCCGCTCCCACGACGGAGCCGACCCGATCCGCTTCGGGATCGGTCATCCGCTCGACTCGCCAGCGGTCCGGCGCCGCCTGGAATGACCCGGGCCCCGGCGCAGCCGATCCGCGCCCGGATGGGCGTCCTCTCTCCGCCCCCCGGCCCACGGAGGCTGTCCGGGTCGCGGGGCCGCGCCCCCCGGGGTCGCGATCGCGCGCGTCGCAGGCCGGCCTGGACCCGCTCGCGGTGGCGAGCCTGCGTGCCGTCCACGAGCTCGCCGAGCGCCGCGGGCACGCGGCCGGTGCGACGCGCGCCCAGAACGATCTCGCCGGCGCGGTTGCCGCCGCCGGGGCGCTGGCAGAGCGCCTCGAGGCCGAGCTGCCCCGCGACGCATCGGCCCTGGCCGAGATCGTCACCACGCTCGCCATGGCCGTCGCGCGCCGCATCCTGGAGGGCGAGATCAGCGCCGATCCGGCACGCCTCATCGCCGTCCTCGAGCGGGCGATCGCCACCGTCAACGGTTCCCCCGACGTGCGGGTGCTCCTCCACCCCGCGACGGTCAAGCCGATCCGGGAGGCCTGGGAGGCGTCCCACGGGACGGCCTATCTCGGCAAGACGTGGCATTTCGAAGCCGACCGGTCCCTGCCACGGGGCGGCTGCGTCCTGCGCTACCACCACGGCTTCGTTGACGCCGGCATCGAGACGCAGCTCCGGACCATCTCGGAGGCGCTGGAGGGCCAGATGCCGGCATTGGCCTCGCGCGGTGGGGTGAAGGCCCCGTGATGTCCATGAGCGCACCTCCGAGCGCCGCCCGCGGCCTGCTCGGCCAGCTCCTGAAGACAATGGAGTCGACGACCCTCCTGCGGCCGAGCGGCGAAGTGGTTCGTGTGGTCGGGACCGTGGTCGAGGCCTCCGGCATCGTGGTGCAGCTCGGCTCGATCTGCTGGATCGACATCGAACCGGGCCTCAGCATCAGCGCCGAGGTCGTCGGGTTTCGCGACGGCCGGATCACGCTGGTGCCCTTCGGCGACCTCGCCGGCGTCCGACCCGGATCCATCGTTCGCGTGCGCGAGGAGCAGTTCCGCGTCCCGGTCGGTCCCGGGGTGCTCGGTCGCGTGCTGGACGGATTCGGACGTCCGATCGACGATCGAGGGCCGCTGGTGGCTGCCCAGCGTGTCGTCGGGGCGACCCCGCCAAGCCCGCTCGATCGGGCCCGGATCAGGGAGTCCCTGTCGACCGGCGTTCGCGCGCTCGATGCGCTCGTCACGACCGGGCGAGGACAGCGGCTGGGGATCTTCGCCGGCTCGGGTGTCGGGAAGTCGACGCTCCTCGCCATGATCGCCCGCCACGCTTCCTCCGAGGTCAACGTGATCGCCCTGATCGGCGAGCGCGGCCGGGAGGTCAGGGAGTTCATTGACGAGCAGCTGGGACCGGAGGGCCTTGCCCGTTCGGTTGTCATCGTGGCGACGTCCGATCAGCCCGCCCTGCTTCGCATCAAGGCTGCCGAGGTCGCCACCTCGATCGCCGAAGCCTTCCGCGACGAGGGCAAGCATGTGCTGTTCCTGATGGACTCGGTCACCCGCCTGGCGATGGCCCAGCGCGAGATCGGCCTGGGGGCAGGCGAGCCCCCGGCCCTCCGAGGCTACCCGCCTTCGGTCTTCTCCTACCTGCCCAAGCTGCTTGAGCGCACCGGCAGTGCTGATCCGGGCACCATCACCGGGTTCTACACCGTGCTGGTCGAGGGCGACGACATGAACGAGCCGATCGCCGACACGGTCCGCTCCATCCTCGACGGGCACATCGTCCTCTCCCGGAGCCTGGCCGAGCGGAACCACTACCCGGCCATCGACGTGCTGGCCTCCGTCTCGCGCGTCATGCCCGGCATCGTCTCGCCTGAGCACCTCGCCTGGGCGGGGGCGGTTCGTGCGGCGCTGGCCGACTACGCGGGGGCGCGGGACCTGATCGAGGTCGGAGCGTACGCGCCGGGATCAAGCCCGGCCATCGACGTCGCCATCGCGAGTCGCGACAGCCTCGAGACCTTCCTGTGCCAGACGCCCGACGAGGTGTCCACCGTCGCCACGGCCGGAGCAGCCCTGGCAGGTCTCGGCCTGCCGACGCCCGCGGGCTCATCTGACAGCGGTGCCGAAGGTCGACCGCGGAGTCATCGCTGATGGCCCGTCACCTCCGCCTCGACATCGTCCTCCGGCTGAGGGAGCTTGCCGAGGAGAAGGCACGCCTCCAGCTCGCCGCCGCCCTCGACGGCTACCGCTCCGCCACCGCCGCCGCGCGAGCCGCATCGTCGCGGCTGGAGACCGAACTCGCCGGTATGGCCTCGGTCCAGCGGACGGGCGGAGCCGCCGCCACGCTGACCGAGGCCTCCGATCAGGTCGCCCTCGCCGAGATGTTCGTGGACCGTTGCGGCGCCGACCTGGACCGGGCGACCGAACAGCTCATGGAGGCTCGCAGCGAGCTGGCCCGGGCGACCCAGCAGCGCGAGATCGTCGCCCGGCTGCGCGCCCGGCTGCTGCTCGAGGAGCGCGCCCAGGTTGAGCGGCGTGAGGCAGAGCGGATCGGCGATCTCGTCACCGCGCGCCACGTCCGCGAATTGATCGCCGAGTCCGACCGATGATCGACTCGTTCTCCCGGACCATGGCCCGGATCTCCGAGATCGAGGCGCGGATCCGCTACTTCGATCCCTCCCGGGGGGCGATGTCGATGCCCGCCTCGATGGCGTCGGCGCAGGCATCCAGCGCGGCGTCGCCGTTCGCGGCGACCCTGGCCTCCGTCGCGTCGGGACCTGCGACCGCACGACCGGTTGCCGCTGCGCCTGTCCCTGCGCCCGCCCCGGCCCCGGTCGCCGCCCCCGGCGTTGCTGGAGCAGCCGCCCGGTTCGTCGATCCGCTTCCCGGGGCGGAGGAGACGCTCGGCTTCGGCCCGACGACCTTCGCCCTGGAGCCGTCCGCCACGATCAACGGCGTCACCTATGCCCATTTCCACTCGGGGATCGATCTGTCCGCCCCCCTCGGGTCCACGGTCCGCGCGGCCGCGGATGGACGCGTCACGTTCGCCGGGCGCAACGCCAGCGGCGCCGTCGTCGTGCGGATCCTCCACGGCGACGGCAGCGAGACCGAGTACGGCCACCTCCAGGAATGGCCGCCGGTCTCCGTCGGAACCGTGGTCCACGCCGGCGACCCGATCGGCCTGGTCGGGCTGACCGGAAACACCACCGGCCCGCATCTCCATTTCAGCCTCGTTCGGGAGGGCCAGGCGATTGATCCGGCGCCCTGGCTTCAGGCAGGGCGGCTCCCCGGCGCGGTGACGGCACCGCCCAACGCCGACCCGGCGGCCGCGACCGGCCTGCTCGACGCGACCTCGCTGGCGAGCTTCGACGCGGCCTCCGGTCACATCCTGTTTGCCGGCGAGATCCGCCAGGCGGCAGTCGACGCGGGCATCGACCCGCTCCTCCTGGCATCCCTCGTGGGAGCCGAGTCGAGCTTCGACCCGCACTCAGTCTCGAGCGCGGGGGCGATGGGCCTCACCCAGCTGATGCCCGAGACCGCCAGGGGCCTCCACGTCGAGGATCCCTTTGACCCGATGCAGAACCTGGACGGCGGCGCCCGCTACCTCGCATCCAACCTGCGGCTCTACGGACGGGTGGACCTCGCGCTCGCGGCCTACCAGGCCGGCAAGGGCGCCGTCCGAGCGGCCGGTGGCATCCCCGACTACCCAGGCACGAAGGCCTACATCAAGCGCGTCCTCGCGGACTGGACCACGTACCGGGAGGGAACCCGATGAGCTGGCTTGCCGATCCTGTGTCACGTGCCCTGAGCGGTGCCATCAGCGGACTGTCCGTCCGGCAGTCCCTGATCGCCTCGAACCTCGCCAACATCGACACGCCCGGCTATGTCCCGCAGGCGATCGACTTCGAATCCGCCCTCCAGTCCGAGCTGGCGGGAGCCACGGGCGACGCGACGGGCGACGTGGGCCTGCGCACGACCGATCCGCGCCATCTGAGTCTCGGCGCCGGGATGCAGGCGGCCACCGGAGGGAGCGTCGGCACCTTCTCTGGTTCCGCTCGCAATGACGGCAACGCCGTCGACCTCGAATCCGAGATGACCGCCCTGGCCGAGAACCAGATCCGGTTCGGCGCTGTCTCCCGTCTGGAATCAGGCCGGCTCGGGATGCTTCGCGACGCAATCACAGGAGGCCGCTGATGCTCCAGCCGACGTCGATCCCGCAGCTCCTTCCTGTCGTTCAGGCCGGGCTCGTCGAGGCGCCCGAGGCCGACGTGCCGTCCGCGGAGCCAGCTGGGTCGGTCTCGTTCAACGACGCTCTCGAGGCTGCGGCGGCCGCCGACCCCGAGGTCATCGCCACAGCCCCGACCGTCGTGGCCGATGCTCCTGACACGGACTTCGAGGAGGCCGAGACGCTCGCCGGCGACACTCGCGCGACGGGGACGGAGAAGCCCCGGCGAGTCGCGTCCAGGCAACCCGTCGACGAGCCGATCGTCGTCCCGATGGTCGCTGTCGCGACACCCGCGATGATCCCTGGGGCAGCCGGCGAGGCCGTCCAGCCGCCCCCGGAGACGTCGGTCGACGCGGTCGGCGCGCCAGCGGCCATTCGCACGGCGCCCGTCACCACGGCAGTGCCCGCCACCCCGGCCGCTCCGGTCGGCCGCGCGGTGCCCGCCACAAGGGCCGCGCCCGCCAGCCCCGCCCCGTCGGGCCGGACCGATGCCGAGCTTGCCACGTCGACCACTCCGGCCGCGCCCGCCACCACGGCCGCGCCCGCCACCACGGCCGCGCCCGCCACCACGGCCGCGCCCGCCAGCCCCGCCCCGTCGGGCCGGGCCGATGCCGAGCTTGCCACGTCGACCACTCCGGCCGCGCCCGCCACGCCAGCCAGCGCAGCTGGTCCGGATCTGGCGGAGTCCCCGGCGGCCGTCCTCCCGGCCGACCACACCAGCCCGATCGTTCCGGGCCCGGCACTGCCTACCGCCACTTCGCAACGGACGGTTCGCGCTGCCACTCCGGCCACTCCGGCCACTCCGGC
>Ga0315281_10015061_pt1 | contig 10382 bp, 7 predicted proteins | sample YL17G07_0_MG_FD_204540 | JGI IMG/M metagenome (GOLD analysis project Ga0315281, IMG submission 204540) | Sediment microbial communities from Yellowstone Lake, YNP, Wyoming, USA - YL17G07_0 | ecosystem: Environmental > Aquatic > Freshwater > Lake > Sediment | place: USA: Wyoming | collected...
CCTCTGTATCCCGCCCCTGAAGATAATCAAGCGCGGGGTGGAGGATGCCGACCTTAATAAGCTGATTTTCAACAACGTGCGCTGGCCGGTAGAGGTGAAGATCGACACCGCGGCCATGATCGCCACCGGCAAGTTTGCCGAGAACCGCATCGTTGACCTGCTGCGCCGCTACGGCAAGGACACGGTGCTCGGTGCGATCCACCAGATGATGGACCGCACCGAGCGCGCGGTGCGCTCGGAAATCGCGGCGATGCCCGATGGCACCTACACGGGCGAATCCTCCACCGACGATGACGGCACCATTCTCGACGAGCCGGTGACGGTGCGGGTGGACGTGACCATAAAAGGCGATGAGATCACGCTGGACTTTTCGCGCAGCGACGCCCAGCGCTCCGGATTCATCAATTGCGTTTATGCGAGCACCTACGCCAATGCTGCCGGCGCGGTGATCATCTATATGGACCCGGCGCTGGCTGACTTTCACAACACAGGTTCCCTGCGGCCGTTGACTGTGATCGCGCCACCCGGAAATGTGACCAACTGCAACTATCCGGCGACCGTGGGCGCGAGTCCCATCAACGTCGGCGGCCAGGTGATGGAAGCGGTGATCCAGGCCATGGGCAAGGCCAAGCCGGATCGCTCCATAGCCGGCTGGGGCAGGCACCGCGGCGACTACACCTTTGCGGTGGACCCCAGAACCGGGGACCATTATGTGCGCACCACCTTCGACTATGACGGCAGCGCCGGCGCTGTGTGGGGCCATGACGGCATGACCGGTCCGAGCACCCTCACTACTCTTGGTTCGGTGCAGCGCGGCAGCATAGAAGAAGCGGAGATCCGCTTTCCCTGGCGCTTGCTCAAGCTCGAGGCGCGTCCGAACTTCACCGGCCATGGGCGCTGGCGGGGCGGCGGCGGCATCGACTGGCGGGCGGTGAACGAAGGCAGCGACGGGCGCATGAACACCGGCAGCTCCGATGGCGACGTGGTCCAGGGCAGCGGCGCCGAGGGTGGCCAGCGGGTTCCATGCGCCCGCACCTTCATTCTGCGCGGGGATCAGAAGATTCGGATCAAGCCGCACCGTATGGCCGAAGTGAAGAAAGGCGACATCGTCGTGAAGCTCAGTTCCGGGGGTGCCGGCGTAGGCGATCCCTGGCTGAGGCCGGTCGAGCAGGTGGCGATGGATGTGAAGAACGAGAAGGTGAGCGTGGAGGCTTCGCGGCTCATCTACGGGGTGATCGTGGATCCGATCACCTTGAAGGTGGACGAAGCGTCTACCGCCAAGCTGCGCGCGACCAAGCCGGTCCAGCGCTACGAAGCGGTGATCAACGAGGAAACACTGGACATCGAGATCAAGCCCATGGGCGCCCCCATGGGCGCACCCATCGGCGTACAAACGGAGACAGCACGGTGAAGCAACTGACCATCGACGTAGGCGGAACCTTCACCGACTGTCTGGTGCTGGAGGAATCGGGTCAATTGCAGCGGTTCAAGGCCTCCACGACCCCGGAGGACCCCACGCTGGGCTTTTTTGCTGCGGTGGGCAAGGCTGCCAAGCACTACGGACAGACCCTGGAGAAGTTTCTGGGCCAGGTGGAGCAGATCGTCCATGGCACCACGCTGGGCACCAACATTCTGATCACCGAGCGCGGTGCCAAGGTGGGCACGATCACCACCAAGGGCTTTCGGGACATCGTCGAGATGCGCCGGGGAATCCGAAACCTGCACGGCTCGATGTTTGACATGTTCATCGAGCCCTACCAGCCGCTGGTGCCCCGCCGTCTGTCCCTGGGGGTGGAGGAGCGCACCCTGTACACCGGTGAGGTGCTCACCCCCCTGAACGAAGCCGAACTGCGGGCCGCGGCGCGCAAGCTCCTGGATGAAGGCTGCACGGCCATCGCCATCTGCTTTTTGCATTCCTATGCCAACGGCAAGAACGAGCTGCAGGCCAAGCGCATGGTCCAGGCGATGTCAGCGGACACCTACGTGACCGCCTCCCACGAGATCCTGCCGGTGTTCCGCGAGTTCGAGCGCTTCTCCACCGCGGTGGTCAGCGCCTACATCGGGCCGGGTCTCATCCGCTACACCCGCAAGCTGCAAAGCGGGCTCAAAGAGCACGGCTGCAAGGGGCGCCTGCTGATGATGCTGGCCAACGGCATGGTGCAGGTGGTCGACGAATGCGTGGACCGCGCGGTGTACCTGCTCAATTCCGGGCCTGCCGCAGCCCCCTATGGCGCCTCGTACCTGGGTGGCCTGCATGCCAAGCGCAACCTGCTCTCGGTTGACATGGGCGGCACCAGTTTTGACGTGTGCGTGATCAAGGACGGGGAGATTCCCACGACCTCGGACTCCTGGGTGGGCGAGCACCGGGTGGCCATCAAGATGGTGGACGTGCCCACCGTGGGTGCCGGCGGGGGCTCGATCGCCTGGATCGACTCCCTGGGCCTGCTGCGGGTCGGTCCCCAGAGCGCGGGCGCGGACCCCGGCCCTGCGGCCTACGGCAAGGGCGAGGATGCCACGGTGACCGACGCGGACCTGGTGCTGGGTTATATCCCGGCGGACTACTTCCTGGGCGGGGATGTGAAACTGGACGTGGCGCGCTCCCATCAGGCGGTCACTCGGGCAGGCGGCGCGTTGAAGATGGATGTCAAGCAGACCGCGCTGGTGATGTACACCACCATCAACACGGTCATGGCCAACCTGATTACCGAGGTGTGCACCAAAAAGGGCCACGACGTGCGCGATTTCACCCTGGTGGCCGGCGGCGGGGCCGGCGGCATCCATGCTGCGGCCATCGCCAAGCAGTTGTCCATCCCGATGGTGATCGTGCCCCGCGTGGCCGCTCTGATGAGCGCTTTTGGCATGTTCGCCATGAACCTGGGGCTGGAATATGCCCGCTCCTGCGCGCGCAGGCAGAACAAGCTGGACTTTGCCGAGATCAGCGGCCTGTACGTGGACATGCGAGCTCAGGCCCGGGAGGATTTTGCGCGCATCGGCATCGCCGAAGCGCAGCTCACCTACAAGGCCACGGTGGAAATGCGCTACGTGGGCCAGTTCCATGAGGTGGAGATCGACCTGCCCGCGGAGGACCTGAACGCGGAGAACCTGAAGGCGCTGCTGCAGAGCTTCCACACCCAGTACGAGAAGCTCTACACCTACTCCATGCCCTGGCGCGCAGCCGAGTTCCTCACCTACCGGCTGAAGGTGACATCGGCCTCGCGCCCGGTGGCGATGGCGGTGCTCACCCAGGTTGCCGCCGGCGTGGAGACCGCCCGCCGCGGTTCGCGCCTGTGCGTGTTCGACGGCACTCTGAAACAAGTCCAGACCCCGGTCTACGACTGGGACAAGATGGCCCCCGGCCACAAGCTCACCGGCCCTGCCCTGATCGACGACAAGACCACCACCGTGCTGGTGGTGCCCGGGTTCACCTGCGAGGTCGACGCGTACCACAACCTGCTGCTGCGTGCACTATGAGCACCCGCGCCAGCCATCAGCGATAAGTCGCCTGGGAGAAAAATCATCGTGGACACACCAAACCCAACTGAACGCGTGGCGCCATAGCAATCCGCCGGCGCGGGGTGGCGTTGCGAATCGCGAGACGCGCCCGGCGCCGTGTCAATCCGCGCGTATGTTGTTTTCGCGAATGAGCTGGCCCCAACGTTCGTAATCGCGGCGCACGATCTCGCCAAACTGTTCCGCGAGAACACCGGTCGGTTCGAAACCCATTTCGCGAAAGCGGCTGACGATATCGGGCGAAAGCACAACCGCGCGCACATCGGCCGCGATCTGATCGACGATCGCCTTGGGCGTCGCAGCCGGCGCGAAGATGCCGTGCCATCCTGGGATGCTCATGCCCATGCCGGGATAAACGGTTTCGATCGGCGGCACGCTCGGAAAACCCTCGTAGGGCCTAGTGCCGCTCACCATGAGCGCGCGCACCTTGCCGGCTTTCGCAAGCGAGGCGATGGCACCCGCGGTGTCGAAAATCAAATCGACCTCTCCCGCGAGCAACGCCTGCAGCGCAGGACCGTTGCCCTTGTATGGGACGTGGGTCAGATTGATCTTGGCAGCACCCGTCACCAGCGCGGCGTACAGGTGCTGGCCAGACCCGATGCCGCCGCTGGCGTAGCTCAGGCGATCCGGATTCTTTCTGGCGAGTTCGACCAGTTCGCCGATGGTGGAAACACCGGTCTTCGGACTCACGGCCAGCATGTAACTGACCTCCGAGGTCTGTACCACCCCGACCAGATCGCGCATGACATCATAGGGTGTGCGCTGCATCTGCGGAGTGGCCACGATCAGCATCGCATTGAGCACCAGGGTATGGCCGTCGGGCGCGCTCTTGGCGACGTAATCGACGCCGATGGCGCCGCTCGCGCCCACGCGGTTCTCGATGATGATCGGCTGGCGCCAGTTGTCGCGCAATTTGGCGGCGATCAAGCGGGCCACCACGTCGAGCGTGCCGCCGGGTGAAAACGTCACGACCAGGCGAACCGGCTTGCTCGGAAAATCGGCCGCGGCAGCAGTCACCACAACGCCCACCGCCAGCATCAGCGACACCAACAGTCTTTGCGCCAGACGAGCCATCATTCCTCCCCCCGTGTCTCCACGTTGTCTCCGCGTTGTCTGCGCGGCATGCGCCAACCCGCAATGCCTTCTGCGTCGCCGTCTGTCACCGATGAACAGATCCATCCGGCATTACGGCGTGAAACGAAGTATAGATAGCTTCGTTTTTTTCCGCTTTTTCGCTTGCGCGGGGAAACTGCGCAGCATCCCGTTTACGCCGAAGCGCGTGCTGGCCGTGCTATAATTTTTTCATTTCTTTACGAAAAGGAACGGTCATGCCGGCATATGGCGTTGCGCTTGTAACCATCACTGACCCGGGCAAATACCAGGAGTACCAGAAGCTTGCCGGCCCTGCCGCGACGAAATTCGGCGGAAAGGTCGTCGTCCGCGGGTTGGTGGAGTCGGTCAACGAAGGAAAGGGCCCCTACCAGCGCGTAATGGTCGTTGAGTTTGCGACCGTCGAAGCCGCCAAGGCATTCTACGCATCCCCAGAATATCTCGCGGCACGCGAGAAGCGCATAGGTGCAGCCGACTTCAACATGCTGATCGTAGACGGATCCTGATCTGCGACGAGAAATCGATGGGCGCCAAGCCCTCCCCTACCCGGTGGCCAGACGACATTTACCGGATTCTATCTGCCGCCGACGTACGCCAAGTGAGTTATGTGCCCGATGCGGGCCACGCCCGGCTCATCAACCTGTGCGCCGCCGACCGGAAGATGAGAACGGTCGTGCTGACCACCGAAGAGGAAGGCGTGGCGATGCTCGCCGGCGCGTGGCTGGGCGGCGAGCGCGGTGTGCTGCTGATGCAATCGTCGGGCATCGGCAACTGCATCAACATGCTCGGCATGATCCAGGAATGCCGCTTTCCGCTGCTCGCCCTGATCACGATGCGCGGCGAATGGGGCGAATTCAATCCGTGGCAGATCCCGATGGGACAGAGCGCGGCGCGCGCGCTCGAAAACGCCGGTGTTATCGTGCACCATGTCGACGATGCGACGCGCGTCGGCGAAACGGTGTTTGCCGCTTCACAACTTGCTTTTAATTCCTATCGCGCAGTCGCGGTGCTGATCGGGCAGCGCGTCGTCGGCTTCAAGCAATGGAATAAATAGCGTGCCACGCAGACCAACAATCGTGCTTGAACGCCGAAAAGTCGTGACGGCCATCCTCAGGCCGCGCGGCGACGCGCTGGTCGTCACGGGTCTCGGCTCCCCGACTTACGACGCCGCGGCAGCCGGTGACCACGTCAATAATTTCTATCTATGGGGCGCGATGGGCGGGGCGGCAATGATCGGGCTAGGCCTGGCCCTCGCGCAGCCGAAACGCCGTGTGCTGGTGATCACCGGCGACGGCGAAATGCTGATGGGGCTCGGCAGCCTTGCCACCATCGGGGTGCAGCAACCGCCCAATCTATCCATCATCGTGCTCGACAACGAGCACTACGGCGAGACGGGAATGCAGGAAACACATACGCGCCGGGCCGCCGACCTTGCCGGCGTCGCCAGGGCGACGGGCTTTCGCCACTCCGCGACCATCGACAACCCACAGCAACTCAAGACCTGGATACCGAAGTTTTATCGGACGGCGGGGCCGATCTTTGCTGCCGTCAAGGTCACGACCAACCGCGTACCGACGATCCTGCCGTCGCGCGACGGCACACACATCAGGAGCCGTTTCCGCGAAGCATTGCTGGGCCCGCAGCGAGCTTTTGAGTAATTGGGGGCAGCACACTTCCCGCCCGGTGGTTGTCAACAAGCAGCAGCCTCAAGGTTCTGCTACCCGACAACCGCCAGTGGCTTTTCCCCGGCCCACACGCGTTGGAGATTCTGGAAGATGAATTTGCCGCGTCGGGCCCACGTGTCGTAGGTGACGCCGGCTGCGTGGGGCGTGAGAATGACGTTGTCCAGCTGAAGGATCGGGTTGCCTGGATCGGGCGGTTCCTTGGCCAGCACGTCCAGCCCCGCGCAGCGAATTTGCCGCCGCTGCAGGGTCTCTGTCAGGGCCGCTTCGTCCACCACCGGGCCGCGACAGGTATTGATCAGGGTGGCCGTCGGTTTCATCAGGGCTAATTCCCGGGCGCCGATCAGATGATGGGTGGACGGCAACAGCGGGACATGGAGAGTCACGATGTCCGCGCGTTGCAGCAACTCGTCCAGAATCACCCGGCTGATGCCTAGAGATCGTTGCACGTCAACAGGCGGCGGAAAAGCATCGAAAAAGAGCAGTTCCGCCCCGAAGGGTTTCAGGAGCCGGGCGACCTGCTGTCCGATATTGCCCAATCCCACGATGCCCACGGTCTTGCCGTCGATGGTGTAGGTGGTCGCCCCGGAGTCGATGGCCTTCCAGCGGTCGCTGCGTACGTTGCGGTCCATCTCGGGCAGGCGGCGATAGGCTGCCAGCATGAGCATGAGCGTGTGCTCGGCCGCATCGATGGCGTTGGTTCCGCCGTTGTTCGCCACTGGAATACCCATGTCCCGGCACAGGTCCATGTTCATGCCGTCAAAGCCGGCACCCACCATCTGGATCAACTTGAGTTGTCGGGCCGACTGCAGTACTGCATCAGACAGGCGGTTGGTGAACAGGATCAGGAAATCCGCATCCTGGATGAGTTTTTTTTGCTGCTCTTCGGTCAGGTTGACGAGATGGACACCAACATCGAAGTGAGGCGGTGCGCTGCGGATCAGAATATTTGTCAGGTCTGTTGCCAATGAAGAGAAGAATAGTACCTTGGGCATGAGTGAATACCACCGAGTATGAATTGTGGGCGTTTTTCGTCAGCGCGGGTGCGGAAACACAGAGACTGTTGAGTTCGCGATCAGACACGCAAATGCCGGGATTGTCAATCAGACCGCGCCAACATCGGACTGCGCCGTTAATGATGAGTCCCTTCGCATGGTGTCATCGGAAGTTGGGTATAATTTTCACGAATCAACAGTCCGTTACGCGGCAGCGCGCCGGCAGCAGGACGCTCGGGTCGCCTACAGGGCAGAGCGGGAACTCATCCTCGACCGATCCGCGATGCACGTCTTTCATTTCCAATGATCCCGAAGCCCGAAAATGCCACTGCTGTTACGGGCGTGACCGACACCGCGCCGGGTGCGTCCCGTGCGCCGCATCGGCTGTTCGATAGCTTGCGCCCCCTCGAACTGAAGGGGAAAACGCCCGGCCATTTCTACTCTCTCCCCGCGCTCGAGGCCGCCGGGCTTGGTCGTATTTCGCGTCTGCCGGTAAGTCTGCGCATTGTGCTCGAGTCCGTGCTCCGCAATGTCGACGGCGAGAGGATCACGGAACAGAACGTGCGCCAGCTCGCGGGCTGGAAACCCTGCGCGCCGCGCGCCGAAGAAATCCCGTTCGTGGTATCGCGGATCATCGCGCCAGAAGCTTCCGGCATCCCGTTGCTTGCCGATCTCGCCGCCATGCGCGGCGTCGCTCAGAAGTTCGGCCGCGCGCCCGAGCTGATCGAGCCGCTCATTCCGGTCGACCTGATTATCGATCACTCGCTGCAGGTGGACCGTGCCGGCTCGCCGGACTCGCTGCGCCACAACATGGAGCTGGAGTTCCGGCGCAACGGCGAGCGCTACACCTTCCTCAAATGGGCGGCGCAGGCCTTTCGCTCATTCAAGATCATGCCGCCCGGCGTCGGCATCATCCATCAGGTGAACCTCGAGCACTGGGCCCGCGGCGTCTGGCAGAAGGACGGCCTCATTTATCCTGATACGCTCGTGGGCGTGGATTCCCATACGCCGATGGTCAACGGTATCGGCGTGCTCGGCTGGGGCGTCGGCGGCATCGAGGCCGAAGCCGGCATGCTCGGCCAGCCCGTTTACTTCCTCACCCCTGACGTCGTCGGCGTCGAGCTCGTCGGCCGGCTTCGGCCCGGGGTCACCTCGACCGATCTTGTGCTCACGATCGTCGAGGCCCTTCGCCGGACAAAGGTCGTCGGAAAATTCGTCGAGTTTTTCGGTGAAGGCGTTGCGTCGCTGCCGGCGCCGGACCGTGCCACCGTGGCGAACATGGCGCCGGAGTACGGTGCGACGGTCGCGTACTTTCCCGTGGACGGGGAAACCATCGCCTACCTCGCTCAAGCGGGACGCACACAGGACGAGTTGGAACTCCTCGAGGCCTATTTCACCGCGCAACAGATGTTCGGAATCCCGGCGCGCGGCGCAATCGACTACACTCAGGAGATTCGCTTCGACCTGGCATCGGTCGTACCCAGCGTGGCAGGCCCGCGACGGCCGCAAGACCGGGTGCCGCTCGACCGATTGAAGCCGGCGTTCGCCGACCTGTTCGAACGCCCGATCGCGCAAGGCGGGTTCGGCAAGGCGCCGGCCGCTTTGGCAGAAATGCCCACCAGTGCGGCCGCCCGCCCCCTGCAGCACGGCGACATCGTGATCGCCGCCATAACCTCTTGTGCCAATACGTCAAATCCCGGCGCGATGCTCGCTGCGGGACTGCTGGCCAAGAAGGCGGTCGCGAAAGGATTGCGCGTCGCGCCTTCGGTCAAAACCTCTCTCACCCCGGGCTCGCGCGTCGTGACTGAGTACCTCGGCGAAGCCGGCTTGCAGCCGTATCTGGACCGACTGGGTTTCAACGTGGCGGGTTATGGCTGCGCCACGTGCGTCGGAAACTCCGGGCCGCTCCCGGCGATCATTGAAGAAGCCATCGTACGCGATGACCTGATCGTCGCATCGGTGCTCTCCGGCAACCGCAATTTCGAGGCGCGTATCCACCAGCAGATCAAGGCCAACTTCCTGATGAGCCCGCCCCTGGTGGTGGCATTCGCGATCGCGGGGCGGATTAACATCGACATGGCCACCGAACCACTTGGCCAGGACGAGTTTGGCGAGCCCGTGTACCTGCGCGACGTCTGGCCGAGCCCCGAAGAAATCGGGGCCGTCATGAAGTACGCCCGCAAGCCGGAGACGTACCGCCGCCTGTACGCAAACGCCGCCCGTGAGAACGATCTCTGGAACCAGATGCCTGCTGCCGCAGGCGCCGTGTTCCAGTGGGATGGCGCTTCCACGTATCTGCGCGAGCCACCGTTCTTCGACGACTTCGAGATGACCCCGGGTCCCCGCCCGGCCATCGCAGGCGCCCGGATACTGGGGATCTTCGGTGATTCTGTCACCACCGATCACATCAGCCCCGGCGGCGCGATCAAGCCCAGCTCGCCGGCCGGCGGCTTTCTGCAGTCGCTCGGCGTGGAGGTCGACGATTTCAATACTTATATGGCGCGCCGCGCCAATCACGAAGTCATGGTGCGCGGCACGCTGGCGAACGTCCGCATCAGAAATCTGATGCTCCCGGACACCGAAGGGGGCATAACCACGCACCATCCAGGCGCAGTCAGAAGGTCAATCTATGACGCGGCGATGGCCTACGCCAAGGAGCGCGTGCCGCTGGTCGTCTTTGCCGGAGAGGAGTATGGCACCGGGTCCAGCCGCGACTGGGCGGCCAAGGGAGTGCAACTGCTCGGAGTGCGCGCCCTGATTGCGCGCAGTTTCGAGCGCATTCATCGCAGCAACCTGGTCGGCATGGGCGTGCTGCCTTGCCAGTTCATGAATGACGATAGCGCCCATTCGCTCGAACTGGACGGTACCGAGATCATCGACCTGCTCGGCATCGAAAACGGCATAGAGCCACAGCAGGCTGTCCGGCTCCTGATCCGCCGCGCCGACGCATCGACCCGCGAGGTCATGCTGCGCGCGAGGATCGACACTCCGGTCGAAGCAAGCTACTACCGGCACGGCGGGATTTTGCCCTACGTGCTGAGGCAACTGCTAGGGGGAGGCACACAATGACCAGCCAAACGAATAA
>Ga0315281_10015062_pt1 | contig 10380 bp, 11 predicted proteins | sample YL17G07_0_MG_FD_204540 | JGI IMG/M metagenome (GOLD analysis project Ga0315281, IMG submission 204540) | Sediment microbial communities from Yellowstone Lake, YNP, Wyoming, USA - YL17G07_0 | ecosystem: Environmental > Aquatic > Freshwater > Lake > Sediment | place: USA: Wyoming | collected...
GGCGCATCATCGACCTGTCCTACACCGCGGCGTGGAAGCTCGGCTACTCAGCCAAAGGCAGCGCGCTGGTCGAGGTCGAGGCGATCACGCCCGAGGAGATGCCGCTGCTCGCTGCGCGCCGCGCGGCGCAGAGCAGTGTCGCGACAGCGGCCGCTCCCATCACAATCGCAGCTGAACCGGAAGTGAAACCGCTCGATCCCGAACCGGCTGCGGCGGCGGCGATCCCGGTCAGCGCGGATTCGAGCGGCGTGTACCTGCAACTCGGCGCGTTCTCCGGCCGCGACAACGCGGAGCATTTCCGCACCCGCATCCGCGACCAACTGGCGTGGCTCGACCGGTCGATCGAGGTGCTGCAAAAGGACGGCTGGTTCCGGCTGCACCTGGGACCCTACCGCAGCCGCGCCGAGGCGAGCAGCATCGCCGAGCGCATCCGCGAAGCGCTCGACCTGCGCGCCGTGTTCGTGGTGCGATAAGCCGGGGAGCCGCGGCGGTATAATCAGAGTTTTTCCGTGGCCCCGATGACTGTTCGCTCCCTGCTTTTCCCCGCGCTCGCCGCTTTCCTCTCGACCTTCGCCCTGCCGACACTGGCCGATATCCCGGCGCCGCCGCCGGTCGCCGCGCACGCCTGGCTGTTGATGGACGCCTCCAGCGGCCAACTGCTCGCCTCGCAGGCCGAGCACGAGCGCGTCGAGCCGGCCTCGCTCACCAAGCTGATGACCGCCTACCTCACCTTTTCGGCGCTGAAAACCGGGAAGCTGAAACTGTCGCAGGCGGTGCCGGTGTCCGAGCGCGCCTGGCGCACGGGCGGCTCGCGCATGTTCATCGAGCCCAAAAGACCGGTTACGGTCGACGAACTCATCCACGGCATGATCGTGCAGTCGGGCAACGATGCCTGCATCGCGCTCGCGGAGGCCGTCGCCGGCTCCGAGGAGGTGTTCGCGCAGATGATGAACCGCGAAGCGCAGCGCCTGGGGCTGAAGAACTCGAACTTCGTCAACTCGACCGGCCTGCCCGACCCCAAGCACTACTCGAGCGCTTATGACCTAGCGCTGCTTGCGACCGCGATCGTTCGCGATTTCCCCGAGTACTATCGCTATTATTCGATCCGCGAATACCGCTACAACAACATCACCCAGCCCAACCGCAACCGGCTGCTGTGGCTCGATCCCAACGTCGACGGCATGAAGACCGGCCACACGGAGAATGCCGGCTTCTGCCTGGTCGCCTCGGCCAAGCGCGGAGAGCGGCGGCTGCTGTCGGTGGTGCTCGGCGCCGGCTCCGAAGGCATCCGCGCCCAGGAAAGCCAGAAACTGCTCAACTTCGGCTTCCAGTTCTACGACAGCGCGCGCCTGTACGACAAAGGCCAGACCGTCAGCACGATGCGGCTGTGGAAAGGCAGCGAGCGCACGGTCAAGGCCGGCGTCCCGGCCGGACTGAACGTCTCGGTACCCAAAGGCATGGCGGACAAGGTGAAGGCCGACCTGATCAGCCAGCAGCCGCTGCTCGCGCCGGTGTCGGCGGGACAGCGCGTGGGCACGCTGCGCGTGACGCTGGAGGCGAAGCTGATCGGCGAATACCCGGTCGTCGCGCTGGAGAGCATCGGCGTCGCCGGCATCTTCGGCCGCGGCTGGGACACCATGCGGCTGTGGTTCAATTGAAACGGAGAACGTCATGACGGTGTATCTGAACGGCGAATTCCTGCCGATCGAAGAAGCGAAGGTCTCGGTGCTCGACCGCAGCTTCATTTTCGGCGACGGCGTCTACGAGGTGATCCCGGTCTACTCGCGGCGGCCGTTCCGTCTGCCCGAGCATCTGGTGCGGCTCGCCGCCAGCCTGTCGGCGATACGCATCGACAATCCGCACACCGACGCGCAATGGACCGATCTCATTACCAGGATCATAGCCGCGAATCCGTGGGATGACCAGGGCGTGTACCTGCAGATCTCGCGCGGCGTTGCGCCGCGCGACCACCAATTCCCCAAAGGGCTGAAGCCCACGGTGTTCATGATGACCAATCCGCTGGTGACGCCTTCGAAGGCGCTGATCGAATCGGGCGCTCAGGCGATCGTGCTGCCCGACTTCCGCTGGCTGCACTGCGACATCAAGGCGGTGTCGCTGCTCGGCAATTGCTGGCTGCGCACGCTGGCCGCCGACCAGGGCGCGATCGAGGCGATCCTGGTGCGCGACGGTTTTCTCACCGAAGCCTCCGCGAGCAATGTCTTCATCGTCAGGAACGGCACCGTCCTCACGCCGCCGAAGTCGAATCTCATCTTGCCCGGCATCACCTACGACGTCGTGCTCGAGATACTGAAGGCCCACCGCTTCGCCCACGAAGTGAGGCCGGTCACCGAAGACGAGCTGCGCGCGGCCGACGAGATCTGGTGCACCTCGTCCTCGAAAGAAGTGCTCGCGATGACCACGCTCGACGGCAAGCCGGTCGGCAGCGGGCGACCCGGCCCCGTGTTCGATCGCATCTATCCGCTCTACCAGGATTTCAAGGCGACGGTCATGCGCGCGCCCGCCCATGCCTGAACAGCAGCACACGCTGATCGAGTATCCCTGCGACTTCCCGATCAAGATCATGGGAAAGACGCAGAACGGCTTCGCGCAGGCGGTGGTCGCGGTCGTGCAAACCCATGTGCCGGGCTTCGATGCGTCTACGCTGGAGATGCGATCGAGCCGCCAGGGCCGCTACCTCTCGCTCACCTGCACCGTGCGCGCCAGCTCGCGCGAGCAGCTGGACAATCTGTACCGCGATCTGTGCGACCACCCGATGGTCACGATGGTGCTATGAAAGCGATCGCCTCAGGCCGCGGACACGGGGAGCAGGCAGCGGCTGCGCGAACGGCCGCCCGCGATTCGCCCCGCTCCCCGCAGGGCGCGCTTGCGATCAGGCGCTACGGCCTCACCGAGTACCAACCGATCTACGAGGCCATGCGCCGCTACACCGAGGCGCGCGGCGCGGCGAGCCCGGACGAGCTCTGGCTGGTGCAGCACCCGCCGGTCTACACCGTCGGCATGGCCGGGCGCGAAGCGCATTTCCCGCGCGCCGCATCGATGCCGATTCCGCAGTCGATTCAGCATTCGATCCCGCCTTCGATTCCACTGGTGCGCATCGACCGCGGCGGACAGATCACCTATCACGGACCCGGCCAGGCAGTGGTCTACACGCTGCTCGACCTCGCGCGGCGCGGGCTCACGGTGCGCGCTCTGGTGCGGCTGCTCGAGCAGGCAGTGATCGACTGCCTCGCCGCCCACAATGTCGAGGCGATGCGCCGGCCCGATGCGCCGGGGGTCTATGTGGACGGCGCGAAAGTGGCGGCGCTGGGCCTGCGCGTGCGGCGCGGCTGCTGCTATCACGGCGTGGCGCTCAACGTCGACATGGACCTCACACCCTTCGCCGCCATCGACCCCTGCGGCTATCCGGGCCTCGCGGTCACGCAGACTCGGGCGCTGGGCATCGCCGCCGGCGTCGATGCCATGGGCGAGGCGCTCGTGCGGCGCGCGAGCGAACTGCTGGAAGCGCAATATGACCATCGGTGACAAGTCGAAGGCCGATGCCAAGGGCGCGGGCAAGACCCGCATCCCGATCCAGCCCGTGCCGCAGGCCCCCTTGAAAAAACCCGCGTGGATACGCGTGCGCGCCGCCGCCGACGGCTCGCGCTTTCACGACGTCAAGCGCATCCTGCGCGAGGCCGGGCTGCACACCGTGTGCGAGGAAGCCTCCTGCCCCAACATCGGCGAGTGCTTCGGCAAGGGCACCGCGACCTTCATGATCCTGGGCGACCTGTGCACGCGGCGCTGCCCGTTCTGCGACGTCGCGCACGGCCGGCCCAAGCCGCCCGATCCGAACGAGCCGCTGCATCTGGCGCGCACCATCGCCGCGCTGAAGCTCGCCTACGTGGTGATCACCAGCGTCGACCGCGACGACCTGCGCGACGGCGGCGCCTCGCATTTCGCCGACTGCATCCGCGCGGTGCGAGAGCATGCGCCGAAGACGCGCATCGAAGTCCTCGTGCCCGACTTCCGCAGCCGCATCGAGCGCGCGCTCGAGTCGCTCTCGGCGGCCCTGCCCGACGTGATGAACCACAACCTGGAGACCGTGCCGCGGCTGTACAAGCAGGCCCGGCCCGGTGCCGATTACGCGCACTCGCTGCACCTGCTGCGCGAATTCAAGGCGCGCCACCCGGGGATACCGACCAAGTCCGGGCTGATGCTGGGCCTGGGCGAGACCGATGAGGAAATCCTCGCCGTGATGCGCGACCTGCGCGAGCACGGCGTGACCATGCTCACCATCGGCCAGTACCTACAGCCCTCGGCGCACCACCTGCCGGTGGCGCGCTACGCGCATCCGGAGGTGTTCGCGATGTTCGAGCACGAGGCGCACGCGATGGGCTTCGCGCACGCCGCAGTCGGACCGATGGTGCGATCGAGCTATCACGCCGACCAGCAGGCGCATCTCGCCGGCGTCGGCTGAACGCCGTTGCCCCACGCCTTCGCTCTCCGCCATGATGCTGCTGGAACACGATGCCAAGGAACTGCTCGCGCGCTGCGGTCTGGCCGCGCCTGAGGGCGTGTGGATCGAGCATGCGGCCGAGCTCGATCGGCTGGCGCTGCCCCCTGCGCCGTGGATGGTGAAGGCGCAGGTGCCGGTCGGCGGACGCGGCAAAGCCGGCGCGATCTGGCCCGTCGCCACCGTTGCGGAAGCGAAGGCGGAAGTCGAACGCCTGCTCGGCAGCCGGGTATTGGGGCATCCGGTGCGCGCCTGCCGGCTGGAGACGCGCACGGCGTTCGTTCACGAAGCGTATCTGAGCCTGATCATCGATCCGCTCGCGGCGGGTGTGCGCGTGGTTGTCTCGGCCGCCGGCGGCATCGACGTCGAGCAAAGCGCCGATGCGATGAAGAACGCACTCGCGCCGCCCGACGAAGCGGGCGTGCGCGAAGCGGCGCAGTCGCTCGCGCGCGAGCTGCCCGAATCCCATCGCGGCGCGGTCGCCGCGGCGCTCGCAGCCGCGGCGACCGCGTTCTTCCGTTACGAAGCGCTGTTGGTGGAGATTAATCCGCTGTTCATCCGCGCTGACGGCAGTTGGCTGATCGGCGATGCGAAGCTCGCCGTCGATGTCAACGCTCTCGCGCGCCAGCCCGAGATCAGAAGCCTGATCGAAGCGAAGGCGCGCGCCTATCCCGAGGCCGCGCTCAAAGTTCGCGACGGCTTCGACTATGTCGAGCTCGACCCCGAAGGCACGATCGGATTGCTCACCACGGGCGCCGGCCTCAGCATGAAACTCATCGACGAACTGATCGGCAAGGGCGAGCGGCCGATCAACTTCGTCGATGTCCGCACCGGCGAGCTGCGCGGCGATCCGGCGCGCCTGGTGCGCATCCTCGATAAGCTCTCGCGCGCGCCGCGGCTGCGCGTGTTGCTGGTCAACATATTCGCCGGCATCACCGATCTGGGCGAGTTCGCCGCGCTGCTGGTGCGCGCGCTGGAGGCGGTTCCCTTGTTCGACGTTCCCATCGTCGCGCGGCTCGTCGGGCGCGGCGCGGGCGAAGTGCAGGCGCAATTGCGCGGCGCGCGGCTGCCTATCGTGATCGAGCCCGATCTGGACCGCGCCGTCGCGAAGACAGCCGAGATCGCCGCCGGCCGGGGAGCGCTCGCGTGATCGACTGCCTGCTCGAGGCGGAGATTCCCGCGCTCATCCAGGGCGCATCGGGACGCACCGGACGCCAGCATCTGCGCCTGATGCAGCGCTACGGCACGCGCATCGTCGGCGGCGTGTCGGCGAGGGCGGAGCTGCGCGAAATCGAGGGCGTGCCGGTATTTGCCAATTGCCGCGAGGCGGTCGCAGCGACCGGCGCGCGCGCGAGCGTGCTGATGGTGCCGGCCTTGTCGGTGCTCGCCGCGCTCACCGAGGCGGTCGAGGCCGGCATCGAACTGGTCGTCACCGTCACCGAAGGCGTGCCCGTGCACGACGCGATGAAGGCGCTCGGCATCGCGCGCGCGCACGGCGCCACCTGGATCGGCGCCTCGACGCCGGGCATTGCGATTCCCGGGCGGCTCAAGCTGGGTTTCCTGCCGGATGTCGCGCTCGCGCCGGGTTCGCTGGGCATGATGTCCAAGAGCGGCACGCTCTCCTATGAAGTGGGCCATCGGCTGGTGCAACGCGGCCTGGGCCAGACGCTGTGGGTCGGCGTCGGCGGCGATCTGGTCAAGGGCACGCGCTTCGCCGATCTGGTGCCGCTGTTCGCCCGGCATGCGCCGACGCGCGGCATCGTCGTCATCGGCGAAATCGGCGGCACCGAGGAAGAAGAACTCGCCGAAGCGCTGGCGGCGAACCGCATCGCGAAACCGGTGTTCGCGCTGCTTGCCGGCAGCCACGCGCCCGAGGGTGTCATGATGGGGCATGCGGGCGCGATGATCTACGGCAACCGTGGCAGCTTCGCCTCCAAGCGCGCGGCGCTGGAGGCCGCGGGCGCGCAGGTGTACACGACCATGGACGATCTGGTCCGTGGCATAGCGAGCGACCCTAACCTGTTGGAGCAATGATCATGGAATTTCGGCTGACGGATGAGCAGCGCCGCATCGTGCAGTCGGTGCGCGAGCTGGCGCAGACCGAATTCAAGCCGCGCGCGATGCAGTGGCTGGACGGCACTTTCCCCTGGCAGAACATGCGCGAGCTGGCGAAGCTCGGCATCCTCGGCATGGCGGTGCCGGAGGAATACGGCGGGCTGGGGCTGCCGGTGTTCGAGACGGCCCTCGTGCTGGAGGAAATCGCCAAGGTCGATTACGTGACCGCGATGGCGGTGCTCGGCGAAGTCGGTGTGCAGACGCGCGTGATAGAGAACTATGCGCCGGCGGCGATCAAGCGCGAGATCCTGCCGCGCGTGGTGACCGGCGACGCGGTGCTCGCCATCTGCATGACCGAGCCGCACGCAGGCACCGACGTCGCGAACTATCACACCAATACCGACATCCGCGGCGACCGCATCGTCGTCAACGGCGTGAAGACGCTGATCAGCCGGGCGCCGGAGGCGGCGATGTTCGTGGTGTTCACGCGCATCGATCGGCGCCCCGGGCGCGAAGGCATCGGTTGCGTTCTCGTCCCGAAAGGAACGCCGGGTCTGGAAGTGACCGGCACCTTCCATACGATGGGCGGCGAAAACCTGCACGAAGTGCAGTTCCGCGACTGCGAGCTACCGCGCGATCATCTGGTCATCGAGCAGGACGGGTTCCGCAAATTGTTGACCGCGTTCAACACGCAGCGCTGCCTGAACCCGAGCATTTCGCTCGGCCTCGCAGAAGGCGCGTTCGACGAATCGGTGAAGTACATGCGCGAGCGCAGCGCCTTCGGGCAGCCGATCGGCAGCTTCCAGGGAATGCGCTGGAAGCTCGCCGACATGTTCAAGGACATCGAGGCCGGCCGCGGTCTGCTCTATCGCGCCTGTGCGACAGCGAATCCGTTTCCGGACCCGTATCTCGCCGCCACCGCAAAAATCTTCTGCAACGAAATGGCCCTGCGCGTCACGAGCGAAGCCATCCAAGTGCACGGCGGCTACGGTTTCACCGACGAGTATCCGGTGTCGCGCCTGTACCGCGGCGCGCGCTACGGGACGCTCGGCGGCGGCACCTCGGAAACGCTGCGCGACCTGGTCGGCAAACACCTGCTCAGCGAAGTCGGCGACGCCGACGGCATACTGGGCCTCGACGCCTACTGATGAGCCGCTCAATGCATACACCTCTGTCTGAAACACCGGCCGCAGCGCGGCTGCGCCACTGGCTCGCTGGCGCGCTGGCCGCGCTCGCGCTTGCGGCTGCGCCCATCGTGGTATCGGCGCAGGCGTATCCGCTGAAACCGATCCGTCTCATCGTCGGCTTTACGACCGGCGGACCCAATGATCTGATCGCGCGCGCTGTCGCACCGTCGATCGCCGCCGCGCTCGGACAACCGGTGATCGTCGACAACCGGCCGGGCGCCGACGGCGTGATCGGCGGCGAGGTCGTGGCGAAGTCCGCGGCGGACGGGTACACGCTATTTCTCGGCAGCAGCGGCGCGCTCGCGGTCAGCCCCAACCTGAACGCGAAAATGCCCTACGACCCGGTGCGCGATTTCGCTCCCATCGCTCTCATCGCCCGCGCACCGATGGTGCTGATGGTGAATCCGTCGCTGCCGGCGAAAAATGTGCGCGAGCTGATCGAACTGCTCAAGGCGAACCCGGGCCGGTACAACTACGCTTCGGCGGGCATCGGCAGCCCCACGCATCTGTCGGCCGAGATCTTCCGCAGCATGACCGGCGTGAACATGGTGCATATTCCGCTGAAAGGCGGCGGACCCGCCCTGATCGAAACCGTCGCTGGCCGGACACATATCTACTTCGGCGGCATGGCGACGGCGCTCCCCTTTTTCTCCGATCAGCGGCTGCGCGCGCTCGGCGTGACCGGCGCCACCCGCTCCGCCGTCGCGCCCGAGATTCCGACCATCGCCGAAAGCGGTCTGCCGGGATTCGAAGCGGACATCTGGTACGGACTCCTCGCCCCCGCCGGCACGCCCCCCGCGATTGTCGCCCGGCTGCACGGGGCCGTCGTGAACGCGCTCGCGGAACCCAGGCTGAGGAATTATCTGGTCTCGCAGGGCACCGATCCGGCGCCGATGACGCCCCAGGCCTTCCACGCCTTCATGCGAGACGAACTGGCCCGCTGGGCGAAGGTCATCAAAGACAGCGGCGTGAAGGTGGAGTAGCAGGTCGGATTGTTGCACTTTCATTTTGCCACTGCACCAAGGTATGCGGGTCAGTGGCACGTTTCAGTATCGGTACTGATACAATAGCGACGATCCAACCCTATTGGAGCGCATCGTGACCACACTCATACTCAGCGCCTCGACTGTCCTCGGGCTGCGCCGCGCGGCGATGAAGACCCTCCTCGCCCACCTGCCCGACGCGAAAGTGGACGGCATGACGAAAACGGAGCTGGCGCAAACGCTGGGCATCACGCGGGCACGGCTGCACGCGCTCGAGCACCGCCGCGTGGAACAGTTCAGTCTCGACGCGCTCATCGGGCTGGCGATGCAGTTGGGGCTCACCGTGCGCATGAGCCTGACGCGTCCCTACGAGCGCGGGGACTGAACGCGAAACGCGACCGTCGGACCCCGGCCGTCAGGCGCTCATCGGGAAACATTGCCGGCAACCACCAGGAACGCCCCCAGCAGCAACCGATCGGGAAGCAGGCGCTCGCCGAGCCGGGCGAACCCGCCGCCTCCCGGCAGGAAGACACAGCTCCGGATGACGAGATCGGTCACGCCGCATTGCGCGAATTGCGCCCGCAGCTCGGCCGCGGTGTGCCAATGCGCGCCGCGATAGGCGCCCGAACCTCCCCGCATGCCCTTCTGCCGATACAGCAAGCTGTGCCGGTTGAGCAATCCGATCGCGAACCGCCGGCGCGTGACGCGCAGCATTTCGCGGAGTGCCCGCGACTGCTCCGGGATGAAGCAGAGCGAGGTGACCGATACGCAGAGGTCGAAGGCGCGATCCGGGAAGGGCAATCGCCGCGCGTCGCCCAGCGCGTAGTTTTCGCTTCCCGCCGCATGCGACCGGGCGAAATTCACCATGCCGGCGTCCAGGTCCAGTCCGGTAACGCGCAGACCCTGCCGCGCGAACCGGCGCGTGAAATATCCGGTGCCGCAGCCGACATCGATCAGGCTCTCGCCCGGCTCAGGGCCGAGGAGCCGCTCGAGCAGCCGATACTCGTTGTCGCCGATCCAGCGCCCTCGCGGGCTCTGGTACCAGGCGTCGTAGTCGCTGGCGCGCATTTCGGTGCCCCAGGGTCACTCGTGATTTTATCCAGAGCCCGTCGTTTCGATTATCGACGCTTTTGCACCATTGGGCGCGTCTTCGCCCGGGCCTTTCTATATTTATGCAATATGCATTTTTTCCATTGACGCCAGTCCAGGGATGCCCTAAAAAGCAGGAGGCCCCGATATCCGGGGCCTCAATATTTTCTGGCTAAAACAAGGGAGGACAGGATTATGTGGGCAAAACGCAAAAAACTGATCATCGCTACCGCCGTCGTCGGGCTGCTGGCTGCTGCGGCACCGGCCCTGGAGGCGGTCGCTGGCGAGACCTCGTCTCCGTTCGGACAAGGCAATCCGCTCGACAACCTTCAGGGACAGGTCGACCGGCTTAACAGTCAGATCAACGCGCCGACGCCGAGGACTTTGACTGGCGACTACGCCTGGTTCGCGAATCTCGACTGCATGTTCAAACCAGAATCAGGCACTCCCTTCACGCAGCATATGACCATCTCTGGAACCGTGCATTACAACGGGAATGGCACTGCTACGGAAAATATCAATGGCATGCTCGTGTCCAATATAACCAGTCAAT
>Ga0315281_10015063_pt1 | contig 10380 bp, 9 predicted proteins | sample YL17G07_0_MG_FD_204540 | JGI IMG/M metagenome (GOLD analysis project Ga0315281, IMG submission 204540) | Sediment microbial communities from Yellowstone Lake, YNP, Wyoming, USA - YL17G07_0 | ecosystem: Environmental > Aquatic > Freshwater > Lake > Sediment | place: USA: Wyoming | collected...
CCTCTATGAGACGAGGAATCCAATTGAGAAGCAGGGCTTCAAAGCCAAGGTGGACATTTTAGCCATGACCGCCAGTGACAGCGATCTAAGAGATTTTGCGGAAGAGATGCTCAAAACCTTATAGGTTTATCCATATCATCTATCCCGAAGATTGAATAGCCCGTTGGCACAATGACTTTTGGGTTCCCTCAGGTCTTGGAATATTTTTTTCAGGAAGTTTTTTGAGAGGCTTTAGAGGGAGTGTGCCGCGGCGTTTTTGTTGCAGTCGTTCAAACCTTTTGTGCTCTCCATATTTACCCCGTTAGAAAGCCCCCCCGTTGATGGTGGGATGACATTAATGAAGATTCAATTCCTTACCTTGTTAGAAAACCATGTATTTTCTAACAGGGTTTACCGAATCGGCCGCCTCTTCCCATTTGATATACAAAGAAATCTCTAAAATCGGTGCAATCGTCTCTCGAAATCTGTGTAATCAGGAGAGCGTAAAGTGATCTATGAAAGCTCTCCTAAGAAGGAGAAGGCTGAAAGCCTCGATGTTTTGATGGAAGGGAGTTCTTAATATTCTTATCCAGAAGGCTTTCGAGTTGGCTTTTATCCCATCCCGTATAAGTCTCTTTCCCCTCCACAATGAAAGCAGGGTAGGTTCGGATCCGATGACGCAGGGATTTGTAAAATCCGAGAGGAGATTGAGCATCAATCACCCTGATAAGGAGACGATGTTTATAGAGTCGAGTTAATTCTCGAATCCAGTCTGAAAGTTTCAAATACTCTTCTTTTAGATCCTGAGGGTACTCCTCCATCTCTTTTTGATGGATCTTCTCGTCAAGCCCTGACTGATCGAACAGGATTTGGCAACGGCGGCAGTGATCGAAAAAGGTGATGACTTTTGTGACAATTTCCAATTGAATGGGTTTCATGATTATTCTCCCAGACTTTATTTACAATTATAACCCAGTGACCTATGAGATTTCAAATGGACGGGAGTCTATTTAAGGAATAAAGGTCAAGGAAAAATTCGAACTATAATTTATAATACATCAATTCGCGGGCGTAGGATTTTACTCTGCTCAGGAGAATATCCTGGTCTTTTTTGGGCATCGGTTGAAACGATTGGGCAATACGAACATTCATCTCCAGTTGTTCGATGGTCTCACAACCAACCACGGCTGTAGAGATAGGTTGGGTCATTGCAAAGCGGAGGAAGTTTTCTACAGATTCGGCTCCAAAGATTTTAATACAGACCCCCCTGGAGAGCGTCTTCATTCCAAGGATTCCCATTCCTTTTCCTTGTGCCTTGGGCAAGACTTCATGGAGGAAGGACCAATAGTGAGGTTCGGCTGGATTGACGGGCATTAAAACTGTGTCAAAGGGGAAGAGATCAAGGGCTCGGGAGAGGATTGTTGGGTTTCTGTGCCCAGAGATTCCGATGAATCGAGCCAGTTTATTGCGCTGGGCGGCTTCAAGAGCCTTAATGGCCCCTTTTGGGCCGAAGATCAGGTCGAGATCTTTGGGGGTCCTCACATCATGAATCATCCAGAGGTCAAGATAAGAGGTTTTCATCGTACCGAGAGTGGTCTCTAGATGTTTCAGTGCACCATCCGCTGTTCGTTCATGCGACTTGCTTGCAAGGAAGATATCCCTGCGCCTTTCCTTCAGGGCCATTCCATAATAGGATTCGCTGCCAGCGTAGGCTCGAGCCGATTCGAAATAGGTAATCCCTAAATCAATGGCTCGGTTGATGAGCGAAACTGTTTCCTGCTCCTGGCCAAAGGTTCTCAGTATCCCCTCTCCACCCATTCCGAGGATCGTCACCTCCACTCCTGTCTTTCCCAATGGTCTTTTTGCCAGGCCCACCACCTCTGTCATTTAAAAATCACTCCTTATCGGATCTTAGGTGTTCTTTCATTATCATGAATCGAGGAAGGAATCAAGACCCCTGTTATTAGCTCAAAGGACCAAGCTCAAAGCTCAAGGTTTTATAGATTTCAGCTTTCAGCTTTGAACTTTGAGCTTACAGCTATCCGATGAAGGTCTTCGTGTTTTTATTTCGGCGAGGCGTGTTCGGTGAGGCGACGGCTCGTTTCAGCTACCATGCACCATATGACATCTAAAGGAAGGTGCGATTCGATGGTGGAGTCGAATAAAACTCTGATCCTTGGAGGAAATTCCTCATCCCCTTTCCACAGGATATAAGCAAGGGGAACTTTTGGAAATACTTCTAAGGCAAATCCCTTATCTCCGTAAAGGATTTCACTGCCCCCCAGTTTCTTACCCGTTTTAAGAAAGGCCTCTGAATCTTTTCCGAAAAGGTTTATCAGTTCTTCAACCTGAAGGCCATGAGGACCCTGAAAGAATGTGAAGCCCCCTTTCAGCCCCTTCTCATTGACCCAGGTATGGGTAGGTTTGATGTCTTTGGCATTCGTGAGGTAAACGAGGACCATCAGGTAAAAATATTGATGAAGTTCCTCTTCCACAGGGTGATCATTCCATTTCATCCGCAGAATCTTTTTTCCTTTTGGAAGGATCAGGTACCGCCGATTATAGACTGGCAATATAAAGCCTTCTCGGGCAGGATGATAGGTGGCCTCTGTTCGATTACACACATCTGTTGGATGAAGTTGGGAAAGTTTATCCCAATGGAAAGGTTCGATCGCAAATGTTTGACTCGTCTCTTTTTGTATCACGCTTTTTAATTGGAAAAATAATAATTGAATTTTATTCCATTTTCAATGAATAAGTGGGAAAATAAAGAACAGAAGAAAATGACATAGGAAGGGGAGGGCTTATGATTCAAAAGAAAATATTGGGAGGTGTGTTCATCTTGGCTTTCGTTTTGTTCCCCCAAATTCTCTTTGCACAAGAGAAAGGGACTATCCAGCCCATGATCTACGGGGAGTTCGATAAAATTCAACTTCTTCCGTCAAAGATTTGGTTAATGGAGGGAAGACCCATTTCTGACATTGAGCAAGAACTTCTTCAAGTCTCCTACCTCAGAGGCCTCTACGATGGGTTCCAACTCTCTAATGTGGGCTGGGCATCTGTTCATTCTGTTCTCAATGATTTAGCCGGGATGAATTTAGCTCAATTGCGAGATGAGATCAATAAGCTTTATAGAGAATACACCGAGATGGGGAATAACCCGCCTGCCATCATGGTATTGGAAATTATTCCTGAAATCCGAAAGAGAGTTTCTCCTGCAGATCCTGGCCAAGAGAAGACCAAATAAGAAAAGGTTAGGGTACACGGCGTCACCTAACCTCTTCTTATCTTTGGTGGAGCTGAACGGGATCGAACCGTCGGCCTCCTGAATGCCATTCAGGCGCTCTCCCAGCTGAGCTACAGCCCCACTTTAACAACCAATAATTAACATGAGAGAAAGAGGATTGTCAAAATATTGGTGCCGGAGGTCGGAATCGAACCGACATGGGGTGGAAGCCCCGCGGGATTTTGAGTCCCGTGCGTCTACCAGTTTCACCACTCCGGCACAAGTAACAATATAAAAAAAATTACCTTTTGTGTCAAATTAAATGGAGAAGCTGAATAGTGACTTTTTTTGAGGATAGAATGGTTATTCTAAAATAAAGAGCCGAGTGTCAATAAAGATTGGAAAGTTATAACTCCCAATCTTCTTAAAATTGATCCATTCGGCGCCGCTCAGGGTCAACCCTGAGCCCCTCGGCTGTACTCGGGGCCTTGAGCTTGTCGAAAGGCAAGCCCTGGCCTTCAGTCCGGGGAGTCGAAGGGTTGACTTGAAAATAGTAAATCAAATAGAATAAGCTGAAATAGATAAAAATTAACTTCACATTTTCGGCCAACTTTGGGCGACCCGAGCAAGAATAGAAGGATTAAAAATTTGAGATTACTAAAAACTTTCCTAATCCCTCTTGTATTTTTTCTATTCCTCCAGCCCTGTTTTGCCCTTACTGACGAAGAAATTCAAAAATCTCAGCCTCTCTTGAGGGGTAAACCCATCGGTGAGAGGATTGCTTTCTGGGCAGAGAAATTTATAGGTGTTCCTTATGATACGGATCCATTAGGGGAATATGTCTCAAAGGCAACCATTGTGGCAGATGAGAGAGTGGATTGTATGTATTTGACCTTCAGGGCAGTGGAGCTCGCCCTGAGCCACAGCCCTGAGGAGGCCATCCAAATCGCCCTGGAGAAAAGATTCCATTCAAAAGGTGTTCTCAAGGATGGTCAGGTCATGAATTATGATGACCGATTTGAATATGGTGAAGATATGATTGAGAGTGGAAAGTGGGGGAAGGATATAACCTCTGAGGTTGGGAGAATTACGAAAATAAAAGGTTCGAGGGGAAAGGATTTTGTAGAGATCCTCTCCACCGGTAGGTTTCTTAAGGGAATAAAGAATTTAAATAGCGGCGATATTGTCTTTTTTATAAAAAAACCCAAAGAAAGGAAGAAGGAGGAAATTGTTGGACACATTGGAATTCTCAAAGTGGAAATAAATCCAAAGAACATGGAACGTAGAGATATCTATCTCATTCATGCCAGTGGAATAAAAGGGAAAGGAGGGGTGGTGAAGAAGGTTTTGCTAAAGGACTATCTTTCCAAAATGGACTTCATTGGAGTCAGGATCACCAGATTTCAATAAAATTCCTTTTACCCCGTTAGAAAGCCACAGCATTCCTGCCTGTCGGCAGACAGGTATGCTGGGGATGGTGGAAATACCTGCAGGAGCAGGAGCATCAGCTCCTTATTCCTGCCTGCCGGCAGGCAGGGAGGGCAGGGTCAAAGCCTTGCCCTTTCTAACGGGGTTTATCCGATCTCCGTAGCTTTTAACTCCCCCAAATTTTTTTATTGTCCACCAGGGTGAAGGAAAGTATAATTGAAGCAAATTTAAAATTTAATAGGAGGCGAGAATCTTTTTATGATCCGGGCATTCAATAAACATTACCGTAAGGCCATCGACCTTATAGAGGACTCCTCCACCAGCGAGAAGATGGAGATCGCAGAGAGGGTAATCGAATGGTTCCGCGAATTACCCGAGGAATATGTCATCTCCCTGGCAATGTTTTTTAATGAAGTGATCGACGATCTTGGGGATGATAGCTTAGAAAAGATCAATTTGAAAATGAAACGAAAGGAAAAAGAGGAAAAGATAGAAGAGGAGGAGGATGAAGAAGAGGATTTAGAAGAGGACGAGTTCGAGGAGGAGGATTACGGCGACGAGGACAAGGAAGATTACTGATTTTTTACTTAGAAGCTGGAATGGCTCGATTATAGGCCCAGCGTTCCATCCTTCCAATCTCTTCCCTCATGGTTGTGGAAAGGGGGACCATATTCCCCGCTGAGATCACCAGGTCCTGTTCGTTAATAGGTCGGCCTGAATTAAAGGCTTCAATCATCGCTCCGTTGACCGCCTGCTCAATTTCTGCACCGTTAAACCCTTCGGTCACCTTCACCAGCATATCTAAGTTGATCTGGGATAAATCCGCACCGTTTTTCTTCAGGTGGATGGAGAAAATGGACTTTCTTTCTTGAACATTGGGCAAGGTGACAAAAAAGATTTGGTCGAAACGACCCTTTCTTAATACCTCTGGAGGGAGGAGTTCAATGACATTGGCTGTCGCGGCAATAAAGACGAAAGCGCTTTTTTCCTGCATCCAGGTGAGGAAGGAGGCGAAGACCCGAGATTGAGCTCCGCCACCGGCCTTTTGGCTTTGAATGCTGATCCCTGCTTCGATCTCGTCAATCCAGAGAACACAAGGTGCCACAGACTCTGCGGTTCGAATGGAAATCTGTAAAGCCTCTTCCGGTTCTCCCATCGTTCCATCATAGAGCCTGGCCATGTCGAGGTGGAGCAGAGGGACTTGCCAGAAAGAGGCAAATACCTTGGCGCAGAGACTTTTCCCGCATCCTGAAAGGCCGGTGATCAAGACCCCCTTAGGAAGCTGGAGACCAAAGGACTTTCCTTCACTGCTCAAAATTTCGGACCTTTTTCTCAGCCAATCTTTGAGATTTTCCAACCCACCGATATCCTCCAGGGCAGGCCGATGGATCACCAAATTGAGGATCCCGGATTTTCTAATCATCTGTCCTTTTTCTTCAATCACCGCATCAATCAGAGAAGGATCGATGGTCGTCCTTCCGATCAGGGCACTCCGAAAGGCCCGGGCCACTTGGTCGAGAGAAAGGCCAAGAGCTGACTTGACCATCCGATCCTTCAACTCCGGTGTCAGGGATTCTGTTAATTTAGATGCCTGGGGACTTGCGGAGATGATTCCCATCAGGGTTCGTTCCACTTCATTTACATCCGGCATGGGAAGTTCATAGACCACCATATCTCGCTTAAGCTCTTCCGGGACGACCAGAACAGGAGCGATGATAAAAAGGGTAGCATATCGATTTCGGAGAGAGCGGTGGAGATCCTTTAACTTCCTCGGGAGGGAAAGTTCTGTCTTTAAAAAAGGATGGAGTCCCTCAAAGAGGTAAAGAGCTTGTTCTGTACTCTGGATCACTTTATCCAGGGCCTCAAAAGGGTTCTTCGAATCTTCAATCTTTTCGTTCTCTCCTGTCAATCCGTAGAAGGGATTCCAGATGAAGAGTTTGGGTTTGGGTTGAAAGGTGGAGGTGAGTTCTTTGAGAAGGCTTTCTACCCGATCTTCTTCATCGGATAGGACATAAACGATGGAGGTCTTCGACAGGATGAATTTCTTCAGATCTTGAAGAATTTGTTGTTTTTTAGAGGGTTCTTCCATAAAATCATTAAAATTATACATAAATTGGTATTGAACGTCAATTTTATTTGCGATCTGAAAAATGCTTGAATATTTATTGGTTCTCCAATAAAATTGAAATATTAGGAGATAACCATGACAGTCAATATTAATCCAATCTTGGTTGAGCTTGGTCCGATTCGAGTGACTTGGTATGGGTTAATGTATGTCTTCGGATTCTTCGCCTCCTATCTCCTCGTCCGGTACCAAATGAAGAGAAAAGATTTCGGTGTTTCAAAACTGGAGGTCGAAAATCTCTATTTTTATCTCATTCTCGGATTGATCATCGGGGCTCGTTTAGGATATGTTCTTTTCTATGACATCAAGATGTATTTAAAAGATCCCCTTGAGATCTTTGCCATCTGGCATGGTGGCATGTCCTTTCATGGAGGGTTGATCGGCGTCCTCATCGTTGGGATCCTTTTTTCCTGGAAAAATAAAAAGTCGTTCTTGAAGATTGCTGATCTTTTTATTGTGACTGCCCCCATTGGGTTGGGTTTCGGGAGAATCGGGAATTTCATCAATGGGGAACTTTATGGTCGAGTCACTCAAGTCCCCTGGGCGATGATCTTTCCCACAGATAAAGATCTCCTTCCTCGGCATCCTTCTCAACTTTATGAAAGTGCCTTAGAAGGAGGCGTTCTTTTTTTAATTCTTTGGTTTCTTAAAGATAAAAAACTTCCCACCGGTGGTCTGTTAGCCATTTTTCTTTCTCTTTATGGTCTATTTCGATTTTTTGTGGAGTTATTTAGGGAACCGGACCCACAGCTCGGATTTATCCTTGGTCCCTTCACCATGGGACAGACGCTCTCATCCTTTATGATCATCGGAGGAATTATTCTGTTCCTCTATTTGAAAAGGAGATAAAGGAAGCCACCTTTCAAGAGGTCTAGCTTCCCTTAAATTGGGTAACAAGAAAGAGGGATTTACCCCCTTAGAAATAATGCTCCGCTGCTCCCTCCGGGCCAGAGGCCCTCTGGGCCGGCGGCTGCATCGGGGTTAGATTTTAGAATAATTCCAGCGGGGTTTAACCCGCTGCGCCAGCGCTTGCGCGGCGAGTGCCCCGCTCGGTTTCGAGTCGCAACAACTTGAATTTCTAACGGGGTTTATTTTTCAATCGGGTAGCCTGCCTCTTCCCACTCGTGGATTCCATGGTCGAGGCTATTGGCCTTGAAACCCCGTGCCCTCAAATAAAGGGTGGCCAGAGCAGATCGGGCTCCGCTCGCGCAGTAAGCCACAATTTCTTTATCTTTGGGGATCTCTTCCGCCCTTTTGGGAAGCTCATCAATGGGGATTTTTGCTGCCCCTTTGATGACTCCTCCTGCCACTTCTTCGGGAGTACGTACATCAAGGAGGTAGAGGATTTTATCCTTTGCCTCGACTCTTTTTTTCAATTGGTCGATCGTAACCGTATACTCAGCGGGATGGCGCTGCATATGGTCAATGATCAGATCCCCTAAACCACTCTGAAGGGTGGGCTGACCTCTTGGATGGCTGCCCACAATCGTCTTCACGCCGCATTGCATCCCAGGTTTAATTTCCGGGAAGAAATTCGCCACAAACTGAACAAAGGCAGTCTTGGAGCGGGGTTTCAGGAACTCATTATTCTTCTTCTCGTATCCGAGAGAAGAATTTGTATTCCCGTTATAATCATGTCCAGGATAGACTAGGAGATCTTCGGAAAGGGGAAGAATTTTTTTAAAAAGGGTTTCGTACATCTCCTCTGAACTTCCTCCCGGAAGATCCGTCCTACCTGCCTGGCCGATGTGGAGAATATCAGCGGTGAAAATCCGGTCAGGCAATAGAAGACACATGGTATCGCGAGTATGTCCTGGAGTGTGAAGGAGACCCATGGATATCTCACCCATCTGGATCATATCTCCCTCGCCTACAAACCGATCAACAGGAATCTCACCGTTTTTCTTTAAAATTTCTTTGATATTCTCAGGAGCTTTCCCCATCCCGATGGATCGCTGAAGTGGAGTCTCTTTGCTCATGATAACTTTTGCCTTGGTCTTTTGTGCCAGAAGACCGGCTCCGGAGAGATGGTCGGCATGGGTGTGAGTATCGATCACATATCGGAGATCAAAAGATTTTCCCTGGAGGGTTTCAGGATACTGATGGATATTGAGAGAGGGGTCAATCACCCCTGCTTCCTTCTTCTTTTCGCAACCAATAAAATAAGATAAGCAACCCTCTCCATCTCTAAATTGTTTAAAGATCATAGGCTACTCCTTTACCCCGTTAGAAATAATGCCCCGCTGGAATTTCTAACGGGGTTTACTCGTTACTTAATACGCTGGAATACTTTTTTCTTTTTGGTCAATTTCATTGGAGCGATCATCGATCGGGGGTCAAGCAGTAGATTTAGCTCTTCCTTTGAAAAAAGGCCTTCTTCCTCGACTACCTGACGAATTGTTTTATCCTGAACGTATGCCTTTTTAGCGATTCGGGCTGCCTTCTCATATCCGATTTTCGGTGTTAAAGCGGTAGCCAGGGCTAAGCTTTTCTCAACCATCTCTTCACAGCGCTTACGATCCGCCTTCAAACCCTGGATACATCTTTTAGAAAAATTATTCACCGCATTGGCGAGGAGATGAATGGATTGCAGTAGATTGTAAGCGATCAATGGCATCATGACATTGAGTTCAAAATTGCCGCTGAGGCCAGCCAGGGTAATGGCTGAGTCATTTCCAATGACTTGGGCACAGACCTGGACGAGGGATTCAGGGATGACAGGATTGACTTTTCCAGGCATGATGGAGGAGCCGGGTTGAGTATCTTGGAGATGAATTTCGCCAATTCCACAACGAGGACCTGAACCCAGCCATCGGATGTCGTTGGCGATTTTAATCAGACTCACAGCCACTATTTTCAACGTTCCACTCATTTCTACCAAAGCATCCTTGGCACCTTGAGCCTCAAAATGATCAACGGCTTCAGAAAAACGGGTGCCTGTTTTTTTATTCATGATGGCGATAACTTTTTTTGCGAAAAGGGGATGGGTATTGATCCCTGTTCCTACAGCCGTCCCCCCTAAGGGAAGTTCAGAGAGGGACTTTATGGCATTCTGAATTCTATGAATCCCCAATTCCACCTGACGTGCATAACCTCCAAATTCCTGACCCAATCGAATCGGCGTAGCGTCCTGGAGATGCGTTCTACCAATTTTAAGGATGGAATGAAATTCCCTTCCCTTATCTCGTAAAGCTTTATGAAGATCTCTTAGGGCCGGTAGGAATTTTTGCTGGAGGAGGGTGACAGAGGCGATGTGGGTGGCAGAAGGAAAGACATCATTGCTCGATTGACCCAGATTCACATGGTCATTGGGATGGACAGGCCGATAGGCCCCCCTTTTGTTTCCCAAAATTTCATTGGCACGATTGGCAATCACCTCGTTTCCATTCATATTGGTGGAAGTTCCAGAGCCGGTTTGAAAGATATCGACCACAAATTGTTTATCCCATCTTCCCTCCATGACCTCTTGAGAAGCCTTCTCGATGGTCTTGCCAATTCTTTTTCCCAGGAGACCCAACTCAAAATTTGTTTTTGCTGAAGCGTATTTGATGAGACCCAGGGCATAAAGAAATTCCCTTCCGAATCGCCAACCACTCACAGGGAAATTTTCAACTGCCCTCTG
>Ga0315281_10015064_pt1 | contig 10380 bp, 8 predicted proteins | sample YL17G07_0_MG_FD_204540 | JGI IMG/M metagenome (GOLD analysis project Ga0315281, IMG submission 204540) | Sediment microbial communities from Yellowstone Lake, YNP, Wyoming, USA - YL17G07_0 | ecosystem: Environmental > Aquatic > Freshwater > Lake > Sediment | place: USA: Wyoming | collected...
ACCGCGTGTTGCGGTGCATGAGCACCAGGTCGCGCCCGACGAGGACGCGCACGTATGCCCCGGGCAACACCGTCAGACGCGCTTCCAGATCGGTCGGCAACAGCTGCCCGTGCAGGCTGGGCGGCAGGGTGTCGCGTTTCGCCAGGCCAGGCGGCAACTTTTCGCGTTTCACTTGGGTGGGCAAGGTCTTTTTTCGTTTAGCCGCTCGATAGTATTCCGCCACCATGGCGCGATCGCGCTCCTGGAAGCGCATCTCGGCGGGTGCGCCATCATCGCGCACCACCACGCGCCCGGAAGTAGCGGCATAGGTGGCGCAGCCTGTGGCCGCGAGCACGAGCAGCAGTATCGGTAATTTTCTCAGCATGTATAGAACCTCCAGCACCCTCATACTGCTGGTGCGCAACACCAGCGGGCAACCATGGAAATCAAGAATAACCATTTGTCAGGCGCACTCAAAACATTTCTTTGGTGCCGGCCGTATATTTCCACACGCCGGTGTCATAAGTGTAGGCGGCGTCGACGCGCAGATCGATCTTGACGAAGGACTTGAGACGCAGACGCAAACCGATTCCACAATCCCACTTGAGCGCGCCAAGATGCAGTTCGGTGTTGCTCGGATAAGCGTTGCCGACGTCCAGAAACACTACACCACGCAGCGGATAATATCCGAAGAATGGCCGCAGGTACTGAACGTTGGCCACGGCGTAGGCATTGCCCAACAGACTACCTGAGTCATAGGCGCGCAGCGTCTTGCTGCCGCCCAGGCTGTAGGCATAAATATCGCCGGAAAATATGTCACCGCTCGACAGACCGAGCCGCGCCTGGAGATCGATGTTCTCGTGCGGCCGGCCATCGAGCAACAGAAATTTACGGTAGAAGAATTCATGGCGAGTGTAGCGCGTATCGGAGCCGAAGGTGCGACTACCGAACTCACCGGTGTAACCATATTCCTGCCCGCTTCGGCTGAACAGGTGGTCACGCACGTCAATGTACTGCCCGAGTAACGATACACCGACTGCTCGGGCATCTTGAAACACTGAGGTCTGCATCCCTCCGAGGTAATCATAGGCATTGCGCCGCCACACCAGGCCACTGCCCAGTTGCCAGCCGCGGCTTTGACCAAGCGGATTGAGCCAGCGCGTTGCCTGCACGGCGGTCGTCCACGCTTCTTTTTTATACAACGAATCGTCCGACCCGGGGTTCGACAACGGGTCAAAGACGGTCCCGATCATGACTTCGGCCGGTGAATTGACCTTGTTGGCTTCCATGTGGAATAACCACGCGCTGCCGAACACGCGCGGGTAGCTGTAGCTGACTAAATAGGTGTCGATCTGGCCACCGCTTGCACCATTCGCGTCGTCTGTTTCGTATCTGAGTTTGAGTTGCTGGTTGAGACCGGCGAGATTGTCCACTGTAAGCTCGGCACCGAGACTGAAGTTGTTGTCGACATCGCGGTTGAGCTTGGGCACCGGTAAAATGTAATACTTCTCCTTGACGGTGATGCGCAGCAGCACGCCATTGCCAGACGGCTCCACCGTTGCATACACCGAGACGAACAGCCCCAGATCCATAATCGACTGGCGTGAATGCTCGATGAGCGACGGGTCGGCGACGTCCCCCTCCTTCACCACCATTTCCTGAAGCATGATCCGGGGCTGTGTGGTGCGGTTACCGGTAAATTCGATGCGCACAATAACGCCCGGGGACGTGGCAGATGTCGTGGGCGCCTCGACAACGCCTACGCTGTCTTGTGCCGCGAGTGGCCACGACGATGTGGCACAGAGAAGACAAAGGGCCAGTCTGAATCGACGACCGCAATGTGCTCTGCGTGCGTTCGTGGTCGAACCAAACATCTAGAACGATGACCCGGATTGCAGCCAAGCCTGATTGCTGCCGTTATCGGAGAAACCATGGGCGACACCGAGGCGCAGGTGGCCGGCAAGCTGATAAAACAGTTTCACGCCGGCGTTCATTATCGATGCCAGCGCCGGTGAAACGCAGTCCGTCGTGCATACACGTTCAGCAAGCATACAAGCGCATGTCGAATCACAGCCCCTCTGTCTGATAAAGTATTCCTTCGCGTACCGCACTGCGCCTGTATTATTTCTTCTGCGGGTAGTGGCGCAGGGTCTTGCCCACGTACAACTGGCGCGGCCGGTCGATGCCGTGCGATTCCTGCTGCAACTCCAGCCAGTGGCTCACCCAGCCGGCGGTACGCGCCAGCGCAAAAATTGCGGTGAACATGTTCATCGGAAAACCCATGGCGCGCAGCAGGATGCCGGAATAGAAATCCACGTTCGGGTAGAGCTTGCGCTCAATGAAGTATTCGTCCTTGAGCGCGATCTCCTCCAGGCGCACCGCGATCGCCAGCAGGGGGTCGTCGATGCCGAGGTGCGCGAGCACCTCTTTCGCGGTCTGCTGGATAACGCGCGCACGCGGGTCGAAATTCTTGTAAATACGATGACCGAATCCCATCAGGCGGAAGGGATCGTTCTTGTCCTTGGCGCGTGCAATTGCCTTGGGGATGTGCTCGACCGTGCCGATCTCCCCCAGCATTTTAAGTACGGCCTCGTTGGCGCCGCCGTGCGCCGGACCCCACAGGCTGGCGATACCGGCGGCGATGCAGGCAAACGGGTTGGCGCCGGACGAGGCCGCCAGGCGCACGGTTGAGGTCGAGGCGTTCTGTTCATGATCGGCATGCAGGATAAAAATACAATTCAGGGCACGCGCCAGCACCGGGTCGACCACATATTCCTCGTTCGGCAGGCCGAACATCATCTGCAGGAAGTTGCCGCTGAAGCTGAGTTTGTTATTCGGGTAACGCTGCGGCCGGCCGATCGAGTAGGTATAGCAGGCAGCCGCGATGGTTGGCATCTTGGCCACCAGCCGCAGCGCCGCACGCATGCGATTTTCCGGATTACGGATGTCCATCACGTCGTGATAGAAGGCCGACAAGGCGCCGACCACGCCAACCATCACCGCCATCGGGTGGGCGTCGCGCCGGAAACCGCGGTAAAACGACAGCACCTGCTCGTGCAGCAGGTTGTAGCGATGCATCGAATCCTCGAAATCCTGAAGCTGGCCGGGATCCGGCAGTTCACCGCGCATCAGCAGGTACGCCACCTCGACAAAGCTTGCGTGCAGCGCCAGCTCTTCTATCGGATATCCGCGATACAGCAACACGCCGTTGTCGCCGTCCACGAAGGTGATGGCGCTCTTGCACGAAGCCGTCGAGCGAAAACCCGGATCGTAGGCAAGCAGGCCGTGGCGTGCATGCAGCGTCTGGATATCGACCGCCGCCGGGCCGAGGCTGCCATCCAGCACGGGCAAACTCCCCGCCTCGGGGGTTTCCGAGAATGTTGCGTTAACATATTTCTGGGTCATGTCTTGTCTCCCTTGCGCCCGTGTGAGTCATTCACTCCGGGAATCTAAGCCATTCCGGCGCGCCCCGCCAGCGCTGCCGCCGTCTGCGGCGCGCCGCGGGTCGGGACCGCACGACCTTGCCACCAAGCAAAAATAGCACGCGCCACGTGCGGCTCGACCAGATAACCATAGGAGCGATGCGTATTCAGGCCTTTGTCATTGCGAAAATAATTGAACACGCCACGGTGCTGGTCTTCGATAGACTCGATGCAACCCTGCTCGATCATCGGCATAAAATCATCGCGCACCTGCGGGTCAAGGGCGGTCAGATCACCGTGCGCCGCGACGTTGATCCAGCGCCGGATATTGCACGGGAAACGCTGGTTGTCGTGGCGCTGGAAACCCAGCAAGCGTTCCTGCACGAAGTGCATGCCCAGGGGGCTGCCGAGCGTAATGAGCAAGTCGATCTTGACGGGATGGCTTTCCAGATGGGCCAGCTCCCACAGCGCGTCGTAGGCAATCACGGCGCCCATGCTATGACCGATCATCAGGATCCGGTCGCCAGCGGAAAACATCTGGCGCAACGGCGCCTTAAGCAGTTCGCGCACACGCGTGCCGATGCCGTCCTGGTTCTGAAAATAGCGCTCGGTCTCGCGGATCGCGCTCTTCACCGCCGGGTCTGGCAGCAGCGGGATCAAGGCCGGAAAATAATCGCCGAGCGCGTACAGAATGCGCGCGCGTTTTTTTCGCCATGACAAGGCCTGGCGCACATCCGCCGCGTCCGGTCCGGTCTTGTGGCAGAGCACCTCGATCCACGGCAGGTCATCGTCTACATCTTTCACCTGTCCATAGTAAATGTCATTCCAGGCGACCAGCTGGAAACAGTCGGGCTGCGCGGCGATGGCGCGTGCGGCCGCCGGATCCACCAGCTCCAACCCGCGCCGCAGACAGCGCCACAGCAGCGCGCGATGCTCCTGCGGCGAGGGCTTGGGGTTCTTGCCGGGCACGAAGATGATCTTGTTTTTGCCGAATGCGTCTGTCACAGTTCAGTTCGACCCGTGTGTCGCGCCCACGCGACGGTTAGGCGGAAAAACTGCTCCTGCGTTTGTCCCCGTTGGGACGGCTTCGCGCTCCGCACTTCCGCCGTCCGTGGCGGTCGCCGGTCTTCCTCCACTCAAATCAGTGTAACCTGCCCGAGGCCTTTGCTGGTGAAGCAGGAGAAAAAATTCCGGGTGCTGATCCTCGGCCATGGCGAGATGGGCCGGGCCATGGAATTCCTGCTCGCCGCGCAGCATGCGCTGCACATCTGGCAGCGCCGCCCGCCCGCCGGTGTTGCGCCACTGAACCTCGAGGCAGTTGTACCGGAAAGCGACGTCATCCTTTTTTGTCTGCCGGCCACGGCACATGCCGCCGTCGCGGCGCAAATCGCCCCGCTGCTGCGTGGCGACACCCTCTGCCTCACCATCGCCAAGGGCCTGGACGAGCGCGGCCGCCTCCCGGCCACCGTTCTGACCGAGACCGTGGGCGGCAAGCGCGTCGCCGTGCTCTACGGCCCGATGATTTCCGAGGAAATCCGCGCCGGCAAGCCGGCCTTCGCCGAGTGCGGCACACTGGAACCGGCTGCCTGCAAGCGCATCGCCGCGCTCTACTGCGGCACGGCCTTGCGCGTCGAACTCTCGCAAGACATCGCCGGACTCTCCTGGTCGGCGATCCTCAAGAACGTCTACGCCATGGCCTTCGGCATGGCGGATGAATTGAATCTCGGCGACAACACGCGCGGCTTTCTTGCGGTCACGGCCCTGCACGAACTATCCGCCATCGTGCAACAACTGGGCGGTGCACCCGCCACACCCTGCCTGCTTGCCGGTCTCGGAGACCTTATTACTACCGCCACCAGCGCCGGCTCGCATCACCATGAACTTGGGCGGCTGATTGTGCGTAATCAACCCGATGCGTTCAAAGGCGAAGGCGTGCACACCCTGGCCATGCTCGAACAATTCCGGCCGTTCGACAGCACCCGTTTCCCGTTGCTGAATCTGATCGCAGGCTGCGTGCGCGAACCGGCGCAGGCGTCACAGGCCCTGCGCAATTTCTTCGCAACGTAGGGTGCGCTTGCGCACCAGTGTTATCAGTTCCTCATTCCGGCGAAAGCCGAAATCCAGGATGTAGATGAAACCATTGATCTTAATTCCTGGACACCGGCTTTCGCCGGTGTGACGAGCCCTTTCTCAGCAACCTGTAAATGACTACCGTAAAAAGACGTTAGGACGTACCCCGCATCTGCCCCATTGCCCGCACAAAATCAAGCCTTGGCCGCACAACCCTGACCGCTACAATAGCGAGCCATCACCACCCGCCTGCCGCTGTGACCAAGCTCAACGCCCGCCAGAAAGAAGCCGTACGCTACCTCGATGGGCCGCTGCTGGTGCTGGCCGGCGCGGGCAGCGGCAAGACTTCGGTCATCACGCGCAAGATCGCCTGGCTCATTCAGGAGTGCGGCATTCAACCGACACGCATCGCCGCCGTCACCTTTACCAACAAGGCGGCGCGCGAAATGAAAACCCGTGTGGCCGATCTGCTCAAGGGCACGGACGCCAAGGGCCTCTCCATCTCCACCTTCCATACTCTCGGCCTCACCATTCTGCGCAAGGAGCTCGCGGCGAGCGGCTACAAGCCGGGCTTTTCGATCCACGATTCCGAGGACAGTCTCAATCTCATCCGCGAAAGCCTGCGCGGCCACAAGGGAGTCACGCCAGAATCCGTGCAGTGGCAAATATCCGCCTGGAAAAATGCGCTGCTCAGCCCGGAACAGGCGGCGTCCGGGAGCGATGGCGACATGCTGCTCTCGACGTCGGCGCGCGTGTACGCCGAATACCAGCGCAGCCTCAAGGCCTTCAACGCGCTCGATTTCGATGATCTCATTCTGCAACCGGTGCATCTGCTGCGCGATCACCTCGAGGTGCGTGCACGCTGGCAACAGCAGGTGCGCTATCTGCTGGTGGACGAGTATCAGGACACGAATGCCGGCCAGTACGAACTGGTGAAACTGCTGGTCGGTGACGGCGGCGCGCTCACGGTGGTCGGCGACGACGATCAGTCGGTGTACGCGTGGCGCGGTGCGCGCCCCGAGAACCTGCACCAGCTCAAGGACGACTACACCGATCTCAAGGTGATCAAGCTCGAACAGAACTACCGCTGCACCGGCCGTATCCTCAAGGCCGCGAACACGCTCATCGCCAACAACCCGCATCTGTTCGAGAAACGCCTGTGGAGCGAGATCGGCTTCGGCGATCCGCTGCGGGTACTGGCCTGCCGTGACGACGAACACGAGGCCGAGCGCGTGGTGTCGGAACTCATGCACCACAAGTTCCTGCACAACACCGATCACCGCGACTATGCCATCCTGTACCGCGGCAACCATCAGGCGCGCCAGTTCGAGCGGGTGCTGCGCGAGCAGCGTATTCCTTATTATCTTTCCGGCGGGCTGTCGTTCTTCGAGCGCACCGAGGTGCGCGACATCATGGCCTACCTCAAGTTGCTGGCGAATCCGGACAACGACAGCGCCTTCCTGCGCGTGGTCAACACGCCGCGCCGCGAGATCGGCGCCGCCACGCTCGAAAAACTTTCGGCCTATGCCCAGGGTCGGGGCTTAAGCCTGTTCGCCGCCTCCTTCGAGATGGGTCTTGCCCAACACCTGAGCGACCGGCAACTGGCTTCGCTCAAACGTTTTTGTGTCTGGCTCTCGGACCTGGCCGACCGCGCCAGGGAAGAAGAACCGGCCACCGTGCTGCGCAGCCTGCTCGCGGACATCGCCTACGATGCCTGGCTGAAAGAAACCTGCGACAACCTGGAAGCGGCCGAGAAGCGCATGGTAAATGTTCTTGAACTCACTGGCTGGCTCACGCGCCTCGCCAAACAGGAGCAGGACGAGGCTTCGACCTTCGCCGAGCTGGTGGCCAAGCTCAGCCTGATCGGCATGCTCGATAACGAAGACGACGAGAATCAATCCGACCAGGTGTCGCTCATGACCCTGCACGCCGCCAAGGGCCTGGAGTTCCCACATGTGTTCATCGTCGGCATGGAAGAAGGCCTGCTGCCGCACCGCTCCAGCATCGATGCCGGCGCGGCGCGCGGAGCCGTCAGTGAAGGAGGCCTTATTCACTGGACAAACGCCGACACCGCCATCGAGGAAGAACGCCGCCTCGCCTACGTCGGCATCACGCGCGCCAAAAAATCGCTCGCCTTCAGCTACGCCCTGCGCCGCAAACGCTACGGTGAAGTAGTGACCTGTGAGCCGAGCCGGTTCCTGAACGAGCTGCCGGCCGATGACCTGCAGTGGGAAGGCAAAGGCGCCAATGCCCATCCGGAACAAAAACAGGAGCGCGGCGCAGCACATGTCGCGCACTTGCGCAATTTGCTGGGGTAGGTCTCCCGCTCCGATGGGGAACGCGGGGTGGGCAATGCACCCTGCAACTGGCTCCCGGCTTTCGCCTGAATGACGGCATAATGTACTCATGAATCGTGACAACCTTGCGCGCGGCGCGGCGCTGATGCTGGCCGCCGCCCTGCTGTTCGCCGCCACCGGTGCGATTATCAAATATGTCTCGCAACAACTCCCGAACGAGATGGTGGTGTTCTTCCGCAGTTTCTTCGGGCTGCTGGCGCTCGCGCCATTCTTTCTGCGCCACGGCCCGCGCTACTACGCGACCCGGCGACTCGGGGCGCACCTGGTGCGTGCGCTGGCCGGGCTCACGGCCATGTACTGCTACTTCTATGCGATTTCCCGTCTGCCGCTGGCCGAGGCCGTACTGCTCAACTACACCGCGCCGCTGTTCATTCCGCTGGCGGCGCTGCTGTGGGTGGGCGAACCGTTTGGGCGGAAACTGTGGTGGCCAATCGGCATTGGCTTTGCCGGCATTGTGCTGATTCTCAAACCCGGATTGTCGTTGCTCGCGCCAATCGCGTTAATCGGACTGGCCGCCGGTTTGTTTTCGGCGCTGGCCATGGCCGGTATTCGCAAGCTCACCGATACCGAACCGGCGATCCGCGTGGTGTTCTACTTCAGCCTCGCCTCGACACTGGTTTCGACGCTGCCGCTGGCCTGGAGCTGGCAGACGCCGGCAACAGATTTATGGTTCCCGCTGTTTCTGATCGGCGCGCTCTCAACCATCGCGCAAATTCTCATGACCCGCGGCTACGCCCATGCCCCGGCCGCGCAGGTCGGACCGTTTCTGTACGCCATTGTGGTGTTCGCCGGTATTTTCGGCTGGGTGATCTGGCAGGAAGTCCCGGACCGGCTCTCCTTTGCCGGAACCCTGCTCGTGGTCCTGGCGGGCGTTCTCACCATCCGCCTGGGCGGACGCAAGGCCATCGCGCCAGCGGAACTGCCGGATGACACGCTGCGTTAAGTGCGCAGGCCGCCCTTCAGGCCGACACTCGCCTTGAAGGGCGGCCTGCGACGAGGCGTTACACTAGGGAAGCTCCGATCAAGTTCGTCATTGTCATTTCGACTGAAGGGAGAAATCTGATAACGCCATGATGACGCTAGACTTTCACGCCGGCAGATTTCTCGCTGCGCTCGACATGACAACTTATTCAGAGCTTCCCTAGGTGGTTGGTGCATGAACTTGCTATCCTTGGCGAGTCAACAACACGGAACGAACGATGTACGAGACCCGTAACGGACCGCTGTGGAATAACCTGTCACGCGTGTTGTTTGTCTCGGGCCTCGCCGTGGGCGGGCTCGCCGCCTACCTCTACTGGGGCTACGCCGAGAAGCTGCGCGAGCAAGCATCCGAGCTCGACGAAAAGAACCGCTCGGTGACGCTTGAGAACGAACGACTCAAGGAACACGTCGGCTACCTGACCGGCCGTCTCGAAGAGGAAGTCGCCAAGGTATCGCGCGAGAAAGAAGAAGAAATGGCGCGGGTACGCGCCACCCACGACGAAATGCTCAAGGCCATGCAAAAGGAAGTCGAGCGCGGCCAGATCAAGATTACCCAACTCGCCGATCGTCTTTCGCTCAACATCGTGGACAAAATTTTGTTTCCATCGGGCGAGGCCGAGATCTCCGAACAGGGCAAGGAAGTATTAAAACGTGTCGGTGCGGTGCTCAAACAGGCCAAGGACAAGACCATTCGCATCGAAGGCCACACCGACAACATCCCGATCGCCAAACCGCTGAAAGCCCGCTTCGCCAGCAACTGGGAGCTGTCCACGGCGCGCGCCACCAACGTGGTGCGCTTTCTGCAAGACGAAGCCAGGATCGACGCCGGCAGCCTTGAGGCCGTGGGCCTGGGCGAGTATCACCCGATTGCCGGCAACAAGACCCCGGCCGGGCGCAGCCAGAACCGGCGCATCGAAATTATTTTATTCCCGCGCGTCGGCTCACTCACCAAAGAGTTAGCGGCGCCGAAAAAGAACATACTGTCCCCAGCGGCCAAGCCCGCGGCGGCGGCACCCAAGGCCGGCGCACGCTGATTGCGGAATTTTATTCACCTCATTCCTCCCGCCCTCAAGGAACCACCCATTATGAAACACTCTCTAGTCCCGACCACCCTCGCCTTCTGCAGCTGTCTGCTGCTGGCCGCTTGCAGCGGGCGCATCGCCTCCACGGCTGGCCAGGAGTGCGCCGAGGGCCTGCGTATCGCCAACCAGGAGCTGGAAGACGCCAAGGTCAAGGGTTTCGGCGGCAGCATCCAGTGGGTCAAGGCCGCCGGCCTGCTCGCGGATGCGGGCGTGCACCGACAACTCGAGAGATTCCCAAGCTGCACGGACAAGGCGCGGCGCGCGCGCATCTACATACACGAAGCCCAGAAGTAACGGCGGCCGCGGCGTCGGCATTTGACATCCCCGCCAGCCCCAGCGGCATAATATACGTTCCGAACCAACCCCGGCCGCCAGGAACCCGCATGTTCAACTTGCTCCGCACCCAAACCCGGCCACAAACCCAGGACGACCCGTTTTACGTCGCCTTCCGTGGCTCGTTTACGAGCCTCATGCAGTGGACGCAACTCG
>Ga0315281_10015065_pt1 | contig 10380 bp, 7 predicted proteins | sample YL17G07_0_MG_FD_204540 | JGI IMG/M metagenome (GOLD analysis project Ga0315281, IMG submission 204540) | Sediment microbial communities from Yellowstone Lake, YNP, Wyoming, USA - YL17G07_0 | ecosystem: Environmental > Aquatic > Freshwater > Lake > Sediment | place: USA: Wyoming | collected...
CCTTCACGGACTTTGGCGGCCAGTTCGTTGCGGTTCTTGACTTCGTATTTGGCGTAGATGACGAATAAACTCTTTTTGAGTCCTCCAATATAAGACTGGACCGAGGGTTGGAGGTCTGGGAGGCGGATGCCGACAATGTCAGGTTGAGCTTCGTGCATGTTTGTGAGTGTAACTCTCCCGTCGAGCTCAGCTCGACACCCTCCCTACAGTAAGGGAGGGGCAGGGGTGAGTTACAAACTGAATTATACCACACGCGTTGTCGGCATGGTCAATCTAAACACGCTCCCCTGTCCCGAACCTTTGCTATGTGCTTCGATAGTGCCGCCAACGGCGCGTAATAGGCGTTTTACGATATACAAACCCAGTCCGGTTCCGGCTACCTGTCTCGCTCTCGCCGACGAGCCGCGGGCATACCTATCAAAAGCCGTATGCAACTCCTCAGACGTCATGCCAGAACCCGTGTCCGAGACGCTCACGGTCAACATGTCTGACTTCCATTGGGCATCCAATTTTATACTGCCGTGGTCCGTGTATTTGATCGCATTGTCAGCCAGATTAAAGATGGAGTTCATAAGTACTTCCCGATCGAGTTTCAGATTTTTTGGCGTATCGTTAACCTGAAATGACAATTCCAGATGCTTGAGTTCTGCTAGCGGCATCAACTCGCGTACCACTGTCTGCAACACCTGCTCGACCTCTGTATCAACAGCCTGGGTCGCGAATCTCCCCTGGCGCAAGCGCATGGCCTGCAAATACGTCTCAGCCATGTTTAGCAGCCTGCCTGTAGAGTTTATAATCAATGAAACCGTTTCTTTGGCAGGTACGGGCAATTGTCCAAAAGTTCCGTCACGCAAAGCCACAGCCGCGGCGCGGATGCCGCCGATGGGACTGCGTAATTGATGGGCAACCATGGCCGTAAAATCGTTACGCACTTCGTCCAACTCGCGCAACTGTTGGTTGAGGAAAGCCATATGCTCCCCGCGTTCGTGTTCCCGAGCAACCATACGGATGGCCAGGCGGCCGTACAAGGCGACCATAATGATTGCTCCGAGCGATATCCAAAACTCAATCGGGTCTGAAGAATGCAGCAACAGCACAGCCGAACCGCCGACCAGAGCCAGAAAAAATCCTTCCAGCGGATGCAAGACAATGCCCAGAAAACCGAAACGCACGCTGGCGGATACGCCGACGATGAAAAATATTAAGGACGCGAAAGCAACATACGGCTGCATTGCCACCGGTCCCCATGTCATCTGCAGGCTGCCTGAACACAGGAACAGGATAAACAAGATGACGGCGACGTACGAGTGCGGATCTTCGTTGGCGCATGCAAATAGTTTCGGACTGTGATCCCAAATTATCAAAAGCAAAACTCCTGAGTACGCAACTAGTCCGGCCGGTATGGCCACATATAACAGGACATTGCCCAAATCCTGGTTCCAACCAAATTTTTGCAGGATGGTCCCCAAGACCAGGCAGATTGTCACTGCGGCGGACCAGGCATATGCGGTAACCATTTGCGTCCTGATGGCACGGCAAGCGACGATCGTGGAGGCGTGCAGACAGATCGCCGGCCCCATACCCAACAAAATCGCGTAAACCACATACCAGACGGTCGTCAGATAGCGCCAACCCATGCCTAATTCGGCAAACCAGGGTGCGGAAATCCAAAACGCAAAAATAATGGCCAGCAGGCCGATAAAAACATTTGCTTTGTTCTGTTTGCCTTTAAGCCAAACCAAAATTCCAAAAGACGCAACCGCGAGCGCCCCTCCTGCCACCAAGGTTTGCGAATAAGAAACTAACTGCATCCGCAGACAGTATAATGTTAAATCACCAAATCAACAAATCGCGTTAAACGCGACAAATTACCGAATTACCAAAGCACCCTTTGTCATTCCCGTGAAAACGGGAATCCAGAAAATAAGTAATCATTACCGATCGGATGGATCCCCGGGTCTTCGTCAGACTACGCCCGAGGATGACAAAACGGTTATTTGGTGATTTCTAGCTACATTGCATCCGGCACCGGAATGCCAAGACACCACAAGGCGTTTGTGAGTGCGATCTTGGTTGAAGCGATGAGTCGCAGACGCGCAAGTTTTAATCCCTCCTCGACTTCGAGAACTTTCACGTCGCGGTAAAAGACTCCGACATCGGCAGCGGCGTCCAAGCACCAAGTGGCTATGATCGAAGGTTTATACGATGCCGCTGATCTGGAAATAATTTCCGGCAACTGCGCCAGCCGCAAACACAATCTCTTTTCCGCTTCTTCTTTCAGCAGTGTCAGGTCCGCATCTTTTAACTTGGAACTTTTCCCTCGACCTGAGCTCGGGACGAAGGCAACTTTCGACTTGTCCATGATCGACCCGAGCCTGGTCACCGCATACTGCACGTACGGTCCGGTATCGCCTTCGAATGCCAGGGATTTTTTCATGTCGAACACGATGGCTTTTTCCGGATCCTGTTTGAGTATGGCAAACATTACGCCGCCCATGGCAATGCACCAAGCCGCATGTTCGATCTTGCCGTCGTTCCAGTCCGGATGGCGTTCCACCACTTCACGTTTAGCCGCTTCCGTAGCCTGGGCCATAAAATCCTGCAACGTGACGACATTGCCCTTGCGGCTGGCCATGGCGCCTTCGGGCAAAGTCACAAACTCGTAGCCCAAATGTTTAAGCGGTTTGTTATAACCCATGAGCTTGAGCACCGTAAAAATCTGTTTGAAATACAAATTTTGGCGCACATCGGTCACGATTACGCTCGTATCAAGCTTGGGATAGTCAACAAACTTTTGGCGAGCAAGCGGCAAATCTTTTGTGGCATAAATCAACGTGCCGTCCGTCTTGCGCAAAATAAGCACGCCGAGTTTTTGCTTTTGCACTTCCGGGTCCGGATACGCGTCAAAGTCGATAATCACCGCGCCCTGCGACTGAATCGCAATCCCCTGTTTCAACAAATCCTCGACGATCACCTTGCTCTGATCCACGAAATCGCTTTCTAAGTATTGTTTGACGATGGTCGCGCCAAAATCCTGCAGATAACGCGAAAGTTCCTGCAGGCTCCAGCGCCGCGTTTCCTGCCACAAATACGTCCAGGATTTGTCATGATCTTCCAGTTTTTTCATGATGAGCGAAACTTCGGTTTTCCAGGCTTCGTTCTCATCCAACAACTTGCTCGCCTCGGCGTAAAGTTCTCCCAAATATTTCCCGGTCCTTTGGTCTGTCGGAACCTCGCCGATCATGCGCTGTGCCCATGCCACAGTCAACTCGTCCATGACCTTGGCGATCCATTGTTCCTCGGTCGGATCGACCGCTTCGACTGCTGCCGCTTTTTTACCGCGCGGTTTTTTTATCTGAGGCTTCTCGATGGCTTGCGAATTCTTGCGCACGAACAACCATAGGCATTTAGCCACATGCGATCCCATGTCATTAACATAAGAAACGGGCAACGCGTCCCAACCCGCGGCTTTGAGCAAACGGCTGACCGACAAACCGTATAAAATATTTCGTAAATGGCCGACATGAAATTCCTTATGCGTGTTCAAGTTGGCGTATTCGAGCATGATTTGTTTATTTTCACCATCTCTGACACGACCGTATTCATCACCCATCCGTTCCATCTCTCGAGTCACGCGGTCACATAAATCCGAAGCGTGCAGTTTGACGTTCACGTACGGTCCCTGGGCCGTCACCGACTCCACGGATTGGTCGCCGGCAGCGATTTTTTCCGCGATCTCGCGTGCCACATCGGCAGGATTCTTGCCGCGTTCCTTGGCCAGGCGGAAACAGCCGTACGCCAAATCGCCCATGTCGGGCTTTGGCGGCGCAACGATTTCCTGCAGCCCAACCTTGGCATCGGCCGCTTCGCCGATCCGCCGCGCCAGGTTGGCTTTTATGGCTTCCAATGTATACATACAAACTAACTAACTTTGTTTATAAAGTTCATAATGTTTATAAAGTTCATAAAGTAAAGTTGATTAATTCATTATTACCTTACAAACATTACAAACTTTACAAACCTTAAAAACGTTATTGTGTCTTTAAGACGACTTTCGCAAAATATCTCTTCCCTTTCTGCAACACGGTTTCAGTGCCTGTGATTTCAATTTCCGCGTCAACATCTTCCACGGCCTGGCCGTCGACTTTGACTGCGCCTTGTTCAATTTGGCGACGCGCTTCGGTTTTTGACGGCACGAGCTTGGAGGCTACGAGCAGGTCAACGAGTTTATGATGGCGCGTGAATACTTCGACCACAGGCATATCCTCCGGTGCGACGTGCTGCTTGAACATTCGATCGAAATTTTCTTCAGCTTTTGCCGCCGCTTCGGTAGAATGCCACGCGGACACGATTTCACGCGCCAAACGGCGTTTGAACTGCACCGGATTGGTTCCCTGCTCCATTTGATCGGCCATAGAATCTATCTCCTCGCCCGGTACGTCGGTGCACAGCTCAAATCCGCCGGCGATCATACCGTCAGTCCAGCTCATGACTTTGCCGAACATGTCTTCGGGCGTATCGGCCATGGTGATCATGTTGCCTTCGCTCTTGCCCATTTTCTTGCCATCCGGGTCGGTCAGTAGTTTGCAAGTCAATACAAATTTTTCCTTGCCTTTCAATTCTTTCATCAAATCTCGTCCGGCCAGCATGTTGAATGTCTGATCATTGCCGCCGATTTCGATATCCACGTCCATGGCCACGGAGTCATAGCCCTGCATTAGCGGGTATAAAAACTCATGCACAAAAACCGGTTTTGCCTCGGCTATGCGCTTTTCAAACATGTCGCGCTCCAGCATCTGCTGCACTGTCATGTGGGATGCGAGTTCCACCACGTCGGCAAAAGTCATCTTGCCCAGCCACTCGCTGTTGTATTTCATGTCCACCGGGTTGCCGGTTTCCTTGCCGTCCATGTCCAAAATCTTCGACGCTTGTTCGCGATAATTCTTGCAGTTTTCCAAAACTTCCTCGCGCGTCAATTTTTTACGCGTTGTCGCTTTATCTGTCGGATCGCCGATCATGGCCGTAAAATCGCCGATGAGAAGGATGACTCTATGGCCCAAGTCTTGTAGTTGACGCAATTTCTTCATGGCAATGGCGTGACCCAAATGCAACGACGGTCCGGTCGGATCAATTCCCAAATACGCAATCAGACACTTACCGGACTTCAACGCGGATGCGAAAGTTTCCTTGTTGGGATACGCATTCTGCACTGCGCGTTCCAAAAAATTATTAACCGAAGTTTCATCGGTAATTACAGTCGGCAGGCCGACCGGTTTGGAAGCCGTCTGACCCCCGGATTTATCGTCTATCATGCCTCGCATGGTATCTAATAAGCTAATAAATGGCAAAAAAAGCGTAAAAAAGTTATCAAGTTCATAAGTAGCCCTCTATCCGTCTCGTCGAATCGCGTTTAACGCGACGGACTCGACACCTTTCCCCCGCAAAGCAAGGGAAAGGAGTTTATGGTGACAATATCAACTACCTTTCCCTCGTTCGACGGGGGAAAGGTGGCACGATGTAATCATCGTGACGGATAGAGGGTCGGATGGCCTGGGGATTGACAATAACCCAAAAATCGGCTAAGGTTCTTGATTCTCAAACCATCGGAAGGACTTGAAAATGTCAGACAAGACGAAAGACTCTGTGCTTCAGACCGGCGCCGTGATCATCGACAACGACGGCGCCATGGTGGTGCGAGAACCGGATTTTGCCGTGATGTACGGCGTGCCGACGGGCATCAAGCCGGTACTCGCCATGCTGGTTCTGGACCGTTCAGGTTCCATGAACACCTACGGCAACCAGCCGCTCATCGCGCTGAATGAACTCATCCAGAACCTCCGAGTCGCAGAAGGCGCCGAGCGAACCTGGGCCGGCATCATCACCTTTGCCGGCGACGTACGCGAAGACGCCAAGCCCGTGCCTGCCACCGAACTCGAGGACCGGACGTCCTACGTGGCCAACGGCTCCACAGCCTTGTTCAAGGCTGTGATCACGGCCTTGAACAAGTGCTTCGAATTCAAAAAGTTCGCCAAGAACAGGGATGGACTAGAAGCGGAAGTGGTCGTCGCGGTCATCTCCGACGGCGGAGAAACCGACAACTACGAGTTGCAGCCCGAGGTCATCAAACTCTCGGAAGAAGCCCGCAAACAGGGTTTCAAATTGCAGGTCGTGGGCATCGGCATCAACGCCATGCAACTCTCCCAGCAGCTCGGCTTCACGCCCGGCCTGGCCGTGACCGTGGAACCGACACGCCAAGGCGTGTCGCGCGCCACCCGGTCCGTGACCCAGACGTTCTCCCAGACCATGATGGGTTTCGGCGGCCGTCGCGAACGCGCGGCCAGTTCTCCTCCGCCCTCGCGGACAGGAACCGGACCCATCAGTTCTTCCCGTCCATAACTCAAAACCGAGCATTGCTCGGTTTTTTCTTTGGTCCCCCTCCTTTTGAAGGAGGGGTAAGGGGTGGTTAAATTACAAACTTCCCAATCTCTTCTCCAACGCCGCAACCTTAGCTTTAGCCTCCTCCAACTTCGCCTTCATCTCATTCACCACTTTTTCCGGGGCTTTGGACGCGAAGTCTGCATTCTGCAGCTTGGCTTCAGTCGAAGTTATGTATGGTTTGAGTGCAGCGATCTCTTTCTGGATTTTTTCTTTCTCTTTCGCAACGTCGATACCGCTGGCCAGATTCAAGCCGACTGACGTCGTGCCTGACATAACTGTCGGCCAGCCCTGTGCGATCGCTTCCACAAATTCCACGTCTTCCAAACGCGCCAGCTGTTTAATTACGGTTAGATTGTCTTCGATAAGTTTTTTAGACGCCGCATCGTCCACGATCGCGACCTTAACGAATGCCGCCGCTTCCACGCCGTTCTCGCTGCGCAAGCGGCGGATGTCGGATACTAACGAACGCAAAATTCCGAAATCCCCTAAATCCCCTTTAACAAGGGGACTTTCCGCGTCAGAAGTCTCCCTTGTCAAAGGGAGATTTAGAGGAATTTCCGATGGCCACGGCGTCACAATCAACTGCTGTTTATTTCCCATCAACGACCAAACGTATTCAGTTACAAAAGGCATGAACGGATGCCACATTGGCAGAAGTTTAGTAAGAACATGCCAGAGGATGGCGTCTTTATTTTTCTCAACCTTCGCAATTTCCAAATACCAATCGGCAAAATCATTCCAAGTAAAATCGCGAAGCTCTTCGCCAGCCGCTGAGAACTGGAAGATTTCGAATTTCTCGGTTATCGATGCGATGACCTGATCCAGGCGCGCCAGGATCCAACGATCTGAAAGGGATTTCTCCACTTCGCTCGTCGGACTCGCTTCGGTCGAAATGACATGGGACGCAGGACGGGCGACGCGGGACGATTGTATAATATAGCGCGAGATATTCCACAGCTTGTTGGTGAAGTTGCGCCCGCTTTCGATCTTCTCGGTGTAATAACGCGAATCATTGCCCGGCGAGATGCCGAGCAACAGACTGATGCGCAGCGCATCGCATCCATATTGATTGACGACTTCGACGGGATCGATGCCGTTGCCGGATGATTTGGAAAACTTTTTTCCAAATTGATCGCGTAAAATTCCATGGACGTAAACATCCTTAAAAGGAATCTGGTTCATGGCATAAGTGCTCATCAAAACCATGCGCATAAGCCACAAATATCGGAGCTCATAACCCATCTGCATCCAATTGGAAGGATGGTAAGTCTTCAAATCCTGAGTCTCCGACGGCCAACCCAAAGTCGAAAAGCACCACGAACCGGACGAAAACCAGGTATCTAATGTATCGGCATCCTGTTCCCAGCCATCGCCTTGCGGCGCTTCGGTCCCGACATAAACCTCTTCGCCGCGATACCAGACCGGCACGCGATGTCCCCACCAAATTTGGCGTGAAAGGCACCAGTCGCGCAACTGTTCGATGCGATCCAAATATTCCTTGGTCACGCGCTCCGGTTCGATCTTGATGAGTTGAGATTTGTCGCCGCGCAAACCCGTGGTCACGGCCTGACGCATCATTTCCTTGAGGCTTACGCCGCGGTCCGGGATGATTTTGTTCATGTCCAGCCACCACTGAGTCATGGGTATGGATTCAATCACATCGCCGTAGCGGTCCGACGTGCCCACGCTCTGGACGATTTCTTCTTCCTTAATCAACAAGTTTCGTTCCTTGAGCCAAGTCACAAAGTTGTCTCGCGCTTCTTCGACGGTCAATCCCGCATAAGCCGCACCCGCCTCCTGCGTCATTTTGCCATCCGTGCCGATAACCGGCACGATGCCGATGGGATCGCCCGCGGCTTTCTGTTTTTCATACATGGCAAAATCCACCGGACTGTGCGCCGGTGTGACGCCTAAAGCGCCTGTGCCAAAATTTCGGTCAACGTTTTCGTCCGCGATTACTTTGATGGTAAGCGGTTGTGCCGCGCCCACATCGACAGTGAAAGTCTTTCCGACAAAATCCTTGTACCGTTCGTCAGCAGGATGAACGGCCACCGCAGTATCACCGAGTTTTGTTTCCGGCCGCGTGGTGGCGATGACGATCGGGAAATCCTTGCCGTATTTAAACGTGTAAAGTTTTGCCGGACGTTCGATGTGTATGATTTCATCGTCCGAGCAGGTGGATTGTCCTTTGACAGTCCAGTTCACAACTCGATAACCGCGGTAAATCAAACCGTCATTGTACATGCGAACAAACAACTCATTCACCGCTTTATTCCTCTGCTCGTCAAAAGTATAAACCAAACGCGACCAGTCGCAGCTCGTTCCCATTTTGCGGATCTGGCTCAAAATCGTGGCCTTGGATTGTTCTGCATACTCGCGGATTTTTTCCACCAGTTTTTCGCGTCCCAATTCTTCACGCGGATTAGCCATTCCGTCTTTCATTAAAAGCCTCTCGACTTTGGACTGCGTGGCGATGGCCGCATGATCCGTACCCGGCAACAGCAAAGTCTTTTTACCGCGCATTCTTTGATAACGCACCATCACGTCCATGAGGGAATTCTCCAGCGCATGGCCCAAATGCAGAACACCAGTCACGTTGGGCGGCGGCATCATGACGCAAAAAGTTTCGGCATTCTTATACCGTTCATCCAAATCCGCCAGTTTGTCGGGATTGAACGCGCCCGATTCTTCCCACTTCTTGTAGAGTTCCGCTTCCACGGCCGAGGCGTCGTATGCTTTGGGCAATTCTTTGGGATCCATAATAACGTGGATATTACTTAAAAAGGAGTTGTTTAGCAAGGAAAAATGCGATTCCGAACCAACCACTACGGCTCGCAAATCCGCTCGCCACTCCTCCTTGGCAAGGAGGAGACTGGTTTCTTGGCCCGTCATGTTCCCTCCCATCCGTAGGAGGGACAGTCCGACGTAACGTCGGACAGGGTGGTAGTGCCCATATACAGCAAAGCCCCGACTGTAGTTGTCGGGGCCGAGCTTCGTCGCGTTGAACGCGATTGTGCGAGGTTGTCTGCGTGATCATTTCGCGATCACTGCCAGCACTTCCTCGAGCTTGAGGCCGTCCTGCACTGCCATGGCTTCGGCAGCCAGCAGATCGGCCCAGGTGAGGGACATGAAGTCACTGGCGACTTCGATGCCCACGTCGCGGCGCATGAGCCACTGTCGCCTGACCAGGTCCTCCTGGCCGGAGACGAGTTTCTGGCAAGCCACGCGCTCATCGTATGCCCGCTTCAGCTCAGTGGCTTCATCCTCTGAACAGATGAAGTCCAACGTGCGCTTGCTATTGCCTACCGTGAAGCCAATGCTTCGGATGTCGGATGGGCCGTAGTGCATGCACTTGCAGGCTTTGGCATACACCTGCTCGCGCGCCCAAATCATTTCGCACTTGCCTTCGGCGATGATGCGCCCGTCACGGGCGCGCTCGATGAAGCGCAACATTACGCAGCCTCCTCGAGCGCAGCCTGCTCGCGCTCCCATTGCAGGAGTTCGCGCGGATCGCAAGTTTCGGGGTCGGGCTCATACGCCCGCTGGTGCTTGCCGCGCGACCTTTCGGTCGTGGGTTTGATGGCACCGGGCACGCGCTGTGCCGTGGAGGATGCGGTCATTGTCGGCCGCGGAGCTTGTGCTGCAAGCTCCTTGGCTTCACGACGCTTGGCACCGCGGTTATGCTTCCTGACTTCAGAAAATCTTGCCATGGGAATCCTCCTTGAATGTTGGTGCGGCATGCGTGCCGCGGTTTGCGTCCATACTCGTTTGTCATCTCGAGCGAAGTTAGACGTAGTCGAGAGATCTCGAGACTTAATGGGTCTGTCGCCCAACCCTCCCGAGAAAATATCGAATTTCAAAAAACGATCTGAGCCATGAACGCATCCGCGTCATTCATTCCTCAGATCGTTTTTTGATCCCTGTTTGTTCCGTTTGAACTCT
>Ga0315281_10015067_pt1 | contig 10379 bp, 6 predicted proteins | sample YL17G07_0_MG_FD_204540 | JGI IMG/M metagenome (GOLD analysis project Ga0315281, IMG submission 204540) | Sediment microbial communities from Yellowstone Lake, YNP, Wyoming, USA - YL17G07_0 | ecosystem: Environmental > Aquatic > Freshwater > Lake > Sediment | place: USA: Wyoming | collected...
TTCTCTCCGTTACGCTCTTCGAGAAAATGCCCATCCACCAAGCATTTGCGGGCCGCGACTACCCAATCGATCCCATCGCGGCTGGCAACCAATTGAATCTATTCGACTCTTAACCGGACAGTAGTGACAAATTTTTTCAACTCACTAACTGTGCTTGTGCCTTTGCACTTCCTAGAAAAATTCCAAATCAAGCACCCAGGAACAGGGCCAGAAGTCCTATCAGCCCTTTCTAACACATTTCAAATTCCAGTAGAACTGTCACCATTAGTTCTAATTCATCAGTACAAGATCTACGCCAACACGCTTTTGAAATAAACAAAATGCTTGCTGTTGGGATTGGTCACTAGTGTAGTGTCCTGAAGAAGGCTTTACAGTGAGTCATCCTTCAAAATCGAGTCTTTTTGGCGTCCCGGCGGCACGGACTCGTAAAGAGATTACTGGGACACTACACTAGATTGACGCCCCGTCCCCAAGAAAAAATCTCGCCAAACGAACCCAATTTCCCGCCCCGAATCCCTCCTCTATTGCGACACTCGTCGCGCTGCAACAAAAAAAATCGCCACCCAAACCCAATTGCTAACTGGCTGACAGAGCGAAAGAAAGCTGGAAAACAGGCTGGATTTCTGAACAGCAGGTTGCTCAAGCTGACAACGCCGGCTGGCCCCCGCCTCCGCCCTCCCCTATCCCAGCCGGCGGCCCTACGCCTTGCGCAGCCGGATGCTGAGCCGCAGGCCGTCCAGGTCGCGGTCAACCGTGAAGTCGCGCGGGTTGGGCTCGGAGGCGAAACCGGTGCCCAGGGTCTCCCCGAGGATGGTGTCCTGGTGGTCGAAGAGGGCGCGCTGCAAGGCCGCTGACCCGCCGACGTAGAGGCGGATGCGGTCGGAGACGGCCAGGCCGGCCTGCTTGCGGGCCTCCTGGATGGTGCGGACGATCTCCCGCGCCAGACCCTCGCGCTCCAGGGCCGGGGTGAGGCGGGTGTCCAGCGCGGCCAGGTAGCCGTCGCTCTCGGCGCAGGCGTAGCCCTCGGCGGCGGCGGTCTCCACCAGCAGCTCCTCCGGCGCGAAGCTCAGCTCCTCGCCGTCCAGGCGCAGGGAGTAGGGCTCGCCCGCGGCCACCGCCATGGCGGCGGCAAAGGCGTTGGCGGGGACGTCCAGGGCCGCGCGGATGGCCGGGATCAGCCGCCCGTGGCGCTTGCCCACGCGGGGCAGATTGGGCTTGACGCGGTAGGTGACGAGCTGGGCGTCGCGGGCGATGAACTCCAGCGCCTTGACGTTGAGCTCCTCGAGCACCTGCTCGCGGCCGTCCTCCACGGCGGCCTGGGCGGCGGCATCCGGGACGCGCACCAGCACGCGGGCCAGCGGCTGGCGCACCTTGAGCTTGGAATCCGCGCGGGCGGCCCGGCCCAGGCTCACGACGCGCTGCACGGTCGCCACCCGCGCCACCAGGCCCTCGTCCACCAGCGCCGGGTCGGCCGCGGGCCAAGTCTCCATGTGGATGCTCAGGGGCGCGCCCCGGCCCAGGGAGCGGACCAGGTTCTGGTACACGTCCTCGGTGACGAACGGCATGAAGGGCGCCATCAGGCGGGTGACGGCGGTCAGGCACTCGTAGAGGGTCAGGTAGGCGGCCTGCTTGTCGGCGCCGGCCTCGCTCTTCCAGAAGCGCCGCCGGTTGCGCCGCACGTACCAGTTGCTGAGCTGGTCCACGAACGCCTCGATCGCCTCGCCGGCAGCCTTGGGCTCGTAGCGGTCCAAGGCGGCGGTGGCCTGGGCGATGGTCGCTTGCAGCAACGCCAGCACCCAGCGGTCCATCTCCGGCCGCTGCGCCGGGGGCACGGCGCGGGTCAGGTCCACGCGGTCCAGGTTGGCGTAGCCGACGAAGAACGCGTAGGTGTTCCAGTACGTGTTGAGGAACGTCCCGGCGACGTCGGCGATGATGTCCACGGACACGCGCTTCTGGGCGTCCGGCGCCACCCGCGCCAGGAAGTACCAGCGCAGCGGGTCCGCGCCGGTGGAGTCGAACACCGCGTAGGGGTCAACGATGTTGCCCTGGGACTTGGACATCTTCTTGCCGTCCTTGTCCACCAGGTGGCTCAGGCAGATGACGTTGCGGAAGGCGACGGAGTCCGACACCAGCGCGGCGATGGCGTGCAGGGTGTAGAACCAGCCGCGCGTCTGGTCAATCGCCTCGCAGATGTAGTCGGCGGGGAAGTGCCGCTCGAAGGCCTCCTGGTTCTCGAAGGGCCAGTGCCATTGGGCGTAGGACATGGCGCCGGAGTCGAACCAGCAGTCAATCACCTCCGGCACGCGCCGCATCAGCTTGCCGCTTTGGGGGTGCGTGAAGGTGATGGCGTCCACGGCCGGGCGGTGCAGATCCAGCCCGTGGAGGGAGCGGCCGGTCAGCGCCTCCAGCTCCGCCAGGGAGCCGACGCAGTGGAAGGCGCCCTCGCCGTCGGTCCACACCGGCAGCGGCGTGCCCCAGAAGCGCTCGCGCGAGAGCGCCCAGTCCACGTTGTGCTCCAGCCAGTTGCCGAAGCGGCCCTCCTTGATGGTCTCCGGCACCCAGTTGATGGTCTGGTTGAGGGCGACCATGCGCTCCTTGACCGCCGTGGTGCGGATGTACCAGGCGTGCTTGGCGTAGTAGATCAGGGGATCGCCCGTGCGCCAGCCGAAGGGATAGTTGTGCCGGATGCGCTCGGAGCGGAAGAGCAGCCCGCGCTGCTTGAGCTCGCGGGTCAGCACGGGGTCTGCGTCCTTGAAGAACGTGCCGGCCACGGGCGTCACCTCCGGCAGAAAGCAGCCATCCAGCCCGACGCCGTGCAGCACGGGCAGGCCGTGGGCCTTGCCCAGCTCCAGGTCGTCCGCGCCATAGGCGGGCGCGATATGGACGATGCCCGTGCCGTCCTCGGTGCTGACGAAGGCGGCCGGCAGCACGCGGGCGATGTCGCGCTCGGTCTTCAGGTAGTCGAAGGGGCGTTGGTAGCGCAGGCTCAGCAGCTCCCGGCCCGGCGCGACCTTGCGGACGGTGTGGGGCTGGTCCCCCAGCACCGCGGCCAGCCGCGCCTGGGCCAGCACCAGGGTTTCCCCGCCCAACTCCACCCAGGCGTAGGGGATCTCCGCGCCGACGGCCACGGCGCAGTTGGAGGGCAGCGTCCAGGGGGTGGTGGTCCACACCAGCAGGCTCGTCCTCTCCGCCCCCAGGATGGGGAAGCGCACGTACACGCTGGGGTCGTCCACCTCGCGGTAGCCCAGGGCCACCTCGTGGGAGGACAATGTGGCGCCGATGCGCGGGTCGTACGGGACGACCTTGTAGTCCTGGTGGATCAGCCCCTGGTCCCAGATGGTCTTGAGCAGGAACCAGACCGACTCGATGAAGCGGTTGTCCAGCGTGTAGTAGGCGTCCTTGAGATCCACCCAGAAGCCCATCCGTTCCGTCATCTGCTCCCAGGCGCCGATGTAGCGCATGACGGACTCGCGGCAGCGCCGGGTGAACTCGGCGATGCCCACCTCTTGCTCGATGCGCTTCTTGTCGAAGATGCCCAGTTCCTTCTCGATCTCGTGCTCCACGGGCAGGCCGTGGGTATCCCAGCCGGCCTTGCGGGGCACGTGGTAGCCCCGCATCGTCTTGTAGCGCGGGAAGACGTCCTTGAAGGTGCGCGCCAGGACATGGTGCAGACCGGGCTTTCCGTTGGCCGTCGGCGGGCCTTCGTTGAAGGTGAAGACCGGACGGCCGGACGAATGCTCAAGGCTCTTTGCGAAGATGTCGTGGGACTTCCAGAACGAGAGGATCTTCTGCTCCAGACGGGCGCCGTCGTAACGACTCGGGACCTCCTCAAACGGCATGGCAACCTTCTCCAATCAATGGCCGCCCCTCTGCCGGGCGGTGCGGGGAAAGCGGGAGCAAGTTCATCGGGGTCAAAGCCGGCCGGGGCATCCCCTGGGGTTTCCGCCCGTGACGGACAGCGGCCTGCCCGGCAGGGTGGCCGGGTCTGGACTTCCGCCACGGGCCCGGGCCTTGGAGAGAGGCGGCTGCACGCAAGGAGAAGCCGGAGGCAGCGCCTCATTCAGTGGCGCCAACCCTCCTCGCGCTCGGCGGCCGATCGAAGTTCGCGCGTTCTCGCGCGGGGGGCCAGTCCCATCGGGCCAGGATCCTGTTGCGCGCTCCGTCCGGCGAGCCGCGAAATCGGCGCCCTGGCGGTGCAAAGGCTCCGCTGATCTAAGCGCGTCTGGCCGCGGTTGGCAACTGGGCATTCGGCAGGACGCTGGGCAGGCGCAAGCTCTTGGCCTGTGAGCACGCGTGGAGCACGGGGCAGATCATCCGTACGGTATGGGTGAGATCGAAGGAACACAAGTGCCCGATCCGCGCCGATTCGTCCCCAGAGGGGCGGGCCATGGCATATCTGTCTCACAATTCCGTAGTAATATGAGACAGTATCGTCTCATAATGAGGCGAGAACAGGGATGCACATTTTCACCATAATCTAAAGCACTGCAACTATTGACTATATTGATTGGCACAGACCTTGAAGAAGGGTATGCGGCTTCAACAACTTCCAAAGGAGATGCCATGAATGCGCTGATGCCCCGCACTGAGAGCAGCTACTTCCGGAAAGAATCCATCGAAACGTTGGCCGGTCGCCATTTCGAGCAGGTGTTCGCATTCTTCCACGCCTTTCATGATGACCCGGCCACATGCCTGGAGTTGTCCGAGCAGGCATTCCGGTTGGCCGAAGGCGGTGATCTCTCCACTCACGCGGTGTTTGCGAAGGCGGCCCAATGCCTGAGCCGGAGACCCGGTCTGGAGTTGCCTATCGCCGAAATGCCGTACGAGAACAACGTGGCATGGCTGCTCAAGGAGATTTCGGATCTGCGGTACCAAGAGATCGGAGACATTCTGGGGCTGGGCGCGGAGGACATCAAACGGCGCATCTCCGAGGTCAGGAACTTCGTTGTGGACCGCCTGGACGCGTAGGCGATAGTTCGCCCGGCGTGTACCTACCGGCGGTCGGTATGGGCCGGGCGAGGTAGGCTGCAACGGGGCGCGGGGCCTCGGTGTGTTTCTGCAATAGCGGCATTCGCGGCGGGCGAGCGGAATTGGGTTGGGCCAGGGCCGATTTCCGGGACGGGCTCCGACCCATTCCGATGGGGGATCGTGCGGGGGGCTTCGCCGCGGCTTGCGGCTTCATCGCGTTGCAGTCGAGTCGATATTTCCACGCACGCCCCCGGGGCCCCTCTGGGCGCCGCGGCGAACGCTATCCGCTTGCGCGCGTCTGCAAGCTTTCGCGGGTGCGGCGGATGATCTCCTGACCTCCCGCGGCTGTCAATTTATCGCACAGGGAAGCCACCAGGGCCGGGCCGGCGGCAAGGTCTCCCGCGACGGAATCCTCCACACGATCCTGGCCGTTCAGCGACACAATGCGGCAGCGCAGGTGCAGTCGCCCGTGGACGATCCGCGCCAGAATGCCGACGGGGGCGAAGCAGCCGCCGCTCAACCGCGCCAGCAGCTCCTTTTCCAGCCGCACGCAGATTTCGGTGGGCGGGTCCTGGATGGCGGCAATCAGATCGGCGATATCCGCGCGCTGCGCCGAGAACTCGCATCCCATCGCCGCCTGCGCCGGGGCGGGCAGCAAGATGTCCTCCGGCACGAACTGTGCGATGCGATCGGACAGATCGAGGCGCAGCAACCCGGCCGCGGCCAGGATCACGCCATCGAACCGCTCGCGGTCCTTCCCGGCGCGGGTGGTCACGTTGCCCCGCAGCGGCTCGAAGCGGAAATCCGGCCGGAACGCCCGCAACTGGCTGATCCGGCGCGGGCTGCTGGTCGCCAGGATGGCCCCCCGGGGCAGGGCGTGCAGCGGCTGCTCGTGCTTGCTGACGAGCACGTCGCGGTGGTCCTCGCGCCGGCCGACGCTGGTGGCCACGACCCCCGCCGGCAACTGCGACTCCACGTCCTTGAAGGAGCAGGTCGCGAAATCCACCTCGCCCCGTTGCACCGCTTCTTCCAGCGCCGTGTTGAATATGCCCCGGTCAATCTGTTCGCCCATGCCGGTGATCGGGGTATCCTGGAAGCGATCCCCGTGGGTGGTGATTTCCACCAGTTCGAACTCGAGGCCCGGGCGCGCGGCGCGCAGCAGGTCCACGATCAAATGGGTCTGGCGCAACGCCAATTGGCTGGCGCGGGTACCGACGCGAATGGGCTTGCTCAAGGCGAACCTTTTCCAGTCCGGTGGGGTCTACATGCCCTAATCCGGGCGCGCCGAGGGGAGCGCGGAGGGCCGGAGCCGCAATTGCAATTTCACCCGATGTGGGTCAACGTTGACCCTTCTTGCAAACAGGGCAGGCGCGCGCCGTCAGGGTTTCAGGCTAGTGGCTCATCATGGACAATGTCAAACGGGGCGGGTACGGGTTCGCGGCGGTAGGGCTGCTGCTAGGCCTGTCGGCGGCGGCACCCGGGGCGGCCTGGGGGTACGTCCCGACCCAGGAGGAACTGCTGGCCGATTTGGCGCTGGGTGCCCCTGGTGCGTCCGCGGCCATCCTGGACCTCAAATGTACCGTTTTCAAGAGCACATCCCCGGCTGTCGCGGGCACACCGGTTGCGGGTACCCCGGCGGCCTCAGGCACCCCGGCGGCGGGTACCCCGGCGGCGCCGGTAGCTGACCCTGCGCGGAGCTTTCGGCAACGGATCTACTGGCAGCGCGGCGCGCTGCTGGCGGTTGAGACGCTGGCCGATGCCGGAGCGACTCTGGACGTCCAACTCGATGAGGGGTTGGCGCCCCAGCATGTCGGCCTGGACCCTGGCCGCAAGTTCTCCGAATGGGATGTTCGTACAGCGATCTTCCCCTTTCTGGAGGGCCGAGCCGACGTGTGGCGCCAAGAGCTGGGCTTATGGGGCGTGAGACCCCAGGGTGTGATGCTGGTGTTGGTGGGCCGGGACAAGCAGTTCTATGGACTCAGCGAAAGCCCGGGCAAGACGCTTTGGATTGACAAGTCTGACGGCCGTCCGGCGCGCCTGGAAACCGTCATTGATGGCGCGGCCCCGCTGGCGCTGACCCTTGCGTATGCCGAGTATACCGGCCTGACCGAAAAGGGACCGGAGAAACAAAACCCCCGCATCCCTCGCCGGTTCACCTACGCATTGGGGGGCCGGGTCGTCAAGGAGGTCTATCTGGAGGCATGGGAAATCAATCCGCCGCAGCGGAAGTTTCCGCTGGCGCGGTTGCGGCAGCAGGTGGGTGCCGGGCAGCGTCCCCTGGCGTTGATCGAGGGAGGCTCATGATGCGTGCCTGGCTGACTTGCGCGATTGGCCTCATTGCATTGGCGCCCGCCGCGTTTGCCGCCCCGGAGCGTCTGCTGCTGGACCGGCCCCGGATCATTGTGAACAACAAGGTGTTGACCGAGCATGAAGTGGCCGGATTGAGGGAATTGCAGCAGAAGGAATTGCAATCCCGGCTCAAAGGTCCGGAATTGGAGCGCGCCCTGGAGAAGGCGGATCAGGACCTGACCAAGCAATTGGTGGAGAACCTGTTGCTGGAAATCCATGCGGAAGAGTTGGGGATCGTCGTCGGCGACAAGGAGATTGACCAGCGGGTGGAGGCGATCACGCGGCGCGACCCGAATGTCTCGGAAATCTACAGCGAGGCGCAACTCAAGGACATGGTCTACAAGGATGCGCTGCGCAGGCAAGTGATGCAGCGCGAGGTCGGGACGCGGGTGCGGGTGAGCGACGAGGACATCAAAGCGGCCTGCCTGAAGTCCGCGGGGGACAACCGCGAAGTGGAGGTCGGGCACATTCTGGTGCGCGGCAGCGATGCCGCGGCGTTGGACAAAATCTTGGCGATCCGGAAGACGCTCGAGGCCGGTGCGGACTTTGAACGGACCGCGACGGCCCGCTCCGAAGACCCCACGGCATCCCTTAATCACGGCAAGCTGGGATTCATCTCCCGGGGGCAATTCGTGAAGGAGTTCGAGGACCGTGCGTTCTCGCTCAAGGTCGGCGAGCTGAGCGAACCGGTGCGCACCCAGTTCGGCTATCACCTGATCCGGGTCTTTGCCGAAAGGAACAAGGCCCAGGTCAATTGTGATGCGCTGGACGAGAATGGCCGCCAACGGTTCTACGGCGAGATCTTCGCGCAGCGGTCGGAGCAGCGCATGGCCGAATTCCTGGAGCAGATGAAGAAGAAAGCGGATATTCGCATTGTTGACCGCTGACGCCATGACGACGGCCCATCAAAAGACGATCCGGATTGCCGTCGGCGTGTTGCTGCTGGCCGCCACGGGAGCTCTTGGGGCGCGGGGGCAAAGCCTGCTGAGCGAGCCTCCGGCTGAGTTGTCCGGTCCGGCCTCCACGAGCGCCTATGGGGCTCTGGACCTGGAGCACCTGACGGATGCCGCGCTCCGGGAGCGCCCCAGTCCCGAGCTGTACGCGGCCCTGCGGGCCAGGTTCGACGATGCCCTGCGAGCGGCGCGCCAGCGCGGGCAAGGGACCGAAGCCTTGGAGCGGCGCGTGGGTCCGGCGCTGATGCGCAGCGGCGAGGACGCCCTGGCGCCGCTCGAGATGGAGCGGCTGGCCCGCGCCTTCGTTGAACGCTTCCCGGACGACGAAAAGTTTCCGTGGGCGTTCTTCTATCTCACGGAGGCACTCTTCAGGCAGGACAAACCGCTCGAAGACTCCTTCTTCTTTGACCCGACGGCGTTTGCCAGCTTGCCGCCGGCGGCGCAGTCGCGCTACTTGCTGATGCAGAGTCAGGCGGCGGAGCGCCGCGGGGATTTCATCAAGGCGGCCGAATTCCGCCTGCTGGAATGGAAAGGGCCGAACACCGGGCAAGCCAAGCCGGATCAAGTGCTGGAACTGCTCGATAACGTCGCGGACTTGACCGCACTCATCGAGTTCCTTCAGCGTTATCCCGACCTGGCCTGGCTGCAGAACGCCAAGCCGTTCCTGGAAGCCCGGGCCTTGATCAACAGCGGAAAACTGGGCGCAGCCTTGCTGGCGCTGGAAGCCTTGGAGCACCAGGGGTTTTGGCAATCCGCGGAGAAGCAGAAGTTCTTGTTGTCCGCCCGCGCGGAGATCGCCGCACGGGTCAGGGTGCGGCCGGAGCGGATCGGCGTGCTGCTGCCCCTGGGCAGCTCCGCGGCCGCCATTCGGGAGTTGGCGCAGGAAACCCTGGACGGTTTGCGCATGGCGTTGAGCCTGCGCGAGGCAGGCGCAGGCGCCCCGGCGCAGCCAGGGCTGGCCGTCGAGCAAGACCTGCAGCCGGCCGTGGAACAAGTTTCTTCCCGCCCCGCGGTCGCACAACCCCGCTTTGAGTTGAGCGTCCGGGACAGCGCCAACAATCCGCGCCAGGCGGCGCAAATGGTCGAAGCGCTGGTGAAGGAAGACCATGTGATCGCCATCATCGGGCCCATCGCCCGGAGCGAATCCGAGGCGGCGGCCAGCAAGGCGGAAGAGCTGGGCGTCCCCCTGATCTCGCTTTCGCTCTCATTGGACTTGCCCGCCGGCACCCAATACGCCTTCCGGAACAGCCAGAGCCAGGAGGACGAGGTGCGAGACCTCATCTCCTATGCGGTGGACTATCTCAATATCCGGCGCATGGCCATCTTGTATCCGTTGAATCCGTACGGCGAACGGATGATGGACTTGTTCTGGGAGGAAGCACGGCGCAAAGACGCCCGGGTCGTTGCGGCGGGTGGCTATACGCCATCCGGCGCCCGGCTGCCCGCCGGAGAAAAACCCGTCGGGCTCAAGGATCTCTTCGAGTCGTTTACCGGGCTCAAGCGTCCGCTCTCGGAGGATGACCTGTCCATGTTGGAAGCCTTGGGGGAGTCCAAGCCGGACCCTATTGTAGACTTCGATGGTCTGTTTATTCCGATCGGGCCGGACGGTATGCAGGACTTGCGGCTGATCGCGCCCTATCCGGTCACGGTAGACGCGGAGCACGTGCAGCTGCTGGGCAGCCGGTTCTGGAACGACGACGCCGTGCTGGTGGTGTCGGGGGGCAAGCTGGAAGGTTCCGTGTTCGTGGATGTCTACGACCGCTCGGCGCTGAACCCCAAAGTGGGGGAATTCCAGAACCTGCACCGGGTGATGTTCGGCCACCGGCTGCGCTACCAGGCGCCATCGTATTACACGGCCCTGGGCTACGACACATTGAACATGCTGATGGACCTTCTCGCGCAGCCGCGCTGGCGCGCCCGCCAGGCGCTGGCCCGGGGTCTGAAGTCCACGGCGGCGTTTTCCGGGCTGACAGGCCTCACGGCATTCCGCATCAACGGCGAGGCCAACAAGGAGTCCATCTTCTTCCGCATCCGGGGTACCGAAACGACCCGGATCGTCCGGTAACGGGAGCGACGAAGCGCGGCTTCTGTCGGGCTTGCCAGGGAACA
>Ga0315281_10015068_pt1 | contig 10379 bp, 14 predicted proteins | sample YL17G07_0_MG_FD_204540 | JGI IMG/M metagenome (GOLD analysis project Ga0315281, IMG submission 204540) | Sediment microbial communities from Yellowstone Lake, YNP, Wyoming, USA - YL17G07_0 | ecosystem: Environmental > Aquatic > Freshwater > Lake > Sediment | place: USA: Wyoming | collected...
AATCCAACGGGCGTGGCGTTGATCGACGTGGGGATGGGGGCGCTGGGAGGAGTGTTCCTTCCGGCGGATCCTGATGGCTGGCCGGCGGTGGACCGGGTGGACCCGGCCTACCTTCTCGACTGGCGACTGGCGAATCGATAGTTGCCTTGACGGCCACCGGATGGTGACGGTCGATCGATAGCAGCCGGTTGACTTGAGGCATAGCGCCTATAAATTGTTGTGGCTCGGAGCGCTTACGGCTTGAAACAGCCGTTCCGAGAATCGCCTGGCGAGCTGCGCGCCGGCACTTATGGGCCCGCTTCGGCGGGGGGTTGCTCCGACCGACGCGCTCTTCACGAGCGTCGAGGCTCCCGAAAAGGAACGCAGGACAATTTGACGCCAAAAGCGGATCGGCTTTCCGCATTTGGCGCGTTTGGGTCCCCCTCGCGCGGCAGCGGCGAGAACACCCGACGGTGGCGGATGGATACCGGCTCTTTCACAGGGCGCCCGGTCCACCCGCGTTTGTATTTCCGGAGGGAGCGAAAGCGACCGAAGGCTGTGGCTTTTCCGACGAACTGAATTCCCGACTACCCGCCCTCCTGCTTTCATAATGGCTCGCGTCACTCCGCTCGATCGCTATCGCAACATCGGCATCATGGCCCACATCGATGCCGGGAAAACGACTACGACCGAGCGCATCCTGTACTACACGGGCAAGGCGCATAAAATCGGCGAGGTGCATGACGGCACCGCGACGATGGACTGGATGGAACAGGAGCAGGAACGCGGCATCACGATCACGTCCGCCGCGACGACGGCGTTCTGGACGTGCCGCGGGGTCGAGCATCGGATCAACATCATCGACACGCCAGGGCACGTCGACTTCACGGTCGAAGTGGAGCGGTCGTTGCGGGTCCTCGATGGCGCGGTGACGCTCCTCGACTCAGTTGCCGGCGTCGAGCCGCAGACCGAGACCGTGTGGCGTCAGGCGGATCGCTACGGCGTGCCGCGCCTGATCTTTGCGAACAAGATGGACCGCGTCGGCGCCGATTTTGATCGCTGCATGAAGATGATCCGCGATCGTCTCGCCAAGCACGCATATCCGATTCAGCTGCCGGTTGGTTCGGGCGAGCTGTTCACCGGCCACATCGACGTCATCGAGCGCAAGCAGTACATCTTTGACGAAGAGAGCCTCGGCAAGACGTTCGAAGTCCTCGAAGTTCCAGCGGATCAGAAGGCAGCGGTCGAGCAGGCTCGGCATGACGTGATCGATCACGCGGTCGCAGTCGCGCAGGACGATGCGATGATGGAGAAGTATCTGAATGGCGAAGAGCTGAGCCTCGAGGAGATCCGGCGCGCGATCCGCACCGCGACGGTGACGGGAGCGATGATCCCGGTGCTGTGCGGCGCGTCGTTCAAGAACAAGGGCGTCCAGGCGTTGCTCGATGCCGTGATCGATTTTTTACCGTCGCCGATGGACGTGCCGCCGATCAAGGGACATCTCCCCCATCAGGACGAGCATTTCGACACGCGACCGCCTGCCGATGACGCGCCGTTCGCCGCTCTGGCGTTCAAGATCGCGACCGATCCCTTCGTCGGAAAACTGACCTTCTTCCGGGTCTACTCGGGCGTGCTCAAGTCGGGCTCGTACGTCTACAACTCGACGAAAGACAAGCGCGAACGCGTCAGCCGCGTGCTCCAGATGCACGCGAACAAGCGCGAGGAAATCGAGGAAGTGCGCGCCGGCGACATTGCGGCCGCAATCGGGTTACGCGACACGCGGACCGGCGACACGATGTGTGACGATGATCATCCGATCATCCTCGAGGCGATGAAGTTCCCGAACCCTGTCATCGACGTCGCGATCGAACCAAAGACGAAGGCCGATCAGGACAAGCTCGGCATCGCGCTCGCGAAGCTATCCGAAGAAGATCCGACGTTCCGCGTCCACACCGACGAGGAAACGTCGCAGACGATCATCTCCGGCATGGGCGAATTGCACCTCGAAATTCTCGTCGACCGGATGATGCGGGAGTTCAAGGTCGACGCGAATATCGGTCGGCCTCAGGTTGCCTACCGCGAGACGATTCGCAAGCGGGTCGAGAAGGTTGAGGGGAAGTTCATCCGTCAGTCGGGCGGAAAGGGTCAGTACGGCCATGTTGTCATCAACATGGAACCGGCCGAGACTGGCGCCGGCTTCGTGTTCGAGGACAAAGTCGTTGGTGGTACGATCCCGCGCGAATACATCGCGCCCGTCGAGCAGGGGATCAAGGAAGCGCTTGAGAACGGCATCCTCGCCGGCTACCCGATGGTCGATGTGAAAGTCGAACTGATTTACGGCTCGTACCATGACGTCGATTCGAGCGAAATGGCGTTCAAGATCGCCGGATCGATGGCATTCAAGGAAGCGGCGAAACGGGCGCACCCCGTGCTGCTGGAGCCGATGATGAACGTCGAGGTGGTGACACCAGACGCGTTCATGGGCGACGTGCTCGGCGATCTGTCGTCGCGTCGTGGCAAGATCGGCGGGATGACACAGCGGGGCGAAGCGCAGGTGATCGCCTCGACGGTGCCGCTCGGCGAGATGTTCGGATATTCGACGAAGCTTCGGTCGATGTCGCAGGGTCGGGCGGTGTACTCGATGGAATTCGCCCACTACGACGAGGTGCCGAAGAGCAAGGCGGAAGAGATCGTAGCAAAGGTGAAGGCGTAGGGGTCGGCCAGTCGGCAAGTCGATCAGTCGCTGACTGATCGGACCGCCCGACTGAATCGACTGATCGACCAGGTAAACCCACGGGAGTTTTCACTCCAGGAAACGGACACAATGGCAAAAGCAAAGTTCGACCGGACCAAGCCGCACGTGAACGTTGGCACAATCGGCCACGTCGATCACGGCAAGACCACCCTCACGGCAGCCCTGACCAAGGTGTCGGCGGACAAGGGCTACGGGACCAAGTACATCTCGTACGACCAGGTCGCCAAGGCATCGGAATCGCAGGGCCGTCGCGACCCGACGAAGATCCTGACGATCGCCACCTCGCACGTCGAGTACGAGACGTCCAAGCGCCACTACGCGCACGTCGACTGCCCAGGGCACGCCGACTACGTGAAGAACATGATCACCGGCGCCGCGCAGATGGACGGCGCGATCCTGGTCGTGAGCGCGGTCGATGGCCCGATGCCGCAGACGCGCGAACACATCCTGCTTGCGCGTCAGGTGAACGTTCCGCAGATCGTCGTCTTCCTCAACAAGTGCGATATGGTCGAGGATGCCGAACTGCTCGACCTCGTGGAGCTCGAGGTCCGTGAGCTCTTGAGCAAGTACAACTATCCTGGCGACGACACCCCCGTGATTCGCGGTTCGGCGTCGAACGCCATCGCCGGCAAGGCGGAATGGGTTGCCAAGATCGAGGAGTTGTTCACCGCCCTCGACACGTACATCCCGCAGCCGGTTCGCGAAATCGACAAGCCGTTCCTGCTCCCGGTCGAGGACGTGTTCTCGATCACGGGCCGCGGTACGGTGGCGACGGGTCGAATCGATCGCGGCCAGATCAAGGTCGGTGAGGAAGTGGCGCTGATCGGGTTTGGCTCGGACAAGAAGTCGGTCGTCACGGGCGTCGAAGCGTTTCGCAAGCTGTTGGATTCGGGTCAGGCGGGCGACAACGTCGGTCTGCTGCTGCGCGGCGTTGACAAGAAGGACATCGAGCGCGGCATGGTGTTGGCGAAGGCTGGTTCGATCACGCCCCACACGCACTTCGAGGCCGAGGTCTACGTCCTGACCAAGGAAGAAGGCGGCCGGCACACGCCGTTCTTCAAGGGCTACCGCCCGCAGTTCTACTTCCGCACGACGGACGTCACCGGGTCGGTCGAGCTGCCGGCGGGGACGGAGATGGTGATGCCCGGTGACAACATCCAGATGACGATCGAACTGATCACGCCGATTGCGATGGAAGAGCAGCTTCGGTTTGCGATTCGAGAGGGCGGACGGACCGTTGGCGCTGGCGTCGTGACGAAGATCCTCAAGTAAAGCGGTTGCTGGTTGCTGGTTTCTGGTAACTGGTAACAACCAGCTACCAGTTACCAGCTACCAGTTACCAGTTACCGGTTACCGGTTACCAGTCAGAAACCAGCAACTTTTTCCGAGACCCACATGGCAGGCAGAATCAGAATCCGTCTCAAGGCCTTCGATCACGCGGTGATCGATCAGGCGTCGGCGGACATCGTTCGGACGGCGGAAAAAACGGGGGCGAAGGTCTCCGGTCCGATTCCTCTGCCGACCAAGACGCAGCGGTGGACGGTGCTGCGCTCGCCGCACGTCGACAAGAAGTCGCGCGAGCAATTCGAGCTGAAGACGCACAAGCGGTTGATCGACATTCTCGACTCGCACGCGCAAACGGTCGAGGCGCTGACCAAGCTCGATTTGCCGGCGGGTGTCGATGTGGAGATCAAGGTCGAGTGAGGAAAGCGGTAATTGGTTTCTGGTCGTTGGTCTCTGGTCGCTGTGTGTACCAGAAACCAGGAACCAGATACAGCATCAAGAATCACCAGAGGAACACGGAATGATTGGAATGATCGGCAAGAAGCTGGGGATGACCCAGATCTTCAACGAACAGGGGCTGCAGATTCCGGTGACGGTCATTGAGGCCAAGCCGAATCCGGTGCTTGCTGTGACGGACAAAGCGAAAGTGGGCCATGCATCGTTGCAGCTCGGTCTTGGCACGCAGCGCCTGGCGCGCGAGTCCAAGAAGGGCGAGCGGACGCCGCGCGGGCGGCGCGCGAAGAAGTCGGAGATCGGGCACGCGAAGAAGGCGGGGCTCGATGCTCCGCCGCGCGTGCTGCGGTCGATTCGGCTCGACGAGCCGGGCAATGCCAAGCTCGAGATCCCGACATACGCCGTCGGCGACGTCGTGAAAGTGGACGTGTTCAAGGCAGGCGAACTGGTGAAAGTGACCGGGACATCCAAGGGCCGCGGGTTCCAGGGCGTCGTCAAGCGCTACGGCTTTCACGGCGGACCAAACACGCACGGCAACACGAAGCACCGTCAGCCAGGCTCGGTCGGCCCCGGCACCGATCCGTCACGCGTCATCAAGGGCAAGAAGATGCCCGGGCACATGGGTGATCACCGGCACACCACCATCCGGCTTCGCGTGGAGAAGGTCGACGCGGAGCGCAATCTGATCTACATCCGCGGTGCGGTCGCCGGGCCGACGAACGGCATCGTGATCGTCCGGAAGCAGGATTAAATCCATGACCGACAATTCCAACTTGATGGCAGCCGCTTTCACCGCGCAGGGCACGTCGCGCGCCGCCGTGGCTCTGCCCGAGACGCTGTTCGACGGCACGGTCAACGTTCCCGTGATGCACTTGGTGGTGAAGGCGTATCTCGCCAATCAGCGCCAGGGCACCGCGTCGACGAAAATTCGCAAGTACGTCACGGGCGGAAACCAGAAGCCGTGGCGCCAGAAGGGAACGGGCCGCGCGCGTGCAGGCTCGGCACGGGCGCCACATTGGGTGGGCGGCGGTACCGTATTCGGTCCGACACCGCGCAGCTATCGGCAGGATCTGCCGAAGCAGGTGCGCGCACTCGGTCGGAAAAGTGCGTTCAACGCGCGTGCGCGGGAAAACGCGATCGTCATCATCGATCAGTTCAACTACGACGCGCCAAAGACGAGCGTGTTGTTCGACCTCGTCTCACGTCTCGGGTTTGCGGACCAGAAAGTTCTGATCCTCACGTCCGGCATCAAGGAGAACGTCTTTCTCTCAGGGCGAAACCTGCCGAACGTGCACGTGCTGCCGTACTCGGATGTCTCGACCTATCACATCCTCTGGTCGGATGTCGTGCTCATTGAAGCCGAGGCACTCGGTGGCAAGCTCGACACCGTTGCGGACGACGACGAGTCGATGGCCGCGAGTTCCAAGGCCGCGACGAAGGTTGCCGCGAAGAAGTCGGCGGCGCCGGTGAAAAAGACGTCCGCGAAGAAGGCCGAGGCGCCAAAGTCAAAGAAGCCGGCCAAGGCCGAAGCCAAGGCCGCGAAGAAGCCGAAGGCGTCGTCAGCGAAGGGAAAAGCGTCAAACAAGAAGCCGTCTGCTTCGAAGAAGCCGAAGAGAGGTAAGTAGACATGCCGACGTTACATCGCACCATCGTGCGCCCGATCATCACCGAGAAGACCTCGACCGGTTATCAGGAGCGCGGCGAATACACATTCGAAGTCCACCCCGATGCGACGAAGCCGCAGATCCGCCTGGCGGTCGAGCAGCTCTTCGGCGTCAAGGTCACTGGTGTCTGGACGGCCAATCAGCGCGGCAAGGACAAGCGCATGGGCCAGACCAGCGGACGTCGTCCCAACTGGAAGAAAGCGATCGTGAAGCTCCGTGAGGGAGACTCGATCGAAATCTTCGAAGGTTAAGCGAGGGAGTTTCTCAATGCCGATTCGTCAATTCAAACCGGTAACGGCCTCGAGCCGTTTTCGCAGCGTCTCTGATTTTGCGGAGATTACGCGGACGACCCCGGAAAAGTCCCTGCTCGAGCCGATCAAAAAATCGGGCGGTCGGGACAACCACGGCCACATTTCGATGCGCCGCATCGGTGGTGGTCACAAACGGAAGTACCGCATCATCGATTTCAAGCGCAACAAGTTCGGCGTGCTCGGCACGGTCAAGGAGATCGAATACGATCCAAACCGTTCCGCGCGTATCGCGCTGATCGAGTACGCCGATGGTGAGTTACGCTACATCCTGCACCCCAAGGGTCTCGGTGTCGGCGATACCGTGATCTCGGGTCCCGGGTCTGACGTGCGGACCGGCAACACCTTGCCGCTCGCAGAGATGCCGCTTGGAACGACGGTGCACAACGTAGAGCTGAAGATCGGCAAGGGTGGCCAGATGTGTCGCTCCGCGGGCATGGGCGCGCAGGTCGTCGCGAAGGAAGGCGACTATGTGACGCTCCGCATGCCGTCGACCGAGATGCGGCTGGTGCACATGAGGTGTTTGGCGACGATCGGGACCGTCGGGAACGAGGAGCACGAGCTCACGTCACTCGGCAAAGCGGGCGCGAACCGCTGGCAGGGTCGTCGTCCGAAGGTGCGCGGCGAGGTCATGAACCCCGTCGATCACCCGCACGGTGGACGGACGCGGGGCGGACGCAACGTCGTCAGCCCGTGGGGCAAGAAAGAAGGCGTGAAGACGAGGAACAAGAAGAAGTCGTCGCAGCGGATGATCGTGCGAGGACGCAAGCGTGGGAAGGCAACGCAGTAACCGACCGACCAACATCGAGAGACTGTTCCTATGGGAAGAAGCGTAAAGAAAGGACCGTTCGTGCAGGAGGCACTGGCCAAGAAGGTTGAGGCCATGGGCTCTGGCAAACAGAAAAAGGTCATCAAGACCTGGTCGCGCGCCAGCACGGTGCTGCCGGAGTTCGTGGGCCACACGTTTGCGGTGCACAACGGCAACAAGTTCATCCCGGTCTACGTCACCGAGAACATGGTCGGGCACAAGCTCGGCGAGTTCTCGCCGACGCGGCTCTTTCGCGGACACACGGGCAATCGCCCGGTCGACAAGCGGGCTCCAACTCCGGGTGCCGCGGCCCCCGCCGCAGCTCCGGCGGCGGCGCCGGCGGCGCCAGCAGCCAAGGGAGGCAAGTAAATCATGGCAGCCAGCAAGTCGCCCCGCGCGGCCAAGACCCCTCCCGCCCCGAAGCCAGCGCGTCGGTCAGTGCCAGCGCACGAAGCCCGCGCGATCATGCGTGGCGCACGGCAGTCGCCGTACAAGATGCGGCTCGTGATTGACGAGATCCGCGGGAAGAGCGTGAACGACGCGCTCGCGTACCTCGCTTTCTCGAAGAAGCACGCGGCGAAACAGATCGAAAAGACGCTCCGGTCGGCGGTTTCAAACGTCGAGCAGGCGGCGCGTCGCGCGAACGAATCGCTGGATGTGGACGACCTCGTCATCAAACTGGCGATCGTCAACGAAGCACGCCCGCTCAAGCGATTCACGCCGGCGGCCATGGGACGAGCGACACCAATCCGGAAGCGAACCAGCCATATCGAAATCATCGTGGCTGAGCGAGGGGGACGATAAATGGGACAAAAGGTTCATCCGATCGGCTTTCGCCTTGGCATTTCCAAGGACTGGAAGTCACGCTACTACGCGGGTCGTGAGCTGCCGGCGCTCCTTCGCGAAGACGAGCTGCTTCGCAAGTACTTGAAGGCACGCCTCGGCCATGCGGCGATCGCCGACATCATCATCGAACGGAAGCCGGGCAAGGTCGTCGTGACCCTGCACACCGGTCGTCCGGGGGTCGTCATCGGAAAGAAGGGAGCCGAGGTCGACAAGCTGCGCGACGAGCTTGCGCATCTGACCGGTAAGGAAGTCGGGATCAACGTTGAGGAGATCAAGCGTCCGGAGCTCGAGGCGCAGCTGGTCGCCGACAACATCGCCAGTCAGTTGGCGCAGCGGATCTCGTTCCGCCGCGCGATGAAGCGCGCGGTGCAGAGCACGATGCGGATGGGCGCGCAGGGGATCAAGATCAAATGCGGCGGCCGTCTCGGCGGCGCCGAGATTGCCCGTGTCGAGGGGTATCACGAGGGTCGTGTGCCGCTGCACACGCTCCGCGCGGACATCGACTACGCGACGTCGACTGCAAAGACCACCTTCGGCACCATCGGTGTGAAGGTCTGGATCTTCAAGGGCGAGAAGGTCGACGAGCGACGCGGGACCACGTATTCCACCGCGATCTGAGGATTTGACAGATGCTGAGTCCGAAGCGCGTGAAGTTTCGCAAGATGTTCAAGGGTCGCACGACGGGTCTGGCGCGCCGTGGCAGTACGGTGGCGTTCGGCACCTACGGCTTGCAGAGCCTCGAGCCAGGCTGGATCACGAGTCGGCAGATCGAAGCGGCACGCGTCGCGCTGACGCGTCACATCAAGCGTGGCGGCAAGGTCTGGATCCGGATTTTCCCGGACAAGCCGATCACGAAGAAGCCGGCCGAAACCCGCATGGGAAAAGGAAAGGGTCCGCCCGAGGGCTGGGTGGCCGTAGTGAAGCCGGGCCGGGTGATGTTCGAGCTCGAAGGCGTGACGCGCGAGATCGCCATCAAGGCGATGGCGCTGGCGTCGGCGAAGATGCCGGTCAAGACCAAGTTTGTCGCACGCGAGGGGGAGGGTCAGACCAATGCTAGCTAGCGAGATTCGCGAGTTGTCGGTTGGCGATATCGAGTCGCGAGTCCGCGACCTCGAAGAAGAACGGTTCCGCCTCAAGTTCCGGAACGCAACGGAGCCCTTGGAGGATCCGCTGCGGCTGCGCGTGATCCGCAAGGACATCGCGCGACTGAGAACGATCCTGCGGGAGCGACAGAACACGAGCGCGCGCACCAGCGCCGCTGCGCGATAGGGAGCGAGCAATTCATGGCTGAAACGACGAAATCCAGGGCCGCCGACCGTCCGATGCGCAAGACGCGGATCGGGCTGGTGGTGAGCGACAAGATGCAGAAGACGGTGGTGGTGGCGATCGAGCGCCGCGTGCCGCACCCGGTGTACGGAAAAATGATGACGCGGACGACGCGGCTCAAAGCGCACGACGAGGAGAACACCGCGAAGGCCGGCGACACGGTTCGCATCGTGGAGACGCGGCCGCTGTCGAAGGACAAGCGGTGGCGCCTCGTCGAGATCGTCCAGCGCGCACGTTAAGGGAGTCGACCGATGATCCAACAGGAATCGATGGTCAAGGTGGCGGACAACTCGGGGGCGAAGACCGCCCAGGTGATTCGCGTCCTTGGCGGAACGCGCCGGCGCTACGCCGGCCTCGGCGACACGGTCATTGTCGCCGTGAAGAATGCCCTGCCAAACGGCACGGTCAAGAAGTCGGAAGTTGCGCGCGCGGTTGTCGTGCGCACGGTCAAGGAAACACGCCGCAAGGACGGGTCATACATCCGCTTCGACGAGAACGCGGTTGTGATCATCAACGAAGATGGCGAGCCGCGGGCGACGCGCATCTTCGGCCCGGTGGCTCGTGAACTGCGCGAGAAGCGGTACATGAAGATCGTGTCGCTGGCGCCCGAGGTAATCTGACATGCGAGTTCTGAAACATCGGAAGACCGATCGCCCACGGGCGGTCAATCGGAAGCGCCACGCCGACAACGCGGAGCGTGCGAAGCTGCACGTCACCAAAGGTGACACTGTTCGTGTCGTGCGCGGCGATGACAAGGGCAAGGAAGGCAGGATCATTCGCGTCTACCTCAAGACCAGCCGCGTCGTCGTCGAAGGCGTGAACATCGTCAAGCGTCACCGCCGCGCGCGCAAGGCCGAAGAGCAGAGCGGGATCATCGACTTTCCGGCGCCGATCCACTCGTCGAACGTGATGTTGCTCGATCCGAAGTCCGGCGGTCCGACGCGGACGCGTCGCCG
>Ga0315281_10015069_pt1 | contig 10379 bp, 6 predicted proteins | sample YL17G07_0_MG_FD_204540 | JGI IMG/M metagenome (GOLD analysis project Ga0315281, IMG submission 204540) | Sediment microbial communities from Yellowstone Lake, YNP, Wyoming, USA - YL17G07_0 | ecosystem: Environmental > Aquatic > Freshwater > Lake > Sediment | place: USA: Wyoming | collected...
ACGATGCCGATAAATTCGCGCTGGTTCGCGCTGCGCAACTCGCTGACCGACAATGCCACGGCGAATTGCGAGCCGTCCTTGCGCAGCGCGTTGACCTCGGAGATTTTGCCGATGACGCGGCGCTCGCCGGTGCGCAGATAACGCGCAAGATAGCTGGCGTGTTGTTCCCGGTGCGGCGACGGCATCAGCATGTTGATGTTACGTCCGAGCACTTCGTGCGCGTCGTAACCGAACAGCGCGCCCGCCGCCCGGTTGAACGCGCGAATCGTGCCTTCTTCGTCGATCGTCACCACGCCTTCGAACAGCAGGTCCAGCGTCGACTGCGCCTTGCCGACTTCCGCGCGCAGCGAATCTTGCATCGGCCGGAAAATAAACTTCCACGCAATCGGCACGCATGCCGCCGTCAAGATCGCCGCATTCACCAGCACCTCGACCCACAACGGCGGGTCCGACGGCAACAGCAGATGCGCAAGCGACGTTGCCGCCGCCAGCCCCGCGAACAGCACGAGCAGCAGAGCCGCGAAGGCCAGCGGCAGCGAGTTGTGTTTACGGCGTGTAACCGGTTCGGAAGGCATGCGTCGGATGGCTTCGTGAAATGAAAATTTGATTCGCCGCGTGCTGCGTTGCGGCTGTCGTTATTTGTATCGGGTTACGCGGGAGGTTCTTTACCGGTGCGGCGCGCTGGCCAGGCGATCCGAAACAATCGCGGTGAGGGCGCCGCTCTTACGACGCAAATAGCGCGGCTCACGAGTTCGCTTAACGCGACCCCGTCCGCAAAAGGTGTCACTTATTACCGCTATTTACAGCGATGACGCGCGGCGGCTCACCGGTACCACGATCCGAAATATCGCGCCTTGGCCCAGCTCGCTGCGCACGTCGATACGACCGCCATGCTTGATAATTATTCCGTAAGAAACCGACAGGCCGAGTCCGGTGCCGGTGCCCACCGGCTTGGTGGTGAAAAACGGGTCGAAAATGCGCTTCAGGTTTTCCGGCGCGATGCCGCTGCCGGTGTCGGAAATTTCCACGAACACGTGCGCTGCGTCGTCCACGCCGGTGCGTATCGTGATCGTACCGCGCTGGCCGTGCATCGCCTGAGCGGCGTTCACCAGCAAGTTGAGGAACACCTGGTTGAGCTGCAAGGGCAAACACTCGACTTCGGGAATCGCGCCGTATTCCTTCACGACGTCGGCGACGTATTTGATTTCGTTGTTGACGATGTTGAGCGTGCTGTCGAGACCGCGATGCAGGTCGGTGCGTTGCCAGCTGCCTGCGTCTACGTGCGAGAAATCTTTCAGGTCTTGCACGATCCGCCGCACGCGCTTGATGCCTTCCAGCGATTCGTGCAGCAGGGTCAGAACGTCCTCGCGCAGATAGTCCAGGTCGATGCGCTGCTTGACCGCGCCGATGCGCTGCCGGGCCGCATCGCTCAGCAACGCTTCGTCCGCCTCGAAGGCGGCGATGAGTTCGAGCATTCCGGCGACGTAGCCGCGCAACGTGCCGCAATTACTGTTGATAAAGCCGATCGGGTTGTTGATCTCGTGCGCCACACCGGCGGCGAGCTGGCCGATGGAAGCCATTTTCTCGGCTTGCAGGAGCTGGTTGTGGGCCTCCTCCAGCTTTTTTATGAGGGCGCGTTGCTCTTCTTTTTCTCGTTCCAGCGCTTGTTCGGCGCGCCTGCGCTCGGTGACATCGCGAAAGCTGAGCACGCGCCCGACCGTTTCCGCGCCCAGCGGTTGCGACAGCGAGTAAAGCTCGATCACCCGGCCGTCGGTGCAGCGTAGCAGGTCGTGATGTTTAGCTTCGCGGTGGTGGGACAGGTAGTCCAGCATCGGCAGGAAATTCGACGTGGCATCCAACTGGCTCAGCATATGCTCGATAATCTGAGCGTGATTCCAGAACGCCATTATTTCATCCGGAATGTTCCACATCTTCTCGAAGCGTTGGTTGAAACGCACGATGACGCCATCCTTGTCCAGCGCGAGGATGCCGTCCGCCGTCGCTTCCAGCGTCGTGCCGAGCAGCGACAACAAGTGTTCCAGTTGCGCTTCCGCGCGCTGGCGCTCGGCCAGTTCATTGCGCAACGAATCGTTGCGCTCGGTCAATTCCTGCGACATCAGTTCCAGCGAGCGTTCGATTTGCAAACGGTCGGCGTCGGCGCTCGCATAGGCCGCATCGACTGCCGCAACGAACGCAGGCGCAACGGAGTCCGCGTTCGTCAGGTAACGATCGATTTGCCGTTTAAGCAGCCGGTGCATGACAGTTTATATTTCCGCGAACGTGGTGATGGTCATGGTCTGGTTGTGCAGTTCGCATTTGGCGATCGCACCGTGTGGACAAATCTCGCCGTAGGAATAAAACCCGGCGAGTACCGCGCCCGAACCCAGCACGTCGCGCACGCTTTCCACTTCTTCTTCGACGCGCTGTTTCAGCACCAGCTTGCGCCCGACGCAACTGACCAGCACCGCGAGCTGCGGCGTGAAGCTGCCGAGCCCGGCCAGTCCGGCGCGCGCGGCGCCGGCGGCACCGTCGACCAGCCGGTCGAAGTTCGCTTTCATCAAGCGCGCGTAGGTGCCTTCGGGCATGTCGCCGGCGAACGTCATACTCTTCGCGTTTTCGTCAATACCGAGCACCGTGCGCACCAGCGTGTTGCCGTCGCCGGTGCCGCGCAGCGCGAGCGGAAACAGCAGTGCCGACGCTGGAAGCTGCGCGGCATGCTCGCCCAGATATTTTTTGTACAGGTCCAGCGCGGATTGATGGTCGAGTTCGTAAAGCACGTTGCCCTGGGAGCGCGTAATCAAGCGCTCCGCGCCAAACGTGTCCCAGCCACCGAGGGAGCCGTACCCGACTTTAAGGCGTGTGCCGTAAAAACCGATCGCCGCGACCGCGCCTGCGCGCGGCGTGTCGTTCGCGCAGACCAGGGTGCGCTGGAAACGGTCGCCGTCGCCGGCGAGGCCGCCGGTGACGGCAACCGCTTCCGGCAGCTGTTCGCGCAGGCCGCGCGCGAGCTCCGTGCCATTTACTTGCAAGCCATCGGACCACACCATGACGTGCACGAGCCGCGCGTCGTTCAACGTCCGCGCCAACGCGGCGCCGGCCGCATGGCTATCGGCTGCTGTGTCGACCTGCGCTTGCGCCAGTCGTACCTCGGTATGTTCGAAATTCACCGCCGTGGCCACCAGCGTGTCGTCGTTGACTTCGGTGCCGCAAATTTCGCCCGCGGTGGAGCAGCCGACGATCAGCGCGTCAGGGTACGACGTGCGCAGCTCGCGCAACGCGTCGGGGTTTTCCAGGCGGGTCGTGGCGCCGAACAGCAACACCAGTTGCGCCTGATGGCCCGCACCGCCTGGGGCCATGTCTTGCCATCCGCTGGATGCGGACCACTTTCTTTGGTCGACGTGCATAAAAGTCCTCCTGTCATAAAACACAATCCGCGTAGGAGCCCGATTTATCGGGCGACACACCCGTGCTTTTGCCGTTCCCATCGCGCGATGAATCGCGCTCCTACAGCAATACGCTTTCTGCGTAGGAGCCCGATTTATCGGGCGGCGCTGTTGCTTTCGCCGTGCCCATCGCGCGATGAATCGCGCTCCTACAGCAATACGCTTTCTGCGTAGGAGCCCGATTCATCGGGCGATCCACCCGCGATCCGAAACCAATCGCGGCGGGGGCGGCGCTCCTACGGCTTCTTTTTTGGCATCGTCACGTAGATTTCAAACTTCGCGCCCAGCGACTGCTCGACGCTCTGGATTTTGGCGATCAATTGGTCGTCGAGCAGATAGCCGCGCGACAGCAGCAGCACGCCGTCCTTGGTGACCAGATCGTTGGCGATCGCCATGCCGGCGCGCAGCTCGCGCGACGCGATTTTGGTGCCGGTTTCGGCCGGCGCCAGCAGCGTGTTATCTGCGGTCAGGGCGGCGAACACCGCCACCACCTGCGGGTCGTAGCGCTTGCCGCTGTTCTTGACAATAAAATCGCGCGCGTCCTTCGGCGTCATTTTGGTCGTGGTGAGGCTGCCCAGTTGCAGCGCGTCGTATTCGTTGGCGACGGCGAGAATGCGTGCGCCCAGCGGAATCTTGTCGCCGCTCAAGCCGTCGGGGTAGCCGTGGCCGTCCCATTGCTCGTGGTGCGAACGGATAAAGCGCCCGGTTTCCTGCAGCGGTTCGAGCGCCATCAGCACGCCCTGGCCGATCACCGGATGTTTCACCACGTCCATGCGTTCGGTGGGTTGCAATTCGGAGAACGGCTTGGCCAGCAGCTTGTCGGGCAGCGCGATTTTGCCGATGTCATGCAGCAGCGCCGCGTACATCACGTCCTGCGCATCGGTGGCGTTCATGCCCAGTTTCAAAGCCAGGCGCTGCGCCAGATCGGCGACCCGGCGTGCGTGACCGCGCCCGTGCCGCTCGCGCATTTCGATCAGGCTGGCGAACACCTTGACTGATTGCGTATAGGATTTTTTCAGCGTTTCGTGCGTCAGATCCAGTTGATCCATCATCTGCTGAATTTCGCCGGTGCGTGCCGCGACTTTTGCTTCCAGTCCGGTATTGAGTTCGCGCAGTTCGTCGTTTTGTTTCCGCGTCAGTTGCTCCAGCCGTCGGTTTTCGTCGCGCAGGCGCTTGCGTTCCAGTGCGTCGTGCACGGCCTGTTTCAGCTCGTCGTCTTCCCACGGCTTGCTGACGTATTTCCAGATGCCGCCCTTGTTGACCGCCGCCACCGTCGAGCCGATGTCCGCGTAACCGGTGAGCAGAATGCGCACCGTGTTCGGCCAGCGTGCGGCCACCTGTTCCAGAAATTGCGCGCCGTCCATTTCCGGCATGCGCATGTCGGACACCACCACGTCGACGGATTCTTTTTCCAGCACGCTCAATCCCTCCGCGCCGCTGTTCGCGGTGTGGATGGTGTAGCCGAGCGGTCGGAACAGCCGCTTGAGCGCCGCCAAAATGTTCGGTTCGTCGTCGACGAACAGCAGCGTCGCCACCGGCGTCGGTTCAGTAAGTTGTGTCGCGGTTTCAGTCATAGGTTGTGCACTTTTGTAGGGTGCGCCGCGCGCACCGGTTGGTGGTGCGCGCGGCGCACCCGACCGTATCCCTTATTTTCCAGCGTCCAAGGAGTCATCTAACGCACCACGCGAACGTTCAGGTTGCACATCAGGTCGTTCAGTTCCAGCGCCAGCTCGGCCAGTTCGATGCTCGATGCGGACGATCTTTGCGCGCCGGCTGACGCGGTCTCGGCCATCAGTTTGATGCTTGACACATTCGTATTGATCTCGTCGGCCACCTTGCTTTGCTGTTCGGTGGATCCGGCGATCTGAAGGGTGAGTGACGTGATGTGATCGACCGACTGCGTGATGATGCGCAGCGCCTCGCCGGCCTGCCGCGCTTGTTGCGCGCCGTTTTGCGCCTGTTTCCAGCCGTCTTCCATCACGTGCACCGCGTTGCTCGCATTGTTTTGCAGGCCCCCAATGATCTCGTGAATCTCGCGTGTGGACTGCTGCGTGCGGTTCGCCAACGTGCGCACTTCGTCGGCCACCACGGAAAAACCCCGGCCGTGTTCGCCGGCGCGCGCGGCTTCGATGGCCGCGTTCAGCGCCAGCAGGTTGGTCTGATCCGCGATGCCGCGAATCACGTCCAGCACCGTGCCGATCTGCGCCGACGATTGTTCCAGTTTGCGGATCACGTCCACGGCTCTGGTCATGGCGCCGGTCAACGCGTCGATGATCGCGACGGTTCGGTCCACTTCGGCGTTCCCCGCCTTGGCCTGCACGTCGGCGTCGCCGGTGGCCTGTGCCGCCTGCGCCGCATTGCGCGCCACTTCCTGCACAGCCGCGTCCATTTGGTGGACGGCGGTCGCGATGCGATCGATGGCGTCGGTTTGCGACGCCACGCATTTCCCGGCGTCCTGCGCCTCGCGCGCGGAGTCGTTCAATGCATCGGCGAGGCGCGTCGCATATTGCCCGACGCGCGCGTTGGCGGTGTGCAACGTGCCTTCCAGCATCGCCAGCGCGCTTTCCAGGCAGCCGAGTTCGTCGTTACGCCCGGCGTACACGCGGCGCATGATTTCGTTGTCCACGATGTTGCGCGATCTTGCGGCCAGCGCCGTCAACGGTTGCGTGAGCCGGTGGATCAATATGGCGCCGATGCTCGCGCCGACCGCCAATCCCGCCGCAGCGCCGGACCATGACATATGGCCCACGACAACTGCCACAGCCATTGCCGCCGCCAGCGCCGCACCGAACGCGACGCTCAGGCGCGCGCCGAAATTCCATTCTGTCCAGCCATGTCCTTTAATGGATTTGCCGTCGCGGATTTTTTGGTACAAGGCCTCGGCGCGTTGCACGCGTTCGCGCGCCGGTTTCACGCGCACCGACTGGAAGGAAACCGTTTTCCGGTCGACGCACAGCGGCGCGACGCAGGCGTCCACCCAGTAATGGTCGCCGTTCTTGCAACGGTTTTTCACGATGCCCATCCAGGTTTTGCCCGTCTTCAGGGTCGCCCACAGATCGGCGAACGCCTCGCGCGGCATGTCGGGATGGCGCACGATGTTGTGGCTCGCGCCGACCAGCTCGTCTGTGCCGAATCCGCTGAGGCGCACGAAGTCCGCGTTCGCGGAGGTCGTCATGCCTTTCAGATCCGTGGTCGATACCAGCACGGTGCCGTCGGCGACGCCGCGTTCTGTGCCGGTGACTGGTAAATTCACTTTCATACCTGTACTCCTCTCATCGATTTCTTTCCACAAACCCGGTGCGCACGGCGCACCCTACGCTGCCGCCGGCTTCTCCGGTTGCCGCACCGGCAGATGAATGCGGAAGCGCGTGCCCTTGCCGACTTCGCTTTCGACTTCGATACGGCCGTGGTGTTTCTGCACGATGCCGTAGGCCAGCGACAAGCCGAGCCCGGTGCCTTTGCCGACCGGCTTGGTGGTGAAGAACGGTTCGAAAATGTGCTTGAGCACTTCCGGCGGCATGCCCTTGCCGGTGTCGGTAATCTCGACCCACGCGTCGTCGCTGGTTCGTCCCGAACGGATGGTGACGGTGCCGCGTGTCTCGATCGCGTGCGCCGCGTTCACCAGCAGGTTCATAAACACCTGGTTGATCTGCGATGCGATGCATTCGACCTGCGGCAGCTCGCCGTATTCCTTGACCACGGCGACTTTGTACTTGAGTTCGTTGTGCGCGATGTTGAGCGTGCTGTCGAGACCCGCGTGCAGATCGGCGATTTGCCACTCGGCGCTGTCCACGTGTGAAAACTCTTTGAGGTCTTGCACGATTTTCTTCACGCGTCCCAGGCCCTCAATCGATTCCTTGACCAGGTTGCCGGTGTCTTCGCGCAAATAGTCGAGATCGAGTTTCTTCTTCAGCGCGCGCAACTGTTGCAGCGCGTCGTCCTGCGGCAGTTGCGCCTCGATCTGTTCGTAGGCGGCGATCACCTTGAACAGATCGGCGACGTAGTTCTGCAAGGTGCCAAGATTTGAATTCACGAAGCCGACCGGATTATTGATCTCGTGCGCGACACCGGCGGCGAGCTGGCCGACCGAGGCCATTTTTTCCGATTGCAGCAGTTGCGACTGGGCCTGTTCGAGATCCTTGTAGGCGGCTTCGAGCTCGCGTTGCCGCGCGCGCAAAATGTCTTCGTTGGTTTTGCGCTCGGACATGTCGCGCATGATGCTGGAGAGGTACAGCAGCCGGCCTTCTGCATCCTTGTGCGCGAGAATCAACTGCGACACCGGCATGGTCTGCCCGGCGCGGTTGCGCAATTCCGATTCACCTTGCCAGAAGCCGTCGCGGATCGCATACGGAATGCTTTCATGCAGCGCCTGCGACAACGCCCACGGCGGATGGAAGTCCGCAACGCGCAAATCCGTCGCCGGTTCCGCTGCGCCAATGCCCATGAAGCCGCGACCAGCGAGGTTTAGATACAGAATGTTCCCGTCCGGATCGGCGGTGCCGACGATGTCGGTGGTGCTCTCGATAATCGCGGTCAGGCGCGCCTGGAGCTCCTGTGCCTTTCTGCGCTCGGTAATGTCGTCAATGATCGCCACATACACCGGGGTGGCTTCGTTTTGCGAATACTGCAAGCGCACCTCCACCGGGTAGAGCGACCCATCCTTGCGCTGGTGCATGGTTTCGAACACCACCCGGTGATCTACGCTTGCGCCCAGATTCGCGAGCAGCTTGTAAAACTCGGCGTGCGTAAACAGCGGCTTGATGTCGAGCGGCGTCATGTGTCGCAGTTCGTCCATGCTGTAACCGAGGTTGCGTTGTGCGCCCTGGTTGACCTGCTCGAATTTCAGCGTGCGCGCGTCGAACATGTAGATTTCATTCACCGTGCTATCGAGAATCCGCCCCAGCCGTTGCAGTTTGTCCTCGGCCTGCACGCGTTCGGAAATATCGCGCAGCGTCACGGTAAATGTCATGCCTGTGCCATCCACAATCTTGGCGACGCTGGCTTCCGCCGGAAATTCGCTGCCGTCTTTGCGCCGTCCCCAGATGCCGCTACGGTTGCGCATGTGCCGGTTGATGTCGCCGGATTGCGCGAAGCGCCGCAGGTGATCGGCATGCCCGGCGACGAAACGCTGCGGCAACAAGCGCTCGATCGGCTCGCCCAGCATCTCGTGCCAGGTATAGCCGAATACTATTTCCGCGCCCTTGTTGAATGTCGTGATGCGGCCCTGTTGGTTCACGCTCAGGATCGGGTCGCTGCTGTCGAGGATGGCGGTAAGGCGCGCCTCGGCGGCGGCGCGCTGTTCTTTTTCGGCATTGAGTTCGGCGATGCGCCGGTGGTAGGCATCGTGGGTGCGCATATTGTCGACAACGAGACCGATCAAGCCGACCATGGCTGCGCCGTCCGACAAATCCCGTTCGGTGAATTGCGGTTGGTCCGGCGCGCGATTGATGCTGATCGCGCCGACCGCTAGTTTCTCCACCAGCAACGGCCAGCAGAGTGCGGACACGGGATGTCCCGGGTTATTGACCAGATGCATTTCCTTGAAGCGCGGATGGTTCGCAACGTCACCGTTCAGATAGATCGCTTCGCGGTGTTTAGCGACCCAGCCGAGGATGCGTTCGCCGAGCGGAATTTTCGACCCGATGTAGTTCGCCGCAGAACCGGTGCCGGCGATTAACGTCAGTTGCAGGCCATCGTCGTCGAGCAAGGCGATGCTGCCGCTTTGGGCGTCGAAGCCGGCGACGATATGGTCCAGCAATTTGTGGCGCAACGCGTCCGTGCTTTCAAGCGTCAGTTCCTGGCCGAGCTGAAACAAGACGTGTACCCAATCGAGCAGGCGATCCGACATGAAAAAAACCTCTGTAAATCCAGTGTTACCCCGATGCGGGTGACCAGCTCGTAACTTCTATAACGGACGAAGTCTTACTTGTAGGAGCGCGATTCATCGCGCGATCGGAACGGTGAATCGCCACGGTGAATCGCCCGATGAATCGGGCTCCTACACACACACATCACGCGCCGGTGAACAATTCGGCCGCGGCCGTCGCGAGCGTTTTGCCGCGCAGGTACAACTCCGCGCGCGCGTCGGCGGCGAGCGCCAGGCGCGCACACACGTCGGCGTGTACGCGCGACCAGGCCGCAGCCGCATCGTCCCCGTGGTTCATGGCGTGTGTTAACGCGTTGGCCGCGTGCACGACATCGACCAGTGTGACCCGATCCGCAGGGGCCGGGTTGTGGTGAGTAGCAATGGCGTCGCAGATCGCGAGCGGCAAGCGCCAATGTTCCGCAACGCGCGCGCCGATGTCGGCGTGCGTCGCGCCCAGCACGTCCAGCTCGGCATCCAGTGTTCCGCCGCGCGCGCGGATAAGCGCGCATTCCTCGGGAAACAATGCGGCCAGCGCAAGCTTGCCGATGTCGTGCAGCAGACCGGCGGTGAATGCGACATCGCGCGACTGGCGCATGGCAGTGGCCAGCTCGGCGGCGAATGCCGCGCATTGCGCGCTGTGACGCCACAGTGCCGCGCGGTCGGTCGGCGTGATTTGATCCGTGGGAAATTGGCGCATCGCGACCGATGCGATGATCAGGTTGTGCAGAGTTGGCGTGCCCGTCAACATGCACGCGTCCTTGATCGCCGCGATCTTGCGCGGCAATCCGTAGAACGGCGAGTTGGCGATACGCAGGATGCGTGCGGTCAACACCTGATCCGCACCGACCGCACGTTCCACCTGTGCGAAATCGATATTGTCGCGACCCAGCTCTTCCAGCGCGCGCGTCGCGGCCGCGGGGAACGGCGGTAAGCGTTCCAGACGCTGTTCGAGTTCGTGGTTCGAGATGTTCGGCACGGCGCGTCGCTGCGGGGTCAGTGGAGCGACGCAGCCGGCAGCAGCACCACGATACGTCCGTGCGCGTGCCCGGTTTCATCGAGATCGCTGCAGA
>Ga0315281_10015070_pt1 | contig 10379 bp, 10 predicted proteins | sample YL17G07_0_MG_FD_204540 | JGI IMG/M metagenome (GOLD analysis project Ga0315281, IMG submission 204540) | Sediment microbial communities from Yellowstone Lake, YNP, Wyoming, USA - YL17G07_0 | ecosystem: Environmental > Aquatic > Freshwater > Lake > Sediment | place: USA: Wyoming | collected...
TCCATCTTCTTCACCGGGATCCTCGCCCTCATCGGCTCGTTCCAGGTTTTCGACCAGGTCTACGTCCTGGCCCGGCCGGGCAAGCCCACCGACGCCACGGTGACCCTCGTCTACTTCATCTACGAGAACGGGTTCAAGAACTTCAAGATGGGCTACGCCAGCGCCGCGAGCTGGATCCTGTTCGTCATCGTGGCCGTCCTGACGGTCGTCTACTTCCGCCTCCAGCGGCGCTGGGTGCACTACCAGTGAGCGCCCCATGACCGCCCGGAGGGCCACCCTTCGGGGCGCAGCGCCGCGGCCGCCGCGCTCGCCGGCGGCGACCCGGCTCCGTCGCGGCCGGCGGGCCGTCGTCATCGGGCTGCTCGTCGCCGGCGGGCTGGCGATGATGATCCCCTTCTTCTGGATGGTCCTGACCTCGCTCAAGACCAGGGCCGAGGTGTTCGGGGCGCCGCCGCTCTCCCTGCCCTCCGGGATCCACTGGGACAACTACGCGAAGATGTGGAACGCGCTCCCCGACGTCACGTTCGGGACGTTCTTCCTCAACTCGCTCAAGCTCGCGACGCTCAACGCGATCGGCCAGGTGATCACCTGCTCGATGGCCGCCTTCGCGTTCGCGATCATCCCGTTCCGCGGTCGGGGACCGCTCTTCGCGCTCCTCCTCGCCACGCTCATCATCCCGTTCCAGGTCGTCCTGGTCCCGAACTTCATCCTCTACAAGCTGCTCCCCGCGCCCTGGAGCCCGTCGGGCAACTGGATCGGCACGCACGAGACGCTGTGGGTGGGCGCCTTCCTCGGCGGCGCGTTCGGGACCTTCCTCCTCCGCCAGTTCTTCCTGGCCATCCCGGTCGAGCTGGCCGATGCCGCCCGGGTGGACGGGGCGAACCCGTGGCAGATCTACCGCCACGTGTACATGCCGCTCGCCCGGCCCGCCCTGGCCACGCTGGCGATCTTCAGCTTCATGTGGAGCTGGAACGACCTGATCGACCCGCTCATCTACCTGCGCGACCTGGACAAGTACACGACGACAGTCGGGCTGGCGTTCTTTCAGGGCCAGTTCGTGGGCAAGTGGCCGGAGATGATGGCCGGGGCGCTGGTGAGCCTGCTGCCGATGATCGTGCTCTTCGTGATCGCCCAGAAATACTTCGTCCGCGGGATCGCCCTGTCGGGGCTCAAGGGATGAGCCCGCCCGACGGCGAGCTCCTCCTCCGCGACTACGCGCCGCGCTCGCAGCTCCGGGTGCGCCACGCGGGTGCGCCCGACCGGCCGCGTTTCCCGGCGATCGACGCGCACAACCACCTCGGCCTCGAGCCGTTCGCCGGGGAGTGGCCCCGCCGCTCGGCCGCCGAGCTCGCCACGGCGCTCGACACGTCGGGGATCGAGGCGCTCGTCGACCTCGACGGGGGGTGGGGCGAGCGACTGCGCCGCGAGATCGATCGCTGGTCCCCGCTCGGCGGGCGGGTCGCCGTCTTCGCCGGCCTGGACTACGCGGGCTGGGCCGAGCGCCCGGACTTCGGGGAGCTGGAGGCTGTCCGGCTGCGCGACTCGGTCGCCGCCGGCGCCCGCGGCCTCAAGGTCTGGAAGCCGCTCGGCCTCACGGCCCGTGACCCGCGCGGCCGCCTGGTGGCCGTCGACGACGTGCGCCTCGATCCCCTCTGGGCGGCCGCCGGCGAGCTGCGCGTCCCGGTCACGATCCACGTCGGCGACCCGATCGCCTTCTTCCTGCCGCTCGACCCGACGAACGAGCGCTGGGAGGAGCTGCGGGAGCACCCCGACTGGCACTTCTGGCCGACCCGACCGCCGGCCGAGCCCGAGGCCGCCGGCTTCCCGCCCTTCGATGAGATCATCGACGGGCTGGAGGCGGTCGTCGCCCGCCACCCGGGAACGACCTTCATCGGCGCCCACGTCGGGTGCATACCGGAGGACCTGGCCCGGGTGAGCCGGATGCTGGCCGCCCACCCCAACTGGCACGTCGACATCGCCGCCCGGATCGCCGAGCTGGGGCGCCAGCCGTACACGGCCCGCGAGCTCTTCCTCCGTTGGCCGGACCGCATCCTGTTCGGGACGGACGCCGCGCCGGACGCCCGCTGGTGGAGCGTCCATTTCCGGTTCCTCGAGACGCGCGACGAGTCGTTCGACTACGACCCGGAAGGCCCGCCGACCCAGGGTCGCTGGCAGATCCACGGCCTGGGCCTCCCGGACGAGGTCCTCCGTCGGGTCTACGCGGAGAATGCCCGGCGGCTCATCCGGTTCGGGGAGCCGGCGCCGCCGGCCTGATCCGTGACTGCGGGCGTGGCCGCCGCCCCTCCTGACGCGCGTCACCCCGCCTGACGCCCGGGAAGGTGCTCGAGCATGCGCGGGCCGGCAGTCCCGCCGGAACTTGCCCACGGCGCACGCTCGCCCACCGCTGCCCGCGCCACGGGGAGTGACATGCCCAGCCGGCCGGCGCGGACCAGGGGTCAGCCGGCCGGCGCGGACCAGGGGTCAGCCGGCCGGCGCGGCCCGGGATGGTCTCTTGCCCCGCCCGCGCCGGCCCGACCCCCGGGGGGAGCAGCGATCCGCCCGAGAAGGTGACGTCCAGCCCTTGCCGGGTCGGTTATCCCTCGGCACGGTACAGCGATCAGCATCCCGTCCCGTGAGGGCCCGCGACACGTGACGACCAGCGACCACGGCTGGCGCGAAACCGGACCTGCCTTCGATCCGGCAGGACCCGCGCCGAGGCAGGCGACGTCGTCCGGTGACGTCCTGCTCACCGTGCAGCGCGGCCTCCGGGCGCTCGAGGTGATCGCCGGCGAGGAGGGCCTGCCGACGAAGGAGGTCGCCCGGCGCCTGGGCCTCCCGCCCGCGACGGCGTACCACCTCGTGCGCACGCTCGTACACGAGGGCTACGTGTGGCGCATGCGCGACGGCGGGCTCATCCTCGGCGACCGCCTGGCCGGGCTCCTGAACCATCTCGAGCACCGCCCGAACCCGTTCCCGGAACTCCAGCCGGTCCTCGAGGACCTCGCCCGCGCGTGCGGCGACGTGGCCGTCATCGGGCGCCTGGTCGGGAACCAGGCGTTCATCACGAGCGCCGCGGCCGCGCCGGGCGCGGCGCACGCCGACCACGTCCGGGCGGGCGCGCGGGGCCCCGTCCACACCATGGCGCTGGGCAAGGTCCTGGTCGCGGTGCTGCCGCCCGCTGCCGCGCTCGGCACGATCCGCAACTGGACCTTCGAGCCGCTGACCGAAGTCACGATCACCGACGCCCACCGCTTCCTCGATGAGCTGGAGGTCGCGCGGCGGCGCGGCTACGCCCTCGACATCGAGGAAGGCGAAGAGGGCCAGTGCTGCGTGGCGGCACCGATCGCGACACCCCCGGACCGCCCGGGGGCGGCGATCGCGATCGCCGTCGAGGCCGAGCGCCTCAAGCGCGAGCCGCAGCGCCTGGTCTCGCACGTGTTGCTCGCCGCCCGGCGGGCGGGGGCGCTCCTCGTCCGGTCCTGACGGCCGAGCTCGGCGGACGCCGCCAAGCCTCGTACCTCCCGCTCCCGGAGCCGCGTTTCCCACTATCTGAACGCGGCCTTGCCCCCGGCCCCCGGGGGTCTAGCCTCATGGTCGGGGAGCGGATTCGGTCGTCTGCCGCCTGATGCGCGACGGCATCTGACCCCAGACCGCCCGGAGGGCGGAGGAGGTGCACACCGGCCGACATAGCCGGCCCGATCGCGCGTGCGTCCGGCGGGGCTCCGGCGGAGATCCCGCCCACCGACCCGCTCGCCAGCGCGCCGCTCGGCCCGGGATCGCTTCGTCGGGGGCTGCCCAAACCGTCGACATTGGAGTGGACATATGCGGAATCCGTGGATTGGCAAGTACATCGGGGAGGCGATCGGGGTCTACCTGATCGTGCTCTTCGGGTGCGGCCTGATCTTCTCGGCGATCCTGTTCGGAGTGATCGGCGACTTCTTCAGCGCAGGCATGGGCTGGGGTCTCGCGGTCGCCATCGCCGTCTATACGGCAGCGTCGATGTCCGGGGCGCACTTCAACCCCGCCGTGACGCTCGCGCTCGCCATCACGAAGCGCTTCCCCTGGAGCCAGGTCGTCCAGTACTGGATCGCCCAGATCACCGGCGGCTTCCTGGGCGCCGTCACCCTGCTCGCTCTGTTCGGCCAGGCGTTCGGGCAGTTCGCCACGAAGAACAACCTGGTGATCGGCGAAGCGGGCAGCGAGAAGCTGGCCATGATGTTCATCCCGGTGTCGCCCCACCCGTGGGTCGTCGGGATCGACCAGGCCGCCTACACCGCGGTCCCCGTGTGGGTCGGTTTCCTGGCCGAGGCCCTGTGCACAGGGCTGCTGGTCATGTTCATCCTTGCGCTCCTGGAGCGCCGCAGCGTGAACGGGACGCCGGGCTGGTTCTTCCCGGTCGCCCTGGGCCTGCTCGTGTGCATGATCGTCATCATCGACGCTCCGCTCACGATGACCTCCCTCAACCCGGCCCGCGACCTGGGGCCGCGGATCCTGCTCCTGTTCATGGGCTTCGGGAACATCGCTTTCCCGGGGGTCCGAGATGGAGGGTCACTGCTGGTCACCGCCGGGGCGCCGCTGGTCGGTGGCGTCGTCGGCGCGCTCTTCTTCGACTACGTCATGAAGCCCTTCTTCCCGTCGGAGCCCGCGGCCGCGTAGCCGCAGAGAGGACGTGACCATGCCACGCGTAGCCATTGCCAAGACAGGGCAGATGAAGGGCAACGCCCAATTCATGGCGGGCGACTACGTCCGCTACGACGAGGACGTCGCCAGGATCAAGGTTGCCGTGAAGCAGGCCGTGGAGCTTGCAGTCGGCAGCATCGATAACGTCATCAAGCCCGGGCAGAAGGTCCTCGTCAAGCCGAACCTGGCGTTCCAGGCGCCGCCGACGAGCTTCGCTGTGGTGGACCCGCGGACGCTCGAGGCCGTGGTTGCCTACCTGAAGGAGGAGTCCAAGGCCGGCGAGATCGCCGTCGGCGACAACCCGTCGCTCGGCAAGCACATCGGCAAGGCCCGCGCGGCCTTCGCCCAGAGCGGCCTCCAGGAGGCCGCCGAGCGGGGCAGGGCCGATCGTATTGTCTATTTCGACGAGACCGAGACCGTCCACGTCAAGATCCCGGGCGCCAGGTACCTCCACGAAGCGGACGTCTGGAAGCCGTTCCTCGACGCGGACGTCGTCATCAACGTCCCGAAGATGAAGGTCCACCTCGCGAAGACCGTCACGCTCGGGCTCGCGAACTGGCAGGGCATCCTGCGCAACGACCATCCGTCCGACGGCGGAGTCGACGGGAAGGGCCTCCACACCAACCAGCAGGGCCAGCACCGGAACGACATCGACCCGAAGGTGGTCGACGAATACCGCGTGCGCAAGGCCGACCTGACGATCGTCGACGCGGTCATCGGGATGGAGGGGCAGGGCCCGCACACGGGCACCCCGATCGAGATGAACCTCATCATCGCCGGGACCGACACGGTGGCGGTCGACGCGGTCACCGGCGCCTGCATGGGGTTCGAGCCCAAGGAGATCCCCGCGGTCCGGATCGCCTACCACGATGGGCTGGGCGAGATGCGCCTGGACCACATCGACGTGGTGGGCGCGCCGATCGCCGAGGTCATGAAGCACTTCCTGCGCGCGAACGGCAACCCGGTCGGGGTCTGGCCCGGCCTGGACGTCCTGACGCAGCAGACCTGCCCCGGATGCTTCGTGAACATCCGCGGCGCGATCGACAACTTCGCGATGCACAGCGGCTTCGACCTCGGCGAGTACAAGGCCAAGCTCGACGACATCGTGTTCATCGCCGGCGGCCAGCCCGACCTCGATCCCGAATACGTTCGAAACAAGGTCGTCTTCCTCGTCGGCGACTGCTGGGAGTACTTCCCGAGCGCGCCGAAGATCCGCGAGGCGCTGGCGCTCGCCCGCAAGGTCATCGTGCGGGCCGGCTGCACGCCGGTCTACGTCTTCGCCCAAATCAACCAGGACCTGATCGACCTCGGCACCGAGGCCGGTCTCCTGGCCCACGTCTGAGACTTGACTCATGGCAGAGATCCGGATCGGAGTGCCCGGGAAGGCGGTCACGGTCGTCGAGTGGCTCAAGGCCGAAGGTGATTTTGTTGCCCGTCTCGAGCCGGTGCTCCGGTACCGGGTCGACGAGGCTGAGGACGTCCTCCGGTCCCCCGGGAGCGGCGTCCTCGCCGCCATCGAGGTTCCGGCGGGCGCGTCGGCTGATGCCGGCGCGACGCTGGGACGCGTCAAGATCATTGTCGGAGGAACCTAGCGATGGGCGTCTCCGGCGCGCCCGGCCGGCTGACCGGGCGAGTCGCCTTCGTGACCGGGGGCGGCTCGGGGATCGGGCGCGCGGTGTGCGTGCGCCTGGCCTCGGACGGCGCCGCGGTCGTCGTGGCGGACGTCGTGCCGGAGACGGCGAACGCGACCGCTGCCCTGCTCGAGGCGAGCGGGGCAGCGGCCCTCGCCGTGATCCTCGACGTCGCCGACGCGGCGGCCGTCGAGGCTGCGCTGGATGCGGCGTGGGCGCGCTTCGGGCGCGTCGACGTCCTCGTCAACAACGCCGGGATCATGGGCTACAAGCCCTTCCTGTACCTGACCGAGGCGGAGTGGGACCGGACCATGGCGGTTAACGCCAAGGGCGCGTTCCTGTGCGGCCAGGCCGTGGCCCGCCGCCTGGTCAAGGCGAAGATCCCGGGTACGATCGTGAACATGAGCTCCATCACGAGCGAGGTCGCGATCGAGTACCAGTCGCACTACTGCGCCTCGAAGGGGGCGCTCCGGATGCTCACGAAGGCCATGGCCGTCGAGCTGGCGGAGCACGACATCACCGTCAACGCGGTGGCGCCGGGCGTCGTCGAGACGGGCATGACCCGCGAGCTGCTGGCCGACCCGGCCGTGGCCGAGGTCACCCTGCCGCTCATCCCCCTCGGGCGGGTCGCGACCCCGGAGGACGTCGCCAACGTCGTCGCGTTCCTCGCCTCGCCCGATGCGGCGTACGTCACCGGCGCCACCATCGTCGTCGACGGCGGATACTTGCTCCGATGACCATCGCGACGGCGCCGCCGGGCCTCCCCGGCGTCCCGGCCGCCGGGGACGTGCTGGCCGCGAAGGCGGCGGCCGTCCGGGCTGTGCTGGCCGGGGTCGACGGCGCCGTCGTGGCCTTCTCCGGCGGGGTCGACAGCTCGGTTGTTGCGGCGTTCGCCCTCGAGATGCTCGGCGAGCGGGCCCTCGCCTGCACGATCGTGTCCGGGTTGCTGCCGGACGAGGAGATCCGCGAGGCGGCGGCGATCGCGGCGGCGCTCGGGATCCGTCACCGGCTCGTGCCGCTCGACGTGCTCGCCCTGCCCGCCTTCGTCGAGAACCCGCCCGATCGCTGCTACCACTGCAAGGCCCGCGTCCTGGCAACGCTCCGGGAGGTCGCCGCCGTCGAGGGCCTCGAGGCAATCCTCCACGGCGAGAACGCAGACGACGGGGCCGTCTACCGCCCCGGCGCGCGGGCCGCGGAGGAGGCCGGCGCGATCGCGCCGCTCGCCCGCGCCGGGATCACCAAGGCCGAGGTCCGGGCGCTGGCCCGGGAGCTTGGGCTGCCCAACGCCGACCGTCCGTCGGCGCCCTGCCTCGCCACCCGGATTCCGTACGGGGAGCCGGTGACCGTCGAGCGGATGCGCCGAATCGGGGCTGCCGAGGCGGTCGTGCACGGCGCCGGGTTCGCGGTGGTCCGCGTCCGCGACCACGGTGCGCTTGCGCGCATCGAGGTTCCCCTGGCGGACCTGCCGCGGCTCCTCGCCCCCGGCCTCCGGGAGCGGGTGTCGGCCGAGGTCCGGGCGGCCGGCTATGCCCACGTGACGATCGACCTCGACGGATATCGCTCGGGCAGCTTCGACCTCGCCCGGGCGGCCTCGGGGACGGGAGGCGGAGATGGATAGATCCCACCTGGCCTCGCTGCTCGAGCATGTCCGCGACGGGGACGTCGACGTGGGCGCCGCGGTGGACCGCCTGCGGGACCTGCCGTACGAGGAGATGGGCGGCTTCGCGCGCCTGGACCACCACCGGGGCGTCCGCCAGGGGATGCCCGAGGTGGTCCTGGCCGAAGGGAAGACGACCGAGCAGATCGTGGCGATCGTCGAGCGCCTTGCCGCTCACGGCGGCCCGGTGCTGGCCACGCGGGCCGCGCCGGCCGTGTACGACGCGGTGCGCGAACGCGTGCCGGCCGCCGAGTACAACCCGGTCGCCCGGACGATCCTCGTGCCCGACCCCGACGCCCCGCCCGGGCGGCCGGGGATCCTGATCCTCACGGCCGGTACGGCGGATGTCCCGGTGGCCGAGGAGGCAGCCGTCACCGCGGCCGCCATGGGAAACCTCGTCGAGCGCGTCTACGACGTCGGCGTGGCCGGGATCCACCGGCTCCTCGACCGGCTCGACGCCCTGCGCCGGGCGCGGGTCATCGTGGTCGTGGCGGGCATGGACGGCGCCCTGCCGAGCGTCGTCGGCGGCCTCGTCGACGTGCCGGTCATCGCCGTGCCGACGTCCGTGGGGTACGGCGCGGCGTTCGGCGGGCTGTCGGCCCTCCTGACGATGCTCACCAGCTGCGCGGCCGGCGTCACGGTCGTGAACATCGACAATGGGTTCGGGGCCGGCTTCGCCGCGGCCCTGGTCAACCGCCTCGGCGCCGCCCCGGAGCCCGCCCCGTGATCGGCTTCTTGGACTGCTACTCGGGCGTCAGCGGGGACATGTTGCTGGGCGCGGTCGTCGATGCCGGGGTACCGCTCGATACGCTCCGGGCCGCCCTCGCCGGGCTCTCCGTCCGGGACGAGTTCCAGCTCGAGGGAGAGGAGGTTCGGCGCGCCGGGATCCGGGCCACGAAGGTCCGCGTGGTGGCCGCCCCGGGCCGCCACCACCGCCCGTTCCGCGACGTCCGGGCCGTGGTCTGCGACGCCGGGCTCCCCGCGGTCGAGCGCGACCGGGCGCTCGCGGTGCTGGAGCGCCTGGCCGTCGCCGAGGGCCACATCCACGGTGCCCCGCCCGACGCGGTCGAGCTGCACGAGGTCGGCGCGATCGACTCGATCGTCGACGTCGTGGGGACCGTGCTCGGGCTCTCGTTCCTGGGGATCGAGGAGCTGCACGTCTCGTCGGTGCCGGTCTCGACCGGCTCCATCGCGTCGTCCGGCCACCGGCTCCCGGCGCCCGCCCCCGCGACGCTCGCGATCCTGGCCGAGGCGGGGATCCCGACCCGCCCGTTCGGGGAGGGTCGGGAGCTCGTCACTCCGACGGGTGCGGCGATCCTGGCGACGCTGGGCCGGGTCGGCCAGCCGGCCATGATCGTGGACCGGGTGGGTTACGGCGCCGGCGACGCCGACTTCGAATGGCCGAACGTGCTGCGGTTGTGGGTGGGGCGGCCGGCGGACGGCGGCGACGTGGCGCAGCGGGCGCCCCTGGGCGACCACGTCGTGATCGAGACGAACATCGACGACATGAACCCGCAGCTCCTGGCTCCGGTGGGCGAGGCCCTCCTGGCCGCGGGGGCCCTCGACGTGACCGTGACCCCGATCCAGATGAAGAAGGGGCGGGCTGGCGTCCAGGTGTCGGTCGTGGCCCGGATGGACGACGAGGCTCGGCTCGCCGGGATCCTTCTCGCCGAGACGACCACGCTCGGTGTCCGGGTGCACTCTGTTCGTCGCCACGAGGCCGGCCGGTCGTTCGTCGAGGTCGCCACGCCGTTCGGCCCGGTCGTGGTCAAGCAGAAGATCCTCGGGGGACGGGTCGTCGGGGCGATGCCCGAGTTCGAATCGGTGCGCGCGCGGGCAGCCCAGACGGGGGTCCCGCTGGCGCGGGTCCACGCGGCCGCCGCCGCGGCGGCGGGACCGGCCGGAGCGCTTGACGGCCCGGCCGATGCAGCCGGAGCTACGGACGTGGCCACCGGTCGCGGGTTCGCGGGGTCGCGGCCTGCTCGGTCCCGACGCGCTCGAGCGTGACGAGCGGGACCAGGCGCTCCGCGGTGGCGGGGTCGAGCTCGCCCTGGCCCGGGACGAGGGCATTGGCGCACGCGGCGGCCGTGCCGCGTCGGGCGGCCTCGGGGAGCGGCTGGCCGGCCGCGAGGGCCGCCGCGAGCCCCGCGACGAGCGCGTCGCCGCTGCCGACGACGTAGGGACCAAGCTCCGGGGGCGGGCCAAGCCGCCAGGCGGCACCGGCCTCGTCGACGAGGACGGCCCCGGCGATCCCACGGGTCACGAGGGCGTTCGCTGCCCCGCCGTCGCGCAGGGCGCGAGCGGCCGCGACGGCACCCGGCTCGTCCCGGGCCGGCACGCCGGTCGTGTCGGCTGCCTCGCCGGCATTGACCTTGACGAGCCACGGCCGGGCGGGGAGCGCCGCGGCGAGG
>Ga0315281_10015071_pt1 | contig 10378 bp, 11 predicted proteins | sample YL17G07_0_MG_FD_204540 | JGI IMG/M metagenome (GOLD analysis project Ga0315281, IMG submission 204540) | Sediment microbial communities from Yellowstone Lake, YNP, Wyoming, USA - YL17G07_0 | ecosystem: Environmental > Aquatic > Freshwater > Lake > Sediment | place: USA: Wyoming | collected...
TTATGCCTCACGCCGGTGATGTGATTGCGATGTTCGGCAGGCGGTGGATCTGCCACCGCACGACGCCGATCCTCGGTACCGCGCTCCCCTTCCCTCCCAGGGAAGGGGCCGGGGGTTAGGTACGTCAGCAGGCGGTGAATCTGCCACCGCACGACGCCGATCCTCGGTATCGGCGCTCCCCTTCCCTCCCAGGGAAGGGGCCGGGGGTTAGGTTTGCGCTAGGTCAGCTTGAACGAGCTGAGAAACGCGTCAAAGATCGGCTTGTACTTGTCGAACTGGTCCGCCGGAGTGGCGAGCGTGATCGTCCAGTCGCACTTGTCGTTGCTGAAGACGATGTCCTGCTTCTCCGCCTTCGGCGCCGTCGGGTCCTGTGCCGACTCGAAGCGGTAACGGAACGCCGTCGCCTTGACGCCGCTGACCCTGGTCTCCGAGACGCTGATGTTCTTGTTCTGGGGAAGCTGCGCCGTCCGCGTCGCCGAGCCGCTCAGGAACTCCGCCGGATTCGCGGCGCGGATCACCTGGCAGTTGACCGAGATGTTCGCCTGCACCTGGCCGGGCGCCGGCTGGGTCGCGGCGGGTTCGAAGAAGGCGTCCACCGTGGCGTCCGCGGTGTTGATCAGGTTCGCGCGGACCTTCCACCCCTCGGGAAACGTGACGGCGTACCCCTTGAGCGACGTCAGTGCGTTCCCGATGACGACCGGCGTCGCAAACGGCGTCGCCTTCGCCTCCGGTGATTGCGTGCCCGAGGGCGTGCCCGCGTTCTTGCCGCCGCCGCCGCATGCCGCGCCCAGCAGCGCGATGCCCGCCGCCGCCACGCCCAGCGCCGCGTTCCGCCAGGTCCGGTCCATTCGATGCCTCATTTCCATTCAGGCGCAGGTGCGGCGCATCATAGCACCCGTCCGCCACGCGGGGCCACGCAATCGCCTGCGCGTCGGCGCCGCGGCTGCTGCCCGGTCGGCCTCGGTTACGGCAACACCGCCATCTCCACGATCGGATGGATCTCGTTCCAGCCGTGCGGCTTGTCCAGCACCCACGGTCCCGTCACCGATACGCGCGTCCCGACCGCCGGCACGACGATATCGCTCTGGTAGCCGCGGCAGGCGTCCTTCGCGTCCTCCTGCGTCACCTCGTGCACGCACACGGGCTCGATGACGAGGTCGCCGTGCTGTTCGTCGATGTTCTTCTGGTCCAGGAGCGAGGCGTCGTCCACGTGCAGGCGGATGTGCAGGTCGCCGTCCGGCTCGCGCTTGATGGAGCCGATCGTGCCCGTGATCGTGCGGCACTTCGCCAGCACCTTGAGCCGGTTCGGGTGGTACACGTGCTCGAACGGGTGCGCGCCGCACGGCGATGCCGCATCGCCGGCCGGGTCGGCCGCCCCGCCGCGCGACGTCCAGAGCGATACTGCCACGACGGCCAGTAGCACAACGGCGCCCGCCGCAACGATCCATCCGGACTGCCGTCTCCTCCGCCCCATGAGCCGCGTCCTCCTTCGCGCGGATGATATCGGAGGAGGCCCGTTCGCCGGTCGCCTGCCGCTCTGCTACGATCAGCCGACGGCGCGGGCAGCGATGGTCGCCCGGAAGCCAGAAGTCAGAGGTTGGAGAGCCAGGGGGCTGCCCGCCCCGGCTCGCGCGATCCGACTTCCGCCGTCCGACTTCTTAGCGACCGTTCCGGGAGAACCATGATGGATGCATCAACGGATGCCTCCCACAAGCCCCGCGAGAGCACCGACTGGGACGCCTGGATCGAGGAGCGGCGCGAGGTGTTCGAGCGCCACCCGTCCCTCAATCACTACCTCGGTCTACAGCTGGAGGCTGCGGGCACCGGCTGGGCGCGCATGCGGATTGACCTCCGCCCCGAAGTGATGAACCCGTTCGGCGCGGCGCACGGTGGCACCGTCAGCGCGCTCATCGACTCCGCCGCCGGCAGCGCCGTCGCCGCGGGCACGCTGCCCGATGACCGGATCATGGGCACGATCGACATGCAGGTCCACTTCCTCGAACGCGCCGCCGGCACAACGCTGATCGCCGAGGGGCGCATGGTGCGCGCCGGCAAGGCGATCGCCATCGCCCAGGTCGATGTGCGAAACGATGCGGGCAGCCTCGTGGCGATGGGCACGGCGACGTTCAAGCTCGGCGCGCCCGGCAAGCGCCGCGACCGGAACGAGGACTGACCGATGGCAACGAAAGCGCCCGCCCGTCCGAAGAAGGAGCCGAAGAAGCAGGAGCTGACGGTCGAGCAGAAGTGGGCGACGTACGCCCGCGCGCTGGTCGTCACGGCGCACCCGGACGACGCGGAGTTCCTGGCCGGCGGCACGATCGCCAAGCTCTGCGACATGGGCATGGAGGTGACGCTCGCCATCGCCACCAGCGGCGACAAGGGCACGCGCGACGCCAGCCTCCGCCCGCAGGAGCTGGCGGCGATCCGCGAGGCAGAGCAGCGCGCCGCCGCGAAGGTGCTCGGGCTCCACCGCTGCATCTTCTGGGGCCTGCCCGACGGCTTCCTGGAGGAGACGCACGAGTTGCGCGGCCAGGTCGTCAAGCTGATCCGGACGCTCAAGCCCGACCTGATGATCACCTGGGACGGCCACCGGCCCGGCTTCAACCACACCGACCACCGCGTGATCGGCCGCGCCGTCCGCGATGCCCTGTACCCCGCGGCGCACGACCCCCACTACTACGCCGAGCTGGCGCGCGCCGGCATCGGCCCGCACCGCACCGCGGAGCTGCTGCTCGCCGGGGCGCACGAGCCTGACTACCATGTCGACATTGGCCCGTACCTGGAGCAGAAGGCGGACGCCATCCTCTGCCACACGAGCCAGATCGAAGCCCGCAGCCGCGACGACATCCTCAAGAACTGGTACGGATCGGCGAAGCGCAAGCGCGAGACCCGGAAGCGCACCGGCTACGACCACGCCGAGTCGTTCCGCCGCATCGAGTTCCGGCGCCCGCCCGGCGCCCCCGGCACGCCGCCGCCGGCTCGCTAACCGTAGCGACGCCGATAGTCCTCTGACGGGCACCGTACGTGTCCTCCGGTGCCATCCTCGTTGCCGCGCTCCCCTTCCCTCCCAGGGAAGGGGCCGGTCGAAGACGCGCCGTGGCGAGGGGGTTAGGTTCGGCGCCAGGCACAGACGCGTTAGAATGACGACACTGAGCGCACGCCGCTGCGTGCCACCCGAGCGGAGGCGTCGTGGAGTCACTGGCCTACGATCTCTTCATCACCGCCTATGCGTTCGCGCTCGTAGCCGCGGCCGCCTACCTGGCGCAGCCGCTCTGGCCGCGTGTTGCCTACCGCAGCACCGCGACCACCGCCGGCACCAGCATGACCATCGCTTCGCCGGCCGAGCCGCCCGCGCTGCTGGGGCCGCTGGCCACCGGCGCCAGCTGGATCGTCCTCGCCGCGCTGACGCTGTCGCTCGCCTTCCGCTGGGCCGCCTCGGGCCACCCGCCCTACGCCAACATGTACGAGTACACCATCGCCCTCGGCTGGGGCAGCACGCTGTTCTACGTGATCTTCGAGCGCGTCTACAACCAGCGTTCGCTCGGCGCCGTGCTGTTTCCCGGCATCGCGGCGCTGTTCACCGTGTCGCTCGCCTTCTTCCCCGATCAGGTCGAGCCGCTGATCCCGGCGCTGCAGGCGAACCGCATCCTGGCGATCCACGTCGGCATGATGATGCTCTCGTACAGCGCGCTGTCGGTGTCGTTCGGCGCCGCCGTCCTCTACTTCGTGCAGGACGGCAGGCGGCGATTCGCCCGCCTCCCCTCCGCCGCCCGGCTCGAGGAGATCGCCCACAAGTCCGTCCTTGTCGGCTTCCCGATGCTCGCGCTCGGCATCGCCCTCGGCGCCTGGTGGGCGAACTCGGCGTGGGGCCGCTACTGGGGCTGGGACCCGAAGGAGACGTCGGCCCTGGTCACGTGGCTGATCTACGCCGGCTACCTGCACGCTCGCGGCCTCCGCGGCTGGCGAGGCAAGCGCGCGGCGGCGATCCTGATCGTCGGCTACGTCGGCGTGCTCTTCACCTACTTCGCTGTGAACCTCTGGGTCAGCGGCCTCCACAGCTACGCCGGCGTCTGAGCGCAGGTCGGTGCGGCGAGCTACCTGCGCCTGCCGTGTTTCGCGCGTCGATCTTCCATGGCGCGCTCCCCATCCCTCCCAGGGAAGGGGCCGGTCGAAGACTCGCCGTGGCGAGGGGTTAGGTTCCGCGCGGCGGCTGGCGCTCCTGGCGTACACTGATCGCATGTGGCCACGCTCGCTCTCGCCGGCGCGCGTCCTCACCGCCGCGATCAGCATGTCGTGCGCGCTGATCCTCATCGCCTGCAGCGGCGCCGGCGCGAGGACGCCCCTTGCGCCCACCGCGCCGGCACCGACGACCGCGCCGCCCGCCCCGGTCGTGCCCACCGTCGAACCGGTGACGCACCTGCTCTTCACCGGCGACCTGATCCCGGCGCGCTGCACCTACGCGAAGATCCGCGATCTCGGCGGCGACTTCACGCTGCCGTTCCGCCCGCTGCACGATCTGCTCAGCGCCGCCGACATCACGATCGGCTCGCTGGACGCGACGGCCTCCGACGCCGGTACGCCCTTCGGCTGCGTCGAGACGTTCAGCCTCGCCGCTCCCGCCGCCGCCGTGGCCGGATTCGCCTACGCGGGCTACGACGTGATCGCCCACGCCGCCAACCACATCAAGGACTGCGGCATCGCATCGTGCGGCGACCGCGCCATGCTCGAGACCGACGCCAACCTCCGCGCCGCCGGCATCCAGCCCGCCGGCAGCGGCAGGAACCTCCTGGAGGCGCGCGCGCCCGTCGTGGTCGGGCGCAACGGTGTCTACTTCGCTTTCCTCGCGTACGACGACATCGCCGCCTACTACCACGCGACGTCGGACGCGCCCGGCTCGGCGCCGCTCGATCCCGGCACGATCGCCGAGGATGTCGCCGCCGCCCGGAAGTTCGCGAACGTGATCGTCATCGTGCCGCACTGGGGGATCGAGTACACGGCGTCGCCGTCGTCGCGCCAGCGCGAGTTCGCGCGCGCTGCCGCCGCTGCCGGCGCCGATCTGATCGTCGGCAACCACCCCCACTGGGTGCAGGCGCATGAGCGCATCGGCGAGATGTTCGTGGCGTACGCGCTGGGCAACTTCGTCTTCGACCAGGCGTGGTCGCTGGAGACGCAGCAGGGCGCGCTGCTTGACGTCACCTTCACCGGCACGAAGATCACCGCCACCCGCTACATCCCCGTCCACATCTACGACCAGTACCAGCCGCGCCTCGCGGAAGGCCCCGAGGCGCTGCAGATCCTCGACCGGATCGAGACGGCAAGCGCACAGTTGCGCGCCGATCGCTGAGTGTCCGGGCGGATCTGCTCAACACGTCAAGCGCCGAGATGCACGCGCGACCGGCCGGTGCTATCATCGGCCCCCGGCACGCTGCAGCGGTCGCCGCGGATCAGCGCGAGGTTTCGGGCGCCCATGTAGGGGCATACACTCTCTACATGGGTGCCCGTATCTCTTCCCTCAAGCATATCCAGCGCGCGCTGCTCGCCTGGCACCACGCGCACGCCCTGCAGGCGCCGTGGCGAGACTCGCGCGATCCCTACCACGCGCTGGTCGCCGCCGTCATGGCGCAGCAGACGCAGATGAGCCGCGTCGTCCCGTCGTACGAGCGTTTCGTCGCCGCCTTCCCCACCGTCGAGTCGCTCGCCGCCGCGTCGGCCGGCGATGTGATCCGCGTCTGGGCCGGCATGGGCTACAACCAGCGCGCCGTGCGCCTGCATCGCGCTGCACGCCGGATCGCCGCCGACGGCTGGCCGCGCACCGCCGCCGCGCTCACGGAGATCGACGGCATCGGCCCCTTCACCGCCGCCATCATCGCGTCGTTCGCCTTCGCCGAACCCGCCGCCTGTGTCGACACGAACGTGCGCCGCGTGCTCGGCCGCTTGGCCGGCGACGAGAGCATCGACGGCGCCCAACTGCAGGCGCTGGCCGATGCCTCGATCGCCGCCGGCGCGCCAGCGAGTTGGAACCAGGCGCTGATGGATTACGGGGCGCGCGTCTGCACCGCGCGCCCGAAGTGCGGCGAGTGTGTCGTCGCGTCGTGGTGCCCGTGCCGCCGCGAGGTCGCGCCCCTCGCGCGCGTCGCCGACGCCCGCGCCGCCTACGACGCCGGCCCCCGCCCCCGCGCGAAGAAGCGCGAGGCGCCGTTCGAGGGTTCGGCGCGGTACTACCGGGGCCGCATCGTCGACCTGCTGCGCGCGCTGCCGCCGGGCGACGCCCTCGCCCTCGACGCGCTCCCCGCGCTGATCGCCAACGGCAACCCGCCGCCCGATGCCGCCCTCACCGCCGGCCTCGTCGCCGCGCTGGAACGCGCCGGCCTCGCGCAGGTCCGCGCCGGCGCAGTCTCGCTGCCCGACTGAGTCGTTGGTGGTGCGAGCGGCGTGACTGCCGTCCTCCCATCACCTTCTGTGAAAATCTGTGAGATCTGTGGATAGCGCCCCGCCTCTGTGCCCCTCTGTGAACTCTGTGGACAACCCCGATACCAATCCGAGACGCCCGCACCGGTCGTGCCGGTACCCCGCGCAGCCGCTGTGGCGTAAGATCAGCGCACGCGACGGACCCTGAGCTCGGAGGAATTGCATGGCTGGAAACGGATCAGACGCCCGCAGCGTCGTCATCACCGGCGCCTCGACCGGCATCGGCGAGGCCTGCGCTCTGCGGCTCGACGGCATGGGCTACCGCGTCTTCGCGGGCGTGCGGAAGGACGCCGATGGCGAGGCGCTTCGCGCGAAGGCCTCGGAGCGGCTGACGCCGGTCCGCATCGACGTCACTGACGCGGCCTCGATCGCCGCGGCGCGCGATGCGGTCGCCGCCGCCGTGGGCGACGCCGGCATCAGCGGCCTCGTCAACAACGCCGGAGTGGCGATCGGCGGCCCGATTGAGTTCGTGCCGATCGCCGATCTCCGCCAGCAGATCGAGATCAACGTGATTGGCCAGGTCGCGGTCACGCAGGCATTCATGTCGCTGCTCCGTTCGCAGCGCGGGCGCGTCGTCTTCATGGGGTCGATCGCCGGGCGGATGTCGACACCGTTCGCGTCCCCGTATGCTGCGTCGAAGCACGCGCTGGAGGCGATTGCGGACGCTCTGCGCGTGGAGCTGCGGCCATGGAGGATGCACGTCGCCATCATCGAGCCCGGCAGCATCAAGACGCCGATCTGGGACAAGGCCGACGCGACGTCGGAACGCATGGAGCGCGAGCTGTCGCCCGAAGGACACCTGCTGTACGAACCGGCCGTGAAGACGATGCGCAAGTTCTTTGCCGACGCCGGCGCGCGCGGCATCCCGGCCGATAAGGTGGCGAAAGCCGTCGCGCATGCGCTCACGGCGCGCAGGCCGAAGACCCGCTACATCGTCGGCACCGATGCGCACCTGCAGGCGATACTCCGCGTCGTCGTCCCCGACCGCCTGCTCGACACCCTGGTCGAGCGCCAACTCGGCCTCAAGCGCGAGGCGCCCCCGGAGTAGCGCCGGCGATGGCGCGTTGCCAGCTCCGCCCTCGTTGAGGCGCTCCCCTTCCCTCCCAAGGAAGGGGCGGAGGTCAGGAAAGGAGCATCACCATGCCCGCAGATGTGATCAAGGTCGGGCCGCTCGGCCCCTTCGCCAACAACGTCTACGTGATCGTCGATCGCGGCACGAAGCAGTCGATCTTCGTCGACGCCCCCTACGAGAGCTAGCGCGCCATCGAGGCCGCGCAGGGCAGCGACGTGCAGATGATCATCGTGACGCACCGCCACGGCGACCACTGGGCCGCCATCGATCTCGTGAAGGAGAAGCTGGGCGCGCCGGTGTTCTGCCACGAGGCCGACCGCGCGCCCTACGCCGCGAAGGTCTTCGACACGCTGCAGGACGGCGCGGAGATTGAACTGGGCGAGTCGCGCGTGCGGATCATCCACACGCCCGGCCACACGCCCGGCAGCATCTGCCTGCTCGTCGACGGCGTGCTGATCTCCGGCGACACGCTGTTCCCCGGCGGGCCCGGCCGCTCCGACACCCCCGCCGCCCTGCAGCAGATGGTCGGCTCGATCACGTCCCGCCTGCTGACGCTGCCCGACGAGACGGCGGTCTACCCCGGACACGGCGACAACACCACCATCGCCGCCGCGAAGCGCGAGCACGCCGTCTTCGCCTCAAGACAGCATCCCGCCGATCTCAGCGGCGACGTCACCTGGGAGGGATAGAGAGGTTATAGGTGCTGGGTTATAGGTTATAGGGCACCGCCGGCAGGCCGGTTCGTCTAGCGCCTGCCCGCGGTATCCCGCGGCTGCCCTCACGCCCCGCGGTTACTCCTCACGAGCGATGCTCCCCACGAAGCGAACCATGTGCTCGCGATCAAGATAGTCGCGGCGGCGCCGTAGTAGACGACCGAGAGGCGGAAGCTGACTTCGCGCGAGTCGCTACCTGTTGGGTGTTGACACGTCCAGCATTCGGAAGCCCAGAGCCCGATGGCGAACACGGCGACCAAATAGGACAGGATGATAAGCATGGTCGCAACCCCGGCGACCAGGCGCCATCGCAAGCCGGCGACCGCCAACGCAGACACTGCAACAGTGACCACGAGCGCTATCCCGAGCCCAACGAACATAAGGTTCACCTGACGTCCATCACGGCGCACACCGCGCGCGCCTCGATCGCGAACCTATGCTCCGTGTGAGCCCCTCTCCACAGCGTGGAGAGGGGTGGCCGAAGGCCGGGGTGAGGTGCGCTGCGGGCGCCCCTACAACCTACAACCTACCACCTACAACCTGCGCTACCCCTTGAACGAGTTCACCTTGTTGTGGAATACGTCCGGCAAGATCTTCAGCACGGGCGCCGATACGTTGAGCATCCGCGTCGCGAACTCCGAGTCGTCGATCTTCTTGTCGAGGCCGTAGCGCGGGTACGTGATGAAGAGCACCAGCAGCACTTCGATGATCAAGAACGCCTTCACCGCACCGAACGCCGCGCCCAATATCTGGTCGACGATGCCGAGCTGCAGCACCGTGATCGCCGGGTGCACCAGCATCGCCAGCACCTGTCCCGCCACCGTGACGCCGACGAAGATGATCAGGAACCCGACGGCCGACGCCGTTGTGGAATTGTCGATGCTCGACAGCAGCGAATCGGCCACGTCGCCGTAGAACATGCCGGCCAGCACCGTGCCCAGCACGGCTGCCGTCGTCCCGATCGTTTCGCGGATGAACCCCGCGCTGAACGCCGTGACGATGAAGTACAGGAAGATGATCACGATGACCGCGTCGATCCAGCTCATGCGTCTACAGTCCTCTCATCGAGCGCAACGCGCAGCACCTCCGACATGTCGCCCGCGAAGACGAAGTGCAGCTCGCGCAGCACCGCCGCCGGCACGTCGGCCAGGTCCTTCTCGTTCCGCTTCGGCAGCACGAATGTCTTGATGCCCGCCCGGTGCGCCGCCAGGATCTTCTCCTTCAGTCCGCCCACAGGCAACACTCGCCCGCGCAGCGTGATCTCGCCCGTCATCGCCACCTCGCGGCTGATCGGCCGCCGCGTCAGCGCCGAGATCATCGCCGTCGCGATGGTGATGCCGGCCGATGGCCCTTCCTTCGGCACCGCGCCCGCCGGCACGTGCACGTGGATGTCGTTCTTCTCGAAGACCTCCTGCGGGATGTGCAGCTCCGCCGACCGCGAGCGCGCGTACGAGAGCGCCGCCTGCGCCGATTCGCGCATCACCTCGCCGAGCTGCCCGGTCAGCGTCAGGCCGCCCTTGCCCGGCATCAGCGTCACCTCGACGCCCAGCACGTCGCCGCCCAGCTCGGTGCGCGCGACGCCCGTCGCCACGCCGACCTGGTCCGTCTCCTCCGCGGAGCCCCAGAAGAACTTCTGCGCGCCCAGGAACGACTCGACGTTCTGGGCCGTCACGTGCACCGACGCCGTGTTGTGTTCGGCGAAGCGCCGCGCCACCTTCCGGTAGATGCCGCCGATCTCGCGCTCCAAGTTGCGGACTCCGGCCTCGTGCGTGTACTCGCGCACGATCTTCCGCAGCGCGCCCGGCGTAAACGTCACCTGCAGCCGCGAGAGCCCGTGCTCCTCCAGCTGCTTCGGCACCAGGAACTGCTGCGCGATCTTCAGCTTCTCGTCGTCGATGTACCCCGGCAGCTCGATCACTTCCATGCGGTCGCGCAGCGCCGGGATGACCGGGTCCAGGATGTTCGCCGTCGTGATGAACATCACGCGCGAGAGGTCGTAGTCCACGTCGAGATAGTGGTCCGAGAACGCGACGTTCTGCTCCGGGTCCAGCACCTCCAGCAGCGCCGACGACGGGTCGCCGCGGAAGTCCGTGCCCACCTTGTCGATCTCGTCCAGCATGAACAC
>Ga0315281_10015072_pt1 | contig 10378 bp, 9 predicted proteins | sample YL17G07_0_MG_FD_204540 | JGI IMG/M metagenome (GOLD analysis project Ga0315281, IMG submission 204540) | Sediment microbial communities from Yellowstone Lake, YNP, Wyoming, USA - YL17G07_0 | ecosystem: Environmental > Aquatic > Freshwater > Lake > Sediment | place: USA: Wyoming | collected...
TCACGCCGGCGGCTTCGTTTACCGCGAACGTGTCGCCGGTAACAGGCAGCGTTGCCAGGTCTTCCGCAAACGTCAACGTATCACCCGAGACGTCGGAAATCTGCACTATCTGCCCCGCGGACGCGCCTGAGAGAAAGCGAATAAAATCGCCGGCCTGCACGCCCATGGCCCCGAAATCGACCGCGGTGTTCTGCAACGAGTTCGCGGTCACCGTGTATGTGCCGCCGTCATCGACGAGATTAACTGTTCCATTGACTGGCGTCGGGACGGCGCTCGTCTTGTCAATCCGCTCCGCGCCGTAAGTCTGGTCGCTTGGATCAGCGTCGATGCCCAGTTTCCCTTGCAAGAAGTTGAGCAGATCGCCCACCGTGGTGCCGCCGCTTGGAGGCGGGTCGCCGATTGTGAAGGTGGCCACCGGCAGTTCCGCGTCGCTGCCGCCCTTGTTGCAGGTAATGACTATCTGGTCTCCTGACTGCAGTCCAAGCGGCACGGGTCCGCTGCCCGGATCCGTCTGCAGGTCCGTCAGCAGAGTGCTGAGCGTTGCCGGATCGCCGCCCGCGTCGTAAAGCACCTGTGATTCAAGCAGCGATCCCGAGTCAGCGACGCTTCCCCCGCCGTTCAGGTTGCCGGTGAAGGAAGCATTCTGGGTCTGCCGCGCGATGCTGAGATCACCAACCGGTATCATTATGTTCTGAAGATTGCCGCCCCCGGTGATTGTAAACGTGTTGAAGTCGGCCATATATCCCTGCACAATGCCGCCGCTTGCGGGATTGTGCAGGTAGTTCTCCGGGTTGATGGTGAAAGAGCCGTCGCGCGAATAGACCGGCATGCCCTGTGCGTCATTGAGAACAAAGAAACTTGACGCAAGGTCGCCTCCGTCCTCAATCGCCAGATCGCCGGCGAAGCCCGTGGCTTCAAAGGATCCGCGAGTGAAATTGCGGTCAATGCTCGCCACCTGCACGCCCTTGCCTATCTGCATGGGGTCCACGCCGCCGAGAGTCCCCTGCGGCGCGGTGCCGAAACTCAGCGTCTGGCTCAGCATCGTTTCAAAGTTGACCCGCGCCTGCTTGAAGCCGACGGTGTCAACATTGGCGATGTTGTCGCCGATGACGCTGATGCGGGTCTCCTGGGCCCTCAATCCGGAGATGCCCGCATTCATTGCGCCTATAAGAGCCATAACGTCTGTCCTTTCCGGGTGGGCTACGTCGGTCATTCGGCAGCCTTCGGCCTCCCCTTCCGGGGCCCAGCCTGTCACCCAATAGCCTTCGGCCTCAGGCCTCAGGCCTGTTTCGTTGCCGGTACAAACACGGCGCTGTCAATGTTGGACACCACGCGATCATTCAGCATTCCTGTGTCCAACGCGGTGAGCACCGTGCGGTTCCTTACGTTAACAATGAATCCGACGTCGTTCATCAACAGCAGCGCATCGCGCGAGCCTTTGGACGCCGCGGCGTTCGCAGCGTTTTCAAGGTTCTTCAGGTCACCATCGCTCAGCGAAATGCCGCGCCCCGCCATGCGTTCCTGCGCGTGCGCGGAAAACTTGAGCGATTGCGATCGCTCCACCTGCTTGCGGAGCAAGTCCTCAAACGCCGGTGCGCCCTGCACCTGGCGCGCCTGCTGCACGCCGCCGAGTTGATGAAGTTGCCGGAGCCCGTTTATGCGCTCGACCATGGCCGGCCTCACTGCGCCTGCGGTGCGGCTGCGGCCTTGATTTCCTCAACGTTGCCGAGAGGAACCGCCACGCCGTTCACCATCAGGCTGACCGCGCCGTTGTCGAGTTTCACGCTGTCCACAAGGCCCTGGATGGGCGCGCCGGCTGACGTTGTGCCGCTAATCTCGCGGCCAATCAGCGCACCGGCGGCGGACATGTCCTGCCTCAGGACCATCGTCTGAAACGCGCTGGACATGTCCTTGAACCCGCTCGACAACTCGCTGCTGGTTTGCAGGGACTGAATCTGAGCCATCTGTCCCGCAAAGTCCGTGTTGTCAATGGGTTTGAAGGGATCCTGGTGCGTCAACTCCGACACCAGCAGATTGAGAAACTCGCCGCGCGTTATCGTAGCGCGATCGCTGGTGCTCGGCAGTGTAGACACGCCGTCTGACCTTGTTACTGAACTTGTTATACTTGCTGCACTTGTTGAATCCATGACATCCTCCGTCAAAGACTACACAAAGTAGTCAACCAATGAAGTCCCAGCGGACATTCGCCGTTTCTCGTCGAAGATGTCGTAATTGTCATCTTCTTCGTTCGCGACGGAGAGACCGTCTCCCGCCGTGAAATTCGGCAATGCTCCGCGATCGTCCGTGAAATTGGACTGGCCGGATTCCTGCTCAACCGTGACGTTGAAGCCTCCGACCTCGATGCCCTGGCTCTCCAGGGCCGCCTTCAACATCGGCAGGTTGCTGCTGATGACGTGCCTTGCGGCCTGCGTCTGCGTTTCGAAGGAAGCGTTGAGCACGCCGTCCTTCACGTTGAGCTCAATCCGCACGCTGCCCAGTTTTGCCGGCTGCAGCATTATGCGCACTTCGCCTTCACCGCGCTTCACAGCCATCGTCATGGACTTCACGATCTTATCGATCGTCTCGGCCTGGTCGGCGCGCGCAGCGTTGCGCGTGGCGCCCAGTTTCTGGGCGAACTCGCTCCGCTGTGCCTCGCTCCCTTGCTCTGCCGCGTCGGACCGCACGTTCTGCGCGTTGCGGCCGGCGGCGGTCTCCGAACCCTTGCCGTTAGAGGACGACCCGTTCTTCGAATCGCCGCTCACGTCGGTGTTCGGCAGATTCACCTGGAACTGGGCGGGCGTCTGTGGGTCGGGCGTCGGAGTCTGCTGGGCGGCCTGAGCCGGCTGTTGCGCGGCATCATTGCTGACAGTCTGCGCGAACGTGGGCTGCTGATTGACGACCGCGGGGTTGCCGCTGCCCCTGGGCGCATCCTGATATTGCACATCCCACGGCTTCGGAGCGTTGTCCGCGCCCTCAGGCTTCGCCTGCTGAGCGGGCTTCGCTGCCTGCTGGGTCGCGTCGCCCTTTACTGCCTCCGACGCTGCGGCCTCCGGCTTCTGCTGCGCATTGACCTTCGCGTCCCCGCTGTTGGGCTGGGTAGGCTGGGTCTGCGCGTCAGACGCCTTTGGCGCGGCGGCCTGCGGCTGCACGCTCGTCGCCGGTGTCGCCACAACCTGCTTGCCTTCTGGCTGCTGCAGCTTGACATCCAACGCCGGCGCATCAGACTGCCCGCTGTTGGCCTGTTGGGCGGCGGCCGATTGTTCAGTCGCCTGCATCTGAGCGCTGCCTTGCGCATTCGCTTGCGCCTGCAACGGCGGGCGGCTCTGGACGTCGCCCGACTGCGCCGCGGTGCTTCCCGGAGCCAGCGCGACATCGGATGTCGCGGAAATCGAAATCATCGTCCCATTGCTCTGAGGAGCGGCGTTTTCGCTATCTTCGCCGCCGTCCTCGGATTCCTCGGGCTTCTGCTTCGAATCCGCTTCGTCAGCCGCCTTTGCATCGCGCTCCGTAATCGCTGATGAAGACTGGTCCGCATCCTTGGGTCCTTCGGCCTTCTGGCTCTGCGCGGCGAACGATCCTTCCGCGCCCGTAACGCGCCCGGAGTTGTCGGCGTCGCGCTTGTCGGTGGACGCCGGCTTGTCGGCCTCACGCACAGGCGCCGCTTCATCGGTCGCGCTCGCGCGAGGTGCGACATCGAGATCGTTCCCCGAATCGGCGGAATCAACCCAATGCGCGTCGGTCCTGGGCGTCGGATCGGCCTTCAGAGAGGCCATCATGGCGCTCAGGACGTCATCGAAAACGCCCCCCATCTGCCCCGGTTGCCGGATCGCCGGCTGGAACAACCGCGCCGCCATACTGCTGCTGACCTGCGTAACGTTTGCCATTTCCTGCATGTCGTATCACCCCCTTTCGCACGGAAAATGGTTGCGTTGATCCATAAAAAGGTATCCTTGCGATATCTTCACGTCACCGTACAGTGACAGTATGTCCATGGGAAAATTACAGAAAGCGTGTCGCGCACTGGCTGGATATTTACGCGAACGCCTTGGACGCGCAGAGGTCTGCGACGCTACTGCTTCCCGACCGTTGGCGCTCCTGCGCCAAATGTGAATTCGTCGAGTTTGTTCAACAACTCGGCGCCCCTCTGGCCTTCCGTTGCTTTGGCGGGATATTTGTTGAGTTCCGCGATGACCTGGGTCAGCACGGCTGTTTTCATCTGGCGAAAGTACCTGAGTATCTCCTCATCCCTCCATGCGTATATGGTCTTTGCGGTGTCCTTGGGATCCATTTTTTCAAGGACTTCGAGATTCTTCTTGAAGCCTTCGTCGCTGACTTTGGTTTCAAATTCCTTTTTTGATTTTTCAAACGCCGTTCGGTCCGCATCGAAGGTCGCGCGCGCCTTGTCCAGCGCCGCCCGGCGGCTTTCCACCTCGCCCTTCAACGCCAACAGCAGTGTCTCCTGAATGCTGGCGGAGATCGGCTCGTTTGCGCGCCGTTGCTCGAGTTCCTTGTTCAGTTCAATGTTCCTTCGCGCAATCCCGTCAATATTGGAAAGCGGAGCGGGCTTCGCCGCCTGAACGGCGGACTTCTCAGCAGGCGGGGCGGCGAACATTGCCTTTATCTTTTCCGCTTTGAGCATGCCAACGCCGAAGAGAACACCCGCGCCGGCGGCCGTCGCCAGGAAAAGTATCGCGAACACCGTACGGCCAATGTTCAGAATCCGCTTCATAATCGCCTCCGGAATTCCAGCGCTCAAACGTTTTTAAGGCGTTCCCTGAAAACCCCGCCTATTTCGTCGAACATCTTCTGTTCCTCGCGGGCCGCCTCGTAGACGTACTCATCGCGGCGCCTGCCCTTCAGTTTCTCCAGGCTCTTTTTCCGCTTTGACGCCTCGACAAGTTCAAGGCGCTTCGCCTCGGCCTTTTTCGCAAGCGCCTGCAGTTCAGCATGCAACTTTCCAAGTTGCTTTTGCAGGTGGTTCAGATAGCGCCTGTGGAAAATCAGTTGCCACGGCTCGATTTCCCTTGTCTCCGCTTCCCGCAACCCCTCGTGTGACACGTCTATTTCCGACAGCACGTACACGATGTCCGTCTCGCATCGGCGGACTTCCTGCACTGCCAGTGCGAACTCCTTCTGCTTCACCTTCTCCGCCTGATCGCGCAGGCGAAGGACCGGTTCAAGCCGGAACTCAAACTTCTTCATTGCTTAATCTCGCGCTTTTTCGGTTCGCCGATTGAATTAGCCAGTTGTATCAACTGATTCACCGTGACGTCCATGCACGTTCGCTCGTTGATCCCCTGCTTGAGAAAAGCGTCTATGCGCGGCATGTGCTCAATCGCCAGGTCGATTTCAGGACTGCTCCCGCGGACGTACGCGCCGATGTTTATCAGGTCCTCCGAGTCGTGATAAATCGCAAGAAGGCGGGTAATCTTTTGTGCCGCCGCTCGGTGCTCCGGCGAAACCACGTCGACCATCAATCTGCTGATGCTGTCGAGAACCGATATCGACGGATAGTGCCCTCGCGAGGCGAGTTTCCGCGACAGCCAAATGTGCCCGTCCACGATGCTCCTCACCGCATCCGCGATGGGTTCGTTCATGTCGTCCGCCTCGACGAGAACGGTGTAAAACCCCGTAATCGACCCCTTCTCCGCCTGGCCTGAACGTTCAAGGAATTTCGGCAGCGTGGCAAAAACGGACGGCGGGTAGCCTTTTGTCGTAGGCGGCTCTCCCGACGAAAGCCCGATCTCGCGCAGTGCCATCGCCATGCGCGTCACAGAGTCCATCATGAACAGGACGTCCAGCCCGCGGTCCCGGAAATACTCCGCAACGGTGGTCGCGATGAAGGCGGCCTTGACGCGCACGAGCGCCGGCTCGTTGGAGGTGGACACGACTACAACGCTGCGCTTCAAACCTTCTTCTCCGAGGTCCTTTTCGATAAACTCTTTGACTTCGCGACCGCGCTCGCCTACGAGCGCGATAACGTTGACCTGTTCGGAGGTCCCGCGCGCGATCATGCCCATCGCGACGCTTTTCCCGACTCCGCTGCCCGAGAAGATGCCCATGCGCTGGCCCTTGCCGCAAGTCGTCATCGCATCAAGCGCACGTATGCCGGTGGCCAGCGGCTCGGCAATGCGCCGCCTGCTAAGCGGCTTGGGCGCAGAGGTATGAATATGCCTTAATGTGAAGTCGTTGATGCCACCCTTCCCGTCGATAGGCATCCCCCTGCCGTCGATGACGCGGCCCAGAAGTGCGGGGCCGACGCGGATCTTCTGATGGCGCGTGATGCACGTAATCCTGTCATGAAGACCTATGCCCATCATTTCGCCAAGCGGCATCAACAGCGTCCTGTCTTCACGGAAACCGACGACCTCGGCAACGGTGCTGGCGCCATTCTGCACCGATGCGATCTCGCAGAGACTCCCCACCGGCACGGAAAGCCCCACGCACTCTATCACAAGACCGATAATCTGCACGACCTCGCCCTGAACGCGCTGCGGCACGATCTCCTCCAGGAACTCCATTTCCTGCGCGAACAGGGATTTTTCGGTCATGCGATTTACACTTTCAATCAAATGCCGGCTGCGGTCCTAATGCTTCGCCGCATCCGCTTTACACTTCAAGCAGTTGCCTCTCGATTTCCTCAAACTGCGTCTCAATGCGCGCGTCAACATCTCCGCCCCGGCCCTGGACAATGCAGCCGCCCTGGGACACGCTCATGTCCGCCACGAAGTGAATGCTCTTCAGTTTCGAAAAAGCATTCTTGAGCTGCGGAACGTATTCCTCGATGATTTGCAGGTCAGCCGGATTAAGCCGAACCTGTATCTCTGATTTTTCCGCCGACAGTTCAATCGCTTTCCCGAGGTTCATCTTTATCACATCCTCGTTGACGGTAACCTCGCGTTTGACGACCTTGCGAGCAACCGCGAGAGCGCACTTGAGCAAGTCCGCCTGGGCGCGCGCGAGATTGTCCTTGCGCTCGTCTTCAATCGCCGCGGATATATCCGCGAGGCGCCTGGCAAGCGGAGCAGTCTGTTCCCTGACGCGGCGGCTCTCGGCTTCGTAGGCGGCCTGCCTGCCTTCTTCCCGCCCTTTGGCAAGGCCTTCCGAGTGACCTTTCTCGTGGCCGCGTTTTTCGGCCTCGGCCATCAGAAGGCCGGCCTGCCCTCGAACCCCTGCGAACATCGCCTTGGCCTGGTCGAGAATCTCCTGTGCGAGTTTTCGGACTTCAGCGGCGTCACGTTCAGCGCGCGCTATTATGCGGCGGCGTTCCTGTTCGATGTCCTGCATGCTGAAAGCGCGCAGACTTTCGTTGGCGCCAACTTCGAGGGCCTTGATGAGTTTAGACGACGATGCCATCCTCGCCTCCGCGTCCCTGAATGATTGCCTCGCCGCTTTCTTCCAAGCGGCGTACAATGTCCACGATGTTCTGCTGAGCGGTCTCCACGTCGCTTATGCGCACCGGCCCCATGTACTCCATCTCTTCCTTGATAAGCGACGAAGCGCGCTCCGACATGTTGTTGAATATCTTGCCCTTGAGTTCGTCGGAGGCTGTCTTGAGCGCCAAGGCCAGTTCGTGGTTGTCCACTTCCTTGAGCATCGCCTGGATGCCCTTGTCGTTGACGAGGGTGAGGTCTTCGAACACGAACATCAGGCGTCGTATCTGTTCCACCAGTTCGGGGTCTTCTTCCGACAGGTTTTCGAGTATGTTCTTTTCCGTGGCGCGGTCGGCCCAGTTGAGCATTTCGGCCAGCCGCTCCACGCCGCCCACGTCCTGCAAGTCGGCCTTCACCAGCGAGGAGAGCCTTGTTTGGAGCGTCTTTTCAACCTGCGCTATGACCTCCGGGTCGGTTTGCTCCATGTTTGCGACGCGCTTAACGACCTCAACCTGCTTGCGTTGCGGGAGGCCGGCCAGGATTTCGCTGGCCTTCTTCGGCGGCAGGTACGAGATGATGAGCGAAATGGTCTGCGGATGTTCCTCCTGGATGAATGTGAGCAGGTTCTCGCTCTCCGCCTTGCGCAGGAATGAGAACGGCGCCTGCTGGATGGAATCCTGCAGGACGTGCATTATCTCTTCGCACTCCTTTTTCGGGAGAGATTTTTCGAGGAGATTCATCGCGTAGGCAAGCCCGCCCTGCGCCACGTAGCGAGAAGCCACGTTGAGATGATAAAACTCCTCGAGCACGGCATCGCGCTCTTCCTTCGTCGCGTCACGAAGTTTGGCGATTTCAATGCTCACCTTTTCTATCTCGTCGCGCGAGAGTTTGGACATGACTTTCGCGGCGAGTTCCTGATTGAGCGACAGGAGCAGTATGGCCGCTTTCCTGACTCCGGTCGGTCCCGCTACTTTCTTCTGGTCGGGCATGTCAGGACTCCTTCTGGATCCAGGTCTTCAGCAGACTGGCCGCGCTTTCCGCGTTCTCGTCTATCATTTCCTGCACTCGCTCCTTGACTTGCAGAGCCTTGAGTTCCTTGTCGTCCATCTTCTCCATGTCGGAGAGGAAGTCCTTCTTTTCCTTTTCCACTTCCTTCTCAATCTTCTCTTCGATTTCTTCAATCGGTATCTGCTGCGGTTTCGGTATGTTGCGTTTCACGAAAGTGGCCACCAAACCCAGGGACAGCAAGGCGAAAACGACGATGGCCGCCTTGCCGATAAGCGGCTGGGAATATTCCCAGAAGGATTCGGCGGCGGAGGCCTGCTTCACTTCGGGCGCTTCGAGCGGATGCCTTGCCGCGACGTAAACCTTCGCGTCGTCCTTGGGATCATCAGTAAGGCCAATCGCAGGCTTTATCTGCTGCTTTATCCTCGCAATGTTGGCCTGGACTATTTTCTCGGCTTCCGCCGGATCCTGCGGTGCTTTGCCCCCGGAAATCGGGGTTGCAAGGATGTTGTAAGGAATGCTTACGGAGACCATCCGGTCGTCTATCTTGCCGGGATATTTCTGGATGTACTCCTGTATCTCGTCTATTTTCACGAACTCCCTCTTGTCGGTTTCCTTCTTGCTGCTCACGTTTCCGCTTTCAGCGGCGGGAGTTGAAGCGGGAGCGGAAGCGGGCATATTCGGGCCGGTGCTGTCCCCCACATTGGTATCCACGCCTACCACACCTCCGGTCGTCTCACTGCCGCCCGTTTGTGTCACCGTGTGCGCATCGTATGTTTTCTCTTCGGGGCCGGCGGGATAAGTCACTTTTCTCATTTCCGTGCGGTCCCAGTCTATATTCGGAAAGAAGGCGACAGCGACGCCCGGATAATCAATCAGTTGCCGGATCTTCTCCTCGAAGTACTCGCTTATCTTGCTCGTGACCTCGAGGCGATCGTTGTCGGTGGGTGCGTTGTCCTTGTTGATGTTCGGACGGTAGTTCTTGCCGGAGTAATCGCAAATCGAAATGTTTTCCGGGGAGAGCCCCTTGATTGAGCACGCCACCGCGCCGGCAATCGAATTGACCGTCTCCTGGCTGAGCTTGTTGACGCCCGGCTTCAGTTCAACAAGCACCGCCGCCGTGGCGCGGCGGATGTCGTCATTAAAATAGCGCGTATCATCTCCAGGGTTGATGTTGACGTTCGCGCGCTTCACCGACTCGAAATAGCTGATTATCGCGCCGAGTTCTCTCTCGCGCGCGATAATGAATTTCTTGTCGCGCAGCGAATCCGTGTCCATGAGGTTAGATTCGAACAGGCTGGCGAACCAGTCTTTCTCCTGATACTGCTTGTCCTGGAGAAGCATGGCGGCGAGGCGATCCTTGTCGTTTTTGCGGACCTTGATGATGCCTTCCTCGATCTTGTAATCGGCCGTGCCGAGTTTCTGGAGCACGTACGCCTGGCGCTCCGCGTCGGGCTGCTGACTGAACAGATTCACATATCCGCTGGCGCTGGATGATGTGTTGATCACTATCAGGATAATAAAACTCACAGCCACCACCCCCGCGAGCAGTCCGAGGCTCAGCCGTTGGGTAGGCGTGAGTTTTGCCATCACGCTGCGCACCCGCAGCGCAAACTGTGCAAGTGTTTCCTTGATTTTCATAACGCCCCTCTCTCTCGATCGCGCCGCGCCAGGCCCGCGCCCGCCGCGCGCGACCACGACACATTACCTGATTTTCGTTAAATCTGCATCCTCTCGATTTCCTGCCATGCCTCCACCAGTTTGTTTCTGATCTGCATCAGCGCATTGAAGGCCTGGTCGGCCTTTTCAACCTGGATTAAGACTTCCGAGACGTTGTCCGTCTTGCCCGTGGCAAGGGCCGCCACCGCCGCGTCTTTGTTCAGTATCAGGTCATTCACTTCGTTGATCTTGCCCATCAGGATATCCTTGAACGAGGGCCCCGATGGCTCAATCTGCGGGGTCTTCGCTATATCCAGTCCGCCACCTGCGGGGCCGGCTGG
>Ga0315281_10015073_pt1 | contig 10378 bp, 6 predicted proteins | sample YL17G07_0_MG_FD_204540 | JGI IMG/M metagenome (GOLD analysis project Ga0315281, IMG submission 204540) | Sediment microbial communities from Yellowstone Lake, YNP, Wyoming, USA - YL17G07_0 | ecosystem: Environmental > Aquatic > Freshwater > Lake > Sediment | place: USA: Wyoming | collected...
CTTTGACCTCGTGAATTTGTCCCCGCGAGGATTAATGTATGCCTCCTCAAAAACAAGTCGACTTTGAAACCTAATTCCATTCTTCTCAATACCGTATTCTGTTCTAAGAGTGATCTGAGGCTTCGCCTTATATTTTTTAGCTCTGTCTTCTATGAATTGATAATTTCTTAAAGACTCATAATCCCATTCAATCTTCGATATGGCAAAATCACTCTCTTTAACCCAGATTTTTCCAAAAGGTAAATTTGGCAAAAATGAAGATTTGGGAATGGCTTCGATAATCACTACCCCTTCCTGATTTAGTGTCTCGTCTTTCACAATTCTATAATCATAATAGAGCTTTGCATCTTCTCCCACAAGGTTAATGGGCCCGAATGTTATATTTTCATAATAAAGCACGAAAGCTTCTAGTTTGGCGCCCTTCTCATTTTTTTTCTCGCCGTTTTTTTCTATTAACGTTCTGCTTTCTTCACTTTTCCCTTTTTTTCTAATCAACTGATATTCATACAGATATTTATTCTCCTGGATTTTTCCTGGAATGCTATGCTGGTATGTTACGCCTTCTCTTCCCAAGAAAATTTCGCGACTAATTTCACGAGAATGATCGATTTTCTCTGTTATCTCCTCTAAGCAGACAAAATCGAAAACAAAACTTTCTAACCTCCGACAATACTGCTTGGTCTTTTCCAGTATTTTATCTAATTTGGCTTCTATTTCCTTTTTTGTGTTGTCTTCTGTTTTCTCTTGTCCGTTTTCTTCAACAGGATTAAGGAATCCTTCTATATTTGACGAACACGGTACTTCTGTGGCTTCACACTTGGTATCATCGAAATCAACATGCCTTGCTTTAGGTAGCTCTGTCTCTATTAATTTTCCAATCGTAATATTCGGAGCAAGGAGCAAGTGTTTTGTAGCATAACATTGGCCAAAAACTTCTTTTGCCTTACCAAATAAATTACAGCCGCAAGTATATAGCCCAAATAATGAAGCCGCTAAGCCGAATGTTAATGCTTTCTCAAAGAAGGTTGATTTGTGGTTCGAATTATTGTTTTGTTTGTTATCGTTTCCAGCATTAAAACTGTACAATTCCCTTGCTGGTTTCCTCCCGATAATACTATCCATGCTGGCACCTTATAATGATTATATTCCAAAAAATGTTTTTCGCCTGCTACTATTTAAAGACGGGGTGTATATTGTTCAGAAGTAGCGAACCGAGCGCTGATAAAATTCGGCACCTGCACATGTTGCGATAGCTCAGCTCAAAATATAAGTACAACATCTATGGCTCAATTTCCCAAAGAACGATAACTGGCTTTGATATTTCCATCGCATCGTCCAATTCAGGAAAATCACGCATATTGCGTCTTAGCTCACTATAAAAGATTTCTATTTTCCTCCGTTGGCTTCAGCTATAATATTTAGTAGGGGACAATATGAAAATCGTATCAAACTTGCTCATCCTCTTCAGCCTGGCCTTAGCTATTCCGGCGTTTTCCCAGGATAAACTAAAACAAGAAGTCACGGTTACGGCAGTCGAAGTGCCGGTGCGCGTACTCCAAAAAAACCAGATCGTCAAAGGGCTGACAAGAGCCGACTTTGAAGTCTTGGAAAACGGCGTTAAGCAGGATATCACTGGCTTCGAAATTGTCTCGCGCAAAATCAGCGGAGCTCCCCGCCAGGCACCGGGCTCAGAAATGACAAAGCTTAAGCCGCGGTTCTTCATCCTCATCTTCAACATTTTCGATTACAACGAAGCCGTGGGCGAAGCCATCGACTATTTCTTTCAAAACGTCTTTCGCGAAAAAGACAAACTTGTCATCATCACGGAAAATCGCCTCCTGAACTTCAACACATTGGATAAAACCGGGGAAATCGTACGCGGCCTCAAAGAAACGCTCAAAAGATTCAAGGTCATCTCGAGGCAAAACATAACCCGAGCTTATTTCAAGCTCAAAAGCGAGGGCGATACGGTCCTAAATATGCTCCAGGGGGTGGGAGGCTTACCCCAACCCCAGAGCTGGGAAGATCAGGTCATTCGGTTTTATGACAATTATTTACAAATTTGGAAGTCGTATCGAAGCCAGTTCCTCACGCCGGACACTAATCTTTATGAGGGCCTCATCAAAAGAATCGCGGTCATTGATGCAGATAGATGGGCCCTTTGCTTCCAGCAGCGGGACCTATTTCCCGTGCTCAAGAACGAAGGCCGCCTCGAACAAGAAATCAACCAGCTCCAATCCCGCCGAGTTCAGAACAAGCAGAGAGACCTTCAACAGGAACTCGATCTTTCAAAAAACTTTCCCTCCGACAAACTAAATAATCTTTTCATGGGGTGTGGCATAACCTTTCATCTCATCCTCATGAAGCCGATCCGGACGCTGGGCGATGAGGATTTTGAGCTCAAGGAAGTCGCTCAGGATTATGAGGACTGCTTCCGGGAAATCAGCCGTTCGACAGGAGGCTATTGGGCTTTTTCCAACAAAGCATTAGAAGCGCTCAAGGAGGCTGCCGAAAAAGAAGACTATTATTATCTTCTTGTCTACCAGCCTAAGGGACCACTTGAAACTCGCGGGAAAAATATCGAAGTGAGAGTCAGGCAAGAAGGATCCAAAGTCTATAATCTCAAACAATATTCGAAACTGGGAGGTCCCGTCATAACAATCGCTGATGTTGACGCCGTCCACCAAACCCTCAAATTCGTCCTGGAAAAGTACATCATCGCGAATACCGAAAAAGGAAAACGTGGCATCGTTGAAGTCCATGTAACGCTCTTTGACGAGCAGTCCAACATGGTTTTTTCCGAGGGGAGAGTCCTAGACTCGGTGAAGGACAAAATCCATGCCACTCTCAACCTGGACAAGCTCAAACCGGGGCCCTATTTGCTCATCATCGACGCCCTAGACAAGTTAACAAACGAAAAAGACGTCTATACTCGAATTATCGAACTTTAAGCGGTCAGGCCTTCGTCACTGCAATGAAGAGCGATTCTAGCGAGAGTATGATTTCTTCCGTCCAATCATAAAGAGGTGGTCAATGATTATTTGGATTATAGCGATCCCCGATGCGGGTTAGTCCCGAGCCAACCAGGCTCCGAAAAATAGCCCATTACCTTTTCCTCCCTCTTCCCTTTGACGCTCTGAAGATTGGAGCTGCAGTTGGATGTAGTTCATAGGAATTTGATTTTCGGCTGCGCCGGCCGATTAATCATCCTTATCCCCGCTCTCCCATCTAAAAGAAACTCCTTATCCGCTGCCATGGCTGAGAAATCATTCGTGCCCAGGAATTGCGTAGAATATTCCTCCTCCCAGCGTCAAGGATGATAAGACGTGACGTCGAGGGAAGTCAAGTCAAGTTGAAAATTGCCTGTTGACGGTTCTAAGGGATGCAGATATGGAATGTTCTTATGACAGCTTGGGCCTGGTCCGGCTTTTGAGAAAAACCAAAGAAATTAAATTTTAATAAAAATTCTCCTCTTGTAGAGCCAATAGCAGATCAACCATAACAGCCCCAAGACAGCCAGGCTGGTAATGATTTTTGCCCCCAATTCGCCCGTCCAGCCGAACAAGCCCATCGTAAAGGGCTTGGCAATTCCATTGAGCCACCTGGCGCCTCCCGATTCCGTGAACAAGTAGATGAAAAGGGGGTTCATGCCGACGATAGCGAAAAACTTAGCCCATTTCTGAACTTTCATGACATCGATCAGCCAGTAAGAAAAGCCAAGAGCCAGCAGACACCAGCCGCCGCTGAGAATGACAAATGAGCTGGTGCAGGTGCGTTTGATGATGGGTGTCAGCGGATTGAGGGCGTAGCCGGCAACAACTCCAATAAGCCCGGCGATAAATAATATTTTGATTTTTCGGCCGGGGGAACGTTTGCTCATGAGAAGTTGACCTGCCAGCACTCCCCACATTGTATGAGCTGTCGTCGGGACGGCGTTGAAGGCCACCCAGTGGCCCTCGGAAAGCTTGCCCATGAGGAGCATGTCCACATAGGACCCGAAGTTGTGATCCGCCACAAAAGGCTGGTTGAAGCCGGGCACAGCAAATAATCGGTAAGTCCATTCGGTGATAAGGAGCAGGCCAAAAGTGAAAATGATTTGGGTCAAGGTCGATCGCCGCATCATCAGGAAGGCGACGAGAAAGGTGAAAGAGAGCTGGGCGAGGACGTTCCACAGCTCAAACATGAGCCTCCCTGGGCCGATGCAGTAAAGCGCCCAACCGAAAAGGAGCAGAAGGCCGGAGCGCTGAAGAGCGTGGCGAAAAGTTGCCGGCCAGCTGTCGCCGCGTTCCCGACGCTTGCCGACGGAGAAAGGCATGGCGACACCGACGATGAACATGAAAAAAGGCTGGATGAGGTCCCAAAAGCGCAATCCGTTCCAGGGGTGATGATGAAATTGGGTCCCGATGGCATGAATAATGGCTCCCTGAAAGGCAGGATTAACCAAATGCTCATATATATGAGTGGCTTCCGCGATCAACAAAAACATGGTGAAGCCGCGAAAAAAATCGAGCGACTTCAACCGGCCTTCGGCAGTCAAAATATAATCGCCGGTTTGACTCATGTGCGAGTCCTTCCTTCTCTAGGGATATTTCTTAAAAAGGATTCTTAGGACCTCAAAATCTTGATCGCATCAGGCAAAACCGTGAAAATCAGGTCTTGCCCCTGGCCGACTTCGCCGTCAAAATCCAATCCAAGCGGGCCTTCATCGGAATGGATATGCACTGAAGCGGCTCGCGTTTGATGGACATCTTTGCGCCGGAGGTGTTTGCCGCTGAAAACGGACTTCAGCGCGCCGAGGATTTTCAGCCGCGACATACCCTCGACCAAGACGACATCGAACAGACCGTCATCAATCAGAGCGTCTGGCGCGATCCACATGCCCCGGCCAAAATATCGGCCATTGGCCACGGCCACAAGATAAGAAGAACCTGAATAAAAAATCGCGCCGTCACATTTGACGGTTATCTGCTGAGGCTTATACTGAAGCAAAGACATGACGGTCGCCCGGAGGAAAGTCATCGAAGTGCGGCGTCGCGAACGATTCACCCGGGCATCAACATCGCCGCTGACGCCTGCACTGGCAATATTTAGAAAGATGCGCGCCGCTGGCTGGTCGCCGTGCACAAAATCCCTGTATTCGATCTTTCCAACGTCGCAGGGCACCGGTTTGGCCCGGGCCAGCCATTCCAAGGCCGCAAATGGATCGGTCGGGGCTCCCATAGAGCGTCGCCAATCGCTTCCGGTTCCCACAGAGATGCATCCGAAAGTTATCCCCGGAACGGGATGCTGGAATAAGGCATTGAGCACAACATGGTTTGTCCCATCACCCCCGACGGCGATTAAATGAGTTAGTCCGTCTTGAGCAGCGCGATGGATGTGACCGGCGACTTCCTCCGGAGTTTGGGTGACGGCAATAAAAGAATCTCCGAATGCCTCACCCAAGCGGTTTCGGATCTGACGAAATATCCTGGCCGCCCGGCCACCAGCCGCATGAGGGTTGACGATAAAAAGTGTTCGCATTATTCTCTCCATCCCGGCGGCAAGCCATGGGCAATCTGCCAGATGCTCCAATAGCGCTCGACTTCTCGGGTCCAGTGCGCATCATCCCAGCCGAGAGACTTTTGAAGCCATTTTTTAAGGCTGGGAAGCAGACTTAGACCGCCGTCGGCCAAGAGAATGCCCAGACGAAACCGCCGCAAAAGCAGGTCATCGAGGTGGACGATAGCTTCGTTTTGAGCCGCCCAGATTAGTTCTGCCCACAGGTAAGGAGTGCCTTGAACGGGCGTGAGCCATTCAGGGGCGCTTGCGGCAAGTATAGGCGCCGCAGAGCCATAGCGGCCGCATAAGCGAGGCGCCATCTCCGGGCTGACACCGGGGATCGAATTGCTCAGGATTATGTTGTCAAATACGCTCATATCACTATTTGGAGCTGGGATCTTTGCGTTCATTTCGTGCGCTGCCCGCAGGGCATCGATAGCGATCAGGCGGAATGTCGTAAGCTTCCCTCCGGTCACGGTCAGGAGGCCTCGTTCAGGCCAAACGACGTAATCCCGGCTTTCCTCCGACGGGTCTTTCTTCCCCGTATCGACAACCGGCCGCACGCCAGCCTGAGAACTGACAACGTCCGCTTTGGCCAGCTCAAAATCGGGGAAACATTCCTGAACGCCACGCAAAAGATAGTCGGCTTCCTCGACAGAGATCATCGGTTCATCAGTCAGAGGATATCGATGGTCGACATCTGTGGTGCCGACCAGGCTCACGCCTTCCCAAGGATAGACAAACACGGGACGGCCGTCATCGGGATGGCTGAAGGCAATCGCCTGATAAACCGGGAACCTCTCAAGGCTGAAGAAAAGATGGCTGCCGCGGAGCGGCCTGAGGCGCTTACGAGCGCCCATCTCGCTTCGCAGCTCATCGGCCCAAACGCCGGAGGCATTGATGACCACAGAAGCCGATACTTCTGCCGTCTTTCCCGTGGCTTCATCTCGGACCTGAATCCCCACGACGCGACGGCCCTTAAATATCGGCTTGGCTGCGCGGCAGTAATTGAGGGCTACGGCCTTTCCCTTGGCCGCCAGCAAGCCATCGTGCAGCACCCGCAAGACCAGGCGTGCATCATCCGTCCGGGCATCGTTGTATTGAAAGCCACGCTCCAAGTTGTGCATTTTTAAGCCCGGCGCTCTCATGCTCAAATCGACGGAATCCAAGCGACGAGATTTCCCGGCGTCTGGAGCCAGATGGGTGTAAATACCCAGGCCTATTCCCATCAGCCAAGGGCCAGGGCTGTCGCCTTTGTAGACGGGGTAAATAAAGCTGAGAGGATCTACAAGCCCGGATGCGGCCTGGAGAAGATACTGACGTTCCTGAACGCTCTCCCGCGTCAGTTTCAGATGAAAATGTTTCAGGTAGCGAAGTCCGCCATGGACCATTTTCGATGACCGGCCCGAAGTCCCTGAGGCGAAATCTGCCTGCTCCAGGAGGAGAACGCGCAGCCCGCAGCGCGCCGCCACGGCCAAAATTCCGGCACCCGTGATGCCGCCTCCGACGATAATCACATCCCACCCTTGGTCGAGCCTGTTCCAGGCGATACTCCGCCAATCCGGCGGCCATGGTGAACGGTAACCCTGAGGTCTCATTTCGGAGTCTTTGCCTCGACAAGCTTCCCCGGATTCATAATCCCGGCCGGGTCGAATTTCCGGATAAGATCAGCCAGCACATGCATGCCCAGTTCTCCTTTTTCAGGAGCGAGATAAGGCAGATGATCAACCCCGACGCCATGCTGGTGGCTGATGGTTCCACCGTGGGCCAGGATCGTCAGGCTGGCGGCGTTCTTGAGTCTTCGCCACCGCTCCAGCGTTTCCTCGGCTGTTTCAGCCAGGCGGAAAAGATATGTCGCATAAATGCTGGCCCCCGTGGCATAGACATGAGAAACGTGGATAAAGGCAAGGACTCTCTCGCCGATATCGCTCAATCCTCCGCGGAGCCTCTGTAAGAGAGCCTCTGCGGCTCGGGGCAAATCGTGCCAGAGAAAAACCGTCTCGAGTGTGTCCACGGCGTACCCGCAATCCCAGAGCGTATTGCGCAGGTAGGGCGACCGGAAACGGCTCTTGTGCCACTCGTTGCCCATCATCCGTCCGACATGGACTCCGCCGAAAGCACGGCTGACTTCCAATGCCGCCTGGCGCGTTTTTCTCACGCTTTCGCTTTTACCCGTGACCCCGAACAGAAGCATACATTTTTCCTGTCCGAGCCCCCGGGCACGAAGGAGCCGATGAAGAAGGCGCACCACCCGCTCCCGTCCGGCAAGAATCAGAGTAGTGCTTGTTTCAACAGCGTCGCTTAGCCGGAGCATGGACAACGGGAGACGAGACTGAATCATCTCCCTCACAGCCGCCAGGCCCTGGGTCCAGTCAGAGAAAAAAACCGCATGGAATTTTTCCTGCTCCGGCAAGGGCTTTATTCGGACGATGGCTCGGGTAATGATGCCGATCCTGCCTTCAGAACCCAGGACGATCTGCCTTAGATCAGGCCCTGCGGCGCTTGCCGGGAAAGGCGGAAGCTCCAATTTTCCCGCAGGAGCGATCACGGTCCCGCCCGCGAACAAGTCTTCAATTCGGCCGTAATAGAGGGATTGCTGCCCGCTTGAGCGGGTCGCGATCCATCCGCCAAGGGTCGAAAACTCAAAGGACTGCGGAAAATGGCCGAGCGTATAACCTCGCGCCCGCAATTGAGCTTCCAAATGAGGCCCGGTAACCCCGGCGCCGAAGACCGCCAGCCAGTTGTCTTCGTCGAACTGGATCATTTTTCTGAGTCGTTCAAGGCTGGCTGTCAAAACAGGCTGGCCGTCCTTGGCTGGATTGATGTGTCCTACAACGCTCGTGCCTCCGCCATAGGGAATGAGATGGATGTGATATTTCTGAGCAAATGAAATAAGCTCCTCGACCTGTTCCTCATCAGCCGGCTTTGCGACGCCATCCGGGAAAAGCCCAACCGTGCCATATCTCAAAGCGATCCAATCCGGGAGAGATTGCCCGCGCGCATAGCCCAGCCTCAAGCCGGGATCCTTGCTGATCAGCGGATGGTCGGGCAAGCGGCTGCGCGGACAGCGGAGGACGATGTCATTAAAATCTGCTGTCGGCCCGGCTTGGGCGGGCCCGATGACCTCAACTAAATGAGCTTTTGCCGAGGAAGACAAAGAGGCTTCAATTTTATCGCTGCCCCAACCGTTCCAGCGCTTCACGAGAATTCCTCTCCCCTCTTTGGCCTCAGGGCCATGAAAACATCAGCGTTTTATCAAACAAATATTATATCCCAACTCAACTCGGATCTGAAAGAAAGAGAGGAGGTTCTTTCAGGCGGCCTCATTGATCATCTGGATTTCCTTGAACCGGCAGAAATGGGCAAGCTCTTTCGTGATATCGCCATAGCATGTCTGGCGGTGCAATCCGTGGGACCAATTCTTCCATAATTTCGTCGCCTCGCCGTCCACTTGAACCTCAATCTTCGTCCGGCAACCCCTGTCATGCTCGAGAGAGACGGGAGTGTCGATGATTTTGCCCGTGAAGTACTGGAACAAATCTGGGCCAATGAGCATCGCCTGGGTGACTTTCTGGCCGATCCGCATCTTAACCTGGGGGACGACTCCTTCCTGGCGTTCCATAATTGTCCTCAATTTGAACGAAGCGGCCGGTTTATCCGGGCCATCCATCTTGGTCGTTCCCAAACAGTGAGCCAGAATGATGCTGTTTTTTGATTCATCCATGGTCGGGTCACTGATAAAACCCGGTTTTCCGGCCAATCCCTGAAAGATAATGTGAGTCATCGCCGACGGCAAATCGGATTCGCAAATGCCCCCCAATCCCATATTATTGAGTCTGGTAAAGCCAAGACAAGGATATGCGGGCAGCTTGATCGTCTTGTCCCACATCGTCCCGTAGCAATCAACCGTCATGACGGTTGCAGTTTCTTCTTCTAATAGCTTTTCAAAAGCCAGGGCCAATTTGCAGGATTTGAATATGTCTTCTCTAGAAGGTTCCACGACTCTCTCGGCGTTGCTCATCCACCAATCCGCCTCTTTTTTTGCTTCACCGTCGTTAACGGCCCGATACGCGTCGACCACGCGTTGAAGTTCGATGGGAATAATCTCTGTCCCGAATTTCTTTTTGATGTCGGCCGCATAGGGGGCGAATGAGCGGGTCGTAAGGCTAAGGATCTTGGCTTCCCGTAAATGGTGAATCGCCCGAAACGGCCTTATGGCCGCCGCCAGTTGTTGATAATCACTGCTGAGGATGCACTCCATTTTGGCTCCCTGGGGTTGTTTGCGCAATTCGCCAAACCCAACCCATTCATGCCCCGAATAGGGAACGGCGAAAACCATCGTCGGCTGACTCACGCTGAGGATCTCGTTGAGAATCGATCCGATTCCGATGTTAAAATGAATGGCTAGGATTCCGTCGACATTTTTTAATTTGTCCTTTAAGGGAACAACCTGCTCGGGAGATGTGATCAACTCATCGACAACAAAATCGACATCGGACAATTCGTCTTTTAGCTTGGTAAACTCGGACTCATAAAACCGGATTTCCTCTTTAAAATTCAGGTTCGGTTTAGGCCATAGACCATGAGAAGTCCCCATATAAATCCTGGCCACTTTGACTTTTGTCTTCCGACAGCCCGGGCTGATAATCTTGGTTCCGTTTCCCGGGCCGGCGCCAAATGAGAAAATTCCCGGGCCGCTGAGACATAAAGCGCTTCCGGCGGCCGCCAGTTGCAGAAATTCCCGTCGTTTAATCTCCTTTTTCACGTTTCCCTCCACTTTTTGTTGCCCGCCAAAATTTGACATCTCGTTCTTAAGTATATTATATAGGGGAAAAATTCA
>Ga0315281_10015074_pt1 | contig 10378 bp, 7 predicted proteins | sample YL17G07_0_MG_FD_204540 | JGI IMG/M metagenome (GOLD analysis project Ga0315281, IMG submission 204540) | Sediment microbial communities from Yellowstone Lake, YNP, Wyoming, USA - YL17G07_0 | ecosystem: Environmental > Aquatic > Freshwater > Lake > Sediment | place: USA: Wyoming | collected...
AACAGGATTGAACCGCAGAGCACGCAGAGATCGCAGAGCTTTTTTTTTGTAAAGAAAAAAACACAAATCTCTTCTTGCATTTGGATTCCTCTTTGCCTTTCCATCCTCCGGGGATGAAGACAAGAGGATGAACGAAGAGGAGGCAGAGAGCCCAGAGATCGTTCTTTGAATGGGCCTTGGCCGTTTTGACCTTCCGCAAAGCGTGGGAAATGGCGCTGCTTTTCTCCTTGCATGTTGGGCATTGAGCCTTTTACCATTTTTACCTCTGCGTTCTCTGCGATCTCTGCGGTTAATTTCTTTATGGGGATTTGGGGCTTCATCCGTAAGGAGGGGGATATGCCAATAAAAGGAAAATTCCATATTTGGACCCTGGCGGGAATCTGCTTGGCAATCTCTTTCGTTCCACTCCATGAATTAACGGCCAAGCAACCCGCCTCTGCCGCGGCTGCATCTCCAGAACTGCTTCAAGTCAAAATCCAGCGTCTGACCATCGACCCGTCGAGCAACCAGCCGGTAGTCTTCCTCACGGATCTTCAGGAGAATCGGGCCCTTCTGATCTGGATCGGACCCTGCGAAGCCAACGCCATGAATGCCGAAATGGAAGGAACCAAACACCCCCGTCCCCAGACCCACGACCTTCTGCGGGGGATCATCCAGAAGATGAAGGCCAGGATCCAGAAAATTGTCATCACTCATTCCAAAGACGGGATTTACTTTGCGAATCTTGTCCTGGAACGGGAAGGCAAGGTCATCGAAATCGACGCCCGTCCCAGCGACTCCATGGTCCTGGCCTTGAAGGCCAAGGCCCCGGTCTTCGTGGCCAGTAATATGTTTCAGGAAATGTCGGTTTCCCTGAAAGAGGAGAGGGGGGGCGAAGCTCAGTATGGAATCACCGCGCAGGAGTTGACTTCTTCCCTGGCCCAGTCTTTTTCCTTCCAATCAACCCGGGGAGTCCTGGTCTCCGACGTTCGCGCCGGGAGCCCTGCCGAAAAAGACGGACTTCAGCGGGGAGATATTATCGCCGAGATCGGAGGAGAGGCAACTCCAGACGTTAAAAGTTTGAGAGCCGCTCTGAAGAAGATGAAAGAGCCGATCAAGGCCAGGATTTTCCGAAAGGGAGAGTTCATGCCCCTGACGTTACATGGGAAAGGGGAAAGCCGATGAAGATTCAAACCCGTTGCCTGCCCGAACCCAAGAAACCTGAAGGGGTCAGCCGTGAAACCCGATGATTATACGATGGAGCTGGGTCCCATGGGCCCGATCGGCGAAGGGGCCGCGCTGATGCTGCGGGTCAACCGGAACTGCCCCTGGAACCAATGCCTCTTCTGCTCGGTTTACAAGCAGAGCAGATTTTCAGCCCGTTCGGTAGAAGAAATCAAAGGGGACATTGACACGGCGCGCAGGATTGGAGACCTGCTTGAAGGTAAATCCCGGGAAATGGGTCTGAACGGCTGGATCCAGCAGGGAGTTATCGAGAAAGTCATTCGCGAACAACCGGAGATATTCGGGGATTCCCCGACCCGAGTAACCCAGGAACAGCGGCTGGCGCTGCGCTGTCTCAGCAACGTGGCCGGCTGGTATATGTACGGGGCGCGCCGGGTCTTCTTGCAGGACGCCAACGCCCTTTTCTTGAAGGCAGGCGACCTGGTCGAGGTCCTAAGATACCTGAAAGGCGCATTCCCGACGGTGGATACGGTTACCTGCTACGCCCGGTCCAAAACCTGCGCCCAAAGAACTCCTGAAGAATTAAAGGAGCTGCATGAAGCCGGCCTCTCCTGGTGCTTCGTAGGGATCGAGTCGGGTTGTGATCGAGTGCTCGATTCCATGAAAAAGGGGGCCACGAAAGGGGACCACATCTCCGGAGGGCAGAAACTCATGGCTTCGGGGATCAAAATGGCTGCTTTCGTGATGCCCGGCCTGGCGGGAGGGGATCGGGAAATGTCCGCCAGACACATATTAGATACCCTGGACGTCCTCAATGAGATTCGGCCAACCGAGATACGCGTGCGCAGCCTGGCCGTTCTGGAGAGTGCCCCCCTCCGGGGAAAATGGGAGGCCGGAGAATTTCTTCCTCCGAGCGAAGAACAGATGGTGGATGAATTGAAAGGACTCATCGAAGGAGTCAACTTCGACTGTACCTTCGAAACCCTTCAGATGACCAACCTGTTTACTTTCAAAGGACAACTTCCGGCAAGGAGGAATACCTTCCTCGATGCCATTTCCGATTATCAGGCCCTTTCCCCGCTGGAGCGAGCCCGGTACCTGCTGAACCGCTATATTCGTGGCGGCTACCTGGATTTCGTCCAGTCCTGGGACTGCCCGGACCCCACCCTCCAGAAGAAAATCGAGGAGGCGGAGAAAAGCCTGGAAGAGGAGTCCCCCGAAGCCCTGGGAAAGGTGGAAAGGGTCTTATGGGCCGTAAAATCAAAAGGCATTCCGTGAAATCCATTCCTTGAAGAGAGAGCATGGAACCGAAGTCATCATCGCGGAAAGGCCACTTCCCATTGGGAATCCGCCCGCTGGATCCGGCCGACCGCTCAGCAATCGAAGAGATGGTCGTCTCCTCCGGCAAATTCAACGCCGAGGAAATCGCCACGGCTCTAGAATTGGTGGATGAGGCCCTGGAAAAAGGAGAGGCCAGCGGATACTTCTTCGCCGTCCTGGAGGAAGAAGGGCAGAAGTCCTCCGTACACGGGTACGCCTGCTACGGCCCGACCCCCCTCACCCAGGGGGTTTATGATCTCTACTGGATCGTGGTAGATCCTTCGGCCCAGCGAAAGGGGTACGGAAGGCGCCTGCTGGAATTTGTGGAGAAGGACGTAGCCGGGCGAGGAGGACGCATGCTACTCATCGAGACTTCATCCCAGGAGAGCTATGGGGGAACGGTGGGTTTTTATCACCGGGCCGGTTATGCGCTAGTGGCGCGCATCAAGAATTTCTACCGCGCGGGAGATGACAAACTCATTTTTTCCAAGGACCTAATTCCGCCCTGAAGGAGAACGGAAGGGGAAATGGTCTACTCAGGCTGGAAACAACTCACTCAGAATTGTTCGGCGAAGGGGGAGGGCCGGTTTCCCATTCCCGCCTATTCCGAGTTCATGCCCCCGCCCCGTTTCGGATGCCGCCCGTATCGGGGGATTCTCGATCGACGGTTCTTTTCCGAAGAGGACCCGGCTGGATGGCCGGTGACCGAATTGGAGGAGGCTCTGGAGATCCGGCCCGGAATGGAGAACATCGCCCACCAAGTCTTGACCGCTTTGCGTCATCTTGCCAAGGGCGAACCGGCGGAGGGTCTGGCGAGGAACAAATTAGCCAATAATCCCTACTGGCCGCCTGATCTGGCTGAGAGGTCGGGACAATTGAAACAGGAGAGATTTGTTATCATCCTCCCCCTGGCCCTCTCGCGCACCCAGGATGATAAGGGGAGGGTTCGCTGGACCTTCTTCGGAGGCAGCGAGCAGGGGCCCTCCCGCCCCTTCTGGAAAGGGTTCTTTGATTCCGCGGGAAAAGAGATTTCATCGGAAAAGACCGCGGCCTTCATGGGAAATCTCTTGGGCAAAGTCTACGGCGAACCCGCAGAGACCCTGAAGGATCTCTTCCAGGCAGGCTTTCGCCTGCTTGCCCTGAAGGAAGATGGCCAAAGGGATCTTCTCCCCTCCTGGGCGGCTTCTTTCCTTTGGAGTTCGGGTATGCCTCTGGCCGGGATGAAATACCTTCTGAGCTTTGAGCCCTTCAGCCAATTGCCGCCGGAAGTCCGAGAGGCCTACCTGGCGGAGAAACTGCACCTCCTGCCTTTCCCCGGCAGCCTCCTGTTCTGGGGAGTCCCCGGCTATCGGCAACTTCAAAATGAATTACCCCTGGCCGGCCAGGTCCCCCTCCTGCAAGCCGTGGAGCGCCACGAAGCCCCCCTTGGCCTGCGGGTCCCCCAATCAGGCTGGATCTACGAAGCCCACCCCGACCGTCCCCTGCCCCCCAGCGGATACGGCCCCATCCGCGGTACCTTCAAGCGGACCCATCGCTGGGCCCGGGTTCAGCGCTATGAGAACGAGCTCGAAATCACTACCCGGGAAGATAAAATCCTCCATGTTCTCTTCAGCACCCAGCCCACCGATTTGGACCTATACGGGAAACCCATGGCCCAGAACTCCCAAGTCTGGAGTCAGGACTTTCGCCTCCTCCTGGATGGGCCCAAAGCCACCCCAGAGGAAATGCAGGCAGCCATGCAAACGATTAAACAGGGGGGGCTCTTCGGGTATCGGTTCTTCTACCCCCCCATGAGGGTGGGAGAACATCAAGTCATCTGGCACCGGCCGCTGGTAGCATGCCTTTCTCAGGAGGAAAAAGCACCTTCCGTCCTCTTCGATGCTCCTCTCGGGTACATGACTGCCTATCCCGCCGGAAATATCGACCTGAACCATCCGGTCGAACTCTGGCCACGGATGCTGAACCGGGAGATCCAGCAGACCCTTTTGGAGTTACCTAAAGAACATCCGCATGAATCCCATGCCATTCATAGGATCACCAACCTCCTGGCGGCCCGGAGGCTGTTCGGAAGAAGCCGAATCCCGCGATCTTTCGCCCGCCAGCTCTTGCGCCTGCCCCGTGATAAACGGCTCGAAGATTGGCTCGAATCCCTGCCCGTGGCCGTGGGAAATGGACCGCAGGGGAAGAAACTGGTGGATCAGCTTCGAGGGGTTGTGGAACCGAAAAGGAACCCCCTCCCGCAGAGAAGGGGAGAGAATCCACCGCCTTCTTTGACTTATGAACACACTGCCCTGCGGGATTTCGAGATCCGGTATTGGAAGGACATGGTGGCCCTGTCCACGGGAAGGTACATCAACCAAGCCAATTCCGACTGCATCCTGGACCCCATCACCCAGAGCAAGCTCAAACATCACCACCGCGACTTGGAAGGGCTCGGCGATTTTCTCCTCTCCTATTACCGGAGAGTGGTTGCCGCGCATGGGCTGAAAGGGAAGGCTCAGGTGGGGGACCTGCCCTTCAAGTGGCAGACCGTTTTTGACTTTGAATGGTGGGGAGGCTGGAAGGCCAACCAGGAAGGGCGCGCGGCAGAGCGGAATCTGATGGTCGTCATCCCGGGCCGTGACCGGCGCCGGGCAGTCATCATGGCCGACCACTACGATACAGCGTACATGGAGAACGTTTATTACCACGATCAGGGCGGCAGCGGGGCCCGCCTTTCGGCGCCGGGGGCCGACGACAACCATTCGGCCACCGCCGCCTTGATTCGTACCGCGCCCATCTTTTGCGAGCTGAGCCGGAAAGGATTGCTGGGCTGCGACGTCTGGCTGGTCCATCTGACGGGGGAAGAGTTTCCTGCGGATTGCCTGGGTGCGCGGCATCTATGCCAGCAGATCGTAGAAGGGACGCTGAGATTACGGCTCGCCGATGGAAAGGGGGATGACCTTTCCAAAGTCAGGATCCAGGGCGTATTCGTCCTTGATATGATCGCCCACAATAACGATCATGACCGGGATGTATTTCAGATATCGCCGGGAACCGGAGACGAAGCTCTCTGGCTGGCCTACCAGGCCCATCTGGCCAATGAAGCCTGGAATGCCTCGACCCCCATCTGGAATCGGCATCCTTCCCGGCGCGGCTGCGGGCGCGGACGGAGGATTCAAAACAAAGAATCCATCCCCCCCCTCGCCCTCCATCCCCAACTTGAAGGCCAGATCCGACTCCCCCGTGATCCCCGGAGCACCCTCTATAACACCGATGGGCAGATCTTCTCCGATTCCGGGATCCCCGTGGTCCTCTTTATGGAGAATTATGACCTCCACCGCCAGGGATACCACGATACTCACGACACCATGGAAAACATCGATCTCGATTACGGGTCGGCGCTGGCGGCCATCGCCATCGAAGCCGTCGCCCGGGCCGCCAGCGAAAAGCCCTTTCGCCCCCGCCGGGAGCAGAAATAGAGCCATCCAAGCTTATCCCTTCGGAAACCTATTTTTCCGCAGTCAGAGCGACCCTTTCCACCTTGTCCAGGTCCCTTTTATAGAACTTGGACCCCAGGTAAAAGAGGACGCACGAAATCAAAGCCGCCAAAGTTGCGAGCTTCAGGGCTGTGGCGATCCCGTACGCATCCGAGAGGGCCCCGGTCACAATCGGCCCGAGAGAGCTTCCCAGGAGATTTTGGGCGATCACACAAAAGGCATAGGAGATGGCCCGCAGGCCGGGATGGACGACATCCTGGGTGACTGCGATGGCCGACGAGGCAAAGGCCATGGAAGCAATTCCTCCCAGGATGAGAATGGCATATTGAACGGCCCCCCCGGAGAATAGATGCAGGGAGCAAAAATAGAGAACCGCGGACAGGAGGGCGGAGATGGCGGAGACCAGCAACCGGGCCTGAATTCTCTTTTTCATCCATCGATCGGCGATCCAGCCGCCCAGGGGAGACCCGATGATGGCCATGAGCATGACCCCGCTGGTCAACAGGGTGGCTTTTTGCAGCGGAGCTCCGTGGACCCTTTGGAAATAGGTCGGAAGGAAGGAGGACAGGGAGATGGTAAGGAACATCATCCCGGCGAACCCCAAATAGGTCAGCAACAGGGAAGGGGTGCGGGAAAAAGCCCGGACCATGTCCATCTTGGACATCTTTTTCTTGGCCGCAAGAGAGCTTGCCTGGGCCTCTCCCTGCGGGACGGTTTGTTCCAACCCGATCGTTTTGTAATCTTTTACAAAAAAGAAGAGGATGGAGATGAGCAGTCCCGGCAAAGCGACAATCCCGAAAGCATTCTTCCATCCCCAGTGGGTGGCGATGAAGCCGCCGACGACAATCCCGGTGGCCATGCCGAGGGGGATGGACATATTCCAGAGGCCCACCATGAAGGCTCGCCTCTTCTCCGGATAGAGGGCCGAAATCATGGCCGTACCGCCGGGGGAGTAACCCGCCTCCCCGAGACCAATGGCGGTTCGGGCGACAAACAGTTGCCCGAAAGTTTTCGTAAAGGCACAGGCCATGGTGGCAAAGCTCCACAAGATGGCCATGATGCCGATGCTCTTCTTCCGGCTCCACCGGTCAATCAAAATCGAAATGGGGAAAGAGAAGATGACGATAGCCCAGTAAACGGCCGAGACCAGCGCCCCGCACTGGGCATCGGTCAATCCCCAGTCCTTCTTCAGGAAAGGGAAGAGGGAGACGACCACCATCCGGTCAACATAATCAAAGAAATAAAGGAGCCAGAGGAGAATGAAAATATAGTGGCTGTAGGCCTTGGAGAAGAGATAGCCTTCGGGGGGAGCGGTTCTGGCCATATTTCACCTCCGGATGTTTTCTAACGCATAGGGCAAAGAGCATAGAGCTAATGACCAATGGCCAATGTTCAATGATCAATGATCATTGAACAATAACGTTTAACCTATAACTACAAACTCTCTCTGCTCCATGCTCCATGCTCCTTGCTCTATGCTCTATGCGCCTTTGAGGAACTTCGACACATCCACCCCGCCGATCATGGCCAGGCCGATGCTTCCCGGGCTGATGGGCTTCGGGTCGGTCATCACATTGATGCACACCGGGACATTCGCTTTGAAGGCTTCTTCCAGCGCCGGGCGGATGTCATCCGGCTTTTCCACCAGGAAGCCTTTTCCGCCCAGCGCTTCCACGGCCTTGTGGTAATTGACCATTCCGATCTCGGTTCCCTCCTTGATATACCGGCCCAATTTAACTTCCTGAGAATGGCGGATCATGCCCCATTGCTGGTCGTTGCAGATGACGGTCACCACCGGCAATTTTTTCCGGATGGCGGTCTCGAATTCCATGAAGTTGAACCCGATGGAGCCATCGCCGGTAATCAGGCAGACCCGCTTTTCGGGATAGAGTAGCTTGGCGGCGTGAGCGTAAGGCAGGCCGCATCCTAGGCACCCGAATAAACCCGCGTCCAGGTAGTGCCCGGAGCGCCGGGCCGTTCGGGTCATGGACATCCAGACCCGGGTATCCCCGCCGTCGCTGACCACAAGGTCATCCTCCCGGCCCATGAACCGATTGACCTCGGCGCAGATGCGCATGTGATGGGCCGGCGCGGCCTTGCTCTCCCAGACCAGGGCGCCGAAGGATTTTTTCTCTTTCGCCTTGACCTTAAGATACTCAACCCAGGGTGCAAACCGCTGCCGGAGGGCCGAGCTGTTCCCCTTCGCGGAGATCATCCGGTTCAAAGCCGCAAGCAGGGCCTTGATGTCGCTATTGATCCCCAGGTGAATGGTGCGGTTTCTCCCGATCTCTTCGGGCTGGATATCCACCTGTACCAGCTTGGCCTTGGGGTTGAGCATATCCCCGTATGCATAATACAGGCTGATGCGGTTGCCCAGGAGGACGATCAGGTCTGCCCCGGTAAGCGCATCTGAGGCGGCGCCGGGGCGGATGCTGGAGGCCGCTTCAAAGCACAGGGCGTGCGTGTCCGGAATAACCCCGCGCCCCATGGAGGAGGTAAACCCGGGGGCGCCTGATTTTTCGATGAATTCCACCATCTCCTTCTCTGCGCCCGAATAGTAAGCCCCGCTGCCGGCGATAAAGACCGGCTTCTCCACCGCACCCAACATCTTGAGTAGCTCTTCGGCCTTTTCCAGGTCCACGGCCCGGGATTCGGTGACCGTATTGAATCTCTTGACCGAGCTTTCATCCACCTGGGCCGCCCAAACATCAATGGGCAGCTCCAGGTAGACTGGACCCGGGCGGCCGCTGGCTGCCGTCCGGTAGGCCATATCGATGAATTCGGCGATCCTCTCGGTCTTCTGGCAGCGGAGGGTCTTTTTGACCAGCGGCTCAATAACCGGAAGCTGGCGCATATCCTGCAGGTCAAGTTTTTCATTGGCCTTGAGCCCAACGACTCCGGAGATCAATAACAGGGGTGTATTCGCCATTTGGGCATTGGCGATGGCGCTTATGGAGTTGCTGAATCCCGGTCCGGCCGTTACCAGGGCAACCCCGGGCTTTCGCGTTAACATTCCCCACGCTTCGGCCATGAATACAGAAGCCTGTTCATGGCGGGTGGTAAATATTTCCAGGGCCGATCCTTCGGCGGCTTCGTACAAAGGATTGATGTGGCCTCCCGAGAGGCTGAAGACTTTGGTCACCCCTTTTTCTAATAAGGCTTCAACGGCCAATTGTCCACCGGATATCATTCCCATCCTATTCTCCTTTATTCCGATTTTCCCCAAAATTCCATATTCTCTCGCCCGCTTTTATTTAAAATTCTTCTCCGATCTTCAGCATTACCTTTATGGCCTTCCCCGGATGGATCCTTTCCCGGTACACCCGCGGCAGTTCTTCCAGGGGGATCAGGTCGGTGATCATATCCCGGGCATCGATCTTCCCCTCGGCCATCCAGGCGAGGCACTGGATGTTCTCCTCGTGGGTGTTGGAATAGGACCAGGTTAGCCTGGGTTCCCTGAAGTTCAGGGCCATGGGTTGATTGACGACCAGTCCCTTGAACATGCTCACAATGCAGATTATGCCGCTCTTGGCCGCCTGGGTAAATGCGAGGGGGACATTGTCAGAAACCCCGGAACACTCCAGGATGGTCTCAAAACCGATGCCCCCGGTCCATTCCCTTCCCTGGCGGGAGATGTCTTCCTTCAAGGGATCGAGGACAAAATCAGCGCCCCATCTCTTGCCCAGGTCCCTCTTTTGTCCCACGGGTTCGGACAGGACAACGGGGTTAAACCCGAGGATCTTCAGGATTCTCACGGCGGCCAACCCGATCGGGCCTGCCCCCATGACCAGAGCTGATCCCCCCTCAGTCTCCGCGCAACGGATTCCGTGAAGAGCGGAGGCGAATGCCTCGGCCAAAGCCGCGTTCCGGGAATCCACGCGCGAGGGAATCGGAATGAGCATGGGAGGAAAAGCCTTCACGTATTCGGCAAAGCCGCCGGGCAAGTCCCCGACCCCGATGGAACGTCTTTTTTCCCCGCAGAGGTGGGGCCTTCCCCGGCGGCACTCCCGGCACTGCCCGCAGAAAGTGGGCCGGAGAATGACCCGGGTGCCCTCCGGGAATGCATTCTTCTGCCGACCGCGGTCGGAAACCACACCGCTCGCCTCATGACCCAGGATGAGCCCATCGGGCAGCAGCCCGCTTTCGATCAGGGAGTGATCCGACCCGCAGAAGCCCGTGTCCGAGACTTTTACCAGTACCCCATCGGCCCCGGCTTCGGGCGTCGGGACTTCTTCAATCACCAAACCCTTTCCTTTTCGGTATACTACAGCTTTCATCAAAAATCCTCGGCTTTGTTCTTGCATAGGAAATTATAAAAGTCTCTGCGCCCTCCGGGGGTGAAGAAAAAATCAACCGCAGAGTACGCCGAGACCGCAGAGCTTATTCTTGGTAAAGACAAAAAATACAAATCCTTT
>Ga0315281_10015075_pt1 | contig 10377 bp, 11 predicted proteins | sample YL17G07_0_MG_FD_204540 | JGI IMG/M metagenome (GOLD analysis project Ga0315281, IMG submission 204540) | Sediment microbial communities from Yellowstone Lake, YNP, Wyoming, USA - YL17G07_0 | ecosystem: Environmental > Aquatic > Freshwater > Lake > Sediment | place: USA: Wyoming | collected...
AATGCATCCCCGTGAGCGCAATTTCGACCGCGAAACCGGGATCGTCGTGCAACTCCTTGAGGGGCCAGTACAGAATACCGAAATCGGCCCGGCTGCCGGAGACGGCGCAGATGTGGCGTCGCCGGGTCATCGTAGACCTTCGGCCAGAACGGCGCTGCTGGGTAGAGAGACCAGGCGATCGGCGATTGCCTCTGCCACCGGTAGCGGTGTCTTCGGGCAGTCGCGATACATGGGCAAGCGGTGCATGGGCGTCCAGACCGGGCGGGTCAGCAGGCTCTCGCCATGGCTGGCGGCAAGCAGCCGGTCGCGCGCCGCTGCATCGGGAACCAGGAGGGCGTTGAGCCAATAGATACTTCGGCAGTGGGCGGGCTCGGCGACGAAGGTCACGCCATCGAGGCCGGCCAGGCTCTCACGATAACGCGCCGCTAGACTGCGCTTGGCGGCGATGAAGCCGTCGAGTTGCTCCAGCTGGGCGCAGCCCAGGGCCGCGTTGATGTTGGGCAGGCGATAGTTGAAGCCAATGCGGTCATGCTCGAAGGCCCAGGCGTGGGGCAGCTTGGCCGTGGTCGTCAGGTGCCGCGCCGCCGCCGCCATGTCGCTGTCGTCGGTGGCAATGGCGCCGCCGCCGCCGGTGGTAACGATCTTGTTGCCGTTGAAACTTAGGGCGGCAACGCGGCCCAGGCTTCCCGCGGGCCGCTCGCGGTAGAAGCTGCCCAGGGCCTCGGCCGCGTCCTCGACCACCGGCAAACGCCAGCGGCGGGCAACCTCGGCTAGGGTGTCCATGTCCACGGGATGGCCAAAGACATGCATCGGTACGACCGCCGCCAGGCGTCGCCCGGTGGAGCGGTTATAGGGCTCGTCCCCACGCATGACGGCGGCGGCGCCGAGATATCGGTCGAGGGCGGCCGGATCGAGGCCCAGCGTGCTCATGGCAGAATCGACGAAATGCGGCGTCGCCCCGCAATATGACACGGCATTGGCCGTGGCCACAAAGGTCAGTGACGGCACCAGAACCTCGTCGCCCGGTCGCACGCCAACCAGCAGCAAGGTCGTGTGCAGCGCCGCAGTGCCGTTCACAACGGCGACGGCGTGGCGCACCTGGAGGCGCTCGGCCAGCATGGCCTCGAAGCGCTGCACGAAGGGGCCAGCCGAGGATACCCAGCCGCTATCAAGACAGCTCTTGACGTATTCCCATTCGCGACCGGCGAAGCGCGGCTCATGCAGGGCGATGGGCCGCCGTGGCGGCAGCATGTCCCGAAGCCGGGCCAAGACGTGCGCCTCGTTGAAGGATGCGGGCATGGCGCTGTCCATCAGACCTGGTAGCCCTGGCGATAGCGGGCGCGGTTGGCCGGGTCCGCGAACCAAGCGATGGTGCGCTCAAGGCCGCGGCGGAATCCGTCGCGGCCTGTGTAGCGCGGCTTCCAGGGCAGCATTCGAACCGCCTTCGTCGTGTCGGCGAACAGGCGCTCGACCTCGCTGGCGGCGGGGCGCAGCCGCTCGTCTTCGCTTTCGATGGTGATGGGCCGGCCCATGATTTCGGCCACCAGGCGCGCCATATCGCCGACGGATATTTCGAAATTGCTGCCGAGGTTGATGGTTTCGCCGGCAATTCCCGGCGCCTCGGCCGCGGCGATGAAGCCGGCGGCGGTATCCTCGACGAACGAGAAATCGCGGGTGGGGCGGATAGCGCCGAGGCGGACGCGGTCCGCGCCATCGGCCAACTGGGTGATGACCGTCGGAATGACGGCGCGGGCCGATTGCCGCGGGCCGTAGGTGTTGAAGGGCCGTAGCACGGTCACCGGCAGGCCGAAGGAGCGATGATACGAGAGCGCCAGCTGGTCGGCGGCGATCTTTGAGGCGGCGTAGGGAGATTGCGCCTGCAGGGGGTGCTCTTCGTCAATGGGTACGCGTTGGGCGGTGCCATAGACCTCGCTGGTCGAGGTCTGGACGACCAGGTCGATGCCTAGGTCGCGGGCGGCCTCAAGGACATTGAGCGTGCCAGTGACGTTGGTATCGATATAGCTCGCCGGCGCCCGATACGAATAGGGAATGGCTATGAGGGCAGCCAAGTGCAGGACGACCGAGGTGCCGACCACCGCCGCTCGTACCGAACCGCCATCGCGGACATCGCCCATCACAACCTCGATCCGCCGAAGCGTGAGTTCCGGCAGGGTATCCAGCCAGCCCCAATGACCGAAGGAATTGTAGAGGACAAAGGCGCGCACATCGGCGCCATGCGCCACCAGGGTTTCCACCAGGTGCGACCCGATGAAGCCATCGGCCCCAGTGACCAGAACCTTACCACGCGTCAGATCTACCATGCTCCGCCCAGAATAAGGGATCGATAGATTTTGAGCCAAAGGCGCGTCAGGCAGCTATCTGCGCTTGGTACGGTTAAATTTTCGTCACCCGAGCGCTTAATCGACCTTACGTTCAGGTGGGTTCCCCCATGTCCGGCACGGGGCTTAACGATTTCTTTTCCAAGTTTGTGACAAATGCTGCCTTGGTCCGGCATGCACCTTGCTTCGTGGTAGGTATGAACAGCGACGTCCTCTTTGTTTCCCCTGACGCTCCGATCGTTGACGCGATCCAGGCCATTGAGAGGGGCGGAGCTCAAATAGCCATTGTCGTTGACGAGAACCGTCGGCTTCTTGGCACGGTTACCGACGGCGATGTGCGCCGGGCGCTGCTGCGGGGCCAAGCCCTGACCGATCCGGTGCGTACCATTATGGCAACCAATCCATCGGCAGCTCCCGCCGGTAGCGACGATTGGGAGCAACTCCGCCTGATGCGCCAGATGGACGTGCGGCAATTGCCGCTGCTCGATTTTGGCGGTCGAGTAGCCGATATCCGCACCCTCAAGGACTTGATGCAGCGCACCCGCCGCCCCAATCATGTGGTGCTGATGGCGGGCGGCTTAGGGTCGCGCCTGAGTCCGCTGACGGATACGGTGCCGAAACCAATGCTTCAGGTGGGCGGCAAGCCGCTGCTAGAGACCATCCTCGAAAGCTTTATCGACCACGGTTTCGAGCACTTCCACATTTCGCTCAACTACCGCGGCGACATGATTCGCCAGCATTTCGGCGACGGCGGACGCTGGAATGTGCGGATCGACTACCTCGAGGAAACCCAGCGCATGGGCACGGCCGGCAGCCTGACGCTGTTACCCGAGAGACCCAAGGAGCCATTCTTTATCATGAACGGCGACGTGCTGACCTCGGTCAATTTCGGTCAGATCCTTCAGTTCCACGGCGATAACGGCGCCGTCGCCTCCATGGCCGTGCACGAGCACGCCATGCAAGTGCCCTATGGCGTCGTGGAGGTGAGCGACCATGATCTGGTCAGGATCACCGAGAAGCCAACGCATAATCACTTCATCAATGCCGGGATTTATCTGCTCAGCCCCGAGGCCCTGGACCGCATTCCGCGCGATACCTTCTACGATATGCCGACCCTGTATCAGACCCTGCTGAGCGAGGGCCAGAAAGTCATCGCCTTTCCGATTTGGGAATACTGGCTCGATATCGGGCAACCGCACGACTTGCAGCGAGCCGAGCAGGAATTCAGCGAGGTTTTCGGCCAGGCATGAGTGCCTACCTTGTCATAGGGCAGGGTTCGATTGGCCAGCGCCATACCCGCGTTTTGCGGCAACTCGGCGCCAGCGTTGCCACCGTCAGCCGGCGTGGTGGCGGCGATTTCGCGGCCCTGGCGCCAGCACTCAAGGCTGGCAAGCCCGATATCGTTGTGGTGGCAACAGAGACCTCGGCCCATGCCGACACCCTGGCCGATCTCGCCAGGCTCGATTACGACGGCGTCGTGCTGGTGGAAAAACCGCTATTTGCGGCCTCGGCGCCGCTGCCGAGCAATCGTTTTCGCGATTTGCGCGTCACCTATCAACTACGCTTTCATCCGGCGCTGCGGGCGTTCAAGGAGCGTCTCGCCGGCGAGCGGACATTGTCGGCTCAAATCTATGTCGGCCAGTATCTGCCTGATTGGCGCCCAGGTCGGGATTACCGCGACACTTACTCGGCCAAGGCCAGCCTGGGCGGCGGCGCGCTACGCGATCTCAGTCACGAACTCGACTATGCCGCCTGGTTGTTTGGTCCGTGGCGGGGTGTCGCGGCTCTGGGTGGAGCCTGGAGCGACCTTGGCATCGACGCCGACGACGTTTACCTGTTGCTGATGCGTTATGCGACTTGCCCAGCGGCGAGCATTCAGCTCAACTATTTGCATCGCCCGGTGCGGCGCGAGGTTGTCGTCAATACGGCGCGGCATACTTTTATCCTCGATCTCAAGGACCTGACCTTGCGCCGAGATGCCGCCGAGCCGGAACGGTTCACGGTCGGGCCGGACGATTGCTATCGCGCCATGCACGAGGCAGTTCTGGCTGGCCGGCGCGAGGAACTCTGCAATGCCAGCGAGGCGCTGGATATCCTGGCGCTGATTGCCGCGGCGGAGCGATCGGCGGCGGGGCAGGGGTGGATTGAGCGCCAGCCGATGGCGCCGGCGGTGGGATCATGAGCGCCGGCGCGTCCAGGCTTTGCACGATTTGCGCCCGTGGCGGTTCGAAGGGCGTGCCGGGCAAGAATATCCGTCCGTTGGCTGGTAAACCGCTGATCGCGCACAGCATTGCCGTGGCCAAGGAAAGCGGTTTGTTCGGACTCGTCGCCGTCAGCAGCGATTCGCAAGCGATCTTGGATGCCGCACTTGCCTGGGGCGCCGATCTGGCCATCCGTCGCCCCGACGATCTCGCCACCGATACGGCGGGCAAGTTGCCGGCGATTCAGCACGCCGTGGCCGAATCCGAAGCCCGCAGCGGCCGGCGCTTCGATATCCTGGTGGACCTTGACGCGACCTCGCCGCTGCGCCTGCCCGAGGATATCGTCGGCGCCCTGGCATTGATGGATGCACCCGGCACCGGTAACGTCATCACCGGCGCCCCGGCGCACCGCTCGCCCTATTTCAATCTGGTCGAGGCCGATGAAACGGGCGCTGTCCGCCAAGCCAAACCCCTGCCGCGCGCGGTCCTGCGCCGACAGGATGCGCCAGTCTGCTATGACATGAACGCTTCGATCTATATCTGGCGCCATGACCGTTTCATGCGCGAGCCCTATGTTTTCGACGCCGGCACCCGTCTTTATGTGATGCCACCCGAGCGCTCACTCGATATTGACGACGAACTGGATTTTGCCATCGTCGAATTCCTGATGCAGCGTAGAGGGGTACTGACATGACCGCCGACATTCCGGACCTGCCCGACTATCGTGGAATTTTCGACTTGAAGGGCAAGGTTGCCGTGGTGACGGGGGCATGCGGGATTCTTGGCCGGCATTTCTGCTCGGGCCTGGCCGCTTATGGCGCCCGGGTCGCGGTGGTCGATCTCGACCAGGCGGCCTGCGATGCCATGGCCGAAGGCTTACGCCAGCGCTATGGCGGCGAGGCGGTCGGTGTCGCCTGCGATATTTCGCACAGCGAAAACGTGACGGCGATGGTCGGGCAGGTCACGGAGAGGTTTGGCGGCATCGACGTCTTGCACAACAACGCCGCCGGCAAATCGTCGTCGCTCGACCGCTTCTTTGCTCCGGTCGAGGAATACGACGAGGAAATCTGGCGCGAGGTCATGGCGGTAAATCTCGACGGGGCGTTTAACGTCGCCAAGGTGGCGGGCGCCCAAATGCGTCGCCAGGGGCGGGGCGGCAGCATCATCCAGACCGCTTCGATCTATGGCGTGGTGGGGCCCGACCAACGGATCTACGAGGGCTCGCGTTACATGGACAGGCCGATCAATACGCCGCCGGTCTATAGCGCCAGCAAGGCGGCCATCGTGGGCTTGACGCGGCATCTCGCGACCTACTGGGCCCCCTATGGCATTCGCGTCAACACGCTGACGCCGGGTGGAGTCGAGAGCGGGCAGAATGACATTTTCCGCCAGCATTACAGTGCCCGAGTGCCTCTGGGCCGCATGGCGCAGCCAAGGGAGATGGTGGGGGCGCTCGTTTGGCTGGCCTCGGACGCCTCAAGCTATGTCACCGGGACCAACGTAGTCGTCGATGGCGGCCTGACCGCCTGGTAGCGGGGCGATGCCGAGCCCCGATGAAGGGGCGAGCGGTCTCTGTAGTGAAATCCGCCGACCATTATAGTTAACAAACGGTTACCAATAAATCTTTGTTCCGGCGAGACTTTTTTCTTGACAAGGCTTTTTGACAAGCGTAAACGTAGGATCGCATAGGGGTATCTTAGCCGTGAGTGTAATTGACTTTTGAGCAGCACCCCTAAGAGGATCGACGGACGCTATGATCATTGGGGTCGTAAACGTTCAGGTGCCGAACCGGGTCACGCCCGGGAACGGGGTTCCTGCGTCCGCCTCGGTCCAGCAGTCCGTGAGTCCGGAAGGACCGGGTTCCTCGCCTAAATTTGTCAGTCCCGTGGTTCGTCTCGACTATGACTCCGGCCTGGCCGTTCTTCAGTATCGAAGCAGCGAGACCGGCGAAGTCCGCTCTCAGTATCCGGCGAAAGAAGTCGTTCGGCGGTATAGCGAGCAGGGCGGACAGAAAGACGATACCGGTTCCTCGGAGGCGATCGAGACATCTTCGTCGGAGTCGAGAGAGACACCGCCTCCCGCTCCCGCCCGAGCTTCATCGGCGCCGGGCAGCGCCGCGACCCTGGGTTAATTTTGGTCTGGCGCCCACCGAGGCGCGGGACCGCATTCCGAAAAGTTAACCGAGTGTTAAGGCGAAGGTTATAGCCTTACCGCCATGTCCTCCATCCTTTCATTTCAGAGCCAATACAAGCTCTTCAGTTTCGGCGTCGATCGCTCGTTCACCCTGATCAAGGGTATGATCGAGCAGAAGGCCAAGGTCGAGCTGCGTCAGCAGTTCATCGATCAACAGGCTACTCTTGGCGTGCAAAGGGATCGAACCGACAAGGCCCAGCAGGTAAAGGATGAAATCGATTCCGTCCTGACACCGATTAGGCTGGCGCAGAAGCCGCTGACGGCAATTCGGCAGCACTTGGCCGAAGCCAAATGGGCGGCCAAGAATGGCGATCGCGTTGCCTTCGACGCGGCCCTTCTTTCGGTCAACCTGCTACTGCATAGCGCCAACACCGATCCAAAAAACCTGATCGGCTGGCGCAGCTATGACAGTCCGGCGAGCCGGACGGAGGCGTACAAGCTCGGCAATTCCGAGGTAAGCATCGCCACCCAGTCGTTGGGTATTACCTATACCCTCGACGTGAGTGGGGTCGGCGTGGCTGAGATCGATCCTCGCACCAACACCATCGCGCTCCAGGGGATCGTCTACAACGTCAGCGGCATGAATTATGTCTCGGGTTCAGGTAATAGCGTCACCTTCACGGCCGATCGGGGCGCGGGTCCGGTGACCTATACGGCGACCGTGCGGCGTGGTGGGCTTGGCCTCGCCGGCGGCTTTTTCTATGGTGACTTGCCCCCCGATGCTTCGGCGGCGTCGCAGGCGTTTCGCGATCGGGCCGTGGCCGACGTCGATGCCGCACAAAAGATTTTCGAGCGGGTCGAACGCAATTTGGTCAGTGCGGAGGCAACGGCACTCGCCGCCGCGGGCAAGGCCTCGATCGAGTTGGCCTATGAAAACCAGGTTCAGGGAGCGCTGGTCCTGCAGCAACTCGACGAGTCGCAGGCGCTTGAAAAGGCGCTCGAGGCCAGGGTTAGCATTGCGACCTCGGCCTTAGCTCTGTCGGCGCAGACGAACATGGTTCGTATCGCCTCCTTGTTTGCTCCCGAGGCTCCGTTGTCCGATACGATACTTGACCGGCTGGGGTTGTAGCCGGCCGCTCGGCGGCCGGGTTTCGTAGGGAAATTGCTGCCGACCGGGCAATTTTTACCGGGCAAGATAGGCCCTTCGGCCGCAGAGATTTACTGCCCCGCCTTGGAAACACGGCCTTTTGCTTGATGGCACGCCAATTGCAAGTTTTCCCGGTGGGCGCAAAGCGCCTACTTTGACAACCAACCAGAACGGAGAACGTCATCATGGCTGAAATCTCACTGTCCAATGCCATCCGTAGCAACCTCCTGGCCCTGCAACAGACCACCGACCTGGCGAACTCGACCCAGGATCGGTTGGCGTCGGGCAAGAAGGTCAACAGCGCCCTCGACAACGCGGTCGCTTACTTTCAGGCCAAGAACCTGAGCGAACGCTCCACCGACTTCGCCGAGCGCAAGTCCGGCATCGACCAGGGCATCTCGACCCTGAAAGCGGCGGTGAACGGCACCGAGGGCGTCGATCGCACCCTGAAGCAGCTCAAGGCCATCCTGCAGAGCGTCAAGACCGCGACCGACGCCGAGAAGGCCAGCTACCAAACGCAGTTCAATACGCTGACCCAGCAGCTCGACCTGTTGGCCAACGACGCCACGTATCAGGGTCTCAACCTGATCAACGCCACGACGTCCACGCTGACGGTGAAGTTCTCGAATATCACCACCTCGCAACTTCAGGTGGTCGGCAAGGACTTCAATGCCTCGATGCTGTTCACTGCCGGCGCCGCCAGCGTGCTGGCCACGGTACTGGCCGGCTATTCCTTCATCGAATTGGCCGCGTCGAACGCTGCGGGTAGCGCTACCTTCACCAATATCGACGGCGCCATCGCCTCGGTGGAAACGGCGATCAGTACGGTGCGGTCCGGCACGGCGGAACTGGCCGCCAACGTCACCTTCCTGCAGACGCGTCTTGATTTCACCAAGGAGTACATGAAGACGCTTGACGAAGGCGCGGGCAAGCTCGTCCTCGCCGACATCAACGAGGAAGGCGCCAACCTGATCTCGTTGCAGACCCGGCAGCAGCTCGCCCTGCAGGCACTGTCCTTCGCCGCGCAGTCCGAGCGGGCCGTACTCACGCTGTTCCGCTAAGAGGCAAGAACCGGTGGGCGCAAAGCGCCTACTTTGACAACCAACCAGAACGGAGAACGTCATCATGGCTGAAATCTCACTGTCCAATGCTATCCGTAGCAACCTCCTGGCCCTGCAACAGACCACCGACCTGGCGAACTCGACCCAGGATCGGTTGGCGTCGGGCAAGAAGGTCAACAGTGCCCTCGACAACGCGGTCGCTTACTTTCAGGCTAAGAACCTGAGCGAACGCTCCACCGACTTCGCCGAGCGCAAGTCCGGCATCGACCAGGGCATCTCGACCCTGAAAGCGGCGGTGAACGGCACCGAAGGCGTCGATCGCACCCTGAAGCAGCTCAAGGCCATTCTGCAGAGTGTCAAGACCGCGACCGACACCGAGAAGACCAGCTACCAGACGCAGTTCAATACGCTGATGGGGCAGCTCGATCTGTTGGCCAACGACGCCACGTATCAGGGTCTCAACCTGATCAACGCCACGACGTCCACGCTGACGGTGAAGTTCTCGAACATCACCACCTCGCAACTTCAGGTGGTCGGCAAGGACTTCAATGCCTCGATGTTGTTCACCGCCGGTGCAGCCACCGTGCTTGCCACGGTTCTGGCCGCTCAGCTGTTCAGCCTCTTGGCTGCGTCGAACGCCGTGGATTCTCTCGGCGTAGGCAATACCTTCACCAATATCGACGCCGCCATCGCCTCGGTGGAAACGGCGATCAGTACGGTGCGGTCCGGCACGGCGGAACTGGCCGCCAACGTCACCTTCCTGCAGACGCGTCTTGATTTCACCAAGGAGTACATGAAGACGCTTGACGAAGGTTCGGGCAAGCTCGTCCTCGCCGACATCAACGAGGAAGGCGCCAACCTGATCTCGTTGCAGACCCGGCAGCAGCTCGCCCTGCAGGCACTGTCCTTCGCCGCGCAGTCCGAGCGGGCCGTGCTCACACTGTTCCGGTAAACACGAGAATCGGCGGAGCAGGGGAGGGCGTTCGCGCCCTCCCCGATGCCGACGAAGGAGCCTAGAGGGTCAAGCCGCACCCGAGCGCGGTCAGGAAGAAGTCCGAAACGAGGGAGGGCAGAATGCCGCTCAAGATCAGCCTCAAGGCAAACGAAAAAATTATCGTCAACGGCGCCGTCATGCAGAACGGCGACAATCCGGCGCAGCTGTTGTTTCATAATGAGGTCAGCCTGCTGCGCGAAAAGGACATCCTGACCGAGGAGCAGGGGTCGACGCCGGCGCGCCGCGTCTATTACGCGCTCCAGTGTCTCTATCTGTTTCCGGCTAAAGCCGAGATATTTTTACCAGCTTTTTACACATTCCTGTCAGAGTTCGTAGAAGCGGCGCCCAGCGCCGGCGAGCTAGTGGCCGAGATCCGGTCGGAAGCTGAGCAGGGAAGGCTTTACCAGGCATTGCGCAAATCGCGTCGCCTGATCGAAAGGGAAGAGGAGATCTTGCATGCGTTCGCAACCAGCCGGGACATATAACCGGGTTCCCGCCGAGG
>Ga0315281_10015076_pt1 | contig 10377 bp, 7 predicted proteins | sample YL17G07_0_MG_FD_204540 | JGI IMG/M metagenome (GOLD analysis project Ga0315281, IMG submission 204540) | Sediment microbial communities from Yellowstone Lake, YNP, Wyoming, USA - YL17G07_0 | ecosystem: Environmental > Aquatic > Freshwater > Lake > Sediment | place: USA: Wyoming | collected...
GATCGGTGCTGTTGCCTGCGTCGTTGGTATTTTGGAGCCAGTCCCACGCAAGGGGGCCTGTCGTTGGAACCATCATTAGGCCTATGTGCGAACCGCCGTCCGAGAGTCCGCTAGACAGCTTGCTTTCGTACGGCCACTTGCCGGCTACCGCACCGTTGGTGTTGGCATAGAGCCCGAAAAGATCGACATTTTTCGGCGGCTGCGGTGGCTCCAGAAATTGGGCATAGGAGCTCTCCTTCATCGCGATTCCGGTCATCAAGTTCGGCGTTGCTCCGGTCGAGTACAAGCTGTCGAGCCGGCTGGTGATGGTCGGATTGAGAATGCCAGCTTCGGGGCCTTCCACATAGAATGTCACGCAGTCCTGCACGGTGCTGCCATCGCTAGCCGTGGTCCCCGCTGTTGCCTGCCCCTTACCCCCGATGGATTGGTAACCGGGGTAACTGTAGGTGTTCCCTTGAAATGTCAGCGGGGTGGGATCGGTCGCCGGGTTCGGGTAGCCGCCGCTCGACTGGTAGTGGAGGGGGACGGTCCAGTTTATGGGATGCCCGGTATTAGTTCCTGCGGAGAACTGTACCGGACCGGTGGCGTTGTAATTCCCTTGGAGCAACTGAAAGAGCTGATTGTCCGTCGGCGAGCTTATGCCTAGGAAGCTTGCGGCATTGTGCGATACCGAGAAAGGGTTCGAGTAGAGCAGAGTACCGTTATCGTAGGTGTTAATGGACCATGACCCGGTCTCTTGATGGCTCCACGTCTGCTGACAGCTGTTGATTGAGCCCCAGGCGTTAAAGCCGATGGCATCGCCATAGCCGCAGTAGCTGTAGCCGTTGCTGGCGATGAAACAGTCTGATGCCTGATTATAGGTCAGACTGAACAGGAACACGGTCGAGCTGTCAGGGGTTGTAAATTTCCAGGAAACAACCTCGCCGTCCGCCAGGTTCTGCATGACGATTGCCTGGCCCACGGCCCAATCCGAACTGTTCACCTGGCCGGTGCCCGATCCGGGGTAAGGCAGATAAGAGCAAGTGGGGGTCTGACACTGATTGTTCGATTGCCATTGTGACACCGCGCCGGACGTGGCGAAATCGTATGCGGCGTAGTACGCAAATTGAGAGGGCGATGCAACGCCGGGAAGAACAATCAGCGTGATGATGAGACAGCAGATGCTTGCAAAGCAAAGCTTCCGTTCCATACCCCGATGCTCCGTTTTCGGAATTTGAGGGCGCAAGCTGAAAGAACGTAACTTTAAGTTAGCGAGAAAGGCGACAAACGTGCGGGCAACGACTGAAGACAGCGAGGATACCTTCATGGGCGGACCCCCTCTTCTCCTACGCGGCTGGAACGGTAGGCCGTCAACCGGCTGCGCGGATTATGCGGCGGTCGATAACAGGCTGTCAAGGAGTTAGTAACTCTTTGTCAAGCGTGTGCATCCGTTCGCTACATGGGTGACACTTTTCGAGTCGGGAGTACCACGTGCGTGGCGCCCTGGCGGCATGGAATGCAACAGCACCCCATTCTTAATTCCCTCGCCCGCTTGGTTGCGGGAGAGGGCAAGCGGCGCGGCTCTTGCGTTTTTTGCAAGAGCCGTGACGCGCGGGTGAGGGTGCTCACGCGGCAAGAGAACTCATCGATTATCTGTCGGACCCTCACCGGCGAGCAAAAAGCGCTCGCCGCCTCTCCCGGTCCGGGAGAGGCACGAAAAGAGCGGCGTCACCGGTCTTACGGGGCCACAGCGGTTACAGCGTGCCCCGACACTCGCTTTTGGAACTGGAGTCGAAGCGGCGTTCCGGTCAGGTCAAGCGCGGCGCGGAAGCGGCCTTCCAGAAACCGGATGTAATGGGCCGGGATGTCGCGCTCGAGGTTGCAGAAGAACTTCAGGCGCGGCGGCGAGTTCGAAATCTGGCTCACGTAGAGCAGGTTCAGGCGCCGCCCGGCGATCATCGGCGGGTCCATCGCCGCAGCCGCTTCGGCCAGAATCTTGTTCAAGCGCGAGGTCTGGAACGTCGCCCGGAAGCAGGCGCCGACCCGAATCGCCGTCGGGATTATATCGCGAACTCCGGAACCGTTGACCGCCGACGTATAGACTATCGGCGCGAACCCCAGAAACGGATAGCGCTCCGCGGCGTCGCGCGTGAAGGCGGCGGTCTTGCGGCCGAGCTTGGCGGCCAGATCCCACTTGTTGCAGATCACGAGCAGCGCCCGCTCCTCGCTTTCGACCAGCCGTGCCAGGCGCGCATCCTGATCGGTAATCCCCTCGGTGGCATCCACCACCAACGCCACTACCTCAGCGCGACGGATCGTATGAATCGCGCGGCCCACCGCCTCGTGCTCGAGTTCGCCCTCGACCCGCGTGCGCCGGCGAATTCCGGCGGTATCGATCAGCAGCACGCTGCGGCCATCGATTTCGAGCCGAACGTCAACCGCGTCGCGAGTGGTGCCGGGAATTTCCGAAACGATCGATCGTTCGAACCCGACCAGCTGATTGAGCAACGAGGACTTGCCGACGTTGGGCCGTCCGATCAGCGCCACGCGCAGGTCGGGCGCCTCGGCGGGCGCGGCTTCCGGCGTGCGGAGCATCCCGGCCACCGCTTCGAGCAACTCCTCCATCCCGCGCCCATGCGACGCCGAGATGAAAAACAGGTGCTCGGCGCCGAGCGCGTAAAACTCCGAGGCCTCGGTTTCAACGGCCGGACGATCTACCTTGTTAACCGCGATCAGCAGCGGGCGGTCGACTTCCCTGATAATCGCGAGCGCCTCCTGATCGGCGGCGCTCAGACCCGCCCTGCCGTCCACGAGATACACGACCACATCGGCCGAGGCGACCGCCTGCATCGCCGCCTGCGTCACGCGCTCGGTAAGCCGTTCGCCGGCGGCGAGTTCGAGCCCGCCGCTATCGACCAGCAGAAACCGATGGTCATCGTACTGCGCGGGTGCGATGTTGAGGTCACGCGTGGTGCCCGGGATAGCGCTGACGATCGCCTTGTGGCCGCGAGTTATTCGATTGAACAGGGTGGACTTCCCCGCGTTGACGCGCCCCGCCAGAACCACGACCGGCAGTTCCTGCCGCGCAAGCACTTCGGCTCCGCCCTGCGCGGCGCGTTGGGTTTTCTTATTGCTCATTTGAATTGCCATTGTAGCATCGCGACGCGCTCAATGGCGGCGGCGGCACCGCCGCCCGCAACCTCGACCGACCGCCGGTTCGAGCAAGCGCGCGAGTTGCCGTGCTCCTGTTTAGTTTATTTGTCATTCCGAGCACCGCGAGGAATCTACGCGGAGCGATTTTTTCTTTGCCGCTGGATCGGGAAAAAAACCATCGCTTCGCGTAGATCCTTCGCTTCGCTCAGGATGACATACACAAAGCCCGGAAGAAATTTGTGAATCGTTCTTTCAACTCAGCCTGCTAGAGGCCGAATTCCTCGATCCGCCGCGGATCGCGAGTCCAGTCCTTTTCCACCTTGACCAGCAGTTTGAGGAAGACCCGCGATTCGAACATCTGCTCGAGCTCCAGGCGCGCGCTTTGGCCGATTTCTTTCAACTGCCGGCCGCCCGCTCCGATCATCATGCCCTTGTGCGATTCGCGATCGATCACGATCACCGCCGAGATCCGCAGCAGTTCGCCATCGACGGTGAACTCCTCGACCCTGACCGCCGTCGAGAAGGGAACCTCTTCGCGCATCGCCAGGAAGATTTTCTCGCGAACCACTTCCTCCGCGAGCATCCGCTCGGTCTGGTCGGTGTACTGATCGGCCGGCATCAGCGCCGGCCCGGCGGGCAGCGCCCGCTTGATAGTGGCCACCAGCTCTTCGATGTTATCGCCGCTAAGCGCGCTCACCGGCACGATCTCGGCCTCGGGCGCCAGGGCCAGGGTCTCCTGAACAATCGGAATCAGGGCTACGCGAGGAACCAGATCGATCTTGTTGATCGCGACGATCTTGGGCTGCGGCAGTTGGCGGAACTCCGCGAGAAACTCGCGGTCGCCCGGGCCCAGCCGCTGCGAGGCCTCGACCACGCCGACCACGACGTCGCCTTCCCTGAGACACGCCCGCGCCCGGCCAACCATGCGCTGGTTCAGAAGTTTGCGCGCCTCATGAATTCCGGGCATGTCGATCAAAAGAATCTGGGCGTCGGCGTCGTGGCGAATCCCGAGAATCCGCCGCCGCGTGGTCTGTGGGCGCGGCGTAACGATCGCGACCTTATGGCCGACCAGCAAGTTGAGCAGGGTCGATTTGCCGACGTTGGATCGGCCGCCCAAGGCTACGAAGCCGGAACGGAATTCGCTAGCGAGTTGCTCGTGCACGGCGCTCCTGTTCGATCTGTGACAAAGCTTCGCGGGCGGCTGCCTGCTCGCTCTGTTTCTTGCTCTTGCCCTCACCGACACCCAGCTCACGATTGCCGACACGAATTCGGGTGGTAAAGAGCTTGGCGTGATCCGGTCCGCGCTCCCCAACCAGTTCGTAAATCGGATGGGCCCGGAAATGACGGTAAGCGGCTTCCTGCAACTCGGTCTTGTAGTCGCGTTCGGTCGCGGGTCCACCGATATCGGCGGTGAAGAGCCTTTCGACCACATGCTGCGCCGGTTGCAAGCCGCCGTCGGTATAGATGGCGCCGATCACGGCCTCGAACCCCGCCGCCAGGATTGAAACCTTCCGCCGCCCGCCGCTCTTCTCCTCGCCCTTGCCCAGGCGCATATATTGGCCGATACCGATCGTTTCCGCCTTGGCGGCCAGTGTCCGCGCGTTGACAATCGACGCCCGCTGCTTGGAGAGCAGGCCCTCCTTGCCCTCGGGAAACTGGCGCATCAGCAGGTCGGCGATCGCAAGGTCAAGCACCGCATCGCCGAGAAACTCCAGCCGCTCGTAATGGTCGGTGCCGTCCACGGCGCTCGGATGGGTCAGTGCCAGCGCCAGGAGCTCCGGACGCGTGAAGGAGTAATCGAGTGTGCGCTCCAGAACGCGGGCGCTACCAGGTCCCGGTCGCTCCCTTGGCTCTGGAGGCTTGCGTGCCCGCTTCGGCCGGAGGCCAAACCAGCTCTCCAACCAATGTCGCGCCGCTAGTCGCCTGCGCTTCCACCTCGACTTCATGATTCTTTAACCGCTCGGGGGCCTGTACCAGCACCCGGATATAATTACGACTGTAGCCCTTGAGCGAATCGGCGCCCGCGGGTTCCTCAAGCAGCACTTTAAGCCGCGCGCCGCGAAAGCGCCCGACAAAATCGAGGCGCTTCTGCTCGCCCAACGCGCGCATCAACTCCGCCCGCCGTTTGATCTCCGCCGGGTTCACCTTGCCGCTCATTTTTGCCGCCGTAGTTCCAGTCCTGACCGCGTAGGGGAAGACATGGAAATAGGCCAGCGGCAGATTCTCGACGAACTTAAAGTAACGGTCGAAGTTCAGCCGGCTCTCGCCGGGGAAGCCAACCATCAAATCGGTGCCGATCGCCGCCTCCGGTATCACCTTCAGTATACGTTCCAGCAGGCCTTTATAAAAGCCGGTCTTATAGCGCCGGCGCATCGCGCCCAAAATCTCGTCGTCGCCGGATTGCAGCGGCAGATGCAGATGAGGGCAGAACTTGTCGCTCTGCGCGAGGATCTCCAGGATGCGCTCGCTCAGCTCCTCGGGATCGATCGAACTGAGCCGCACCCGGCCGATGGGGCATCGCTCGGCAATCATTTCGAGCAGGTATTCCAGCGTAACCTGCGGCGTGAGGTCTTTGCCGTAACCGCCGAGATGGACGCCGGTCAGAATCACTTCCTTGAAGCCCTGCTCGTGAAGCCCGTCGAGCGCCGCCATCACCTGCCGGGGCGGAACGCTGCGCGAACTGCCGCGCGAAAACGGGATGACGCAGAAACTGCAGAACTGATCGCATCCTTCCTGCAGCCTGAGAAACGCCCTGGTCTGGCCGGCAAGCGACGCCGGTCCCACCGCGATCTCGACCTTTTCCTTGCGCAGGTTCGAAACCAGCACCCGCTCGCCGTCTCCGCCAAGCGCCGCGGACGTCAGATCGTCGAGCCGCGCGAGGCCAATCACCCGATCCACTTGCGGCGCCGCCGCCAGCACCGAAGGATTCGCCTGCGCCAGACATCCGGTCATCACGATTCGCGCCTTGGGATTGAGCCTGCGCGCCCGACGGGCAAGCTTCAGGCTCTCGGTGTCGGCCCGATCGGTCACCGTGCAGGTGTTGATCACGTAAACGTCGGCGACCTGGTCGAACTCGCCCCGTTCAAGGCCAACGCCGCTCAGCCGGTCTTCGATGACCGCCGAGTCGTAATGATTGACCTTGCATCCCAGCGTCGCGATCGCGAATCGCATCAACCTATCTATGCCTCCAGCGCCTGCTCGATAAATCCGCCGCCCAGCACCTCGTCGCGCTCATAGAATACGCAGGCCTGGCCCGGAGTCACGGCAGGGTAGCCGTCGGTGGCAAATCGCACCTCGGCGCGTTCGCCCGTGAGCAGCTTTAGCGTCGCCGGCACCGCCGGATGGCGGTAGCGGATCTTTACCTCAATCTCCCTCTCGCCGCGCTCGGCCAAACGATCGTCAACCAGGCTGACTTGCCGGGCGATTAGCCCGCGCGACGCCAGCTCGTCGCGCCGACCGACAACCACCCGCCCAAGGTCGGCATCGATCTCGCGGACGTAAAGCGGCTCTCCGGCCGCAACGCCCAGGCCGCGGCGCTGCCCGACGGTAAACCGATGAATCCCGTTGTGCTCGGCCAATACACGCCCGTCGCCATTGACCACCTGCCCGGCCCTGATTCGGTCGGGATGGACGCGATCGGCGACGAACCGCGCATAGTCGCCCTCGGGCACGAAGCATATCTCCTGACTCTCGGGCTTGTCCGCATTGGCCAAGCCGAGCGCCCGGGCGCACTCGCGGACTTCGCCCTTGGTCATCTCGCCGAGCGGAAAGAGCGTGCGCGCCAGCTCCGCCTGCGTCATCGCGAAGAGGAAGTACGACTGGTCCTTCGCCGCGTCTGCCGCGCGCAGCAGATGAAAGCGCCCCGCCGCGTCGCGCTCGACGCGCGCATAGTGGCCGGTCGCGACGAAATCGGCGCCGAGCGCCCGGGCGCGGCGCCAGAGCCGGGCGAACTTTATCTCGCGATTGCACATCACGCACGGATTGGGAGTACGCCCCGCGACATATTCATCGACGAAGTTGTCGATCACACCGGCGGAAAACTCGGCTCGCAGGTCGGCCACATAGAACGGAAAGTCCATCCGCTCTGCCACGCGGCGCGCGTCCTCAAAATCCTCGTACGAGCAGCAGGTCTGCCGCCGCTCGCCGCCGCCGCCGCTGCTTTCGCCGGATACCAGCCGCATCGCGATTCCCACCACGTCATAGCCCTGCTCGCGCAGGATCGCCGCAGCGACCGAACTGTCGACGCCGCCCGACATCGCGACCACGACTCGAGCACTCATCTTGAAACCTGATGCGCGTGCGGTTCGCCCGCCGGGGATTCCGCAGCCGCAACGATGGCCCATATGCGCGCGATTATCTCCGCCGCCTGCTCGACCTCGGCAGCGGTGGTAGCCCATCCCAGGCTCAGGCGCAGGGAACTCCGCGCCTCAGCCCCGCTTCGCCCCATCGCGAGCAGTACGTGCGAGGGCTCGACCGAGCCGGCCGCGCACGCCGAGCCCATCGAAACCTCAACACCTTCGAGATCGAGCGCGATCAGCATGCTCTCGCCGAGCACATCGGGAAACGTCAGGTTGAGCGTATTCGGAATGCGCCCTTCAAGCGGCCCGTTCAGGATGAGCCCTGGGATCGATTGCGTGAGCAGGCGCAGCAGCCGATCGCTGAGCGCGGCCATGTGCGCGATCTCGGCGTCGAGCCGTGCCTCGACCGCCGCCGCAACGGCGCCGAAGGCGATCGCCCCCAGCAGGTTGGGCGCTCCTGCCCTAAGCCCACCCTCCTGCGGACCGCCCATCATCGTGGATACTGGCCGCGCCCGATCGCCGACGTAAAGCGCTCCGACCCCGGCCGGCGCGCCAAGCTTGTGTCCGCTAAGCGTGAGCAGATCGCATCCGAGCGCGCCCACCGAAACCGGCATCCGCCCGATTCCTTGTGCCGCATCGACATGAAACAGCGCCCCCGCTTTTCTCGCCGAAGCCGCCAGCGGCGCAAGCTCCTGAATCGTCCCCACCTCGGAGTTCGCCAGGCCGAGCGTCAGTAGCGCCGTGCTTTCATCGAGCGCTCGCATCACGCTGTCGCTCTGGATTAGTCCCTCCCGATCGGGCGGAATGCGAACGATTTCGAATCCGTGCGCCTGCAATCGCGCGAGCGGGGCCAGGATTGAAGAGTGCTCGATTGCCGAGCCGATGATCTTGCGCCGTGCCCCAACCGTCGCGTTGGCGACGCCGAAAATCGCGAGATTGTTCGATTCGGTTCCGCCGCTGGTGAATACCACCTGTCGCGGCCCGGCTCCAATCAGTCGCGCAACCTGCTCGCGCGCCCGCTCCAGCGAGCGCCGCGCCCGCTGACCCGCACGATGCACCGAGGCCGGGTTCGCCTGCTCGATACCGGCAAAATCGGCTATCGCCTGGCGCGCCTCGGGCCGAAGCGGCGCACCGGCGTTATAGTCAAGGTAAACTGTCATTTTGAGCAAATAACTTACCCTACTCGACTTCCCGGCAAAAGGTGCCTCCCGGCGTTCGCTGGATGAACGATCCGCCGGGAGGACCCTGTTACGCAAGGTTTTTTCGCCACTGCAACATGTGCGATTATTGTGTTCCGGCGGCTCGGGAGAATATGACTCGCCATGTATCAGCAGCCCCACCCCGCCGTTGACTGAAAGTTGACGCCCTGATTGGGAGCGAAGTGAAACGATGCGAAACGTGAGACTCTCAGTTACCGCGCTCGCAACGACTTTTGCCTTCTCCGCGTTGGCGGCGATTTGCGAGGCCAAGATACAGGTGGGCCCGGGTCAGCCGATGGAGGCGATAGAGAAACTGGTAGCAAAGGGCAAGCTGGCCGAGGCGACCGAGCGTCTCAGCCGCGCCTATCGATTCGATAATCCGGAGGGTCTCGCCGCGCTGCGGCAGTTTTCAATCATGATCTTGCGCCGAGGATTGTTGGAGCGCGACCCCTATGAACGCTGCTACGTCGCCAGCTCTCTGGGTCAAAGCGGCGAACCTGACAACATCGCCATCCTGACGACAGCCTTTAAGTCCACCAAGCTGGGCCTAAAAACGGCGGCGGCCGACGGACTCGGAGAGATCGGCGACGACGCGGCGATCGCCGCCTTGGAGCGCCTGTATCGCTCCGGAACCAACGGCGAGCGCCAGATAGTCGTCGAAGCGCTGGCCGGGGTCGCCAATCCGAATGCGGTATCCGCGCTCAGCGAGGCAACCGGCAGTAACGACAAATCGGTGCGTCTGATAGCGATCAAGGGCCTTGGCCGGCTTCGCAATCGCGAGGCGATCCCGCGCCTGCGGCAGCTCCTGGCCACAACTCAGGACCCGATGGAGAAAGCCACCATCGCCCGCTCGCTGTTGCAGCTCGGAGACGATTCCGGAATGGCAGCCATCAAGGCCGCGCTTCAAAATCCCCACGAGGTGTGGGCGATGGCGACGGCGGCGCTGGCGATGGGCGACGCGCACGATCCGCGGGCGGTGCCGATGCTCAAGCAGGCGCTCACCACGCAGGACGACATCGACGTGAGGCTGGCCGCAGCCGTAGCCCTGACCCACTACAACGATCCGGCCGGCGTGGAATTCATCAAAGGCGCGATCCAGGCCGACGACCCGATCACCATCCGCCACATCGGCGAACTCCTCGACGACATCGATCTCACCAACGCCCGCGAGATTTTGACCGCCGCGCTGGCAAATCCCGATATCGGCCTCCGGATGGCGGCGCTGAAGACGCTTAGCTCGATTGGTGGAGAACCGGAAGCCGTCGCGCTCAAGGATTCGCTGGCCAAGATCGATGAGCCGACCGGCCGGGCGCTGATCGCCCGCGCCCTGGGACGCCTCGCTCGCCCGGCTTGCATCGAGCCGCTGCTGGCGATGGTGCCGGAATCAACTCCGGTGGTGCGTTACACCGCCGCTGCCGCATTGGAACGGACGGCCAGCCGCCTGCTCAAGCAGAGCGGCTCGGCGCAGACTCCTGGCGTTATGTCTCGTTAACAGCTGTCATTCCGAGAGTCTGTGAATTTTTCGACGGAGGACAACCAAAGCTCCCCCCAAGGGTTCTACACAACCGCCAGGTTTGTCATTCCGAGCGCAGCGAGGAATCCCGGTCTACGAACGCCGGCTCGGCCGGCTATGCACGGCTCTCCTCAGGGAGAGCTTCGCGTAAGTGGGTTACGGTCTTAATTCTGTCACCTCGCCCGCTCCTTTGCGGGAGAGGTCGGGCGGCACGCGGGTTGCCGGCTTTTTCAGC
>Ga0315281_10015077_pt1 | contig 10377 bp, 5 predicted proteins | sample YL17G07_0_MG_FD_204540 | JGI IMG/M metagenome (GOLD analysis project Ga0315281, IMG submission 204540) | Sediment microbial communities from Yellowstone Lake, YNP, Wyoming, USA - YL17G07_0 | ecosystem: Environmental > Aquatic > Freshwater > Lake > Sediment | place: USA: Wyoming | collected...
TTTACCTTTATTTTCACAAATTATTTTATATAAATCATCTATAAATTTATTACTTAGCATTTCTTTTTTTATTCTTAAAATAATTTCACTTCTATCTGTTTTGAAATAATTATTTTTATTAATCTCCGCATTATTTAAATCATCATTATCATTATTAAAATAATTTATAGCATTTAAATCATCTTCTTCAGATTCTAAAGCATAAGGTTTAACTTTAACTTTAACTTCAATTTTTTTTAAAGGTTCAATTTTTTGTGCAATTATTTTTAAAGTAAAGTTTTTCCTTAATTCCTCCTTGCCATTTGAATCAGTCATCTCTATATCAGAATTCAAATCTTTATTTTCAAAATCTGTTATTTTAATATCCAAATCATCAATTTGCGCCTGAAAATCAGAATTTTTATCTTCAATTCCTGATCTGATTTCTTTTTTATCAAGCCTTCCTGTTATTTTTAATATACTGTCTTCTTTAAGAATATTTTTATATTCTTCCACTGCATTAGGAAATACTATTATTTCAAGGCTTCCTGATTTATCTTCAAAGCTGACATAATACATAATCTGATTTTTTTTTGTATAAACTGATTTGATTTTTGTTACAATTCCTCCAATTGTTTGAATTGAGTTATCTTCTTTTTCAATTAAATCAGAAATCGTAACAAAATCCGATAAAACATTTTCATACTCATTTAAAGGATGGCTTGTTATATAAAGCCCTAACATTTCTTTTTCAAAATTCAGCAAATCTTTTGGAATAAATTCATCTTTATATTCTTTTATTTCTGAAAATTCATTTAGATAATCATCATTTTTATTTTCCCCGGAAAATGAATCAAATAAAGAAAATTGTCCGGCAATTCTGTCTTTTTTTATTTTTTGTGCTATTTCAATAATCTTTTCAAAATTTTCAAGTAAAAATTTTCTTGAATGATTTAAAGAATCAAAAGCACCTCCTTTAATCAGACTTTCAATCGTTTTCTTATTTAAAACACTGTTGTCCATTCTTAAACAAAAATCGTAAAAATCCTTAAATTTTCCATTTGCTTTTCTTTCAAGTCTGATTTCTTCAATAACGTTAATTCCAATATTCTTAATTGCTGAAAGCCCGAATCTTATAGAATTTTTATATACGGTAAAATCGCTAAAACTGTCATTAATATCAGGAGGTAAAACTGATATACCCATCCTTTTGCATTCATTAATATATAATGAAACTTTTTCCTGGCTGCCCATTCTTATGCTTAAAAGAGCAGCCATGAATTCAACAGGATAATTTGCTTTTAAAAAAGCTGTCTGGTAAGAAATCATTGCATAAGCTGCACTATGCGATTTATTAAATCCATATTGTGCAAAATGATTAATCAGCTCAAACAATTTTTCTGCGATTTTTTTATCATTGCCTAACTTTTCTGCACCTTCAATAAATTTTATTCTTTGTTCTTCAAGAAGCTCCTTCTTTTTTTTACTTATAGCTCCTCTTAAAATGTCAGCTTCAGACATTGTAAAGCCTGCAAAAACAGAAGCTATCTGCATAACCTGTTCCTGATAAATAATCATTCCATAAGTACTATTTAAAATAGGTTCAAGACTTGGATGAATATATTTTATTTTTTTTCTGCTATTTTTATTTTCAATATAATCATTTACCATTCCGCTTTGAAGAGGTCCGGGTCTATAAAGTGCAAGAAGTGCTATAAGATCTTCAAATTGATTTGGTTTCATTTTTAAAACCAAATCTCTCATGCCGGAACTTTCAAGCTGAAAAACTCCAAGACACTCACCTCTGCTAAGCATCTCAAATGTTTTTTTATCTTCAGGATTTATTTTATTTATATCAACTTTAATATTTTTTACTTTTTCAATTAAAAATAATGTTTTATCAATTAAAGACAGGGTTTTTAAACCTAAAAAATCCATTTTCAATAAACCTATTGATTGTACATGTTCCATTTCATACTGGGTTACTATATCTTCACCGGATTCCTTTTTAATTGGAGTGTAGTTATATAATTCTTCTGAAGAAATTACTATACCTGCAGCATGGATTGACGCTTGCCTGACCATTCCCTCAAGCCATTTTGCTGTATTAATTACTTCTCTTATCTTATCATTTTTTAAATATACTTCTTTTAGTTCCGGTACTTTTACTAATGAAGAATCAATTGTAATATTTAAATCATTTGGAACCATTTTTGCAATTTTATCAACTTCTGAATACGGAAACTCTAAAACCCTTCCGGCATCTCTGATTGCCTGTTTTGCAGCCATTCTCCCAAAGGTTATTAATTGAGCCACATTCCTTTGTCCATATTTTTTTGTAACATATTTTATAACTTCATTTCTCTTTTCATAACAGAAGTCTATATCAATATCAGGCATACTTTTTCTTTCTTCATTTAAAAACCTTTCAAATAAAAGCCCGTATTTTATTGGATCAATTTCTGTAATATTCAGTAGATAAGAAACTATACTCCCTGCAGCACTTCCTCTGCCAGGGCCAACTCTTATTCCATTTTCCTTTGCAAATTTAACAAAGTCCCATACAATTAAAAAATACTCTGAAAACCCCATCTTTTTTATAACTTCAAGTTCTTTTTTAAGTCTATCTGTTATTTCCTGCCTTAAATCAGGATATTTATTTTTTATTTCATCCATGCATAATTTTTCAAGAAAAGAGTCTTTATTAAATCCGTCAGGGACAACAAATGGGGGTAATAAATCAAGGTTAAACTTTAACTCAATATTGCTTCTTTGTGCTATTTCAAAAGTATTCTCAATTGCACCCCGATAATCTTTAAAAGCATTATGCATATCATTATAATTTTTAAAATAATATTCCTTCGAAGAAAATTTTAATCTTTTTACTTCATTTATAGTTGTTCCTGTCTGAATACAAAGTAAAACATCATGATAATGGCTATCTTCCTTATTTAAATAATGTACATCATTTGTTCCAACTAAGGGAATTTTTTTGCTTAACGAAATTTCAAGTAAATTTTTATTTACAATTTCCTGCTCAGGAATTCCTGAATCCTGAATTTCAAGATAAAAATTATCTTTTCCAAAAATATCCAGATATTCATCAAGAGAATTTATTGCTTTTTCGATTTTTCCACTTTGTAATGCTCCTGGTATCTCACCTTTAACACAACCGCTTAAAGCTATAAGCCCATCTTTATATTGTCTTAATAATTCCTTATCAACTCTTGGTTTATAATAAAACCCTTCAAGAAAACCAAGGCTGACAAGTTTCATTAAATTTTTATAACCCTGTATATTTTCAGCAATCAAAGTAAGATGATAAAAATTATCATCGCCATTATTTTTATTAACCTGTTTTTCAAATCTTCCGTTAGGAGCAATATAAACTTCACAACCTAATAAAGGTTTTATACCTGCTTTTTTTGCAGCATTATAAAATTCTATTATTCCATACATAACACCATGATCTGTTAATGCAACAGCAGGCATTTCAAACTCTGCAGCTTTTTTTACTAAATCATTTATGCGGACAGCACCATCAAGTAATGAATATTCGCTGTGTACATGAAGATGAATAAAGTTTTTAATACTCATTTTTTAAAAAACCACCCTATACATTTCATCAAGAGAAGTAATTCCTTCAGACACTTTTTCTGCTGCAACTTCAAGCAATGTTTTCATTCCTTCTTTTCTTGCAACAGCTTCAATTTCATCTGCACCTGATTTTTCCAGAATCATTTTTCTTATATTTGCTGAAATAACCATAATTGAAAAAATGCCAATTCTGCCAATATATCCAGTTTGGTTGCATCTTGAACATCCAACTTTTTTATAGATTTTATTATCTTTTATTATATTTTTAATTTCATCCGGAAAGTTAATATTAACTGTATTTAATTCTTCTTTACAATACGGACATAATTTTCGAAGTAATCTTTGAGCTACAACACAATTTAATGCAGAAGATATCATATACGGTTCTATACCCATTTCAAATAATCTTGCAATACTTGAGGGCGCATCATTTGTATGAAGAGTTGTTAAAACAAGATGACCTGTAATAGATGCCTCTATTGCTATTTTAGCTGATTCCAGATCTCTTATTTCTCCCAGCATAATAATATCAGGGTCACTTCTCATCATTGCACGAAGACCTGCCGCAAAACTCATTCCAATTTTCTGATTTACCTGAACTTGCATTATTTGAGGAAATTTATACTCTACCGGGTCCTCAATAGTATATATTTTTTTTTCAGGTGAAGATATATAATTTAAGCTTGCATATAGTGTTGAAGTTTTTCCGGAACCTGTAGGGCCTGTAATAATAATCGAACCATATGGTTGACTTATAATTTTTAAATAAATATCTAAATCTTCTTTTTCAATTCCCAGATTTCCGATATCAAAAACATTTTCTTCTTTATTTAAAATTCTTATTGAAATATTTTCACCAAATACTGTTGGTAAACTTGCAAATCTTAAGTCAATTGTCCTGTTATGATAATTAAAAGAGCTTCTCCCGTCTTGTGGTAATCTTGTTTCTGTAATATCCATACCCGCCATTATTTTATACCTTGAAATAAGAAGCCTTTGAACTGTTTTGGGAACCTCCTTAATTTCCTGTAAAATTCCATCAATTCTAAATCTGATTGTGCAGCTTTTTTCCTTAGGTTCAATATGAACATCACTTGCCCGCATTGTTATTGCTTTTAAAATTATCTGGTTTGCCAGTCTCACCAGAGGGTTTTTTTGAATATCAGTTTCTTCATCAAATTCTTCATCAATTGAAAAGTCCAAATCCTTTGTAATTTCTTCAACTTCCTGAAGACTGTACTCATCAGACATATATGTTTTTATTGCTGATTCAATATCTTTTTTTGTGGAAATATATGGTTCTACATCATAACCCGTTAACATTCTTACTTCATCATTTAAATAAATATCAAGCGGGTCCAGTGTTGCAATAGCAAGTTTGCCATCTTCAAACTTGAAAGCAAAAACTTTTGCTTTCAATGCATATTCTTTAGTAATTAAATTCGAAGCATTTATATCAATTTCATTAGTGATTTTAGATAAATTTACCTGCCTGTAACCTTTTTGCAAGGATAAAAATTCTTTAAATTGCTGCTCTGATATATATCCTTCTTCTATTAATATTTCACCAATTTTCTTATTTGTTTTTTTCTGAATTTCAAGTGCTTCCTGTAATTGGCTTTTTGTAATTAAGTTGTTTTTTACAAGCAATTCCCCTATTTTAAGTCTTGATTCTTCCTGATTTTCTTCTTCCATTTTTTTTATAAAAATATTATTTTTTAATATTAAAGAATTTCAAATATTTACTTTAAAACAACAACTACAATTATAAAGAAAATAAGATCTTAATTAAAGTTATATTGAAGTAAATTAGAAATTATTTTAATTTAAAAGTTATTTTTTAAAAGAAATAAAAACTTTAAATTTAAAAAATAAAAGATAAAAAATATTCAAGTATTTAAAAATTTGCTAAATTTATTTTAAATATATCAATTGTATTTTTAAATTCAGCTTTTTAAATTAACTTTTTTATTTATTAGAGAAGCTATATAACCTGCTCCAAAGCCATTATCAATATTTACAACACTAAGACCGGGACTGCATGAATTAAGCATCGTTAATAAAGGTGATATACCTTTAAAACTTGCCCCGTATCCAACACTTGTTGGTACCCCTATTACAGGGCAATCAACAAGGGAACTGATCAAACCAGGTAATGCCCCTTCCATCCCTGCAACTGCAATTACAACATTTGATTTCAAAATTTCATCCTTATAATTTAATAATCGATGAATCCCTGCTATTCCAACATCATAAATTTTTTTAACATCATTACCCATTAAATAGCTTGTTATATAAGCTTCTTCTGCTACAGGAATATCAGATGTGCCTGCACAAACAACCGTTATACCTTTACTTAAATGCAAATCATGTTCAGGGCTTTTTATATAAATAATTTGTGCTTCTTCAATAAAATAAAAATTATTTAATTCCTCATTAATTAAATTAAATACTTCTTTATTTGTTCTTGTAATAAGTAAGGTATCAGTATATTTTAAAAACTTTCTTGTAATTTCAAGTATCTGATAAGGAGTTTTATTTGCACCATAAATTACTTCAGGAAAACCTTTTCTCAGTTTTCTGTGGTGGTCAATTTTTGCAAACCCGATATCTTCAAAATATATTTCCTTTATTTTTAACTTGAAATCATCCTTTGAAATTTTTCCATTTTTAAAATCTTCAAGAAATTCTTCAATAATATTGTTCAGATTATTGTCCATAATAAAAATAATGATTATTTATGATAGAAATAATTATAATATATTTTAATTGTAAATTTATAACCATAAATTATTATTAAAATTAATATTTGAATTTTATTTAATGCAGGTGATTTAAACCATAAACAATACTATCTTGTAAAGCCTGCCAGCTTGCCTCAATAATATTTTCTGAAACCCCGATTGTTCCCCAGCTGTTTTTACCATCTGTAGTTTCTATTAATACTCTTACTACAGCACCGGTTCCTTTTTTTTCATTAAGAACCCTTACTTTAAAATCAGTTAATTTTATTTTTTTAAGGTTCGGATAAAATCGTGTTAAAGCTTTCCTTAAAGCTACATCCAATGCATTAACAGGACCTACTCCTTCACCTGTTTCAATAATTCTTTCTTTATTTATTAGAATTTTAACAGTTGCTTCTGACAGCATTTCTCCATTTTCTCTTTTTTCATTTAATACTCTAAAACTTTCGAGGGAAAAATATTCCTTTTTAAAACCTGTAATATCTCTTACAAGAAGCTCAAAGCTTGCATCAGCTGCTTCAAACTGATACCCTTCATGCTCCATTGCTTGTACCCTTTTTAATATTTCGATAACTTTATCAGATTCATCTTTTAAATCTATTCCAAATTCTTGAGCTTTTATAATAATAGACTTCTTGCCTGAAAGTTCACTGATAAGTATTCTTCTTTTATTTCCTACAGATTCAGGAGGGATTTGTTCAAAAGCACTTGCAAGTTTGCTTACGCCACTTACATGCATTCCTGCTTTATGAGCAAAAGCACTGCTTCCTACAAAGGGCTGATGACTTGCTGGAATCTGATTTGCTATTTCCGCAACAAATCTTGATAAGCTTGTCAGATGAATTAAATTTCCTTTTTTTAAGCATTGTTTATTTAATTTTAATTCGAGGTTAGGTATAATCTGACATAAATCAGCATTCCCTGTCCTTTCTCCATAACCATTGATTGTCCCCTGAACCATTAATGCCCCATGATTAACAGAGATAATAGAATTTGCTACAGCACAACCACTGTCATTATGATAATGAACCCCTACCGGAATTTTTATCTCTTTCATCACATTTTCAAGAATATCAATTACTTCCATTGGCAGTGTCCCGCCGTTTGTATCACATAAAACAACAAAATCTGCACCAGCTTCTTCAGCAGCTTTTAAAGTCTTTATTGCATACTCTTTATTAAGCTTATAACCATCAAAAAAATGCTCTCCATCAAATAATACTTCTTTTACATTTCTTTTTAAGTACTGTATTGATTCAAAAATCATTTCAATATTATTATCAAGAGTAGTTTCTATTACCTTTTCTACATGAAAAGTTGAAGATTTACCAAATATACATACAGCATCAGCTTTTGAATTAATAAGCATCTTAATATTTTCATCATTTTCTACAGAAACATTTTTATATTTTGTTCTTCCAAAAGCAACAATTTTTGAATAACTTAACTTTTTATTTTTTAATATCTCAAAGAGTTCCTCATCCTTTGGATTAGATACAGGAAATCCGGCTTCAATATAATCCATACCTGTTTCATTCAGTTTTTCTATTATTTGCAGCTTATCTCTTACAGATAAAGAAATACTTTCTCCTTGAGTTCCGTCTCTTAAAGTAGTGTCAAAAATATATATTTTATTAACCATATAAGCTCCTGAATATTAATTTAAAGATTTAATTTCATTTAAAACCAAATTTCCCATTTCAGATGTAGATACTAATTTATTTTTTTTATCATAAAAAATATCTGCAGTTCTGTAACCTTTTTCAAGAACATTATTTACTGCTTTTTCAATAATATCAGCTTGGGAAATAAAATTCAGACTGTATCTTAAAAGCATGGCAAGAGATAATATTTGAGCAACAGGATTTGCTTTTCCCTGTCCCGCAATATCAGGAGCACTTCCATGAATAGGTTCATACATTCCAAGACTGTCTTCTCTTAAAGATGCGCTTGGCAAAAGTCCTATTGAGCCTGAAATCATGGCAGTTTCATCACTTAAAATATCTCCAAACATGTTTGATGTTAAAATAACATCAAATTGCTTAGGATTTCTTATAAGCTGCATTGATGCATTATCAACATACATATGGTTTAACTGCACATCTTTAAATTCTTTATGAATTTCAATTACTGTTTCTCTCCATAATCTTGAACTTTCAAGAATATTTGCTTTATCAACTGAAGTTACCTTTTTATTCCTTAATCTTGCTGTTTTAAATCCAAGTTTTGCAATTCTTTCAATCTCAAATCTGTAATATTTTTCAGTATCATAAGCATATTCACCTTTTTCATCAGAAGTTCTTTTCCTGTCACCAAAATATATTCCACCTGTAAGTTCTCTTAAAACAAGTATGTCAACACCTTCAAGCACTTCTTTTTTTAAAGTTGAAGTAGATATTAAAGGTTTATAAATTTTTACAGGTCTTAAATTTGCAAAAAGTCCAAGTTCCTTCCTGACTTTCAGTAGTGCATCCTCCGGTCTTGGCTTTCGAGGTTCAGTTGTATCCCATTTAGGGCCGCCAACCGCCCCAAGCAATACAGCATTTGAATTCCTGCATTTTTCTATAGTATCATCTTTTAGAGGAATACCATACTTATCTATAGCTATACCGCCAATATCTCCGTATTCATAAATAATATTTAGATTATATTTAAAAGAAATATAATCTAAAATTTTAACAGTTTCATTTATAATTTCAGGTCCTATCCCATCACCTGGTAAAATCATAATGTTCTTTTTCATTATTTCTCCCTTTGAGCCTTTACAAAATTTACATAACCACCTTTTTCAATTATTTTCTGGATAAAATCAGGGAACGGATTTGTATTAAATTCTTTTCCGGTTGTAATATCTCTTATAATTCCTTTATCCAAATCAACTTCTATATTATCCCCATCATTTATATTTTTTGCAGCTTCAGGATTTACAATTACGGGTAATCCTATATTAATTGCATTCCTGAAAAAAATTCTTGCAAAAGACTCGGCAATAATCAGTTTTATTCCACTTGCCTTTATGGATATAGGGGCATGCTCCCTTGAAGAACCACATCCGAAATTTTCACCTGCAACAATTATTTTACTGTTTTTGGATTTTTCAATAAAATCTTTATCAAGATCCTCAAAGCAATGAGCTGCAAGCTCACTTTCATTACTTGTATTTAAATATCTTGCAGGAATAATAACGTCTGTATCAACATTATTACCATATTTTATTATTTTATCACTTATAAACAATTTTCCTCCTTAAAATTCAAAAAGCTGATTACTCAAAATTAAAATTCCTTTTTACATTTGCGGAACACTAATTCTTCCTGTTAATGCAGATGCTGCTGCAACTGCAGGACCTGCAAGATAAACTTCACTTCTCGGGTGACCCATTCTACCTACAAAATTTCTGTTTGTAGTAGATACGGCAACTTCTCCTTCAGCTAAAACTCCCATATGCCCGCCAAGACATGGTCCGCAAGTTGGAGTGCTTACAACACATCCGGCTTTAATGAAATTTTCAATAAATCCTGCTTTTAAAGCATTAAGATAAATCTTTTGAGTTGCTGGAATAACTATCACTCTTATATTTTTATTTACTTTATTGCCAGCAATAATATTATTTGCAACTTTAAGATCTTCAAATCTTCCATTTGTACAGGAACCAATTACAACCTGGTCTATTTTAACATCATATAAATCTTTAGCTTTTTTTATATTTGATGGCAAATGAGGTGCAGCTGCTAAAAGCTCAATTTCACTTGCATTAATATCATAAATTTTTTCATATTTTGCATCTTCATCACTTTTAAAAATCTTATAATCTTTTTCGTTTTTACCAATACTGTTTAAAAATTCTTTAGTTTTTATATCAACATTAAAAACCCCGAATTTTGCCCCTGCTTCTATTGCCATATTTGCCATGGTAAACCTGCTATCCATGGATAAATTATCAATTGTGGAACCTGTAAATTCCATAGATTTATATAATGCACCGTCAACACCTGTTTTGCCTATTATATAAAGAATTAAATCTTTCCCGCTTACCCATGGATTTAGCTTACCATTA
>Ga0315281_10015078_pt1 | contig 10376 bp, 10 predicted proteins | sample YL17G07_0_MG_FD_204540 | JGI IMG/M metagenome (GOLD analysis project Ga0315281, IMG submission 204540) | Sediment microbial communities from Yellowstone Lake, YNP, Wyoming, USA - YL17G07_0 | ecosystem: Environmental > Aquatic > Freshwater > Lake > Sediment | place: USA: Wyoming | collected...
CAGGCTGCGCGCCCAGATCAATGCTGCGCACCAACGCGCCCGCCTTGTCGTAAATGGAAACCTTGGCTCTATCCACCGGCTGCGTCAACTCAATTCCACCGAAACCCATGCCGCCGGACAGATCAACACCCTTTCCGTCTACCAGTACGCCATGCCCGATCATGCTGGCCGCTTGCAGCGACTGATTGCCCACCATGCTGTCGCTCAATGCCTGCAGCGTGGCGTTCAGTTTGTCGATACCGGTGACGGTGCTGAGCTGCGCCATCTGCGATGTCACTGCCGCGTTGTCCATCGGATTCAGCGGATCCTGATTCTTCATCTGCGTCACCAGCAACTTCAGGAAGCGATCCTGCGTTTCGGCCGCCGTTGAGGTTTTTGTTGCGGATGAACCGGCGTTCAATGAAGCAAACAGCGCTGCGGCTGAATTAGTATCTTGTGTGGCGTTGACCATGATGTTCCCTTCCTTGGAATAAAACGATGGGTATCGCGTTGCTCAACCCACCCTACAAATAACCTGATGCCTGCTGGCACATTACTGGCCGATAGTCAGCGTTTTGAGCAGCATTGTCTTCGATGTATTCATTACATCCACATTATTCTGGTAAGCACGCGAGGCCGAGATCATGTTCACCATTTCATCCACCACATTGACATTGGGCATGGAAACATAACCCTGCTCATTAGCCATCGGATGCTTGGGGTCATAGATCATTTTCATCGGCGAATTATCCTCGACTACCGCCGTCACTTTTACACCCTGCGCGCCGCCACCGCCTACCGGAGTTGCGCTAAAGACCACCTGTTTGGCCTTGTATGGCTGCCCATTGGCGCTGGTGGTGCTGTCGGCGTTTGCCAGATTACTGGCTACCACATTCAGACGTTGCGCTTGCGCCGCCATTCCAGAACCTGCCACATTAAAAATATTAAATAGAGACATAATCACCCCTGTATCGCGGTTAACATTTGCCTCATCTGCTCACTGACGAATCTGACGCTGGCCTCGTAGCGCAATGCGTTATCGGCAAATTGGGCACGCTCGACATCCATATCCACAGTATTGCCGTCGGCGCTCGGCTGCACCGGTTTGCGGTACATGACCGGCGCACCCATGATGGATGTGCCGGAATTCCCGTCCAGGTGCATGGGCGATGTTTTCGCAACCTGCACCGCAGTGGAGGTTCCTGCCAGGGCGGTTTGCAACGCCTTGGAAAAATCAATATCTCTCGCCTTGTAATTCGGCGTGTCCGCATTGGCGATATTGGATGCCAACAACTCCTGCCGCGCCGCACGCAGGCTCAACGCGGTTTGCTGAAAACGCAGCGCATCGTCCAATTTATTGACCATCACCACTCCTCGCCATAACAGACTCTTACCTAAAATACATCCTACCCGCCTACGCAATCGCTCATCTACTGATTAGCGCAGGATTTCTGCCTCAATTCAGGCTTATTCAGCCCTTCCCTTAAACACCCCTGACCCGCACAATGCACCCCATGAAGAATTTTTTTTTATTGCTCCTCTCGCTTGCGGCGATCTCATTCGAAAATAGCGCATCGGCTGACACAACCAGAGCGCAACAGGATCACGCGCAGATAAAAAACGCAGCTGCCCTCTTTGTGCGGCAACAAACCGCCGCGCTACCCGGCAAGGTCAGCTACCAGATTGATGAGATTGATCGCCGCATCGCACTGCCCGCTTGCACCAAACTCGAAGCCTTCCTGCCATCGGGTAGCCAGCTCATCGGCAAAACCTCAATCGGGGTACGCTGCAATGAGACAAACGGCTGGAGCATTTTTATCCCCGCACAAATCAGGGTAAGCCTGAACCTATTAGTTAGCGCACGCCAACTATCGATGGGATACACGCTTCAGGAACAAGACCTTGCCACCCAAACGATAGAAACATCCAAAGCGACCGGATTCACCGACCCCAAACAGGTGGTTGGAAAAGTGCTACGCTACGGCATCACTGCCGGACAAATATTGCGCGAAGACATGCTGCGTCAACCTTACAGCGTGACACAGGGCCAGATTGTGCAACTTGCCGCGCAAGGCAACGGTTTCAGCATACGCAGCGAAGGAGTTGCGCTAAATAACGCCGGCGAGGGGCAAACCGTACAGGTACGCGTCGGTGCAGGGCGCGTAATCAGTGGAATTGCGCGTGCCGCCGGCCTGGTGGAAATCGGGCCATAAACAAATTTGCAATAACCATCAGTTTTTACGCGGGAATGGTTCTTTATAAATCTACTAAAGTTTCCCGGAATTTTACCGATAAATGAGTCAACGACCGTAACGTCAAGCATCGCCAGATTGAGAGGATAACTGTGAAAATCGACAAGCCCACCAGCCCATTACCCGCCAACCCGCTAACGGAGGGTGCGGCGAAAGGCAAGCCCGCATCATCTCCTGCGGCGCAACAGCCCAAGCAATCCGCCAGCACCAGTGTTTCACTCGGCTCGACTGCCACGCAACTGCACAGCATGGAAGGCAGTATGGCGAATAGCCCTGTTGTCGACACTGCCAAGGTGGCAGAAATCAAGCAGGCTATCAGTGAGGGGCGTTTCAAAGTCAACTCGGGGGTTATTGCTGATCGTCTGATTGCAACAGTGCGTGACCTGATTGGTAGCAAGGCTTGATTCAACGCTGTAGGTGCGAATGAATTCGCCCCTACAAGCCGGCCAACTGCTTTTCCAGGACAATCGTTTCCAGATTCAGAGGTGACTAATTGAGTCCACATCCCGCCACCAAATTACTTGCTGCTTTGACCGCCGAACGTGCTGCATTGCTGAACTTCACAGCGTTGCTGGAACGCGAACAGAGTATGCTGGTAGAAAACAGCACCGACCAATTGCTCGAACTGTCCGAACAAAAATCATCCGATGCGATCAGCCTTCATAAACTCGCCGAAACGCGGCGCAGCCTGCTGCGACAAAGCGTCACGCCCACCTCTGGCACACCTGCGCAAGCATCGCCCTCCAACACACGGCCTTCCGTCGACTTGAGCGCCGACGCAATCCGCGCCTGGCTAAAAAAACACAGCCCCGATGGCTTGTCCATCTGGCAGGGAATTCTCGACTTGGCGGAGCGCGCCCGGCAGCTCAATAACACCAATGGCGAATTGATTCAGATGAAATTGCGCCACAACCAGCAAATACTTACCGTATTGAGCAATGCCGTAAACCAAGCCAACCTTTACGGGCCGGATGGGCAAACCAGCTTTTCGCCCGGAAGCGGGAGATCATTGGGAAGCGGGTAATTTTACTGTGTCATGAAGCGATCAAGGGATGCAGTGCAAGGCAAAATCTGGCGAAAAAGCGGAGTTTACATAGAGTAAATGAGCATTTTGAGCCAGATTTTAACGCCGCAATGCGCCCTTCAGCGCTTCATGACACAGTAAGAGTAAATCAACCCTACAATTCTTCCGCTATTCGCCTCGCGCATTCTCCTCACTCCGCTCCACGTTGGGTGACAAGATCGTAATCGTAACTCGCCGGTTTTTGGCGCGGTTTTCGGGAGAATCATTAGGTGCCAGCGGCTGATTCTCGGCCAACCCTACCACAGACAGCCGTTTTGCCTGCACGCCGTTATCAATCAACATTCTGGCTACACTGCTGGCACGCGCGGAGGACAATTCCCAATTCGAAGGGAATTGCGCCGTCTTGATCGGGACATCATCCGTATGTCCTTCCACCTCAATGGGCTGTTCTTCCTTGTTCAGCACTGCGGCCACTTGCCGCAACACGTTGAGTATTTCCGGTTGTATAGCCGCATCACCTGTTTTGAATAACGAACTGGCGCTGATGTCGATAATCACGCCGCGCTTGTTCTGGCTGACGCTGACCAATCCCTGGTTAATCATCGGGAGCATGACTTGGCTTACGCCATTTTCAAGAGCTTTCATGCGTTCCTGAATTTTGCGCTGCTGTTCACCCAATCGCGCGGTGCGCCTGTCCACCAAAGCCTTGAGTATCTGCTCCTGCTGGTTCAGCGCGGGTGCGACCGATGCAGCGCCGGATTGATTGCTCAAAGCACTACTCAATGAGCTGCTGAAAGTTTTGTATTTCCCCTCATTCACCGAGGAAATCGAATACATCACCACAAAGAATGCAAACAGCAGCGTAACAAAGTCGGCGTAGGAAATCAGCCAGCGGTCAAGATTGTCATGCTCGATACGTTTTGTTCTACGCGCCATATAATCCTAGGATTATTCGATATAGCCTTGCAATTTGGTTTCAACCAATCGCGGGTTATCACCGTTGGCAATCCCCACCAGACCGTCCACAATCATCTCGTATATATCCGCCTGGCGCATGATGATGGCCTTCAGCTTGTTCGATATGGGCAAAAACAGAAGGTTGGCAAAGGCCACGCCATAAATCGTCGCCACGAATGCTACGGCGATGCCCCCGCCCAGCTTGCCCGGATCGGCAAGATTCTGCATGACGTGCATCAGTCCCAACACTGCGCCGATGATACCGATAGTAGGGGAATATCCGCCCGCTGCTTCCCACACGCGCGCCGACTGCCAGCGCAATTGCTCCCAACGGTGAATATCCACGTCCAGCACTTCGCGGATTTTTTCGGCGCTGTGTCCATCCACCAGCAGTTGCAAACCTTTTTTCAAAAACGGATCGCTGACACCAGAAATACGGCCTTCCAATGCCAATATCCCCTCCTTACGCGCCAGCGTACTCCAATCCGTCAGCTGCCCGACCAGCCAGAGGCCATTCAACTTTGGCTCGACAAACGCCCATCCTCCCATTTTGATGGCCGTGGTAAACACCTTCATCGGGCATTGCACCATCACCGCGCCAAGCGTGCCACCAAACACGATCAAAAAAGCCGCACCCTGAAATAAAATAGAAAGATCGCCACCTTCGAGTATCTGTCCGGTCAGGATACCGGTCAGCCCAACCACGAAACCCAGTATTGTGAGCCTGTCCATCAGTAGCCTTTCATCCAGCCGCGCAACCGTGCCACGGCTTGGCTATGCAACTGCGAAACTCGTGATTCGCCCACACCCATGATCTCTCCGATTTCGCGCAAATTCATCTCTTGCTCATAAATCATGCCCATCAGCATACGTTCACGTTCCGGCAAGTTATCAATCGCGTGTGCCAACTCAACCTTGAAGCGGTCATCTGCCAGCAAATCCATCGGATTAGCCTTATCACTGAACTCGAATCGCTCGAAGAAATCATCGTGCTCCTCACCATGCAAATCTTCGTAATACATCAACTGCGCACCGCGCGACTCGCGCAGCATCTCCTGATATTCGGCGAGCGGCACAGCCAATTCACCGGCAATTTCGGTTTCATTGGGCGGTCTGCCCAAACGCTGCTGCAGGTGGCTAATAGCTGTTTCAATGCTGCGCATGTCGCGGCGCAGACTGCGCGGGAGCCAATCTGCAGCGCGTAACTCATCCAGCATCGCACCGCGAATCCGCTGGGTTGCATAGGTCTCGAACTGCGCGCCGTATAACTGGTCGTAGCGGCTGGCAGCATCGAGCAGCCCCATCATGCCCGCTTGGATAATGTCGTCAATTTGCACACTGTAGGGCAATTTGGTCATCATCTGATGGGCAATCCGCTTCACCAACGGCGCATATTCGCGCAGGCAGTGGTCTTTGTCGTTCAATCCGTTGGGCGTGTACATGCCGCAAGTTTACAACGGGTACGATTTTCTTGCTGCGCTGGTATACGGCTTTAAGTGCATCTCTAAAAATTGCCATCAAACATAAAGATTTCTCGCCTTGCTCGAAATGACAATAAATGAACCTACATTCCTCTGTTGGCGAAGAGTTATCAGGTATTTCAGCGGGTTATGCCGCTTCTGTAGGTGCGAATTCATTCGCACATAACTTGTTGAGCGTGCGAATGAATTCGCACCTACCAACCCCTCAACTGAGGATTTTAGGATGAATTTATAGAGGTTCCCATATCGCGAAAGGCGGCACACTTTCACCATACGGCGGAAGGCGCTACGCTTTTGCGAGCGTCCGCTTTGCGGCCTGCCTGCTTACCCCATTGCCGCCCTACGCTTGCTACCAGCCAGCAACTGCCAGCGGTTGCGAGACCTGTCTCATCAGGCTTTGTATGATGGCGGAAATACCGCTTTCTGCTTCGTTTTGCCGCATCGGCAGACATAATAATTTCTGTGATAATGCCAGATAAGATTGAGCTGCGGCCGATGCGGGGAAGGCCTCCGATACCGACCTGCCCAATTGCGCGGCGCGCTTCAATTTGTTGTCGTTGGGCACATGGCCGAGATATTCCAGACGGGCCGCGAGATTGCGCCGCGCCACCTTGTCCATGTTCTCGAAGACTGTCATCGCCGCCCGCTCATCAACAGCCTTATTCACCACAATCTCAAACTGCAAACGCGCGTTATCCGTGGCCAACCGCTTGATCAGAGCATAACTTTCGGTGATGCCGCTGGCGGTGGCATCCACTACCACCAGCAATGCGGCCCCGTTTGCCATGCCGGACGACATGGCAGAGGCATTGGCCCGACCATTCAGCGTCGCGGCATCCACCAGCATCAAATCTACGCCACTGCCCGCTTCAGTCAGCGCGCCCTCCAAACGCTTAGATTCGTCCGGCCGCAACGTCGCCAGCGCGCACATCGCCCGCGCGATAGGCAACACGGAAAAACCTCTGGCGGGCAACACCGCATCACCCAGCGCGCATCTTTGCTGCGCCACGTCCAACAAATCATATCTGGCAGACATGGCCAAGTTGTTCAGCAAATTATTCGGCGCATGATTTTCGTCCAACACCAGCACATCCTTACCGGAGCGCGCCAATGCCGCAGCAAGATTGATGACCACGCTGGAACACCCCGCTCCCGCCTTGCCCGAAACCACCGTAATGACCTGCGTCTGATTTGGGATCAGCAAGCGGCGCAAGCCCTCGGCCTGGTCCACGCTGGCATGATTACGCATACGATGCCTCACGCGCATAACTACCAGCCATCATCGATGGGATTTCCTTTTCATTCAGCGCAAATGGCGATTTTTCCACAACCGGCTTGAGCGCGCGGTGTATCAGATAATCCAGATTGACCGGGTGCAGGTTTTCCGGGACACGCTGCCCGTTGGTAATGTAGTGCAACATCAAACGATGGCGCACCGCCACGTCCAGCACCGTACCCAGGCTGACTGCCTCATCCAGTTTGGTGGGGATGCAGCCGATGACTTTTTCGCTGTTGTACATGCGCACCACGTCGTCCAGCGTGTCGCCGCTGCTGGTGGCGTTCAACAACAACAAACGCCGCACGCCGGTGGCATTGAACATTTCATTCTGGTCACCGACGCGTTCATCGCGCTGCCCCATACCCACCGTGTCAATCAACACAAGGTGCTTGTGACGCAAGGCGGAAAGCGTAAGGCGCAGGTCGTCCGTATCCTTAACCGCATGAACGGCCACGCCGAGGATCTTGCCGTAGATCTTGAGTTGCTCATAAGCGCCGATTCTATAGCTGTCCGTGGTCAGCAATGCCACCTTATCCGCGCCATAGCGCACCACGGCACGCGCCGCCAGTTTGGCTGTGGTAGTGGTCTTGCCCACACCGGTCGGCCCGATCAGCGCATACACGCCACCATTCACCACAATATCGTCCGCATCGCCGGTTACTCGCAAATTGCGCTTCAACACCTGTTTGATCCAACGCTCACCCTCCGCTTCCTTTATATCAGGCATTTTGTCGAGCAACTTGCGCGCCAACAGCGTGCTGAACCCGGCGTTAATCATCCTGCGCAACAGGTTTGCGCGCTGCGGATCGCGTTGCTGCACACCGTTCCAGAACAGCGCCGTAATTTGCTGCTGCAACATGGCATGCATCGATTTGATCTCGCCAAGAATATTATTTGCGGAGGATTGCGGGGCAAGGATCGGGCATTGATCTGACAGAATCGACATGGCATTAGCCTGCATCGCCGGAAGCTTGTGCTCGGTCACTTTTGGTTCGCATTCCCGGGATTCGCGCACTTGGGATTCGCGCACCTGGGGCTCAACATAACCGGCCTGAATCTTTGAACCAACCGCCGGCGAATCAATATCCGGGGACGAATAACCGGATGGCTTATTTCCTGCCTCGGGTTTACGGTTTTTACTCGCGCTCAACAACGCCACCAACCCCTCATTCCCCACTTTGGATAAAGCGGTTGGGGGAACGGCGGATGGAATGGCATTTTTCACCGGTGTCGAGCGCGCCGCAAAAACCTCATCGCTAAACGGCGAAGTTTCTACCAACGCGCCCCTCGCAAGCGCATCAAACCTCTGGCCCTGTGGGCCTGACCTCTGTATTCTGGCTTCGGATGCAGCCGATATCTGAATAGCCTCCTCATTCACCAAAGCGATGATCTCCACCCCCTGACCGACTTTGCGGTTGGACAGAATCACCGCCTCATCGCCCAGTTCGCTACGGATATCTTGCAACGCCTGACGAGCTGTCGGGGCAATAAATTTTCTTATGTTCATGCTCTACCTCCCACCATTGCGGTGACGCGGATCGTTTTAAAATCTGGCACTTCATCATGCGAAATCACTTTGACGCTCGGTACCGCGCGCTTCAAAAAGCGCGCCAACAAATCGCGCAATTGCGTCGGCACCAGCATCACTGTCGGCAAACCCATCTGTTCCTGTGTTTCTGCGGCAGCGCGTGTTTCGCGCAGCACGGTATCGGCCAGCCCCGGCTCGATACCAGCGCCGCCCTGTCCCGACTGCATCGCCTGTATCAAAATATATTCCAGCTCCTTGTCCATACCGATCACCTGCAATTCCTGCGCTCCCTGATAGAACTGCTGTACGATGGCCGGCCCCAAAGCCACGCGCACCAAAGCGGTCAGCTGGTATGGGTCTTGGCTGCGCGACGCGTTTTCCGCCAGCGTTTCCACGATGGTGCGCATATCGCGAATGTGCATACCTTCTTCCAGCAGATTTTGCAGCACCTTTTGCACCACTCCGAGCGGCAGGGTCTTGGGCACCAGATCCTCGACCAGTTTTGGATAAATCTTGCCGAGATGATCGAGCAATTGCTGCACCTCTTGCCGTCCGAGCAGCTCTGCCGCGCGAGTGCTGATCAAATGACTCAAGTGTGTCGCCACCACCGTGCCCGGATCGACCACGGTATAACCCATCACTTGAGCCTGATCGCGCAATGCAGCATCAATCCACACCGCAGGCAAATCGAAAGCCGGGTCGCGTGTCCGTGTGCCAACCAGTTCACCCGTCACACTGCCCGGATTGATTGCCAGCAGCAGATTCGTATAGGCCTCGCCGCTACCAATGTCCACACCCTTGAGGGTGATGCGGTAGGCATTCGGGCGCAAATCCAGGTTGTCGCGGATATGCACCGCCGGCGGCAAAAAGCCGATGTCCTGGGTAAACTTCTTGCGGATGCCTTTGATGCGGCGCAGCAAATCACCATCCTGCGCCTTGTCCACCAGTGCAATCAGACGATAGCCCACCTCCAACCCCAACATATCCACTTGCGCGACATCTTCCCAGCTCGCTTCAGATGCTTCGGTAATGACCGGCGTAACAGCGATGACTTCTTCTTCCGCCTGCTGTTTTTTCTCCGATGCGCGCGTCAGGTAATAGGCCAACCAACCCATCGCGCCAGCCAACAGCAAAAACGCAAAGTGCGGCATCCCGGGAATCAAACCCATTGCGCCAATAATCGCAGCGGTCAGTATCAGTACTTGCGGTTGCTTGAATAACTGATGGGTAAGTTGCTGCCCGATGTTCTGATCGCTTGCCACACGGCTCACCACCAGGCCTGCAGCTGTGGAGATCACCAGTGCCGGAATCTGCGCCACCAGGCCGTCACCGATAGTCAGCAGGGTGTAATTTTTTGCCGCTACGGCAATATCGAGATTGTGCTGCAACACACCGACGATCAAACCGCCGATGATATTGATAAACAGAATGATGATGCCCGCCACCGCGTCTCCGCGCACGAATTTGCTGGCACCGTCCATCGCGCCGTAAAAATCCGCCTCTTGGGCAATTTCGGCACGGCGCGCCCGCGCCACATCTTCACCGATCAGCCCCGCATTTAAATCAGCATCAATCGCCATTTGCTTGCCGGGCATCGCATCCAAAGTAAAGCGGGCGCCCACTTCAGCGATACGCCCGGCACCTTTGGTAATCACCACGAAGTTGATGACCACCAGAATCGCAAACACCACCAAACCCACGGCATAATTACCGCCCACCAGAAAGTGGCCGAACGACTCGATCACTTTACCCGCCGCATCCGGGCCGGTGTGCCCTTCCAGCAACACAATCCGCGTGGAGGCCACGTTCAGCGACAGGCGCAGCAGGGTGGTAATCAGCAGCACCGTCGGGAAAATCGCAAAATCCAGCGCCTTGT
>Ga0315281_10015079_pt1 | contig 10376 bp, 10 predicted proteins | sample YL17G07_0_MG_FD_204540 | JGI IMG/M metagenome (GOLD analysis project Ga0315281, IMG submission 204540) | Sediment microbial communities from Yellowstone Lake, YNP, Wyoming, USA - YL17G07_0 | ecosystem: Environmental > Aquatic > Freshwater > Lake > Sediment | place: USA: Wyoming | collected...
GCCGTGTTAATCAGCAAAGATCTCGCCGCCGCGTTCAACGCTCAGATCGGGAACGAATACGGCGCCAGCCTGCAGTACGTCGCCATCGCCGCCCACTTCAAACAGCATCAGCTCACGCTGCTCGCCACACTCTTCTTCACGCAAGCCGAAGAAGAGACGCAGCATGCGATGAAGTTCGTGCAGTACATGCTCGACACCAAAGGCGAGCTGAAGATTCCAGCCATTCCGGCGCCCAAGGCGACGTTCACGTCCGCCGAAGAGGCCGTGCAGGCGGCGCTGACGTGGGAAGAAGACGTCACGAAGCAGATCACCAAGCTGATGGACCTGGCCGTGAAGCAGAACGACTACCTCGGGCAGAGCTTTCTGCAGTGGTTCATCGACGAGCAACTGGAAGAGGTCGTCAAGATGGATCGCCTGCTGAACGTCATCCGGCAGTCCGGCGAACGCAACCTGCTGATGGTCGAAGCCTACCTGGTGCACATCGAGAAGGCTTCGTAGCGTCGAAAGGCCCGCGCTACATCCGGCGGTTGAGCACGAGCGCGGCGATCGCGCTCGCCGCGAGTTCCAGGAGCACGATGAAGGTCAGCGTCGCGAAGGCCCAATCGCGCTCGCTGACGTACTGCACGGTCGAGACGATCACGCGCACGACCGGCGTCGCGAGCAGAACGACAATGCCGGCATTCAACAGGAAACCGGTTACCGCTCCGCCGCCGGTGACCAGCGACATCGCCAGCCCCCCCGCGAGGCACACCGAGCTCGCGAACACGCCCGCGCGGAGCACGCTCCCGACGATCCGCTCGAGTGCGGCGGCCCGTTCGGGCCCGCGAACGGCGCTCATCGTCCGCCCCGCATGAACATCATCGCGGCGACGATGAAGAGGGCCGCGGCCATCAGGATCTTCAGCCACTTCGCGGACGCGGCCGCGCCGAAGCGCATGCCGCCCCACGAGCCGAGCTGCACGCCGAGAACGGCCGCGGCCGCCAGCGTCGGTTCGAGCTGACCGTGACCGTAATAGATGGTGGCGCCGGCGGTCGCCGTCACGCCGATCATGAACGCGCTCGTCGCTGCCGCCGCGCGCAGCGGAATCCCGCACCACGCGTTCAGCACCGGCACCTTGATGATGCCGCCGCCGATCCCGAGGAGCGACGACACGTTGCCGGCGACGAACGATGCCACCACCGCAAGCGGGAGGCGCTTTACGCGATAGGTGACGGTCCCGCCGCTCTCGTCCTCGTGGAATCGTCCGCCGAGCACGCCGGCATCGGCGGCCGGATCGAGGATGACGTTACGGCGGCGGAGGCGGCTCAGCATGATCAGCGCGACGATCACCGCCACGAACCCGAACAGCTTCTGCAACACCGACTGCGCGACGAACTGCGCGGTGACGCCGCCGAGGAGGCTGCCGGCGGCGGTCGCCACTTCCAGCAGCATTCCCAGCTTCATGTTGATCAGCTGTTTGCCGGCGCGGCCGGCCGACACGGTGCTCGACGTCGCGATCACCGTCGTGAGGCTGATGGCCGCGGCAGCGCTGAACGGAAACCCGAGCACGAGGTTGAAGAAGGGCACGAGGAACACCCCGCCCCCGAGCCCGAGCAGCGCGCCCAGGCTACCGGCGGCCGTGCCCGCCGCGAAAATGATCAGCGTCAGCGTGGCGGTGACGACGGGCATTCAGAATTTCAGATTGCAGATTGCAGACTGCAGATTGAGAACTGAGAGTTGAGAGTTGAGCCTTGAGACTTCATCCCCTTACCCGTTTCGAGAAGGCGTCGTACGCGCCCGGTGCGGTCTCGTTCCACCACCCGATGAAGGCCGTCGCGGCGTCTTCGAGATTCTTCAGCTCGCGGGAGTTCCCGGACTTTTCGCGGACTGTCGGCAGGATATCGCGGACGCGCTCCCACACCAACAGCAGCTCGCGCCCGCTCTGGTAAAACAGCTCCGCGTTCATGACGCCGCTCGTCAGGAACGAGGCGACCATCTCCCAGTAGGTGGTCACCATCCGGTACGACGCGTTGGGCTCGCTCCCGGGCGGACAGAGCGCCAGGAATTCGTCGAACGACTTCACCTTGAAGGATCCGGTGAACCATTTGCGCGCGTCGCGCAGGCGATCCTCGCGCCGCGTCTCATACAGCCGCAGGATCAGGTTCACATCGTCGTAGGTCGCGCGTGCAACGCCGCTCATCATGGCCATGGTCTGTTATCTCGCTTGTGTGGAAACGACGCCGATGTTCACCATGGTGTCACCTTTCTTCAGTGATGGCACGGCGCGAATGAACATGACGATACCGGCTTCTGGCGCCAGGACATCTTGGAGCGGACGGTTCAGGTAGTCGGTGACGAATCCGATTTTCGCGCCCTTCGCCACGTGCGCGTCGCGGTCGACCGACGCGTGGAACACACCGTCGCGATCCGCCGGGACGGAGGCGATCTTTTCAATCCAGACCGGCTTCGCGACCGGCGTGGCGGTCCCCGCCAGCATCTCGAGATGCCGCATCGTGCCGAGGGATCCGTTCACGAGCGCGGCGACATCGGCGGCGACGACCGGTCCGGAGCGGCCGGCCTCGGCCGTGAACGACGGCTTTCCACGCGTCGACGCGGTGTTTTCGAGATAGCGCGACGCATTCGGGTCCTTCGGCCGGTCGTCGGAGATGATGATGTGGTCGAGGCCGAACGCCAGCACCATGGCGCGCGAGGCGGCGTCCTGCTTCTGGTTGCCGGTCACCGTCCAATAGCTGTACGCCCGCAGGTTCTCGTCGAGATCGCCGCCGTGCAGGTCGATCAGGTGATCGCACTGTTCGACGACTTCCTTCGTGATGACGGCCGACGCGCGGTCGGTCTGCGTCCCCTTCGGATCGCCGGGATAGTAACGGTTCATGCTCTTGTTGTCCGTCGGGTTCACGTGCGGCGTCAGCTTCTCGAACGACGGCACGTTCACGATCGGCACGAGGATGAGGGTGCCCGACAGATCGACCGGCCTGACGGCGTCGATCAGCTGCTCTACCGCGATGATGGACGCATACTCGGTCCCGTGCGCGCCCGAGACAATCGCGAGCACCGGGCCCGGCTTGGCGCCGTGGATTACGGCAACCGGAATGTCGTAGCCGGCGTCCGAACCAGCCGGCACCTCGAGCACGCCGTAGGCCTTTTGCCCGCGCTGGGCCGTGGCGGTCCCCACCGCAAACGTCGGGTGCGCATCCTGCTGAAGGTAGTGTCCGGCTTCAGCCGGACCGGCGACGAGTACGTGGCGTTCGGCTTCAGCCGGACCGGCGGCGAGTACGTAGTGTCCGGCTTCAGCCGGACCGGCAAGGAGCACGTAGCGTCCGGCTTCAGCCGGACCGGCAAGGAGCACGTAGCGTCCGGCTTCAGCCGAACCCATGAGAACCAGACCCAGCGCCGCGATGGTGAATGTCTTCATGCGGCAAACTTTACAACGGTTTCAGCCGCTGCATATAGTTAGGACTCGTCGTCGGCAGGCCTGAAGGCCTGCACTACGACAGTCGTAGTGTGGACCTTCAGGTCCGCCCACACATGAAAACACATCAGCTCTACATCAACGGCGAGTTCGTCGCGCCGCAGTCCGCGGCCACCCTGGACGTCATCGACCCGTCGACCACCGAGGTCATCGCCCGCGTGCCCGATGCCGGGGCCGCGGACGTCGACCGCGCGGTGAAGGCCGCGCGCGCCGCGTTCGACGGGGGCGCGTGGAAGGACGCCACGGCGCAGGATCGCGGGCGTGTGCTGTTCGAGATCGCCAGAATCATCCGCGAGCGGGCCGGCGAGCTCGCCGAGCTCGAAACGCGCAACACCGGCAAGCCGATCGTCGAGGCGGAGTTCGACATCGGCGACGCCGCGACCTGTTTCGAGTACTACGGCGGCATGGCGACGAAGATTCACGGCGACGTGATCCCGGTGCCGGACAACGCGATGAGCCTCGCGCTGCGCGAGCCGATCGGCGTCGCCGGCCAGATCATCCCGTGGAACTACCCGATGCTGATGGCGGCGTGGAAACTCGCGCCCGCGATTTGCGCCGGGTGCACGACCGTGCTGAAGCCGGCCGAGCAGACGCCGCTGACGGTCCTCGCGCTCGCCACGAGCTTCGCCGACGCGGGCCTCCCGCCGGGTGTCGTCAACATCGTCACCGGAGCGGGCGCGACCGGCGCCGCGATCGTCGAGCATCCGGACGTGGACAAGATCGCGTTTACCGGCAGTTCAGAGGTCGGCAAGACGATCATGCGCGCGGCCGCGGCGACGCTGAAGAAGGTCTCGCTGGAGCTCGGCGGCAAGTCGCCGAATATCTTCTTCGCCGACGCCGACTTCGACATCGCGGTCGAGGGCGCGCTCTTCGGCGTCTTCTTCAACCAGGGCGAGGTCTGCTCCGCCGGCAGCCGCATCCTCGTGCAGCGGCCGATCTATAAGAGGTTCGTCGACGCGATGGTCGAGAAGGCGAAGTCGATCATCGTCGGTCCGCCGATGGATCGCGACACGAAGATGGGCGCGCTCATCAGCCGCGAGCAGTTCGATCGCGTGCGGCAGTATCAGGAAATCGGCAAACAGGAAGCCAAGGTCGCCTCGGGCGGCGGACGCGCAACCGGCGGCGCGCTCGACAAGGGCTATTTCATCCAGCCCACGATCTTCTACGACGTCGACAACTCCACACGCATCGCGCGCGAGGAGATCTTCGGGCCGGTGGCGTGCGTCATCCCGTTCGACACCGAGGAGGACGCGCTGCGGATTGCCAACGATACGTACTATGGCCTCGCCGCCGCCGTCTGGACGCGCGACATTTTCCGCGCGATGCGTGTGGTGAAGAACCTGCGCGCCGGCATCGTGTGGGTGAATCACATGCAGCCGACCTACGTCGAGGCGCCGTGGGGCGGCTACAAACAGAGCGGCATCGGCCGCGAGCTGGGCAAGTGGGGCGTGGAGGAGTATCTCAACATCAAACAGGTCTACATCAATCTTTCTGAACAGCCGATCGGCTGGTATTAATCTTGTTGCAAGGTTAGGGCTGAGGGCTGAAGGCTGAGGGCAATTACTGAGGAAGCCCTGAGCCCTTTGCCATCAGCCCTTGTCTTGCAGCGCACTCAAGGGAGGCTACTATGACGTATTACGGCGGCAAGGAGCTCGCGGCGGCGTTTCGCACGGTCCGGAACAACACGATCAAGATGGCGGAAGAAATTCCCGAGAGCCAGTACGGCTTCAAGGCGACGCCCGACACGCGCACGATTGCGCAGACGCTGGCGCATATCGCCGTCGGCAGCGGCTTTCAGTTGCACATGCAACAGAACAAGGTGACCGATCTCAAGACGGTCAACTTCATGGAGCTGATGCAGAAGTTCGGGGCCGAGGAGAACAAGCCGCGCACGAAGGCCGAGCTCGTCGCGTTCCTGAAGACCGAGGGCGACGCGTTCGCGTCGTATCTCGAGAGCCTGCCGGAATCGTTCCTCGCCGAACAGGTGGCCATGCCGCCGGGCGCACAGCCGGCGACCAAGAGCCGGTTCGAGATGCTGCTCTCGCCGAAGGAACACGAGATGCACCACCGCGCCCAGCTGATGACGATGCAGCGGATGAACGGGATCGTGCCGCACATCACACGCGACTTCCAGGCGCGCATGGCCCAGAGGGCGGCTGAGGCCGCGGCGCCGGCGCAGAAATGAGCTTCACCGCAGAGACCCTGCGGTTTCTGCGCGCGCTCGAGCGCAACAATCACCGCGAGTGGTTCAACGCGCACCGCGACGACCACGAGGCGCACGCACGTCGCCGCGGTGTTTCCGACCAAGGGGCCAGGGGCCATGAGCGATTCAGAGACAGGATTCAGCAAGGTGCGACTCGAGATGTTGTGCGACGGCATCTTCTGTGTTGCGATGACGCTTCTCGTGCTCGAGTTGAAGACCCCGGATCTTCCGAAACGGGCCTCGTCTGCGGAGATTCTGCACGCGCTGCGGGAGCACGGCCTCTCGTTCCTCGGCTTCGGGCTCACCTTCGTCCTCGCTGGGCAGTTCTGGATCCTTCACCATCGGCTGTTTCAGTACCTCCGCGGGGTGAACCGTGCCCTGGTGGCGCTGACGATCCCTTTTCTGATGTTCGTGTCGCTGTTGCCGTTCTCGACGTCGATGTTGACCGCGTTCTCGCTGCGGCAACCCGTCTCCCTGATGTTCTATCTCGGCAACCAGTTCGTGCTGTCGACGCTGCTCGCCGCCCAGTGGCTGCTGGCCAGACGATCCGGGCTGCTTTCCGAAACCGGCGACACCGCCCGGCGCCGAGTGTTCGAGCGGTTGATTTACCTTCAACCGATCTGCTTCCTGGTGTCGCTTCCGCTCGCGTACATCTCGCCGCGCAACGCGATGCTCTCGGTCGCGCTGACGTGGGCGGTGCTCAACGCCATCGGCAGGCGCGCTGACAAGGTCAGGGCCGCCCGCGCGTCGGCTGGGCAATCGACCCGATGAAGGACCCGGACGATCTCGACGCGCTCGTCACCGAGCTGAACGCCGGCGCGCCGCAGACGCCGAGCTCCGGGGAGCAGACGGTGCGCCTGCGCTCCTGGCTCGAACAGGTCGTCGAGCGCTCGGCAAGCGATCTCCTGCTGGTGCCCGGCGCACCGCCGTCGCTGCGCATCGACGGCCAGGTGGTGCCGCTGCCCGAGGGCCCGCTCGACGGTGAGGAGATCGAAGAGGCTGTGTTGCCGGCGCTGCCGCCACACGCGCGGCGCATGTACCGCGAGACGGGTATCGCCGACGGGTCGTTTCGCTCGCCCGATCTCGGCCGGTTCCGCATCAACCTGCACCACGAACGCAGCCGTCCCGCCGCGGCGATCCGCCGGTTGCCGTCCGCGGTGCCGCGTTTTGCGTCGCTCAATCTGCCGCCGCCGGTCGAAGCGCTCACGCGCCTGCCGCGCGGCCTCGTGCTGGTCGGCGGCCCCACCGGCTCGGGAAAAACAACGACGCTGGCGGCGCTGGTGAACGAGATCAACCTGCGCGAGGCTCGCCACATCATCACGATCGAAGATCCGATCGAGTACGAGCATCCGCACCGCAGGTCGCTCGTCGAACAGATCGAAATCGGCGTCGACGCCCCCGACTTCCCCACCGCGCTCCGCGCCGCTCTCCGCCAAGCGCCCGACATCATCGTCGGCGGCGAAATGCGCGATCCGGAGACGATGCAGATTGCCGTCGCGGCTGGCGAGACCGGGCATCTCGTGTTTTCGAGCCTCCACACGAGCGACGTGGCGACGACGATCGCGCGGATCGCCGACTCGTTCCCGCTGGAGCGTCAGAACACCGTGCGGCAGGAGCTGGCGATGGCCCTGGCGGCCGTGCTCACGCAGACGCTGATGCCGAAGGTCGGCGGCGGACGCATTCCCGCCGCGGAGCTGCTGATGGTCGGCTACGGCGCGCGGCAGCAGGTGCGGAAGAACGCGCTGCAGCACCTGCATCAGGAGATCACGATCACGCGCAAGCAGGGATCGTTCACGCTCGAGGAGTCGCTGGCCGAGCTCGTGAAACAGGGACTCGTCGACCGTAAGGACGCGCTCACGCGCGCGGGGCATCCCGAGGAACTGGAGCGGCTGCTGTCGTGAAGGGATTGGGAATTGGGGATTGGGGGTTGGGGATTGGATGTGGCGCAGGGCTTTAGAGCGCCTTCTGATTGTACGTAGTGCAGGCCTTCAGGCCTGCCGTCGAGGCGGACCTAAAGGTCCGCACTACAACGATCTCGAAAACGCTCTAGCCCTGCGATCGCAGGCCTGAAGGCCGGCGCCACTGCTGAACCGCAAACATCGCCGCTCCGGCCAACAGCGCGGCGGCTCCTCCCAGCAACTGCTGACGCGTCGCACCCGCCGCAAGCCCCGCGCAGACGCACATCGCGACAATCGGCATGACCGGGCCGAACGGCGCCACAAAGCCTGCAGGCTTCGCGACGTGCGCGAACGCCGGCGATCGCAGCCTCAGCGTCGCCGCGGCCGACCCCGCGTACATCAGCAGCCGCGCCAGCGCGCTGACGACGGCGATTTGCGCGAACGATCCGCTGAGCGCGAGCGCCAGCGCGACGACAGACGTGAACACAATCGCGTTGGCCGGCGTGTGGTAACGCGGGTGAATGCGCGCCAGAAACGACGGGAGCTGCCCCTGCTCGGCCAGCGCGAAGATCATGCGCGAGCCGCTCAGCACCTGGCCGGCGTTGTTCCCGGTCATCGACACGACCGATCCGACGCCGATGAGCAGCGCGCCCGACGCACCCATGAACGCCGCCGCCGCATCGGCGATCGGCGTGCTGTGACCCGCGACGTTCGCCAGCACGCCCTGCGCAACGACCTGCGTCAGCGTCATCACGATCATCACCACGACGATCGTCGCGACCATCGCAAACGGGACGTCGCGCCGCGGGTCGAGTGATTCGCCGGCCGGCACCGGCACCACCTCGTAGCCGCCGTAGATGAAGATCAGCAGCAGCCCGGCCGCCAGCGACTGCTGCAGCGTAATCGGCGGCAGCGTCGTCAATCGGCCCGGTTCGACGTACGCCAGGCCGATGACGATGAAGATCGCAAGCGGGACGAGCTTGCCGACGGTCATCACGTTGATGGCCGTGGAGCCCTGGCGCACGCCGCGCACGTTGATCCCGCCGAACACGATCGTGAGGGCGAGCAGAAACAACGCACGGGGCCAGCCCGTCGTCAGGGCCGGCCAGTAGTAGCCGAGCGCGATGGCGGTGGCCGCCATGATGCTCGCCTGGCTGGACGCACGGGAGAACCACTGCATCCAGCCGACTTCGAAGCCGACGAAGTCGCCGAAGGCCGCGCGCGTGTAGAGGTACGGTCCGCCGGTGGTGTCGAAGCGGCTGCCGACCTCCGCGAAGCACAGCGCGACGGACAGCGACAGGAATCCGATCAGCACGAAGCCGATCGGGCTCCATGCGCCGACCTGCGCCGCCACCTGCGCGGGCCAGAGAAAGATCGCGCCGCCGATCACTTGGTTGACGCCGATGGCGGTGAGGTCCCAGCGGCCGAGCGCGCGACGAAGCGCGGGCGCGGCGGCGGCAATGGTCGCGGGCATGCGAGGCGGTTGTATCATGAACCGCTTGCACACCACCCTGCCGCGGCGTTTCTACGCCGATCCGGATTTCTATCGCGCCGAGCTCGAGCGCTTCTATTTCAACCGCTGGATCTGCGCAGGCCGGGCGGATCAGATTCCGAACGCCGGCGACTACTTCACGCGCACGGTCGGCGACGAGAGCGTCATCATTGCGCGGAATGGGTCAGGCGCGATTCACGCGCTCTTCAACGTCTGCCGGCACCGCGGCACGCGGCTCTGCGAGCAGACCGAGGGCCACTTCGCCGATCGCATCCAGTGCCCGTATCACAACTGGACGTACGGTCTCGAAGGACGCCTCCTCGCGGCGCCACACATGCCGCCCGACTTCAGCAAGGACGACTACCCCCTCCACCGCGCCGGCTGCGACGTGTGGGATGGCAACGTTTTCGTGTTTCTCGGGCCACACCCACCCGCCCTACCTGCCCCACCCGACCTACCTGCCTTACCTGGCCCACCGGGTCTGCTGACGCAACTCGGCGATCTCCCGGCCCGCTTTTCGGCGTGGCAGATGGCCGACCTCCGGCTCGGCCGGCGCATCGTCTACGACGTGAAAGCGAACTGGAAGCTGATCGTTCTGAACTACAACGAGTGCCTCCACTGCCCGAATCTCCATCCCGCGCTGAACAAGCTGCATCATTATCTCGGTGCCGACAATGTAGCGCCGACCGCATGCTACTGCGGCGGCGCGATGGGGTTCAGAGACGGCGTCGAGACGATGAGCCTGGACGGCACGCGGCGGCGTGCGTATCTGCCGGGATTGAGCGAGGCGCAGCGGCAGCAGGTGGTGTACTTTTCGATCTATCCGAACCTCCTGCTCAGCCTGCACCCCGACTACGTGATGACGCACACGCTCTGGCCGCGCGCGCACGATCGCACCGAGATCGTCTGCGAGTGGCACTTCCATCCCACCGAGCTCGCGCGACCGGACTTTCAGGCGAACGATGCGGTGGAGTTCTGGGATCTGACGAACCGGGAGGACTGGTGGATCGCCGAGCAATCGCAGGCAGGCATCAACTCGTGCGTGTATCAACCGGGCCCGTACTCAGAGCGTGAAGAGCTGCTGTGGAGCTTCGACGCAATCGTGCGACGCGAAGCGGGGGAGTCCTAGGGGAGGCTGAACGAACCCAGGCCATGATTCACTGAATCGGGATCCGGTACAGGTTCCGTTGGATAGCCCCAGCAGAGAATGCGTACGTGCCGTCCGCCAGCCCCGGACTCACATCGGCATGGTTGATGACGCGCACGCCGGGGAAAGCGGCGATTTCGGCCTCCGACCGGAAGCCGCCTGGTGGA
>Ga0315281_10015080_pt1 | contig 10375 bp, 13 predicted proteins | sample YL17G07_0_MG_FD_204540 | JGI IMG/M metagenome (GOLD analysis project Ga0315281, IMG submission 204540) | Sediment microbial communities from Yellowstone Lake, YNP, Wyoming, USA - YL17G07_0 | ecosystem: Environmental > Aquatic > Freshwater > Lake > Sediment | place: USA: Wyoming | collected...
TCCTTTCGTACGATGGCCACCGGAACAGCGGTCTCATTGTAAGAAAGGAGCTTTTCTTTTTCAAATACTACAGCATAGCTTTTTCTATTCTCCCCGGCGTAGCCGGGGGTTTAGCTTTGGAATTATTACCGGACCCTGCAGGAATGCCTGCCCGATGATCGGACGACTAAGTTCCACCGGTGCCAGCGTATTTTCAAAAAAACCAGTCTGGCGTTGTGGGGGAACCACCGTGGAGGGATAGACAATAATGGACTCGACGTTCTGATAATAGTTGTGGGGCAGACCCAGAAGAAGCAGGCAGGCCTGGGCGGAGATGGTAACGCGGATCTCATCGGTAAGCATAAGCCCGCCAACGCCTTCCCAGTATTTTTCAGCGATGAAAACCTGGATCAGTCCGCATAAGTGAGCGCGCTCGGCAGCATTCAGCATGCAGTAATGGGCAACGTTGCGCCTGACAATTTCTTCCCATGAGGACGGAAATGGAACTGCGGTGTTCTTTTTACGGCGGCGATTGCTAAACCATTGAAACAAGGTTGATCCCTTTCCTGTAAAAGCGCCAATCGGTGTTTAATGAAACGTCTATCCCCCTTGCCACCTCAATGGGAGCAGAAATGACTGAACCACTCAGCCAATCTTATTTCATTTCTCCAAGGTTAACGCGCGGCTGACGCGCCGCCTTCTGGCGCGTCGCTGTCGAGCCGCAGGTTGGATATTTATTTTTTTCTTCCGATTAGCTTACAGTTACGTTTCTCAAATTCATTCTTCGCGATTAATTCTTGCATCTCATCGGAATTGTATTTATCTCCAGTCTTATAAACAGGTGCAAGCGCTGATTCCAATGTATTCTCAAATACTCGGCCGAGAATAAAATCAGCTGATGGCCCTTGTAAAAGAAAAAGTACGCCAACCGGTACTTCTGTTTCCAAATCTTCTCTTTTGATTTTCTCAGACTTTAATGCGGAAATGAATTTCACGCCTTTATCGTATCCAAAACGGAATAATCGTTCCTGCTCTTTTAAGTCTTTGCTTTTTTCCGCGAGAGCGGAGCACTGGAAGGCGCTCCATGTTTCACGGCCCATGACCGCATACTCTTTCGAACTTTCTGCCATCACTGAATTCGTAAATAGAAACGCCAAAGTATTGATAAGTACGAGTGTTATTATGATCCTCTTCATTATTTTCTCCTTAGTAAACGTTGAGCCGCTTGTCGGACTCGAATTGCTGGTTGGATAAGCGTATTCAGCGAGTCCAACCAGTTATTGTCTATCCCCCATAGATAACACCGGATTTCCGGAATTATCTAGTTTAGCAAAATACATGCCCTTTAGGGACGATTGCATACATTGTTCTGATGATTGGACTTGGCTATCTTCTTTAGTGAAGGAAAGAAATAGAGCAACAATGAATTACTGCCTTGAACAATCAGTTCGCGTCAATCCCTTAGGAACCTTGCTTGATGCAGTATAGTGAATTTCGAAAGGTTCTGCAATCTCTTTAATGGGATATCCGTTTTTTACATGCCGGGAGGGGAAATAGGGCGGATAAGACGTTCAGGTTTATTAATATCATCGTTTGGCGGTCAAAATGCTCTTCATACTCTTCAATCGGTAGAAGGACTCCCGTTCACCGATATATTGGGTAATGGTGCGGACTTGTAGTTTGAGGCCGGGCAGGACCAGCTTCTCAAGCACCTTGACCCTCCTGGTCGTACGCATGATCTCCTCGCCCATCCGCTTGAGCTTGCTCTCGTACTCGGCAAGATGCAGCATGGACTCCAGCAGCTTTTCAAAGAGCGCGATCCCCTCTTCAAGGTGCGGGGTGGCGCCGAATTCGTCGTATCCGCGCTTGTCAGGGTCCCTGACAGGAACCTCGTGGAAAAGAATATCTTTATACCGCAGGCCCCAGATGCTTTTTCGATCACGTCAACACCGAAATCCCGCCGCGTGGCGATAACAATCGACTCTATGTTCTCCCTGCCCTCATGTCCAAGCGACAGGGCAAGCTCGCGGAGCGCCCTGCCGTAGGATTGTCTGATGTCCTCCCGGGACCGGAGGAACGACACGGTTTAGGAGGCAGGACCGACTACCGGCGCTTTCAACGATGGCTGCTCCTTCGCATACCCTGGTATCTGCTTTCAGGCTTTATCTCGAAGGCCGGAAAATAATATTCCTTTCCACTCCGGGAACAAATGGTCCTTTCGGTTTCTCTTTCATTATTGCCCCTCGAGAACAGTATATCGAAAATCGAATACGCCATTCCGGATTTTTTTACATTGTTCAAAATTGTCGGATTATTACAATCCACGGCTGTCCTGTCCCCCGAAGGTTGCGTTATTTTTGCCAGCCTTGACAGCACACTGTTCTTTGCTACAATTAAGCCATGATACGCTTTTACCTTCCGCTTGCCTTCGCAATCATCATGCTCCCCTTCGTTGCCGTTTCCGGAGAGAACTGCCGCGACTGCCACGGGCGAAAAGGCCTGCCGGACTTCATAGACCCAAAGGCCTTTTCGGAATCAGTGCATGGAGTTTTCGTCTGCGCCAACTGTCACATCAGCATCACCTCATACCCGCATGGCGAGGTCGCGAAGGTGAACTGCGGCATCTGTCACTTCCTTGGCAGAGACGGCGCACCAACGGAAAAAGCGCGGGAATACAAGATGAGCGTCCATAACCGCATCTCTCCGGTCGGACAGAACGTGGCGCCGACATGCCAGACCTGTCACGGCTCGCACTTCATATATCCATCCAGCGACAGGCGATCGGCAACCCGGCGACAGAATGTCCCGGCGCTCTGCTCGCAGTGCCACCCGCGCGAGTACCAGGAGTACGGTGCAAGCATTCACGGCCTCGAAGCCGTTGACCGGAATAATGCGCAAGCGCCCACCTGTTTCGATTGCCATCAGGAGCACCTGGTCCCGCCGACAGGGGATGCGAAGTGGATGCTGTCCCTGATCAAAGAGTGCGGGACCTGCCATAGCGGGCAGATGAGGACCTACCGCAAGACCTACCACGGCAAGGTGACGCAGCTCGGCTATGCGACCATGGCAAAATGTTCCGACTGCCACGGATCGCACCGTATTACCCGAATCACGGACAACGCCTCCATGCTTTCGGAGCAAAACATCCTGAATACGTGCAAGAAATGCCATCCCGGGGCGACCCGGGGCTTCACCGGATTCTATGCCCATGCCGACGAGACGAACCGGGCGAAATATCCTGTCATGTACTATACCTATCTTTTCATGACAACGCTCCTGATCGGGGTTTTTGCCTTTTTCTTCACGCACACCTTCCTGTGGGCCTACCGCTCGCTGAAAGAGCGGATGAACAAGAAGAGAGGCGGGTAACATGTCACAGGTAAAACGCTTTAACGCTTTCCACCGGGTACTTCATGTCGTCATGGCCATAAGCTTCATCGGCCTCGTCGCATCGGGCATGCCGATCAAGTATTCCCAGGCGCCCTGGGCCGCGTGGCTCATGGGCCTCCTGGGAGGATATCAGGGCGCGGCACTCATCCACCGCATCTGCGCGGTCATCACTTTTGGTTATTTCGCCGCCCACATCGGATATGTGACCTACGACATCGCCGTAGTCAGGAAGTTCAAGTTCAACCTCCTTGGACCGGAATCCATGGTGCCGTGGCTCAAGGACGCAGAGGACCTGTACAATAATTTTAAATGGTTCCTCGGGAAAGGACCGCGCCCGCAGTTCGACCGCTGGGCGTACTGGGAAAAGTTCGATTACTGGGCGGTTTTCTGGGGAGTCGGGATGATCGGGGTGTCCGGGCTCTTCTTGTGGTTCCCGGAGTTCTTCGGACAGTTCTTTCCCGGATGGGCCTTCAACGTGGCAACGGTCATCCATAGCGACGAGGCGCTCCTCGCCGCCGGCTTCATCTTTACGATCCACTTCTTCAACACGCATCTGAGGCCGGAAAAATTCCCCATGGACCCGGTCATCTTCACCGGACGCGTCACCCTTCACGAACTGCGGCAGGAGCGGCCCCTCGAATATCAGCGTTTGATGGCGGAAAAACGACTTGAGCGCTATCTGGTCGAACCGCAAACGAACTGGATCACGGATGTCGGGATCTTTTTCGGGTTCGCGGCCGTATTCATAGGGTTCCTGCTGCTTATACTGATCATTCTGGGGCAGTTCGTGTACTGAGCTCAAAGACTTCTTCAACAGGACAACAGAATTCGCCGGACGAGATGAAAAATCCGCCTTCATAGGATTTTATCCTGTCACCCCGTCAAAAGATTTTGGTTCCGGATAGTTCAGGGTAGGATTCCATGTCATTAGAACAAAGAGACCTCTTCATAAAAAATATCTTCTCGACAGTGGCGCCCCATGTCGACCTCCTGAGCAGCGGGTTCAGCTTCGGGTTTGACCACTTCTGGCGCAGGCAGGCTGTTTTCAGGTCCGGCATTCACGAGGGCGAGCAGGTGCTCGATGTCTGTACCGGCACCGGCGAGCTCGCCTTTCTGCTCGCCCGGCGGGTAGGCCCACGGGGCCTGGTCACGGGGGCCGATTTCTGCCGGGAAATGCTCGACCGCGCGAAGACCAAGTCGGGACAACAACATCAGCATCCGAACTTTATCCTCGCGGACGCAAAACGGCTCCCCTTTCCGGACAAGACCTTTGATGCCGTCACCGTGGCCTTCGGCATGCGGAACATTCCCGATACCTCTCTGGCCCTTCTGGAGCTCAAGCGAGTGCTGAAGCCCGGTGGAAAGTTCATCTGTCTTGAGCTGACGAAACCGCGCGCTTCCTGGTTCCGCGCGATCTATGAGTGGTACGTATTCAGGATCATGCCGTTTATCGGAAAGCTGGTCGTCAAAACCGCGGCGCCCTATTTATATCTCCCCCGGTCCATCAATGCCTTTTACCCGCCTGATGAGTTCAAGCGCATCATAACCAAAAACGGATTTGCCGGTGTAACCGTCGATTCGCTGACCATGGGGCTCGCAACTCTTTACCGGGCGGCAAAACCCCGTTGACCAAGGAATCAAATTCTCCTCAAAACGGCAAGAATATTTTGCCGCATAAAGCACAGAGGGCACAAAGAAAGGCTTGAAAGTATTTTAAACTATTATAGTTTTCCTTCTTTACCTTTGTGCCCCCTGTGACTTTTGCCCGCGCCCGGCGTTTACGAGTGGAAGCGCGAGTGCGGGGTGTGGCTAAAAAGTTTTTCCGGCTTGACCGGGTTAGGAGGGAACAGCTCGTGAATAAGGTCGAAGTGCTGTGTGACAGGGACAGGGCAATGCTTACCGCGTTCAGCAAACGCGCGCTTGCGCAGCTCACCGGCCGGTCGTTCAATGCCCTGTCTCTTCCTTTTGTCGCTGAATATATGAACGCGAATGTCACGAAAGAGGTCGAAAAGGACCGGATCATCATTGAGCATGCGATCACCGCTTTCAAGACCGGCGCAAGCGTGTATAAACCGGACGTGGATGATATTTTTGAAATGACCAAGACGGTGGACAGAACCTTCGTCAAAGGGCTCATGATCCCGTCGCTGATGATCAAGGTGAGGCATGAAGACCTCGCGGACATCAGAAAAAAGAGGATCAGCCGCCTTTCAGAAGTCGTCTTCACCCTGATGAAAAACTGGGAGGATGCTCTCTCATTCGAGACCGGGATACGGCGGTCCTATTCGGAAGAGGAATTCAAAGCGACGATGACCGACATGCTCCATTTGTACAATCAGGAAACAAGGACGCTCGGCAGCTCGATCTCTTTTCCGAAGCCCTTCAACACGGCGATCAGGTTCTTTGCCGGGCCCCTCTTTGAGGCCATGGAAACCGCGGCGCAAGAACTGACCGCGGAGTGCGCAACAAAGATATTCAGGGAGAAAAACGATGTCTAAGCCGGACCTCATACTGATTCATCCGCCGAGTGTTTTCAAGTTCAGGGAGCTGCCTCTCTTCTTCGGTCCCATCAGTGATGTAGTGCCGTCGTCGTCGATATTCGAGATCTATCCCATCGGTTTCCTCACCATATCAGACTACCTTACCCGGCGCGGCATATCGGTGCGGATCATCAATCTTGCCTTGAAAATGCTCAGGAACGCGGCCTTCGATCCGGAGGCGTATATCAAAGGACTTGAGGCCGTGGCCTTCGGCATCGATCTCCATTGGCTCACCCACGTTGACGGCAGCCTGAGCCTGGCCGAGCTCGTCAAAAAGCGCCATCCGGACACGCCGATCATCCTCGGCGGGCTCAGCGCCACCTATTATTACGAAGAGCTCATGCGGGACTATCCCTTTGTGGATTTTATCGTCTGCGGCGACTCCACCGAGGAACCGCTCCGGCAGCTCATGGAAGCGGTCCGCCTCGGTTCCGGGTATGAGCGCGTGCCGAACCTTGTCTGGCGGGACAAGAATGGATGCATGGTGGTAAATGATCGGTCCTTTCAGCCTGAGGACCTCGATTACGTCAACTTCAATTACCCCCATCTCCTGAAGATGGCGGTCAAATATCTCGATCCGTCCGGGTATATCCCTTTCAAGTACTGGCTCAGTTATCCGGTCACCGCCATCTTCTCGGTGCGGGGATGCATTCACAACTGCGGCACCTGCGGAGGCTCCCTCTCCGCCTTCAACAAGGTCTGCATGAGAAAACGTCCCTGCTTCCGGTCCCCGGAACTCGTGGCGGAGGATATCCGCGCCATCTCCGAATACACCGACGCGCCCATGATCGTGCTGGGCGACCTGCTCCAAGCCGGACGGGATTACAGCGACCGTTTCCTGAATGCCGTGAAAAAGCACCACATCCGGAACGAGCTCTGCATCGAATTCTTCAGCCCGCCGTCCGATGATTTCCTCGAAAAGGTCGCGGACTCATTAACGACCTTCAACGTCGAGATCTCGCCGGAATCACACGATGTCGCCGTCAGAAAGGCCTTCGGGAAGGACTACGGCAACACGGCGCTGGAACACATGATCGAAACGCTCATTCGCGTCGGGTGCAATCGGACCGACCTCTTCTTCATGGTCGGACTTCCCCGTCAGGACTACGCATCGGTCATGGAGACCGTGAACTACTGCGGCTCTCTCCTTGCGCGCTACGGCGGCGAGGGAAGGCGGGGCAGGGTCCTCCCCCTGCTTGCGCCGCTTGCGCCCTTCATCGATCCCGGCAGCAAGATCTTTGAGGACCCGGAAAAATACGGATACCGTTTCTTCTCCAGGACCGTGAAAGAACACCGACGGGCCATGCTCATGCCGAGCTGGAAATATTCGCTGAACTATGAAACAAAATGGATGACCCGGGACGAAATCGTGAAGGCCACCTATGACGGGGCGCTTGCGCTCCTTGCGATCAAGGAACGATACGGCGTGATCGGAGAACGGAACGCGGCAACGGTGCGAAACCATCTCCAGCGGGCGATGCGGTTGAACGAGAAGATCACCGGTCCGGCGCATATTGACGAGGCCTTGCGCGAAGAGATCTTCAACCTGAACACCCTGGACTCCGTGTGCGGCAAACACGAACTCGACTGGGCCATTAAAGGGTGGAAGCTGAAGCTGCCGGGGCTGCTCAGGCTGCTGTTTATGCCTGAGATTTTTACGCGGAGCAAGGCGGAAAAAAGAAATCCGTTCCAATCATGACGATGCCGCTACGGCAGGCAGCCTGAAAAAAGCGTTGAGACACTGAATAGGTCCGATTCAGCCCCTGCATAATCCTGGATAGGGGAATGTCCTGAGTTTCGATCAGCAAATGGACATGGTTGTTCATGAGCACATAGGCAAAGATGCGGTTATCAGAAAGGGAGTGTGGTCAATATCTCAATAATTAAGTCTGACCCCATAACTCTCCTGTGCGAACGACACGGGCACAGAGAGGAAAAGGTCCACGCGCGTATCATGATTAGCGACTGTTTATCACGCCTCTGCCTGTAGCATGATCTGGATCGGCATGCGTGCCTGTTTCGGTTCATCGAGGAGTATTGATGCGGCCTTGGTCAGCTCAGAAGGCGTCTTTCCACCTGCGGGCAGCATGATGAGGGAGGCAGAATATTCATCAGCAGCCTTCAGAATCTCCTCGTCCGGGTATCCGGATCGAACGGTCTCTGATACCTCTATCCGCTGTTCAGACAACGCGTTTTTGATTTTTTTGAGTGTTGCGGCAGTCTTTTTCTTAACCTCTTCGAGCTCTGCTGTCTCACCCGCGCTGTAGAGGTGAACGGGAATGATCCCGAGGAGCAGGACCTTCGAACCTGTGGCCTTTGCTTCTTCAATGATATTATCCTTGTCCTCCATCAGCGCATCCGAGCTATCTACCGGGACCAGGATGGTGCCGGGCATGATGTGCACCGGGCAGGGAGCTTGCCTGGCAATCGCCTTATATCGTGGCGAAGAGAGGATCAGGTCCGCATGCTCTACCTTTGCCAAGCGGATGGCCTCCTCGACGGTGTCTCCTTCTTCTGACAGGACGCGAACAGGTATTCCATGGCGGCCTGCTCCCTGGATAATCGTTTCCGCATCGCGCAAATGGCGTGATGCTTCGGCACGGGCGATCTCCTCCGCTTTGGGTCCCGCGTCGTAATCAACGAACAGTCTGCTCTGAAACACCTGCAGGACAATGACCTCCCCGGCCTTTTCCTTTGCCTTCCGCAGTCCGTATCGCAGGGCTGTCTTGGTGTGTATTGTGCCATCATATATAACAAGAATCTTCATAAGCAACCCCCTTCTCAAATACCACAAGAGCAATATAGCGTGTTGACGCAATATTTAGATGCACCAACAACCGATTATTTTCATTAAGTTAATTTATATGTGGCGTTATCTAACTCAGAATATCGCATCATTAAATTGCACCACTCATTTCATAATTTACAAATTATTCATTAATTCAATGCATTACAATCAGGCATGACCATTGCTATATAGACTACCAGGAAGTCAACCAGTGTCCAATAATCATATTACCGGGAGGTCGCCATGAAACAGTTTATGACAATGATCGAAGACTTATGGGTTGCCGTAACCTTTGCAGAATCCGGCATTTATGCGCCGACAGAAATGTTTGATTCTCAACCTATATGCCACGATTCTGTGAGCATCCATACTGTTTAACATCCTGTTGCTCTTGAGGAGGCACTAATGCACGTCGATTCGATTACCCTGAACCTTAGAAACATTCTGGCCTTTCAACTGCTGGTAGTCCTTACTCTTGCCGGGAGCTCACCCGTTGTCCAGCGAGAACTGCTCAAGATTTGGAAGACGCTTAATACCCCTTTGCTTCAGAAAAAACCGACCAAGCCCAACCACCGGTCCGGGAAGTTCTGGGAGATCGACATGACCAATTTCGAACCCTGAGCCGGCCATACTCTTGTTAATTCAGATGTGACACCTGATAGAGTACATATGCAAGCATGGCAACGGGCCAGAAACTAACGACATTCGATGTTAGCGCCCTCACGGCCTTGTTGTAAAGGTCCATCCTCCCGAGCATGCTTGGCACGAGCAGCGATCCCAGGAACATCATCTGGAACACCAGAAAAAAATTTGATTGCTGAAAAGCGTATTCAAACTCCATGGTTATTCTCCGTCCAACAGAATGTGTTAATCTCATCGACACGGGCCACAAAGGCCCGTTCTCAACCCGCTGATCCGTCCCGCGTCGTACTTACTTTACATTGTTTTCGTTGAGAGTGCCGCGACAGGAAGCGCCGCCGTATCTCCCAGTTCCGATGCGCCGACAGCCTGCCGGTATTTGTTGATGATCTTCGTGAATTTCGGCGGGCAAAGCAACACGTCCGCTTTCTGTGCCTTGGCAAAACTTACCATTGCCTCGTTCGGATCGCCTTCAGTGCTGTAGAGACCTACCGTTACGCCCCTGCCCTTTTCGCGGATGATGGCCTTTGCCTCATCGAGGAACCGTGCAGCTTCGGCCCTGGCAATGCTTTGAGCGTTGACCGTCGCATCGTAGTCCACAAACATCCCGCTGTTGAACACCTGAAGCGCAACCACCTCGCCGCCCTTTTCACGAGCCTTGTCCATACCATACACCAGTGCTTCCTTTGCCTGTAATGTCCCGTCATAAGCGACCATGATCTTCATTTTACTACCTCCTGTCAGATTTGATTTTATAATTGTTTACCGCTTTGTCTTTTATATTGCACGGGCCATGCCAGAATTTTGAGCGTATTTTTTCAAGAGGTTACATTTTGTACTGCCGCTAATTTACTGCATAGGGGGGCGCAAGATATTACTGCGGGAAGAAAGGCCCGGCGCCTGAAAGAGGATATTTAGACATAATGGTTGACAGTTGAAAAAGTGACCTGCCCCTTGTCACCGTGGGTTATACTGGGCTTATATGGAGTCCAATACAGAGCCACAAATAAGGAGGCAGGTCATGCAGAATTCTATCACA
>Ga0315281_10015083_pt1 | contig 10373 bp, 8 predicted proteins | sample YL17G07_0_MG_FD_204540 | JGI IMG/M metagenome (GOLD analysis project Ga0315281, IMG submission 204540) | Sediment microbial communities from Yellowstone Lake, YNP, Wyoming, USA - YL17G07_0 | ecosystem: Environmental > Aquatic > Freshwater > Lake > Sediment | place: USA: Wyoming | collected...
CAAGAAGGGCAATATGGAAGATATGGTCATAACCCCTTTGACCAATTATTACAAAGACCACGGGGGAAGAGTGCTAACGAATAGGAGAGCCAGAAGTATTTTGATAGAAAATAAAAGGGCGAAAGGGGTTGTCGTTCAGAATAATAAAACAGGTTTCATTGAAGAATATAGCGCTCCTGTTGTTATATGCGCAATCCCTATCTTCGAAGCGGTAGCAAGAAACATCCTTAGGTCTGAATTCCTGACAAAAGACTGGGCCAAAGCTATCGAGTTATGCGCAAAGCTGTCCTACGAAGACCTGACCGGATTCTATCTTCTTCGAGAGGAGGTTATCCCCAAGAAAGGCCCTGGCTGGGTACACATCTTTGACGTTGACTATGGCCTCCCCACCTACGTGGGAGACTGGTGCGTGGGATCGCTTTACAATGCTATAGAGCCGCCAGGCAAGCAGCTTATTTACTCTTACATCCCCGGCGGATTGCCGGATACCCATTTTGGGCTTACCTCGCCCATGGAAACAGTGCAGGAAGCAAATAGAAGATGGGAAGAGGCTATTGAAAAGGCTTTTCCAGGTTTTGCCAAAGCCATTGAATTCAGAGGAATGACCCTGCAGCTAAATTGGGGCAGATATTCCTGGGCTGCGGTCCCCCTGGAGATCGACATGCAGTCGCCTAACATACGGGGACTCTATTTTGGAGGCGATACAATCCGCTCTGTAACCAGTATGGTCTCCGACAAGATTTATCAGATGGTCTTCCCTTTGTGCGAAAGAATCATTAAATACCTTCGTTCTTGATTTCAAAGCCACACGATATGGGCATCAGGAGGGACAAATGGCTGACGCGAGCTTCGATGCAGTGATAATCGGAGGAGGTAAAGAGGGGCTGGTCATAGGCTGCTACTTGGCTCTCAACGGCATGACCGTAGGGCTCTTCGAGCAGGGTAACGAGCTTGGCGGCGCTGCCTGCACTGTTCCCACGCCAGCTTCTGGCTTCCGTGGCAACCCACACGCTGAGATTTGCGCCTTCTGGATGAGTCCAGCCTACTACGATTTTAATCTCGGGGAAAAGGGACTGAAGTTCATCTTCCCCGAAGTAATGATGTCCAAGATATTTCCCAATGGTAAATGTATAGTTGTCTACCGAGCCTTGGATTGGAATGAGGAACTTGGGACGGCTATACCGAATCAAGCAATGCTTGACAGGAATCTCAAAGAACTGGAGCGGATATCTCCTAGAGATGCCGAGAGGGTATCAAAAGCACTAGAGAAGAAGCTGTACAACTGGATGTATTCGCACGGGCAGTGCCTGTTCAACCCCCCTCCGCTCCCTGGAGAGCCAGACTATGTCGCCGAGTTACTCAAAGACCCGGAAGGAGGTATCGACCCGAGGTATCCGTTCATGACGGAGTACGAGATAGTCTGCGACCTGTATGACAGCCCGGAAATGAGGTCCTTTGCCCTCCAGTGGCAGCTCATGAATGGGATAGCACCTGGCGACGTTGCTCCGCCCTTGCAGGCCCTGTTGCCCATGCCGTCCTTCGCCGGACTTCAGGCCTTCGCCGTGGCTGAAGGTGGTTTTCATAACGTCGCCCACGCCCTACAGAGAGCTTTAAGCGAGCAGGGCGGTAAATTCTTCGTGGGAGCCGATGTCGATGAAGTGCTGGTAAAAAACGGCCGCGCCTGCGGAATCAGGCTGGCCGACGGCACTGAGATCGAGGCTAAAAAGGTGATAATAGACACTGCCGAAATTAAACAGACGCTTCGCAGACATCTTCGCAATATACAGATAGACCCCGAGATTCGGAGGAAGGTCGATAATATCATGACCGATAGGTCGCAGCTCTTCTGGGGTCATATTGCCTTTCATGAACTGGCACAGTACAGAGCAGCATCCTGGAATCCCGACTGCGGCAAGGCTCGCTGGGTATTCCTCGGAGATACTGATGTCGAATATATGTACACCCATTACGGATATCAGATGCATACCCTGAAGCCAGGCCGTTGGCCTGAGAAGGTATACATGTCTGAGCTTACCACTACACAATGGGATACCAGCTACGGTCCCCCCGGAAAACACGTTGCCCTTGTAGCAGAAGGCCACCCGCCGCCCGCTAGCTACCTGACCGAAAAGGAGTGGATGCAGGTCAAAAGGGAGGTGGGCAATCGTTTCATAGCAGAATGGCAGAAATATGCACCTAATATGACATGGGACAATGTAATAGCTGTAAACATTCCGACACCCTATGAGTATTCATTGAAAAACCCTAACTGGGTGAATGGTTGCATGTACACTTCAAATCAAAATCCCAGCCAGTGGTGCAATTTCAGGCCGATCCCAGAGCTATCACAGTATCAGGTCCCTGGGATAGAGGATTTCTGGATGGCCTCGGGCTCGCAGCATACTGGTGGCACCGGGAGTCTGGGTTTCTCTGCCTATAACTGCTACAAGAGGATGTCGCAACGTTACGGTCTAAGAAAGACCTGGGAAGAGAAAGGGCGCATGTTCTAAAAAGAAATCGGAGAGTGCAGAGGGGCGAAGTCCCTTTGCTGGGGGTTTGGGGGGGGCACCCCCAGTTTCTCTTCTCCCCCAAGACTAGGGGAGCCAGGGGGGGTTGAAAAATGGTTAATAGCCAACTTTGATATTCTAAGAAAGCATATAACCTCCAATTTGTGTTAAAATGTCGACACAACCAAAGAAACCCCAGTACTGGACAAAAAAGAGGAGGAGCCCGATGTTGAAAGATAAAAAGGAAGTAAGAGAAGTCTTCTCATATCCCCTTCTTAAAGCCATTGCTCACAGGAGAACCCGTAGGTTCCCCCTGGGCTGTAAAATGGAAGAAGGTGCCCTCCGGTATACATCCAAGAACCGGCCAGTGCCTCTGAATGATATAGAGACTGCCATCCTCTGCTGGGCCGGCACAGGGATAACAGGGCTTATCGCAGCCGATATGCCCACCAACGATGTGCAGGGGAGCATGTTTACCAGTTGGGTAGGCAGAACCACTCCATACTCATGCAATGTCCATAATATGAAGCTCTTCTTCACCAACGATAAAGGCCTTTTCGTCTATGACCCCAAAGGAGCGACAAAGACGGTGGAGATTGAGACAGAGCAGGATTGGGACAAGATTGCCAAGTATTTCAAGCGAGATACGACCAAGGTCTCCGACGGTAGATTCCCGATGATACCCGATGCTCTGGTAAGGATAGTCCACTGGAATACTAATAAGCCAGGCACCACCGTATTCATGCCCATACTGGAGATATCAGAACAATATCTCGATGCCGTGATAGCTGTGTTCATGGGAGAAGGCTACAAGGTATTCGACGACATTAAAGGGACAGGCCCGGCAGGTATAAAGAAATGGATTGATAATGGGACATTGAAGGGTCCTGATGCTCCTATCTCTTCTTTCGAATATACAATATTCCTGGGCAATCTTGCTCCTCCATTTCATGCGTTACAAAACATGCAGTTGGTGGCTGAGGCTATGGGCCTTGGCTCAATTATTATGACTGGATACATAGGGATATTGATGTTACAAACTTTGGGTTTTCATTACAACATGGCAAAAGAAGGCGCCGGCGCCCTGCTCAATATGAATCCCGTGGGGCTGGACGGCATCTTCGAAAGCTATCAGCCGCCGTACTACAAGACCATGAACGATGCCGTAGATGCCTTTATTGAGAAGAAGTTCGGCAAGAACGGGATGTATACGTCCAACTACAAAGGGATGGTGCCTTTCGATAAGAATTGGAAGAAGGTGCAGCCAGGGTATCTGGTGCCGAGCAAAAAGGTCATCCAGATAACCAAAGACTACTGCAACTACGTATTCGACACCTACGGGAGATTCCCTGCTACTTTCGATACCATCGTGATGCCCGAATGGCTTCAAGTTCACCATCTTGAGGAAAAGTTTTATAATAGATATGGACTGGACAAATTATTGAATGATACCCACAAAAAACACATGCAACTCTGGCATAAGCAGTCAAACAAATCAAAGTAAGTCGTTTACTAATAGGGAGTACAGAGGGGCTTTGCCCCTCTGTCGGGGGTTTGGGGGTGTCCCCCAAATTCCAATTCCCCCAAGAATGGGGGATACAGGGGGTTGAAAAGATGATTAGTAAACGCTCTCTCAGCGAAGCCAAAGAAAAAGAGCGTCCCCGGGAAATAATGCTTTAGCGGGAGCTTGTATTTAATTTAAGTCCCTTTTTGCTCCGCTTGTGCGGAGAGTGTTTACTTAAAAAGGAATCTTGAAGAAAGGAGATAGACCCATGGCATTCAAATTCCCATCCGATGAATGGATCAAGGAACTCGGGCGCCAGCTTAACGCCAGCGCCACCTACCAGAAGTCCGCCAAAGATTGGGAGGGCGACTTCCTCTTCATAGCTGAACCTGATGCAACATTTCCCAAGGAGGCCTACATGTTCCTCGGCCTCTTACATGGCAAGTGCACCGGGGCAGCGATGATGGCCACTAAGGGTGAGCGCAAAGTTCAATTCACTATCCGCGCCACAGCGGCTGTATGGCGCAAGGTCATCGAAGGTAAACTCGACCCCATCCAGGGTATGATGACTCGCAAACTGAAGCTGGAGGGCAACATGGCGAAAATCTTGCGCTACCCCAAAGCTGCCAAGGAGATAGTCTCCTGTTGTGCCAAGGTACCAACAGACTTCGGAGATTGAAATTGTCGGAAGGAGGTTGGCGAGATGTGGAATTTCGTCTCACCGCGTATCGTCTTCGGTGAGGGAGCTCTCGATGCTCTGGATGACATTGAGGGGAAGCGTGCTCTGGTTGTCACCGACGCAAATCTGGTGAAGAACGGCCTGGTCAATAAAGTGAAGGACCATCTAGACAAGGCAAAGGTCGAAGTGCACGTGTTCGACCAGGTTGAGCCCGACCCCAGTGTTCAGACAGTGCTCAAAGGGACAAAGCTTGCACGAAAGCTCAAGCCTGACTGGATCGTGGGACTGGGCGGTGGCTCCCCGATGGATGCCGCCAAGGCAATATGGGTTTTGTATGAACGACCGGATATCGAACCAGCTGCTATTGCACCTATCGGTCAACTGGGCCTTCGCAAGAAAGCACGCTTGATCACTATACCCACCACCAGTGGCACTGGATCCGAAGTAACGTGGGGTATCGTTCTGACGGATACCAAAGAAAAACGCAAAATGGGACTGGGTAACCCGGAGAACATTGCAGATATAGCAATCGTGGATCCAGAGATGGCGGCAGGTATGCCTCCCAGGCTGACGGCTGACACAGGGCTCGATGCACTGGTTCACGCTGTGGAGGGTTACACCTGCAGTTGGCACACGGACATAACTGATGGGCTGTGTCTTTATGCCGCACGCATTGTATTTGAGTACCTGCCGCGTGCTGTGGATAATGGTAAGGATATGGAAGCGCGTGAGAAGATGCACAATGCTGCAACATGTGCTGGCCTCGGTTTCGGCAATGCTATGGCCTCAATGGCGCATGCCATGGGTCATACTTTAGGCAGTACCTTTCACGTGCCTCATGGTCGTGCTGTAGCTCTCTTCCTCCCATACACTATAGAATTCTTCGCTTGCCAAGCTCCCGAGCGTTTCGCCGAGCTAGCTAACGCATTGGGCCTTTCCCGTGCTGGTGGGGAGAAAGCCGCAAGAGCATTGGCGAACCATATCCGCGGCTTGATCCGCAGAGTTGGTAATCCGACTAGTGTGGCCGAAGCTGGCATCGAACGCAAAGCTTATAAGAAGCTATTGGATAAATTGGTGGACGACGCTCTCAACGACACGCAAATGGTCACCGCTATCCGAACACCTTCTCCCGAGGAGAGTCCTCAGCTTTTCCTTTATGCTTACGATGGACGTTTGGTAGATTTCTAGAATTGGGGCGCTGGGGAGTGAATTATGAACGGTTATATGGGTAAGGTCCTGCACGTCGACCTAAGCACAGAAAAACTGTGGGATGAACCCCTCAAAGAAGAACTTGCTCGTGCATTTGTAGGCGGCAGCGGGCTGGCGGCACGCTTAGTCTACGATATGGTCGATGCGCATACTGACCCGCTGGGCCCGGATAACCCGCTGGTCTTCATGACAGGCCCCCTCGTGGGCACGGCAGTGCCTTCGTCAGGTCGCTACAGCGTCTGCGCTCTTTCTCCACTCACCCACATCTGGGGCGAGGCCAACAGTGGAGGCTTTTTCGGCCCCGAGCTGCGCTTCGCCGGTTATGATGGCGTGGTGATCACTGGCTGCAGCAGCAAACCAGTATGGCTCTCCATAGTCGAGGGTAAACCCCAGTTGCACGACGCTTCAACTCTCTGGGGCAGCGATTCATATGCAACACAGCAGATGGTACGGCAGGCTCTGGGTGACCAGAAAGCCCGTGTAGCATGTATTGGTGTTGGCGGCGAGAACATGGTCAAGATGGCAGCAGTGATGAACGACCACGGGCGTGCTGCTGCCCGGTGCGGCATGGGTGCTGTTATGGGCTCAAAGAGACTTAAAGCAATCGGTGTCCGGGGTTCTGCTAAGGTCCCTGTGGCAAATCCCGAGCGATTAAAGGAGTTGGCTCGTGATATCATCGCTGACTTGGGGGATGCCATATTGCCCCAGGCATTGCGGCTGGCCGGCACTGCCGGTACCTTAGACTCGCTATATATGTATGGCGACATGCCCATACGCTATTTCCAGCAAGGTGACTGGGATGAAGCTACCAATCTTTCCGGTATTGTGATGGCAGACCAGTATCAGAACAGGATATACGCATGTTACCGTTGCCCCATTGGCTGTGGCCGCGAGACGCGAGCCCCTAACTATGGTCTGGATAAAGTAGATGGCCCTGAGTACGAGACGATAACCGCTTTCGGTTCTCTACTGATGGTAGATGACCTCCAAGCGGTCATTTATGCTGGGCATTTGTGCAATCTTTACGGCCTGGACACCATCAGCACGGGCTGTACCATCGCACTAGCCTGCGAAATGTTCGAGCGTGGCATCATAAGTTCCTCAGACACAGGTGGCTTGGATATACGCTACGGGGACATAAAGATGATACATCGCCTGATCGAGATGATTGGCCGCAGAGAGGGGTTCGGCGATATACTTGCTGAGGGAAGCGCTACCATGGCCGAGCGATTCGGCGTTCCCCAGTTGGCGGTGACTGTTAAAAGGTTAGAGGTGCCCATGCACGACCCTAGGGCTTTCGTCGGGATGGCAGTGACTTATGCCCTGTCACCGTGTGGCGCAAGCCATATGCAGGGTGACATGTATGGCGTGGACATGGGACAGTCTGAAGCTCCAGACATTGGTATCAAGCCAGGCGACCGCTTTGAGTCCTCCGAGGAAAAGGGTCGCACCGCGGCAAGACATCAGGCATGGCGCAACCTCTATAATGCGCTGACTCTCTGTCAGTTTCAGGACATCGGTGCAGAGAAGATGCTAATAGCGCTGAAATGTGTCACGGGGTGGGATCTCAAGATAGACGACCTGATGACAATGGGCAAGCGTATTGTCACACTCAAGCGAGTGCTCAACCTGCGTCGCGGCATTACGGCCGCCGATGACCGGCTGCCCGAGTTGTTTCTCAAGTCTCTGGACAACGGCGGTACTGCTGGAACCGTACCTGACGTTAAGGTTCTACTCTCCGGCGCGTACGCTGAGTACGGATGGAACCCAAACACCGGTAAGCCCACTAAGCAAACCCTCCAAAAGCTAGGACTAGGCTTCGCCGCCAAATCGCTTTAAGAATAGTCTGAGGCTGCTTCTCTCGAAAGCTAGTCCGGATTCGCAACCTTTTTATGATACTGCACCAGTTCTAGGGAAAGCGCCTAATGCGAAGTCTTCAAAGCCTGCCTTCCTACTCGATTACCGCATCCTTACTGAGACAGGCGATATCTCTCTCGCTGACACCAATTCCGTCTAACGGAGAATACCCAACTCACGGCTGGCAAGGAGGGCAGCTCCCAGGGCGCCTACGATTTGAGGCTCATCTGGAATCAGGATAGGAAGCCCGATTGCGGCTTCCAGAGCATTCTTAACCCCCATGTTCTTGGCGACGCCTCCGGTAAATACTACCTGCTCCCTGTAGCCGACGGTTCTCCCCATGACTGCCACTCTTGAAGCCACAGCCCGATGAATCCCGGCGACCAGGTCCTCCCTGGTTCTCCCCTCGGCGCGCAGTGAGACCATCTCCGTTTCGGCGAATATGGTGCAGGTGCTGCTTATAGAGCAGGGCTCCTTGCTGGTCAGGGATATCGGCCCCATTTCCTCGATGGCGAGGCCCAGAACTCCCGCCATAACTTCCAGGAATCTACCTGTTCCCGCAGCACATTTATCATTCATGACAAAGTCGCTCACAGTGCCATCTTCACGGACTCCGATAACCTTGCTGTCCTGACCGCCTATGTCGATGACAGTTCTGCCTGCGGGAATTAAAAAGTTGACACCTTTAGCATGGCAGATAATCTCAGTTACCGCTTTGTTAGCAAAGGCAACACCGTTCCTTCCATAACCTGTGGAGATGACGAAGCCAAGGTCAGGCATGGAGAGAGCAGCTTGTTCCAAAGCTGCTCTCGTTACTTTTTCTGCTGCTCGAGCGACACTGTCGCCTGTCGGTATAACAGCGTAGGACAAAATCTTGCCATCTGCCATAAGGACTGTTTTGGCAGTGGCCGCTCCAACATCAACTCCCGCGGTAATGGCCTTCGTCATTTCCCTTATGCCGCTTTGGCGGCCTTGGCTGCCCTCAGCAGTTCCGCGAATGTTTCGACCCTCGTCCTTAGCTGGCCGGCACTGTAGTTCCGGGTGTCATAGCAGTCCCCCTCTAGGACCAGCACCGGTATGCCCAGCTCTTTCTCTATAGTCCTCTTGGTTATCATTACGGTGGGCACCCACTCGCGGCAAGAGTAGGGGTAGAAATCGATTGCCCCATCCACGTTGAAAGCCTTGCAGTTCTCTAAGTTGATAGCAACATGTGCCTCACAAGAGTGAGGTATGTCCAGGCAGGGGCCTACACCGATCATGTCCGCCCACTCCCTGTACGGGTGTCTGGCCATTACCCAGGGGCTGAGCCAATTCGGTATCTGAATACGAATGGCCATGCCTGCCTGCTCTATCATACGCGTTATGCTCGGATCCACACTTATCGTAGCGGTAACGAAGACGCCGGGAGCTCCCTTAGGCACTACTCCCTTGCCCTGGTTAACTCTCTCCTCTACCTCACCACACAGTATCTCCAGCGCCTCTTGCTTTCCTGCGATGTCTCTTGTAGGCATGGAGTTCAGAAAAAAGGCGTGAACCAAACTTGTCTGACTTATGGGCTGGGGGTCCGCATGTCCCATAAGTTCCACCAACTGTTGGAACTTGAGACGGAATATGGCGTTCGCCTTATTGGCGGTGCGTTTGGCCTCATCCGTCATTTTACAGCCGGTCACATCTTCAAACATTTTGAAGAGCTTGCGCGCCTGTGACCCGCAGTAGCGCACGCGGTAGTCATTGAATTTGGGCCAGTCGCCCCAGTTCGGGTCCGGGCAGCTATCGAGGTATGCTACAGGAACGCCGTAGACCTCATGCAGCAACTCCTCTGCCTCAGCCGGCTGGTCGCAATGATAGGATGCTATTACTGAGAGGTCGGGGAAGGGGATTACGCCCTTCACCATCGCCCCCAGCCGGGTCTGATACAGAGCGCAGTGGGCAGCTCCGGGTCGCAGGCCGTTCTCCTCCCCTGCCACCAGAAAGGGGGTGAGTTTGTCGAAGATCTGGCCCATGGTCATGTTAATTATTTGCCCGGGAGTGGCGAAATACACATCCTTCTCATCGGTTGACAGCATCATAGACATCAATGGCCTGAGTTCCATGGGGAAATCGCTGTAAACTATTTTCCTGTGTTCTTCCCGTGCCAGAACGAGATTAACGAGCTCCCTCATCCATATCCCGACGAATCTACGTACACCCAGCAACTCTATGTCTAAATACTGTTTCAGCCTCTGCTCGCCACGCTTGATGTCTTCCTTCTCTATCCCGAGGATTTTGAATGCCTTGTCAATCCTCGGCCTTTCCCTTTCTATCTCATTATGTTCAAAACCGCACAGTTTGAAGAGCTCGGTATACATGACTATCTGCCTCCCCTCGCCTTGATGATTTCCACAAATGTCTCGACCCTTGTCCTGAGAGGGCCCCTCTCGGAAACATCGTAATCTGATTCTACCTTCAGCATCGGTATATTGAGTTCCTTTTTCAGCAGCTTCTCAAAATAGAATGCCTGAATATCGTAGCTGCTGCGGTACATGAGCTGGTACCAGATAATGCCATCTATGTTGAAATCCCTGGCCAGCTTTATCAGATAATCCAGTCTCTCCCTTGATGGCCTGAACCAGGCCGG
>Ga0315281_10015084_pt1 | contig 10372 bp, 11 predicted proteins | sample YL17G07_0_MG_FD_204540 | JGI IMG/M metagenome (GOLD analysis project Ga0315281, IMG submission 204540) | Sediment microbial communities from Yellowstone Lake, YNP, Wyoming, USA - YL17G07_0 | ecosystem: Environmental > Aquatic > Freshwater > Lake > Sediment | place: USA: Wyoming | collected...
AAAATTGAAAGAAAATTGTTTTGTTTTGCTCGCCGATTTTCGGCGGGCGGAAACGCGGAGCGGAGCTAATCAAGCATTTTTCGTTCAAAATAGGTTCGAGCTTCGTTCAGTAATTGCGACCCTTCGTCATTTCATTCCTCAGGGTAAACATTTTTTACTGCAATTATTAGCCAGTTTACACTGAGCCCCGCTTTGCGGGACGAAGTGCGGGTGTCGTATAACGGCTATTATGGGACCCTTCCAAGGTCCAGAAGTGGGTTCGACTCCCATCACCCGCTCAACATTGGGTTTTGAGCCCCGCATTTTGCGGGGCGAAACCCCGCACCGAGCTCCGCTCTGGTGCGTGGGCGATTCCCCTTACCCGCTCCCATCCTCCGCCAAGGCTACGGAATGGTACGCTTTGACGGAAAACAACAAAATACGGATGTTTGGTATTCCGTAGCCCCGCAACTGCGGGGCGAAGGATACCCTTACCCGCTCAAGACAAAAATAATCCTGCCTCGTGCGGTATTATTTTTATTTTTAGCTCTTGTCCAAAAACTTGACTTCAATTTTTGGATATGCTATACTATAAATATCAAAGTGCTCAGGGCGCTTTTTTTATTACAAATAAACATATACAAATTCGCCCCTAAATAACCATTTATTCTTAACTTATGAATAAATCGGCAAAAATCATATATCCGGTTCTCGCTCTTCTTATATTAGCCGCACCGATATCGGCTTCTGCTGATAATCAAAGTCCCTTATGGGGACATATCAGCTCTTTGCCTATCATAAGCTCAATTTCTGACGTTAGCTCTGACCAACCTATATATGACATATTGACATCCGCAATAAATAATTTTACTGCATCATTTGATTTTAAAATAATTGAGCAAAAAGAGACGGAAGAAAAAACTCCAAATTTCACTATTAAAGACAAGAAAAAAATTGCCGTTACCGCCTATTCCAGTACGCCCGACCAAACCGACAATTCGCCTTTTATAACCGCTAATGGAAGCTTTGTCAGGGAAGGTGTAGTGGCTGCCAACTTTCTGAAATTCGGCACCAAGGTCAGATTTCCCGATGTTTACGGCGATAATATTTTTATCGTCGCAGACAGAATGGCCGAACAAAACAATCATAAAATTGATGTCTGGATGGAAAGCCGAGCAGAAGCCCTTCAGTTTGGCGTCAAAAAACTAAATATAGAAATATTGAATTAACCAATAATTTTTAAAGAGGCCTGCCCAAAAGCAGGCCTCTTTTTGTCTGTTTTTCACCCATTTTTCCCTGTCTAACCCCCTGACACGTCCAAAAGCCAAAACATTGACATTTGCATCTGGGTATGATATGCTCTTAAATTCCCCAATTGAGGGGTTTTTTGTTTGGCTTATCCAGCCATTTATATGGGGAATAAGCCAAAATTAAGGGCTTCCTCTAAATTTTCAAGCGCGCAGCGCAAAGAAAATTTAGCTAGGAAACCTTTACCCGCCAGAATTTCCAGCGATGGACTTGTAGATTCAGAAGCATGGAGAGCGAAAGCGGCTTCGCCGCCTTCCGCTGAAACACAAAGTACATGGATGGAAATTTAGGCGGGTGCTCAATGTTGTGATTAAATTTATTTCGCTCAACATTGAGTTTCGCTCATAAATTTAAACAACATTGGCATGATTAAATTGACCACAATTAAATACGCCTTCTACAAACAGGCTGTAAACTTGCCCAAATATATGGCTCTGGCCGGATTACTTTATTCCAGCCTTTTGCCATTGCGCGCTGTCGCGGCTGACACTGAATTGACATTCACGCAGAAACCGGCTTTGCTGGCACTGGCCCAAACCACAATGCCGTCTTATTCTTTCAGCCAGATGTTCAGCCAAGATTCCGGTTTTTTGACCCTTCTCTATGGTTCTGCGATAACTGGTCAGATGAATCCGCTGTTCCAGAGACAAAGCCAGACCGGTAAGCCCAATATCCAGGCTTCAATTATTTCAACGCCTTCTGTCAGCGAAACACGCCGGGTGCTCACCACCGCTTATTCCAGCACGCCTGATCAAACCGATGATTCGCCGTTTATCACCGCTATGGGCTCAACCGTCCACGACGGAATTGTAGCCTCCAACTTTCTTAAGTTCGGCACCAAAGTCAGATTTCCGGATGTTTACGGCGACAAGATATTTGTCGTTGAAGACAGAATGGCATTAAGAAACAGCCATAAAATAGACATTTGGATGGAAAGCCGAGCCCAAGCGTTGCAGTTTGGCGTCAAGTATCTGACTTTAGAAATTCTTGAATAAAAACTTAACATCAAAATAAGCAAAAAAGGCCTTGAAAGGCCTTTTTTGCTTTTATAAAAATACCGACTATTAAAACATCAGCTTCCTTTTGTTTTTTCAAGCTGGCTTCTCAAATTCTCTATCTCCTGTTTTAGCTCCACCATTTTTATTTCGCGACCGACCGCCAAGCGGTTAAACCTTTCCATTTCGTCAACTTTTTCCTCAAGCTGTTTGGTTCTTTCTTCAACCTTTTTCTCTAATTCTTTTTGCAGTTTTTTAAGTTCGCTGATGTCAGAAAAGGCTAAAAAATAACCTATTACATTGCCTTCTTTGTCTTTTCGCAAAGACCCGGAAACGCCTACATCAATCAGCTTTTCGCTTTTTGTCAGCAAAACCATTCCCTGCCCCTTAATTAAACCTCCTTGTAAAATCTCTTTCTCCATTTCCTCGGCCTCTTTTTTGTCTTGAAAAAGCCGACTGGCAGTTTCTCCGACTATTTCTAAATCATTGTAGCCTGTTAAATCGGAAAATGCCTGATTAATATTCAAAATGACTCCCGAGGGATTAATAATACAAAAAGGTAACGGTAAAAACGAAGAAAGTTCACCAATATAACGTTCAAGCTCTTCCAGCTCCTCGCTGGTATCATTTAGCGCTTGCGGTTTGGCAGCTGATAAAGATTTTGTCTCCATATATTCTATTAAGTCCACTTAATCAAAAACCTGTCGCAGCTTCCGCCTTTAAATATGCATTCGGTTTCTTGACATGTGACTTCTTTGCTCTTTATTACAAATTGGCCGATTCTTAAAAAATATCCTTCATAATAAGGACAGAGAATCGGGTGAACTTTGAAGTCTTTAAGCGTGATAGTACCATATTTTTTCTCTTCATCTATTTGGGTCGCTTCTACGCGGCCGACTGTGTAATGTTTGCTCCAATACCGCGATGATTCCTGAAAAACTTTTTTAACAGACAAAAAATATTTGAGCATGGTGGTCGCAATAAAAGAATATTTGGGCGCGCAATTGCCCATGTCTTTAATTTCTTTATCGCCCCAGCCTAATACTTCGCAAATTGCCAGCAAAGAAATTACCCGCCAGCCAATTGGATACCAATCCATTGTTTTTATTTGCTTGTAATCAAAATCTAATCCTAATTCTTTGAGCTTTCGCTGGACTTTGGCCAAGCCTTCTTCGCCTTTCGTTTTCAAAACATAATTGGCATCTGTCTGAAGCGTCACTCCCCTGGCCTCTCCGGGCATCTCTTTTAGTTTTTTAAGTTCTTCCTGGTTCATAAATTAAAATGGACGTCTTTATTATTTATTTAATTATAACCTGTTTTTAAAATTAAGTTATCCACCCCGTTAGAAATTATGGAACATTCCGTTTGGAGGTGGAAGCCGAGTAAAAATGGGATTTTTTATCTGAAAACAGACAATTTAAATAATAATTTCTAACGGGGTCCACTTAATAAAAAACAACCGCCTCAAAAGACGGTTATTCTGGTGCCCGGGGCGAGAATCGAACTCGCATGGTATTGCTACCGAGGGATTTTAAGTCCCTTGTGTCTGCCTATTCCACCACCCGGGCATTTTTCAACTTTTCACTTTTAACTTTAAACTTTTCACTATTTATTGAGGCCACGGTGGGATTCGCACCCACGCATAACAGTTTTGTCCCGATAGATTCAAAATTTTTGAGGCGTGGGCGGGAGTTGCACCCGCGCATAGTGGTTTTGCAGACCACCGCCTTGCTGCTTGGCTACCACGCCAAAAATTTTGAATCTATCGCGGATTCTCGATTTTGTAGTTCCGCCGAAAGCGGAAACAAAATCGGAACAGACCTCCGCCTTACCATTTGGCTACCTGGCCGTGTTTCTCTTTAAACATTAACAAATCCGCCCTCGCTTATCAACTTTTTCACCTTTTCAATAATATCTTCCGGCCTGCCTTTTGTTTTAAATCCCGCCGACAGCTTATGCCCTCCGCCGCCAAGCGCTTTGGCAAGACGCGAAACATCTGTTCCCTGATTGGGCAGAGAGCGAAAACTGCCATCAAGCCTTTCAGGCGCGACTTCGCTCAGAACTAAAGAAATTTTTGTTCGGGGCACCATGCAGAGCAAAGAGGCAAGCCCTGCCAGGTCGTCTGAAGTAGCGCCAAATTCCCGCATATCTTCAAAATTTATAAAACAAAAAACAAAACCAAGCTCCTGGTCCTGTTGAATATTTGCCAGCGCCCGGCTCCAGATTTTTGATTTCACGTCGATTTTTTGCTGATTAATGAAACCCGCAATTTTTCGCAAATGGGCGCCTTTCAAAAGAAGCTCGCCGACCACTTTCAATGTTCTGGCAGTAGTATTCGGATGGCGGAAACTCCAGGTGTCGGTAAAAATTCCCGTCAAAAGACAAGTGGCGATTTCTTTGTCTATTTTAAGCTCATTCTCTGCCAGAAATTGATAAACAATTTCGCAAGTTGAAGAGAAACTTGAATCCACCACCTTTATTTTACCTGTTTGGTTTATTGGAGGATGATGGTCAAAGGTAATGGCGGGGCTTGCCATATGCAAGGTTGTTTCTAGACGCTTTAAATCTCCATAATCAACACCAAAAAATAAATCATAAATTGGCTCAACACTTTTTTTTATGTGCTGGATGCCGGGCAGAAATCTTAAGTTTTCAGGGATATTTGAAGCGCAAAAAATATCCGCTTTTTTCCCTAATTTTTCAAAAGAAAACTTTAAAGCCAGCATTGAGCCCAACGCGTCGCCGTCCGGCTCCAGGTGGCTGGCCAGCAAAATTTTTTTTGACCCATCAATCACTTTTTTTGCTTCAATAAATACTTGTTTCATTTGTCTTCTTTAAAACATTAAATTATATCACTAAATCACAGCAAATCAAAAAAGTCTCTGTGGATAAGCCGCCGCGATAATAAAAAACCCGATTTTGCGGGCTTTAAAAGCTTTTTTTCTTTAAAAAACACTATTCTTCCATTAGCTCATCTATCTCCTGCGCCTCGGCTTCTGTCCTGTCCAAAACAAACCTGATTTTTGGCACTGGCCGCATTTCTAATTTTTTATTTAACAACTGCTGCAGGCCGAAGACATGGCGAGTTAACCTTTCCAGAACGCTCTCCCCTTTTGCCGTGGGATAAACGCTCAAAAAAACATTTGAGTGCAGAACGTCATCCGAAGTCTGAACTTTCATTATTGTCATCAAAACACCAGGGCCAAAATCTTCTTCCTCCAAAATAATTCTGCCCAAAACTTGTTTGATTAATTCATTTAGGCGTTCTATGCGATGAGACCCCATAAAACTGCTAATTAGACATTTAAAGCTCTCTCCGCTTTTTTTCTTCTCTGAAAAAAACAAGCGTATCCCCTTTTTCCACTATTGCCTCGCCTTCAAAAAGCATCCCGCATTCTTTGTCTTTTTGACAGGAATCCACGTCTATTTTATTTGCCTGAAGCTGCGTAATTTTTCCCCGGCCCAATTTTTCTCCTCCCCTGAAAACTTCGGCAAAGGTTCCTCTTTCTGCCCTTCCTTTGGTTACTCTTCCTCCTATAATCTGGCGCGAACCGTCGCGCTTGAAAGTGGCCAGTATTTTTGACTGGCCGATATCCTGACGCACGACTTCCGGCTCAAGCATCAAAGCCATCTGTTCTCTGACTGCTTTTACCAGTTCGTAAATAACATCAAAACTAAATATCCTGACGCCCTGCCTTTGGGCGACAGCCGAAGCAATTTGCGTCGGCCCGACTCTGAAACCAAAAATTTTCGCTTTAGCAGAATCGGCCAGTTTAACGTCGGCTTCCCCGATTTGCCCGACTTCCGAGGAGATAACCCGGAGCACTACTTCTTGCTGAGGAATTGTTCCGAGGGTCTGACGCAATGCTTCAAGAGAGCCAAAAACATCGGCCTTCAAAATTAAATTAAAAACTTTTTGCCCTGGGCCGATATCAAGAATCTGGGCCGGTTCTCTTTTCTTTTTCTCAATCTCGCCCTTTTGGCTTGCCCTTGTTTTTGCCTCTTCCAAATTTTCCATCACTTGCCATTCTTCGCCAAGGGGCGGAACGTCCCAAAAACCAGTCACCCTGACCGGGGTTGACGGCTCGGCCTTTTCAATCGGCCGGCCAACAAAATCTTCCATGGTTTTTATTGAACCATAGGTTGATTCAGTGGCAATCGCGTCTTTTGAAGAAAGCGTGCCGCTCCGCACCAGGAGTGTCGCGGTCGGACCTCTTTTTGTATCTAGATATGACTCAATGACAACTCCCGAAGCGGCGACTCCAGAGTCCGCTTTCAGCTCTTCCATCTCTGCTAAAAGCAAAATCATTTCAATCAACTCGTCAATCCCCATGCCCGTTTTTGCCGAAGTGGCAATCATGGGCACCTTGCCGCCCATCGATTCGGCTAAGACACCACTATCTGATAATTGTTTTTTTGTTTTTTCCAAAATCATCCCGGACTTGTCAGCCTTATTAAGCGCGACGACAAAGGGTAAGTTCTGATGCGTGACCAGGCTGATTACCTCTTTGGTTTGTGGCTTAATTCCTTCGTCGGCCGCCACAACCAACACCGCCAAATCGGCGACTTTGGCGCCGCGGGAGCGCATCGCAGAAAAAGCTTCGTGGCCGGGAGTGTCAATAAAAGTAATCTTTTTGCCTCCCTGCTCAATCTGATAAGCGCCGACGTGCTGCGTAATTCCGCCCGATTCTTTTTCGGCCACTTTTGTTTTTCTGATAAAATCCAGGATGCTCGTCTTGCCGTGGTCAACATGCCCTAAAACAACCACCACCGGCGGACGGGATTGCATATTTTGTTTTTCCTGGTTTTTCGGCATAAAACTATAATACCACCTTATGGGTGGCTTGCAAATTTTTCTCCGAACGCGAGATCTCGCGAAACGAGACAATTTTCACTGAAAATTATTTATTTATTTTCTTTATCTTCCAGTTTTTCTCCGCCGTTTCTATCGCTTCCTTTTCTTCGTTGGACAGAGGATATTTTGACTGGCCGGCCGAGAGAGGCTTTACATACAACCTGGTGCCTTCTCTCGTAAAAAGCCCTGATATCGTCATGCCATTGTCGTTTGGATCAAGCAGGGCAATTGAAAAACTTTGGTCGCTGCCAGTTTCTTTAAAGGGGTTGAACCTGACTACTCCGACTTTCTGAACGCTTCGCAAAGCCATTTTTTCTAAATACTCGGCGAATTTATTAATTTCTTTTAATCCCCTCTCTGTTTGGCGCAACCGTTTTATTTGTTCAAAAATCACGCCTTCCAAATCGCCCGCTTTTCCGCCGTGAAAAAGCATTTTCAATTTCTTTTTTAACTGCCGAACCTGCCACTGCAGATAAATGATCCAGGTGATAAAAAATGCCGCCACAAAGACTAGAACGGTCAGAAAAGTGTTATTGACAGCAAAATTGACGATAGACGCAAACATAAATTTTTTTATCTTGATGAATGCAGCCGATAAAAAGCTTTTGAACCTTTTGAAACGATAAAAATGCTGATGATTGTCAGATACAAAGAAATAACTTCCTGGGAAATATGATATTTCTCGCCCAGCCATCCGTTTAAAATCAGCATCATAATTATCAAACCCGTCCAGAGCGCCACCGCAATTTCTCCCGGATGCCTCCCTTGATAAGAAAGAAACCAGCGCTGGAATTCTTTTGATGTCACGTAAACGCTCAAAAGAGAAACATAAAGAAGCGTTAAAGGCGATAGAAGAAAACTATACTTCCCGAAAGAAAAAAAGTCAACAATAATAACGACGGAGGTGACAATCATCCATATATTCACCAGCCATCGCCAAATTTTTTCCGGTCGGGAATGTTTGGGCATAAGTTTTGAAAATGGGGCGGAGACGGGAGGATTTTCACCCCGTTAGATATTTTATGATCTAACGGGGCAGGCCTCCGGTACCCTTGCGGGTACAGTGGTTTTTCTCGACCCCGTAAGAAAGCGGAGGGTGGAGAATTTGAACCTCCGATCCGCCTAAGGCGGATACCGCATTTTTCCCGATTTGTTCAAAAATTAACTTTAATTTTTGATGACAAATCGCAATCCCGTCCAAAGCGGAAGAGGTGAGATTCGAACTCACGAGAGGATTGCTCCTCTACGGCTTTTCGAGAGCCGCGCCTTCAACCGCTCGGCCACTCTTCCGCTTTGTTCGAGACGAGTGTGGCCCATTCGGCCACTCTGGCAACCCTTCGCTTTTCAACGGGGCAAGCTACCCCTTCCTTGCCCGCCTCTGGCGAGAACCATTCAGGCACGTCTCCCAAATTAGTTTAATTTTTTGTGCCAATAAATCGCTTCAATTCTGCGTTTTCCGCCAAATGTGAAACTGTGTTCCACAGGAGCTCGTTTCACGTTTTGTTTCACAGAAGAATTGCTGATTGCCTGTCCACCGAAGCCTCGGCGCAGACGGGCTTTTTTATTGCCAATATAAAATCCGATATGGCCATGTTCCTCTGGGCCAAATTTTTGTTTTTCCCAAACCAAAACGCTGCCCTTTTTTGGAACTTTGACGATTTTCCAACCAGATTTTTTCATGTCAGTCACGGTGCCCTCAACAGTCAAATGTATTTTACCAATCAAGTCAAAAATCCTTAAGACACATGAAACAAAATAGGCACACGATAAATCTCCATCCCGCAAGATGTCTTTCTTATTTCCGTCAACCGTCGCGTAAAAATTGCGAAATAGCCTTACGCCTGTGCTGTTTCTGATTGCCTGTAAATAAGAATCCTTTATAATAGGAGCAGTTTTTTGTTTTTTATTCTTCATGTTCCGCTGCCATTGCCTCCTCTTTGGTCTTATGGATCGTGCCGTCCGGGTGATGCGCCGGGGAATAGATGGTGTAGAGCCTGAGCGGTTTTTCCGAAGAAGTGTTAATCACGTTGTGCCAAGTGCCAGCTGGCACAACAACCGCAAACCCGTCGCTGATTGCGTGCTCATCCGTGTTATCAAAAACGATTTTCCCTTCGCCCGCGTCAATTCTGAAAAATTGGTCATTGTCCGGATGAACTTCGTTGCCAATTTCTTCGTTCGGTTTTAAGCTCATCAGCACCAACTGGCTGTGCGGAGCGGTAAAGATTACTTTCCGAAAATTCTCATTTTCGGTCGTGTCTTTTTCTATATTTGTTATAAATCCTGGCATAGTTTTTGAATTTTTTAAATAATTATAACTGGGAATACGACCTTTGCCCCTCGACTACGCTCCCGTTCGAGGGCCTGAGCGGCCTCTCAGGGCCAATCGAAGGCGGGGCACTCGACTCTAAAACAAGTCCTTGATATTTTAATTTGAGGTGGCTTGCCACGAGCGAGCGACGAGCTTTGCGAGAAGCGAGTCGAGTGGTGTTTATTTGATAAAATCCGAACCCATTTTGAACAAAATCCCGACTGATTGCTCCCGCCGTTGGCGGGACGGTAGAACCGAAACTGAACGCTCGGGCGATAATCGTTATAACGACAATCTAAAAAATCAGATTTCCCCATAATAATATTCAACTTTGAGTTTTCACGCTTATGAGAGTTATAACAACTAAAACTACTAAAAGAAAAATCATTTTCTTTTTGTTTTTTTCGACTTCTTGATTAACAATCCACAAAGGGAAAAAAGTTAAGATGCTGTAAACACAAATTGCCGCGGGAATAAATATTATAAAACGAGGAAAAGTGTATAAAATAGCATTTTTTAACCAAACAATTTCAATTAAAAAAACGGAAATTATGGTCAGTATAAAGAGTTTTTTTTCGCTCCATGCGCGGTTAAACGCAACATACGCGAATATCAAAGGATAAAGTGTGAAAGTGATAAGCCTTAAAATATAGCCCATAGGGAGAATGGCGAAATACGATAAATGAAATCCTTTTACGGTAGCCCAATCAACAAGAAACCAAAAAACAAATCCCAATGCAATGTATTTTAATTTTTTATTTGTCATTATAAGTTTTTATTAAACAACAACTTAATTATTAAAGCTATCAACTTATGTGGTGTTTGTTGGAAAAAGTCAGAACTCATTTTGAACAAAATCTCGAATAATTGCCGAGCTTCGCTCGGCAGAACCAAAACTGAACGCTCGGGCGGGCAAAAAGGAAGGGG
>Ga0315281_10015086_pt1 | contig 10372 bp, 8 predicted proteins | sample YL17G07_0_MG_FD_204540 | JGI IMG/M metagenome (GOLD analysis project Ga0315281, IMG submission 204540) | Sediment microbial communities from Yellowstone Lake, YNP, Wyoming, USA - YL17G07_0 | ecosystem: Environmental > Aquatic > Freshwater > Lake > Sediment | place: USA: Wyoming | collected...
GTACCCTGAGCGTCTCATCCGTATGGCTGAACATTGTGGCTAATCAGGTGATTATTTGACCAAGCCGGTTGCCGCGGATGAACTGCGTTTCAAGGTTAAGCGTGCGATTAACCATGTGATCGAATCCAAGCAACTCAAGTCAGATTTTACCAATGCATTTTCAACTGCGATGACCGCGATGAGCAGTGCTGCAGAAGTGGGAGCACTGCTGCAATTTCTGCGTACCAGTTTTAGTTGCCCTGATTATATGTCCTTGTGCCGCGAAGTGCTCGCCACTATAACTTCATACGGGCTGGAGGGCAGCGTACAAATACGCGGCAAGGATCAAGTTGTATCCCTTGGTCAAAATGGTGCATGTTCTCCGCTGGAGGTGTCTGTACTCAAAAACATGTCTACCCAGGGGCGTATTTTTGAGTTCAGTTCCCGTACTTCATACAATTACGATCACATCACCATTATTGTAAAAAATATGCCGCGCGACGATCCTGATCGTCACGGGCGCATGCGGGATAACCTGGCGTTGTTGGCCGAGGGGGGCGATGCACGGGTGGTTGCGCTGGATGATCAGTTTGTGTTATCCAGACAGCATGATGAACTTGTTGAACTGATTGCCAATACTCGGGAAACTCTGCATGATATTGAGCTGAATCAGCAGCTACAGCGCGAACAAAGCAAGGCGATATTCCAGGACTTTCTTGATGAGTTGGAAAATAAATTTATTAATTTGGGTCTCAAGTCAACACAAGAAGATGAATTGGCCGAGCTTGCACGTCAAGCGGCGAGTAGGGCGCTTGCACTTTATGATGAAGGATTGCTGGTGGGTGAGAGAATGGAAAAACTGCTCAAACAGCTCGATAACAGTGCTTCATAAGGTATGAGAGTGTGTTTGAACTTCCAGATACAAATTAACCGGGAGTAATGAATGTCAGAAAAGTCCAGAATCCTTTTAGTTGATGACGATGATTTTATCCAGCTGGTAATAGGGGAGAATCTTGCTCAGCTTGAGTTTGCGGTGGATATAGCCAAGGATGGCCAGGAGGCATGGGAAAAAATAAGTATCAATCCTCAAGCATATGATCTGGTTTTGCTGGACAAGGTGATGCCCAGAATGGATGGGATCACCTTGTTGAAGAAAATCAGGGCGGATAAAAATCTGACCGAACTTCCCGTGGTGATGCTGACCGGTGCAGACCGTGCAGAAGATGTTGTTGAAGGTTTGGCAGCCGGAGCGTATTACTATCTGATCAAGCCGGCTACTCAGGAAGTCTTATCCCGCGTGGTAAAAAATGCGCTGGATGAGAGCAACAGAAAGCGCGAGCTGCTCAATCGTATCGGCCAGCAAAAAAGCAATCTGCGCCTGTTGCATAGTGCAGCTTTTGCGATACACACACTGCAGGAAGCCAAAGATCTCGCGTTGTTGCTGGCAGATATCAGCATGAATCCTGAACGCACCGTTTCCGGCTATTCCGAGTTGCTTATCAATGCCGTTGAACACGGCAATCTGGGCATTACCTATGCTGACAAAAGCAAGTTATTGTCAGAAGGAAAATGGACGGATGAGGTTGAGCTTCGCCTTCAATCTCCCGCTTATGCCGATAAGCAGGTTGAGGTTGTACTCGATAAGGTTGCAGACCAGCTGAAAGTCACTATTACCGACCAGGGTCAGGGCTTTGATTGGCGCAAGTATGTGCAATTTGATCCTGATCGCGCATTCGATCTTCACGGGCGCGGAATTGCAATGTCCAAGGTGCTGAGCTTTGATCGGCTGGAGTATCTGGGTAATGGAAATAGCGTGGTCGCTACGGTGCAACTGAAAACCGAATTGCACTAACGGTTATAGTTTATTCGCCTGAGGGAAACGAATAAGGCAGCGGCAGGAATTCAAGTGCCGCACCCTGTATCGAATTCAAGTGCGCATGCTTTGCTTCGTAGCTGCTGATTTGCATCACCGCCAGCAAATCAACCCCCCCACCTGGTGCAACACAGGCATTGATCACCATGCCGCAAGGCTGTCCCGGCATTTCTGCGCTGAATAATTCGTTGCCTGCCGCAGGTGCAACATCTGACCCGATATGCGCCAGAAACATGCGGCGCTTTTGTTTGCCCAAATAATGCGTGCGGGCCACGATTTCCTGCCCCGGGTAACAGCCTTTTTTGAAGCTCACGCCGCCCAATACATCCAGGTTAGCCATCTGCAACACAAATTGCTCCTGTGTGGCTGGCGTCACTACCGGCAAGCCTGCGCGGATATTGAGCCAGTCCCAGCAGCCGGAGCCAACTGGTTTGGCAGAAGCAGCCAGATTTCCCCACAAGGTGATGGCATGTTGTGTGCTGGTGTTAATCTGAAAGCGGTTGGCTGCAATGCGCATCACACTGCCATGCTCATGTTGTGACACAGCCCAGTCCTGCTCCAGTGTGGCATTGAACTGCTGCTTGATCAGTTCCGCAGCAGAATCGCCCGAGAGGCCCAGGCTAATTATTTCATCGCTTGCATCGCTGACTTTGACCTTTGCGCGCAACACATACATAGCCAGCTTCTTGTGCATCGCTGCGGTCAGGCTGTGCGGCAGTTGCAGAAAATAATCCGCACCGCTTTGCCAGATGATAAACGTCGCCAACATGCGCCCCTTGGCGCTATTGAAGCTGCTGAGCTGTGCAGTTGTTGCATTGACTGCGTTGATGTCGTTGCTCAATAAATTCTGCAGAAATTTCTGCGCTTCTTCGCCTGCGACTCTAATTGTGCCAAATTGGCTCAAATCACACAGCACTGTGCGGTCTTTGGTGGCGAGTAGCTCACCCTGCAAGTTGCCATAATGCTGTGCAACACCTTCATGTAATTGTGCGCCCTGTTGAGTTAGGAAATTCTGCCAGTCCTGGTTCATGATTTCATTGCCTTGTTTAAATATTGTGCAATCTTACCGTGAAGCGCGCTTTTTTATCGTAAATTTTTTCTGGTTTCGGATAAAATCATTACTATGAAATTACTGATATGTATTCCATTGTTTTTATTAACTGCCTGCGATGGCGGCCTATGGAATAACCCCTATAGTTCCAGTGAAAATGGGCAGTCTGTTTTTTATACAGTATTTACCGAACGTCCCAAGCATCTTGATCCGGCTCAGGCCTACAGCGAGAACGAATACATTTTTCTGGCGCAAATTTACCAGCCGCCGCTGCAATATCATTATCTGAAACGCCCCTATACCCTGGTTCCCCAGGCTTCCAGCGAGATGCCCAAGGTGGTGTATCTGGACAAGAATAATCGCCCGCTTCCTGCCAGTGCAGCAGCCGAACGTATTGCTTATAGCGTTTATGAAATCCATCTCAGGCCCGATCTTAAATATCAGCCGCATCCGGCTTTTGCGCGCGACGAGCAGGGCAAACCGGAGTACCTTGGTTTAAGCAAGGATGAAATCAGCAGGCACTATAGCCTGAATGATTTTCCGCACAGCGGCACGCGCGGGGTCACCGCTGCCGATTACGCATACCAGATCAAACGGCTGGTGCATCCCGCCATCCATACACCGATCAGCAGCCTGATGAGTGACTATATTGTCGGCTTGAAGGAATATGCAGTGACACTGCAAAAGGCGCAACAGGCAGCACCGGATAGCTTGCTCGATTTGGACAAATACCCGCTGGAAGGGGCGCAGGTCGTCGATGATCACACATACCGCATCAAGGTATACGGCAAATATCCGCAGTTTGCCTATTGGCTGGCGATGCCGTTTTTTGCGCCGATGCCGGTGGAGGCCGATCGTTTCTATGCGCAGGATGGCATGCAGCAGAATAATCTCACATTGAATGGTTGCCCGGTTGGCAGCGGGCCGTATTACCTTTCAGAAAACAATCCGAACCAGCGTATGGTATTGACACGGAATCCAAATTTTTCGGGAGAGGTTTATCCCTTGGGAGGAGAGGCGGGCGACAAAGAGGCCGGTTTGCTGGCCGATGCAGGCAAGCCGCTGCCCTTGATCGACAAGGTCGTGTTCAGTCTGGAGAAAGAAGCTATTCCCTACTGGAATAAATTTTTGCAGGGCTATTACGATGTGGCCGGTATCAGCTCCGACAGTTTTGATCAGGCTGTTTCGATGAGTGTGTCGGGCGAAGCCAATGTCAGCGAAGAAATGCGCGCGCAAGGGATCAGCCTGTCGACTTCTGTTGCCACCTCCACTTTTTATATGGGCTTCAATTTTTTGGACGCGACCGTCGGCGGCAATTCCGAGCGCGCGCGCAAGCTGCGCCGTGCGTTAGGCATTGCTATCGATCAGGAAGAATTTATTTCCATCTTCGCCAACGGTCGCGGGGTTAGCGCGCAGTCGCCCATACCCCCCGGCATTTTTGGTTACCGCGAAGGTGAGGCTGGTTTGAATCGTTATGTCTACGACTGGGTGAAGGGTGCACCCAAGCGCAAACCGATAGCAGAGGCGCAAAGGCTGTTGCGTGAAGCCGGATATCCCAATGGACTGGATGAAAAAACCGGGCAACCGCTGGTGATTTATCTGGATACGACTGCTACCGGAATTGGCAGCAAGTCGCGCCTCGACTGGCTGCGCAAACAGTTTGACAAGATCAATGTGCAACTGGTACCGCGCGCCACCGACTATAACCGCTTTCAGGACAAAATACGCCGCGGTGATACGCAGATGTTCTACTTTGGGTGGAACGCGGACTATCCCGACCCGGAGAATTTTTTGTTTCTATTGCACAGCGCGCAGGGAATTGTTGCAAAGGGTGGATCCAATTCCAGTAACTATAACAACCCGGAATATGACCGTCTGTTTGAACAGATGAAAAATATGTCAAATAGCCCTGCGCGACAGGAAATTGTCGACCGTATGCTGGAAATCCTGCGCCGCGATTCGCCGTGGCTGTGGGGTTATCACCCCAAGGATTTTGTATTGCGCCATAGCTGGCTGTATAACAGCAAGCCGAATAAATTGGCCACCAATAACCTGAAATATTTGCGTATCGATGCAGCGCAACGCGATGCCTTGCGCAAGCAGTGGAATCATCCGTTGTTGTGGCCGCTGTGGCTGGGTGGTATGGTGCTGCTGGTTTCGGGTTGGTGGCTGTGGCGAGTGTTGCGGCAACGGGAGGAGGCTCGATGAGAGCGCGTAAATCAGGCAAAGGCCAAACCCCCCTCGGTCCCCCCTTGACAGGGGGGAAGCAGGAACAGCACGTTGAGCATTCTTGTGAAGAGGGAGTGCTGACATCTCCTCCCCTGTCAAGGGGAGGCCGGGAGGGGTTAGGTTTTGTTGCTTACAATAAAAAACTTACCGCCTTAGCACGCGAAAACAGAAAACAACCTACGGCTGCAGAAAGTAAGCTCTGGTATCAGCTACTACGGATGCGAAATCTTTCCCCGTACAAATTCACCCGCCAAAAACCCATCGCTAATTTCATAGCTGATTTCTATTGTGCTGAATTGCACCTGGTGATTGAAATAGATGGTGATAGCCATGCTGAGTCGATAGCTTATGATGCGAAGAGAACAGAATCCTTATCCAATATCGGTATAACGGTTGTGCGTTATATAAACGATGACATCATGAATAATCTGCAAGGTGTGTATGTTGATCTGATGCGCAGGATTGCAATCCTGAAAGGAGTTGCCTGACATGATCGCCTATTTAATCCGACGTATCCTGTATGCAATCCCTATTTTGATCGGTGTGAATTTGCTTACCTTCGCTTTGTTCTTCGTGATCAATACGCCGGACGATATGGCGCGTATGCAACTGGGTATGAAGCGCGTCACCCCAGAGGCCATCGAAAAATGGAAGCAGCAGCGCGGCTACGACAAACCGTTGATGTTCAACACCGTGGCAGCAGGGGCCGGTAAATTGACCGACACGATTTTCTTCCAGAAATCCGCCAGCATGTTTGTGTTTGATTTCGGCTATGCGGATGATGGACGCAGCATCAGCCGTGAAATTCATACGCGCATGCTGCCCAGCCTGGTGATTGCACTGCCAACTTTTGTGGTGGGGCTGCTGCTGTATGTCAGCTTCGCTTTGCTGATGACTTTATTCCGCGGCACAACGCTGGATGTGGCGGGGGTGACGTTGTGCGTGTTGCTGATGTCGATTTCTTCATTGTTTTATATTATCGGCGGGCAGTTTATCGTGAGCAAATTGTGGCATTGGGTGCCGATCTCCGGCTATGCGGGAGGTACGGACAGCCTGCGCTTTATTCTGCTGCCGGTGTTGATCGGAGTGGTGGCGGGTATAGGTTCAAGCAGCCGCTGGTATCGCACGATATTCCTCGAAGAGGTGGGGCGTGATTACGTGCGCACAGCACGTGCTAAAGGCTTGTCCGAGTTGCGGGTATTATTTAAACATGTATTGAAGAATGCGATGATCCCGATCCTGACCGGCGTGGTGGCAGTGATTCCGCTGCTGTTTATGGGCAGCTTGCTGACCGAATCTTTCTTCGGTATACCGGGCTTGGGCAGCTACACTATCGATGCTATACAGGCGCAGGATTTTGGCGTGGTACGCGCGATGGTGTTCCTCGGTTCCGCGTTATATATCGTGGGACTGATTCTCACCGATATTTCCTATACCGTGGTTGACCCCAGAGTGAGGTTGCAATGAATTTCAAACTGGTGATGTTGTGGACGGATGGGATGATATTCATGTTGCTGGCGGTGGCGATTGCCGGAGCGTGTTGGATCAGGCAGCGCCCGCATCTGCTGTTGCCTTGGAAACGCCTTTTCAAGAGCCGCATCGGTATGGTGTCGCTGCTGGTATTGTCCTTGTTTATCTTGATCGGTTTGCTCGATTCAATGCACTTTCGAGTCGCCTTGCCGGATAAAAATGGCAATGGACAAACAGTCTATGCGACGGAAGTGTTGAGCGTGTTCGATGCGCTGGTTGGCGATCTGCGCAGCCGTACTGAAAAAACCTACTCCGCACCGCTGGCGGTTTACCTCTATGCCAAGGAAAGCATCGAAACCGCCGATGGCAAGATATTGCGCGATTATCCGCGTTTGAAACATGGCGGCGCGCATTTAACAGATCCTCAAAATGGGCAGGTAGTTGATGTGATCAAGCGCAGCCTGTATGGCGTGTTTTCCGGCTGGCTGGGCGGCGTGCTATTGAGTCTGCTGATTGTTTCATACGCCGCAGCGCGCAGCCGCACGAAGGTGCGAGCGTGGGTGGAAGCGCGCCAGAGCACCCCGTTGAATGTCATGCTCGCCACCATGGTGCTGCTAGCAATGCTGATCGGGTTGACCGCCAATCTGGCCGGGGCTTATCACGTGCTGGGTACCGATAAAGTAGGGCAGGATGTGCTGTATCTGTCGCTGAAGAGCATACGCACGGGCCTTGTGATTGGCACCGTGACAACGCTGGTGATGCTGCCCTTTGCATTGTTTCTTGGCATTGCCGCGGGTTATTTCCGTGGCTGGATGGATGACGTGATTCAGTATATCTACACCGTGCTGAGTTCCATCCCGAGCGTACTGCTGATTGCCGCTGCCGTGCTGATGATGCAGGTAACGATAGAAAAACATGCCGAGTGGTTTTCATCTTCTGTCGAACGTGCAGACCTGCGCTTGTTGTTTCTATGTTTGATACTTGGGGTCACCAGTTGGACAGGATTGTGCCGATTGCTGCGCGGCGAGGCGCTGAAATTGCGTGAGCTGGAATACATCCAGGCGGCACAGTCCTTTGGCGTGTCATCGTTGCGCATCTTGTCGCGGCACATTTTGCCCAATGTGATGCACATCGTGCTGATTGCGGTAGTGATGGATTTCAGCGCGCTGGTACTGGCTGAAGCGGTGTTGTCCTATGTGGGGGTTGGCGTTGATCCTTCTACCAACAGTTTCGGCACGCTGATTAACAATGCGCGTCTGGAGATGGGGCGCGAACCGATGGTGTGGTGGGCACTGGCCGCCGCATTTGGTTTTATGCTGGTGCTGGTACTGGCCGCGAACCTGTTTGCCGATGCGGTGCGCGATGCTTTTGATCCGCGCCTGAATCGGACTGGGGACGCTTGATGTCACTACTCAAGGTAACAGGTCTGGTTACCCGTTTGCACAACGGTGCGCGTATTGTGGATGATGTTTCATTCGGGATTATGCCGGGTGACACCTTTGCGCTGTTGGGCGAATCTGGCTGCGGCAAGTCGATGACCGCGCTGTCGCTGATGCGTTTGCTGCCGGATGGCATCGCAATCGAACAGGGTGAGATTTCTCTGGATGGTGCAGATGTGTTGGCACTGCCCGAACGCGATATGCGCGAAGTGCGCGGCGGGCAGATCGCGATGATCTTTCAGGAGCCGGGGCTGAGTTTAAATCCGGTGATGACGGTGGGTGAGCAAATCGTTGAAGTACTGATGCTGCACCACAAGATTAAAAATTCAGCGGCAGTGACACGATCAATTGAGTTGTTGCAACAGGTGGGCATACCCGATGCGCCGCAACGCCTGCATGAATATCCGTTCCAGCTTTCCGGCGGCATGAAGCAGCGCGTGATGATTGCGATGGCGCTGGCGGGTGAGCCAAAATTACTGATAGCCGATGAACCGACCACCGCACTGGATGTGACGATACAGGCGCAAGTGCTGCAACTGCTGCGCGATACACAGGCGCAACATGGCATGGCGATGCTGCTGATTACCCACGATCTCGGCGTTGTGGCGCAGATGGCGCACCATGTCGCGGTGATGTATGCTGGTCAGATTATCGAACAGGCGCCGCGTGCGCAATTGTTTGCACAGCCGCTGCATCCCTATACGCAAAAACTGTTTGCAGCTTTGCCGGATATGCGCCACAAAGGTCAGAAGCTGGCCGCGATACCCGGCAACGTTCCAGCGCTGGGCGAAGCAATACAGGGCTGCCGCTTTGCACCTCGCTGCGATAAGGCTTGGGCACTGTGCCATGAACAGGTGCCGCAGTGGACGCCGATAGGTGAAGGGCAGGGCGTAAGCTGTCATTTGTATCAGGAAAACAGGAGCGAGGATCGAGGAGCGAGGATCGAGGAGCGGGAAAACAGGATCGAGGAGCGAGGAGCGAGGAGCGAGGGGAGTGCGCAGGATGCTCAGGATAGTTCTATCACTTACTCAATCCTCGCTCCTCGATCCTCGATCCTGAAGGTCGCAGACCTTAAGGTCCATTTCCCCATTCGCAAAGGCATCCTGCAACGCACGGTGGGACACGTCAAGGCAGTTGATGGTGTGTCGCTGGAAATAGGCGCAGGCCGCACGCTGGCATTGGTAGGTGAATCCGGTTGCGGTAAAACCACCGTGGGCAAGGCGCTGTTGCAGCTGCTCAAACCCACTGCGGGCAGTGTGAATTTTGCCGGTGCAGAAATGACCGGCCTCAATTCGCAACAGTTGCGAACCTTGCGCGGCGGCATGCAGATGGTGTTTCAGGACCCCTATGCGTCGCTCAACCCGAAAATGCGCGTCGCAGAAATTCTGCAGGAAGGCATGGATGCGTTGTCTATCGGGCTAAACAGCCACGCACGGCAACAGCGCATCGATGTGTTGCTGGATCAGGTCGGCCTGGCACAGACGGCGAAGTGGCGCTATCCGCACGAGTTTTCCGGCGGTCAGCGCCAGCGTATCGCGATCGCACGGGCGTTGGCCGTCAATCCAAAACTTTTGATTTGCGACGAACCAACCAGTGCACTCGATGTATCGGTACAGGCGCAGATTTTGAATTTGCTAAAGTCATTGCAACACGAACTGGGTCTGAGTTACCTGTTCATTACCCACAACCTGGCGGTCGTGGAATATATCGCGCATGAAGTATGTGTGATGTATCTGGGCAGGATAGTCGAACGCGGTCCGGTAGAGGAAGTCATGCGCAAGCCACAGCATCCCTATACAAAAGCGCTGATAACTGCGGTACCGCGTATTGATGGAGAAAGGAGCGAGGTGATACGTCTGGCAGGTGAAATGCCTTCACCCGCGAAGCCACCACCAGGGTGTCACTTCCATCCTCGCTGTGAGCATGCAATTGATGCCTGTCGCACTACCTATCCAGTCGCTAGCCGGGTAAGCGCAACGCATGTGGTGTATTGCCACTTATATCGCTGAACTGAGCATGGGAAAGTTGTAAGTTTACGATTTTGTGGTTGGGCGTACCGGATGCTTGTTGGCTGCAGCTCTTTTGATATTGCGGTTAACTTTCGATATCCGTTGAACATGAGTGGGCTGTGCGACTAGTATATGTTGGCCGGGGCGAAGAATTCTGACGCCTCTGTTCCAGCTTTTCAGGCTGGATAGCTTCACATGGTAGCGGCGGGCAATTCCACTCAAAGTATCGCCTCTGCGTACTGTGTGCCTGATGGCATTCAGCAGGCTGTTGTCGGTAGGCGGCAGATGGGTATTAAAAGCAGTAAATTCATTTTCGGGTTGT
>Ga0315281_10015088_pt1 | contig 10371 bp, 11 predicted proteins | sample YL17G07_0_MG_FD_204540 | JGI IMG/M metagenome (GOLD analysis project Ga0315281, IMG submission 204540) | Sediment microbial communities from Yellowstone Lake, YNP, Wyoming, USA - YL17G07_0 | ecosystem: Environmental > Aquatic > Freshwater > Lake > Sediment | place: USA: Wyoming | collected...
AGCACGAACAGGGGGCGTCGTGAACAAGGTACTCATCGGCAACGATGGTCCGCTGGTGAGCGACTCGGACCGCGTCGCCGGTATGCTGGAGGTCCAATGAAAGTCGTGATTCTCGCTGGCGGGCTGGGCACGCGCCTGTCCGAAGAGACTCAAGTGAGACCCAAGCCCTTGGCGGAGATCGGGGACCACCCGATCATGTGGCACATCATGAAGGGCTACGGCGAACAGGGATTCTCGGATTTCGTGATCTGCCTCGGCTACAAGGGCTACCTGATCAAGGAGTATTTCGCCAACTACTTCCTGCACAACTGCGACGTGACCTTCGATCTCCGGGGACGGGAGATGGAGGTCCACGAGAACGCCGTGGAACCGTGGCGGGTGACACTCGTCGACACCGGCGCCGACACACAGACCGGCGGACGTATCAATCGCGTGGGGCCATACCTGGACGGCGAGCGCTTCATGATGACCTACGGGGACGGTGTCGCCGACGTCGATCTGCGCGCGTTGTTGTCGTTCCACGAGTCGCATGGCAGGCTCGCGACAGTGACCGCCGTGCAGCCCCCCGGTCGCTTTGGCGCCCTCGACTTGGCGGACGACGGAGAGGCGGTGCAGTCGTTCGTGGAGAAGCCGCAAGGCGACGGGGCCTGGATGAACGGCGGGTTCTTCGTGCTGGAATCCGCCGTGCTTGGCTACATCGACGGCGACGCGACGCTGTTCGAGCGCGAGCCGCTTGAGCACCTCGCGGCGGACGGCCAGCTGTGCGCCTACAGGCACCGGGGCTTCTGGCAGCCCATGGACACCCTGCGCGACAAGCGCACGCTCGAGGAGATGTGGAACTCGGGACGCGCTCCCTGGAAGACGTGGTGATGTTCGGCGACCTCTACGCGGATCGGCGGGTCTTCGTGACCGGTCACACCGGCTTCAAAGGGTCGTGGCTCACGCTCTGGTTGCTCGACCTGGGCGCCGACGTGACCGGCTACGCGCTAGGGCCGCCTACTCAGCCCAACATGTTTGAAGCCGTCGGCATCGGCATCGCCGAGGTCGGGCGGGCGGCAGCCGCCGGCCGCTTCACCGATCTTCGCGGCGACGTTCGCGAACGGCGAGCGCTGAGGAGGGCGCTCGACATGGCGGCCCCCGAGATCGTCTTCCACCTGGCGGCTCAGCCGCTGGTGCGGCGCTCGTATGCTGAACCGTACCTGACCTACGAGACGAACGTGATGGGCACGGTCAACCTGCTGGAGGAGGTGCGCGCGCTGGCGCGCACGGGTCGCGGCCCGCGCGTCGTCGTCAATGTGACCAGCGACAAGTGCTACGAGAACGCCGAGACAGGCCACGCTCACGCCGAAGGGGACACGCTCGGCGGTTTCGATCCCTACAGCTCCAGCAAGGGCTGCTCCGAGTTGGTCACTGCGGCGTACCGGCGTAGCTTCTTCACTGAGCCCGCGATGCCCAGGGTCGCCACGGCGCGCGCCGGCAATGTGGTCGGCGGTGGCGACTGGGGTGAGGATCGTATGATGCCGGACTGCGCACGCGCACTGAGCGCCGGTGTCCCCATCGGGGTTCGGAACCCCGGCGCGATCAGGCCGTGGCAGCACGTGCTGGAGTCCCTCTCTGGGTACCTGTGGCTGGGCGCAAACCTGTGGCGTGGCGCTGTTGACGGCGGCGGCGAGGCAGCCGCGTTCGAAGGCGCCTGGAACTTCGGGCCCGGCGCTGACTGCAACGTCACGGTCCGCGAAGTAGTCGACCTTTTCATCACCGCGTGGGGGGGCGGAGAATGGAGGCCGGTGCCGAGGGCTGCGGATCAGCCCCATGAAGCCAGCCATCTCGTCCTCGACGTGGGCAAGGCCGAGCGCAAGCTCGGGTGGCGGGCTACGTGGTCCGTCATCGATGCCGTCGGCGCCGCGGCCCACTGGTACGCGGACTTCCACCGCGGCGCCGACCCAGCCGCCCTGCGCGCCCGCTGCCGAGCGGACATCGCGTCGTACTGCGATCTCGCGATCCGGAGCGGCGCTGTATGGGCCACCTCGGGGAGTCCGACGTGAGCGCGGCAGAGAGCGACGCCCTGCGCACCCAGATCCGCGCGCTGACCGCCGAGTACTATCGCGCCACCTGGGGCGAACCGTCGCCGTTCGTACCCGGGGAGACGCGGGTGCCCTACGGGGGCCGCGTCTTCGACGACGATGAGATCGACCTCCTCGTAGACGCCTCGCTTGACTTCTGGCTTACCTACGGGCGCTACTCGGACCGGTTCGAACGCGAGCTCGGCGATTGCCTCGGCGTGAAACACTGCCTCCTCGTCAATTCGGGATCGTCGGCAAACCTGCTGGCGTTCATGGCGCTCACGTCCGAGAAGCTCGGAGAACGGCGCATCGGGCGCGGGGACGAGGTGATCACTGTCGCCGCTGGTTTCCCCACGACGGTCGCGCCGATCGTGCAGTACGGAGCCGTGCCGGTGTTCGTGGATGTGCGCGCCGACACGGCCAACGTCGATGCCAAGAAGCTCGAGGCCGCCGTCGGGCCGCGCAGCAAGGCCGTCTTCATGGCCCACACGCTCGGCAACCCGTTCGACGTTGACGCCGTGCTCAGGATCTGCGAGCGGCACGGCCTCTGGCTTATCGAAGACAACTGCGATGCGCTGGGCTCGCTGTACCATGGTCGACGGACCGGATCTTTTGGCCACATCGCCACCTCGAGCTTCTACCCCCCGCATCACATGACCATGGGCGAAGGCGGCGCGGTGTACACCGACGATCCGCAGGTGGCCGAGATCCTGGTCTCGCTGCGCGACTGGGGCCGGGACTGCAGATGTCGCAGCGGGGAGGACGACCGCTGCGGTCACCGTTTCAGCCATCAGTTCGGCACGCTACCGTTCGGCTATGACCACAAGTACGTGTTCTCGGAGTTCGGCTACAACGTGAAGGTCACGGAGCTGCAGGCCGCCGTGGGATGCGCGCAGCTGCTCAAGCTCGGCGAGTTCACGCGTTTGCGGCGCGAGCGCCACGCGACCTTGTCTGGCCTTCTCGCGCCACTGGCGGACCTGCTGCACGTCCAGGAGCCGACAGCCGGCAGCGAGCCGAGCTGGTTCGGCCTCCTTCTCACGCTGACCGTCGAGGCTATAGACGGCGGGCTGACGCGCGACGCCATCGTGGCCCACCTCGAGGAGGCGAAGATCCAGACCCGAATGCTCTTCGCCGGGAACATGGTGCGGCAGCCGTGTTTCAACGCCATGCGGGCGGCGGCCGAGGCTGGCCGCTCCGGCGCCGGCTACAGGGTAGCCGGCGACCTTGCGGCCACGGACCGCATCATGGGCGATGCTTTCTGGGTCGGCGTCTACCCGGGGTTGACGGATGTGATGCTGGACTATCTCGCGGAGCGACTGGCCGACGCCTGCGGTCGATGATCGCGTCGTCTCAGTGCTGGACAGGGAAGCGATGACCGCTGACGCCCGCCACTCTGTCCCGCCGGCCGGGCAGCGTGACGATGTTCCCTCAGTACCGGCTTGTCCGACAGGACTCTGCGCAACGGGCGTGCTCGTGCTCACCCAAGAGACACGGGATCTCGAGCCGGCGCCACTCGGCTCGGGACTCGCATGAGGAACTGGCGTTCTCACGAGTGAATGCGTAGCAGATCACCTGATAACGGGACCTCTGGGGCCTCGAATAGAGACTGTCGTGGAGTGACCGGGACCGGACTCCCTTTGCGCCGGTACCCGTGTCGCGCCCTGTCGGCTGATGCCGGAATACGGCGCTTTGCAGGCCATTCTAGGGGGCCGACCGGGGGCCACCTGACGCCCCCTGACGGCCTCTGCCGGACGGGTCGTTAGCAAGCGCGTAGCAAGAATGAGGGGGGCGGCCCGAGCCGTCTCGGCGACGGCAACGGCCCCGAGCGGCTCGCCCACTCGGGGCCGTCCCGTGCCGGCAGCCTTGAGTTCTTACGCGCGGTCGTCCGGTCCGGCCATGGCGTCCTGCGCGTGCAGGTCAGCGTCCTGCTGCGCGTACAGGTCGGCGTCCTTGACGAGCGATGCCAACAAGTCGTCCGTCGTCGCGTCTGGTACTCCCGGCCTTCTGTGCCTCACGTCGAAGCCGTGCCGGCTGATCCGGAGGTTCTCCGCGGAGGTGTAGACGTCGATCTCCTCGACGGTGTTGTAGAAGTCTGCCAGGCGAACGAGCCGCGGGTCGTCAGCCGGCAGGTCAGCCACCTCGGACGCTGCTGCTTCCAGGGCGGCCGCAGAGCGCGCGTTGCGCGCGTCTTCGGGGTATTCCACGGCCTTTCTGGCGCGCCATTCGGCAGCTGATTCGAGCGACAGCACAAGGTCCGCGCGTACTTCCTCTGGATTCATGTCTGGTTCCTTTCGCTTGTGGACAATAGGACCGGCGACGCGACGCGGCGGGCTGCCCTGGTCCGGGCGGCCGGCCGTGGCGTCCTGCATGAGCCGCAAAAGCTCTCGAGGATCGTAGAGGAAGACGTTGCTGCTGTAGCTGAGGCGATGGAGCTCCCCGCTCTTCGTGAGTTCCCGCACGCGCTCGACGGAGATGCGCAAGACGTTGGACACCTGTTCGACGTCCAGGACGCTGGGCATCGAGGCGAGATTGGCGGGGCGGATCCGGGCGCGGCTCATGGCGCCCGCCTCACGTACCAACGGCTGGTGACGACGAAGATGCCGTCTTCGAACTCCACGACGCAGCTATTCATCGCGCCCCGGCAGACGATGCGACAGCGCTGCCCGAAGCGCTCCGGCAGGTGAGTGCGGACGCGCCACATCTCGGGGTACGCGCACGGGACGTGCGGTTGCCGGCTCACGAGTCACCCTCTCTGTCGGGGGCGCCGGCGGCGTCGCGCAGCAGCGGGCTGGAGGGGGCAGGCGACGCCGCCGGCCGGTCCGCGCCGCCGGCGTGGGGAGCGTCAGGGCGCGGAGGCTTGGTGTGCGAGGTCGCGTCGTGAGCCGCGGCCTCGGTGATCGTGAACCGGAGGAGCTGCCGGCCGGCGAAACGCAGACCCTTCGCGTACTCGAGGCAGCCCAGGCGGTCGTCGACGAGCTCGAGCACGCGGAGGCAGCTGCAGCGCAGGATTTCCGCGGCCTCGGACAGCGTATAGATCGCCGTCGGCTGGATGGGGATCGCGTTCACCGGCTCCGCCGCCCGTTGACGATCGTGATCGCGTCGGACCGCAGGTCGCGGGAGAGAGCGCCCGGCCGGTCAGAGGGACAGCCGTTGTCACGCAGCGCCGTAGCCGGCCGAGCAAGGCCGATTCTACAACCTGCGCGAATGAGAGTCGTCCGAGAGAACATGAAAGCCATCCCGGTTCGCTGCGTGACGCTCAGAGCCTACACCCCGAGGTTGCGATGTCAAGGTCGGAGTCCGAAGCGAACGGGTGTTCGACTCCTGGGGGCGGATCGATGCCGTCTTGCCGAATCCGACACACGTAGGAGCCCTGTACGGCGTCGGGCGGGGGTCGGCAAGGGTAGGAGTAGGCTCGATTTGAGCCTGAGCGGAGCGCCGCGAGCTCCTAGCCCTGGGCCTCGGGGAAGTACTGCTCGAGTGTCCGGTGGATCTCGCCGGCTGTGAGTTCACAGCGCCACGCAAAATCGCGGCGCGCCACGACGCCAAGACGCGCGAAGGCCGCCGCCGCGCTGCGCGCCTCGAGGACGGCGAGGACGAGCTCCTCATCGGGCGAGGGAACCGATCGCGCCGGGAGCTCGAGGTCGTCGAGCCCGTGGGGCCCAGCCAGGTCGGCGAGATCGGCGACGCTGCGGAGTCCGCCGGAGTCGACGTCGGACGCCGGCGAGCCTGCCTGCTGGGCGCGCTCGAGCCGACTGCGCCGATCGCGGCAGGCGGCCTGCCGGCAGCGATCGGAGCAGTAGCGCTGCGGCCGTCCGCCGCGCGGCGATCGAGGCGGCAGCGGCGCTCCGCACCAGGAGCAGTTCGGGATCCAAAAGACCATGCCGGCAGCCTACGCCGCGTGTCACCGGATTCGTGACGGGGCGCGGCGAGTTTTCCGCAAGCGTGACCGTAGAAATCCTATTTTCGGGCTCATTCACGAAGAGGAGGGACTCGGGGTGTGCGGTGATTGGTTGTCGTGATGCGGGGGGGGTATGGGGGTGTCGGGCCGCCGCGCCGGAGAGGCGCGAGGCGCGACGGGGGACCGCCGTGGGCGACGTTGCCGCGCCGCTGGTGGTGGAATAGCCGCAGGGTGCTCTGACGTGTGAGAAGGGCTGAAACCGACTTATCCAATCGGGTAATTTTGGCAACCTGGAGTTGTCAGAATCGGGATGAAAGGGCACGCGGCCGGCCGGCGCCGGGCACACCGGCTCTCGGTTTCCCGAGCGGCCAGGCGGCCGGCCGCGTTGCAGGTGAACGCAAGGAGACACGCCACCTGCGCGGGCGCGTTGAAGGGAGCGCGCCCTGCTTTACGCGCCGCCCCGGCGTCGATCGACGCCGGGGCGGCGCGAGCCTGCTACGTCACGATGAGTTGGATTTCAGGAGGATGCAGGCCTGCGGATCGAAGGGGCATCCCCCTAGCCTACTCAGGCCGTAGTACCTGATGTATGGGGCCACAGTGTAGGGGTCCCTTAAAACGCCCGGCGGGCGGTGCGTCCCGACGGCAAACGCGGCGGCCAGGTCGGCGACCGCCAGCGGGTAGTTCGCCGCGCCGATGGCCGGCGCCGAAGAGCATTCGAGGACCGGTTTGCCCAGCAGCCTGGGCGCGCCCGACGTCCAGTCGACCAGACTGGTCTGGGAGGCCGAAGGCGAAGCGAACCCGCTGAGGACGGCCAGGGTGGCGCTGTTGCAGAGCCAAACCGCACTCGCCCGGTAACGCGGCGGCAACGCCAGGAACATCGACAGCGGATTGGTGTTGGCGAGCGCGCCAGCCGCACCGGAGAGCTGGGTCGTGTAGAAGCTGGTGGCGGCGAACAGCCCCGAAGGCTGGCCGGCGCCGGAGCCGGTCGCGAGGTGGACCCCAAAGGCCTCGTAGATGTCGTCGTAGATCCAGCCGAGGAGGAGCTCCTCCATCCGTGGCACGGAGTCGATGACGGTCTGGGTCGCGCGCTGGTCCGTGTAGTAGTCGTAACAGGTGAGGGTCGGCGCGGTGAAGGTCGGCTCCGTCTGTTCGGTCCGGGCGCCGGTCTCGGTCGCCACGACGGCGACGCCGTGGGCGCTCTTGTACGGCAGGGTCATCACCGTGTCGCCGCCGGAGAGGTCGAACTGGAACGCGCCGGCGAAGATCGGGTCGCTCTTGCGGACCTTCTCGATCTTCTCGGCGTGGAGCGGTTCCGGGACGATGAGCCCGCCGTTGGCGTCGGTCGTCGAGAGGGCGACGTCCATGACCTTGCCGGTCTTGAGGAACTTGTAGTAGTCGCGGCTCACGGCGTCGGCGCCGAAGCCGTAGTCGCCGCCCAGCTCGACGCTCTTGCCGCTGGCCACGAGGGCGCGCAGCTCCTCGAGCTCGGCCTCGCGCATCTTGCCGGCGATCTCTTCGCGGGCGTGGACCTCGCCCAGGAGCGAGGCGAGCTCCTCGCGGTCGGCGGCTTGTTGCTTCGGCTTCGCGGCGAGCCGCTCGACCTTGGCCTGGAGTTCCTGGCACCGGCCTTCGACTTCTCTGTAGTCAAAACGCATGGCATTTCTCCATGATGAAGTGATCGGATCGGCGGGGCGGTCCTGTCCGGGCCGCATCCCCGATCGCCTCTGGCCGAGACGCTCGGTGCCGTGTGCTTGGCTGGCGGGCCTTGCCGGCCCTGCCGCGGCGTTGTCCTCTGGCCGAGGAACCGCTTGCCTGAATGGAGTGTAGCAGGCGCGTCACACGGATTTACTGCAGCGTCTCGTCGTCGGCCTGAGCGGCGGCGGCGGCGAGACGCGCCATCATGATCTCGAAGTCGCCGCAGTCGAAGCCCGCCAGCGCGGCCTCGTCGGCGTCGCCGGGGATCCCGGTCGCCTTGACGAGAAAGTCGCGATGGTCGTCGGCGTCGTCGATGAGGACGCGCACGACATGAGTCCAGCCGTCGGCGCTGGGGGCGACGGCCTGCGCCATCCAGCGCCCGTCGCCCATGGTCCTGGCCAGTTCTCGGCCCCAGACCGCTTGGGCGTCGAGATCGAGGGCGTCGAGGGGCGCGAGCAGGGCGCCGGTGTCGAAGTCGGCGAGCGCCGGGACGGCAGCCGTGATGCGCACGATACCGGCGGCGGCGGCGGTGCGCGGGCGCATGATCCAGAGGTGAGAGTCAGTCATGGCGTCGCTCCTTGCATTTGGTGTGTCATCCTCACGCGACTATGGTCGTCGGATGGAGCCTCAGGCACGAACGGGGGTCGGTGGGGGTCGGTAAACCGCCAATTCCCGGAAACCCCTTAAAGAAAAAGTTCAGCTCTACTTTAACGAAAACAGCCATTTACCGACCCCTACCGACCCCCGGGAACGTGGTCTCGATGTAGGTCGCGGCGGTGAGCCGGACGCCGAGCCATCCCCGGATTCCGTGGCGCTTGGAGCTCTCCAGGCCGCGGTCGCTGAGACGCTGGCCGAACTCCTTCGGCGGAATCGTGCGCGAACGCGGGTAGGCCTTGCGCCACTTCTCGTAGGCGGCGCGGAGGTCGCCGGCGCTCGTCCAGACGTCGAGCTCGAAGGCGCAGAACTCGTCGAAGAAGTCCGCGAGCGGGTCCATGCGCAGGCGCACGACGTCGGTCGCCAGCCGCACGACGTCGGGCATCGCCAAGCCGCGTTCCTGCCAGGCATAACAGCCTTCGACGGCCCAGGCGAGCACGGCGGCGCCGGACACCGCGGGGTCGCTGAGCGTCGCCTTCACGCGCGCGTCCGGGTGGGCCGGCCGGTGCTCGAAGGGGAAGATCACCGCGCGGCGCCAGATCGCCGCGTCGTCGTCGGGCATCGTCGGCACGTCGTTCGTGTGGATCCACGGCTTCGTCACCGGCTGCAGCTCGCGGTCGCGTTGATAGACGCCGCGGACCGTGAGCCGGTCGCCGCCGGTGAACGACTTCATCATCGCCGTCGCCATGCGGCTGTGACGCCCGGCTTCGGCCGACACCGCCATGCGCACCCCATCGAGGCGCAGTAGATCGTCGCGCGTGCCGCCGACGCTGGGGCGTTCAAGCCAGGTGTCGGGGTTGACGCTGGCGGCGTAGTCGCCGAGGGCGTTCTCCACCGCCTGGCAGACCGTCGATTTGCCGGTCTGCGTGCCGCCGGCGAGGATGAAGAACGCTTCTTCTCGGGTGTCGCCGGTGGCCGAGTAGCCGACGGCGCGCTGCAGGGCATCGCGGAACTCGACGTCGTCGCCGGTGGCCTCTGTGACCACGCGCTCCCAGAGTTCGGATGCAGCCTCGGCGTTGTACGGCGCGCCCGTGACCTTGCGCAGCAGGTCGGCGGGGTCGTGGGGGCGCAGCTCGCGCGTCACCAGGTCGAGGGTGCCGTTCGGGCAGTTCAGCAGGTAGGCGCCGCGATCGAACTCGCACGGATGGACGGCGACGCGGGGGTCGCTCTTGGCGCACTCGAGCGCCGCCTTGCGCGCCGCGTTCGAGAGGCTGTGCGCGCCCCACTTCGCCAGGCTCTTGGCCTCCCGATCGTCGGCCGCGCGGGTCGCGTCCTCGAAGATCGTCAGTAAGGCCTGCCGCATCCACTCGGCGGTGACGAGCTTCTCGTCGGGCGTCCAGCGGCCGGCGCGGTAGATGTACCAGCGGCTTTCGAGGTCGCAGTAGCGCACGCGCTCGCCGAACAGGCGGATGAAGCGATTCGCGTTCGCGGTGTCGGTGGCGCCCTCGTCAGGCGGCGGGGACGCCGGGCCCTTGGCGGCCGAAGCCGCACCTGCCTGAAGTCCTTCGATCGCGGCGCGCAGGGCGACCAGGGGATCGGCAACGAGCCCGTCGAGCACGGCGGCGCGTTGGGCGAGGAAAACTTCACGCTCGACCGTCCCGAGGCTGCGCGCGCGCTCAGCGTCGTCGCGGATCACGTCCTCGACGGTCGGGATCGAGACCTTGGCGCTCATGTCCGCCGCCCGTGGCGCGGCGTCCGGCGCGCTCGGGCCGCCTCGGCCTCGAGGAACTCCTCGATGGCGAGCGCGTAGCCGTGCGCAACGAGCGCGCGACGTTCACGGTCGGCAAGGCCAAACGTCCTGAGCCGCGCGCGGCCGCGGAGCTCCGCGGCGAGGCGCAGAAGGCGGGTGCTGACGAGCGCGGTGCTCACCCCGCCTCCTCGTAGCCCAGGGCGCGAAGGAGCGGCTTCGTGGGTACTTTGAGCATGCGCCCGACGCGAAGCACGGGCACGCCCGCGCAGAGCTCTCCGCGCGTCCTGGCGAGCTCATACGCGAGCGTTCTGCCGATGTCCAGGGCCGCCGCGGCGTGCTCCACGGTGGTGACGGGCTCGCGCTGCAGCTCG
>Ga0315281_10015089_pt1 | contig 10370 bp, 7 predicted proteins | sample YL17G07_0_MG_FD_204540 | JGI IMG/M metagenome (GOLD analysis project Ga0315281, IMG submission 204540) | Sediment microbial communities from Yellowstone Lake, YNP, Wyoming, USA - YL17G07_0 | ecosystem: Environmental > Aquatic > Freshwater > Lake > Sediment | place: USA: Wyoming | collected...
TGCACCAGCCGGTGCAGGCGCTCCGCCTGTTGCGCATCGCCGCTGCCGGCATTCAGCGCCAGCATGGCCTGCCGAATGGAGGAAAAACGGGCGGGCAGTTGTTCGATGAAGTCGCGGCGCATGCGCGCCAGGATGTCGGTTACGTGCATCTATGTATTCCAGGTGTTTTGGCGCCTGCGCGCACGGAGCGCGCCAGAGCGATATTAACGGCCGGAATGGTCCGGATCTTTAGGAAAAGCCCTATGGATCGAAAGGTTGTTGCCGGTCATGCGCAGGTTCCTGTGGAATGTCGGATCTTCTACAACGCTTGCCGCAAATTGGCAACCCCTGTCTCAAATGGCCGATAGGGTGCATTATAATCGGCGTTATTCTGTTGCGTGCTTACCTGCATGCTACCGATCCCCGATCGGCAGTAAATAAGCCATGCCGTTCAACTCGCGTTGCGTGGAAGCGCCGGCGCCGTTCGAAAAGAGAGGAAGGAAAGCTGTTGAGCGTACTCGGCGACCTGATTTACGATTCGCGCATCCTGGTGGTCGACGACAACCCGGCCAACGTGGCGCTGCTCGAAGCCATCCTGGATTCGGCCGGCTACCGCGATGTCCAGGGGCTCACCGATCCGCGCGGGGTGCTCGGGCGTTTCGTCGAGCGCGAGCACGACCTCGTCCTGCTCGACATCCAGATGCCGCACCTCGACGGCTTCGCGGTCATGCGGCAGCTCTCTGCGGTGCACCGCGACGACTACCTGCCGGTGATCGTGCTGACGGCTTTTGGCGACCTCGACACGCGGCTGCGCGCGCTCGAAGCCGGCGCGCGCGACTTCATCACCAAGCCTTTCGACACGCGCGAAGTGCTGCGCCGCATCGAGAACATGCTGGAGGCGCGCCTGCTGCTGCGTGAAAAACGCGCGCAGGCAAGCGTGCTGGAGGAACTCGTCGCCGAGCGCACGCGGCAACTGCGCGAACTGAACCAGACGCTGGAGGAGCGGGTGCGCCAGCGCACCGCCGAGCTGGAGCATCTCAACCGCGAACTGGAGTCGTTCAGCTACACCGTCTCGCACGATCTGCGCGCGCCGCTGCGCGCCATCAACGGCTTCGCCGCCCTGCTGCGCGACGAATTGCAGGCGGGGTCGATACCAAACAGCCAGGAATATCTGCAGCGCATCCTGAGCGCGGGCGAGCGGATGCGGCAGCTCATCGACGATCTGCTGATGCTGGCGCAGTTGGACCGCAAGGCGATCCAGCGCAAACCGGTCGATCTGAGCGCGATCGCGCGCGAAGTGGGCGCGGCACTGGCCGCGGCCCATCCGCAGCGCTCGCTGCGGCTCGCGGTCGAACCCGACCTGAAAGCGCATTGCGACCCGCAGTTGATGCGCATCGTCCTGGAGAACCTTCTCGGCAACGCCTGGAAATACAGCAGTGGCAGGGAGGATGCTGTGGTCGAGTTCGGCGCCGAGGGCCTGGGGGCGGAGCGCGCCTTCTACGTGCGCGACAATGGGGCGGGCTTCGACCTGGCCTACGCGAGCAAGCTGTTCCAGCCGTTCCAGCGCTTTCACAGCGCCAAGGCTTACGAAGGCACAGGCGTCGGCCTGGCCACGGTGCACACGATCATCGTCCGCCACGGAGGGCGGATATGGGCCGAAAGCGCTCCGGACAAAGGCACCACCATGCGTTTCAGCCTGCCGGAGCCATGAAGCCGATGCCGGTTTCGCAAAAGATGGCTTCCCCGCATCCGGGCACGGCCGAAGCCGATTTCGAGAACGAGCTGCAGAACGCAGCTATTCTCATCGTCGACGACCAGTTGCCGAACATCGAATTGCTCGAGGCGATGCTGCGCAATGCCGGCTATAGCAACATCACGAGCACGCAGAGCCCGGCCGAGGCAGTCGAGCGCTATCTGAGCGCGCCGGCCGATGTCGTGCTGCTGGACCTCAACATGCCCGGAATGAGCGGTTTCGAGGTGATGGCGGCGCTGCGCAAGGCGTTTCCGCTGGACTACCTGCCGGTGATCGTCCTCACCGCGGCGCAGGAGAAGCAGACGCGATTGCGCGCCCTGAGCGAAGGCGCAAAAGACTTTCTGACCAAGCCATTCGACCTGGTCGAGGCGACCTCGCGCATCCGCAATATTCTCGAGGTGACGCTGCTGCACAAGCGCCAGCGCGACCAGAACCGCGTGCTGGAGCGGCTGGTGCGCAAGCGCACCCAGGAACTGCACGAAACGCGCCTGGAGATCATCCGCCGCCTCGGCCGCGCCGCCGAATACCGCGACAACGAGACCGGTCTGCATATCGTGCGCATGAGCCACTTTTCCGCCATCATCGGGCGCGCCGCCGGCATGAGCGAGTACGAAGCGGACCTGATGCTCAACGCCAGCCCGATGCACGACATCGGCAAGATCGGCATCCCCGACCGCATCCTGCTCAAGCCGGGCAAGCTCGACGCCGAGGAGTGGGAGATCATGAAAACCCATGCCGCCATCGGCGCGCGCATTCTCTCCGGCCACGAATCGGAACTGATGGAAATGGCGCAGATGATCGCGCTCTCCCACCACGAAAAGTGGGATGGCTCGGGTTATCCGCATGGCTTGCGCGGCGAGGAAATCCTGCTCGAAGGGCGCATCGTCGCCCTCGCCGATGTGTTCGATGCGCTCACTTCGGAGCGCCCTTACAAGAAAGCCTGGCCGCTGGAGCAGGCGTTCGCCGAGATACGGCGCCTGTCGGGCATTCATTTCGATCCGCATCTGGTCGAGGTGTTCCAGCAGGTGCTGCCGCAAATCCTGGCTATCAGGGAGCAATACCGCGAACCTCCGTCCTGAGCGGTCGGACGCCGGCGCGCCATTCATTATTACTTCGAGCCATGACTCGTCGATCTGTGATGCCGTGATTCACTTTTCCGGGCCGGCTGCCGGTCTTTGTCCGATCGTCGAATTGCTGCTCATCCTGAGCATCGCGGGCTTCGAACGCCGGCGCTAGCCGGGAGAACGCCATGAGCAATGAAAAGTGGTGGGCCGCAGAACGCAAGGCGGCGGAGTTCTGGGGAAAATTCAGGGAAAGACAAAAGGACATGCACGGCCACAACAGCCTCAATCATGAGACAGGCTTGGTGCCAGCTGTGCGGCACGAGGAGTTCAGCACTCAGAGTTTCTCAGACAAACGTCCAGAGGTTCCGGGTTTGCCCTGACCCCGGTGTTTGGCGCTCGGCGGCCGCGATCGATCAAGTCTTTGACAAGAGTCAATAGCCTCCTTGATATCCGCTGGCACAGATAATAATAGCGCGATGAAAATGAGATGGCACGAGGAAGCATCGTGCGTGCCAAGACGGACCATACGCAAGGCGCTTGCCCCAGCTTGGTTATACTGATCCTTTCCCCGACAGCGGCGGGCAGGAGACAGACAATGAAAGTGGATATCATCGGCGGCGGCCCGGCCGGGCTCTATTTCTCGGTGTTGGCGAAGAAGAGTTTCCCGCAGGCCGAGGTGGCGGTGACCGAGCGCAACCGCGCCGACGACACCTTCGGCTTCGGCATCGTGCTCTCTGACGAAACACTGGCCAATCTGCGCGCGGCGGACGAACCAAGCTATCGCGACATCGCCGCGAGTTTCGCCTACTGGGACGATATCCATACCCATTACCGCGGCCGGGTGCTGAAGTCCTCGGGCCACGGGTTCTCCGGGATCAAGCGCCTGACCCTGCTCCGGATTCTGCAGCGCCGCGCCGCCGCGCTGGGCGTGGACATCCGCTATGAGACCGAGGACGCGGGGCTGGAGGCGCACCGCGATGCCGACCTGATCGTGGCGGCGGACGGCATCAACAGCCGCGTGCGTGAATCGCTCAAGGATCATTTCCGGCCGGAGGTCGATCTGCGCGGCAACAAATTCGTCTGGCTCGGCGCGCGGATGCGGCTGCCCGGATTCACCTACAGCTTTCGCGGGAACGAGTGCGGCATCTGGAACCTGCACGCCTATATGTACGCCGAGGGCGAGTGCACGCTGGTGGTCGAGACCACCGACGAAGCGTTCCGCCTATCCGGCCTTGGCATCGAGGACGAGCAGGCGACCGCGGCGTACGTGGAGCGGCTGTTCGCCGAGGAACTGCGCGGCGCCGACGGGCGCGCGGCCAAGGTGCTCACCAACCGCTCGCACTGGCGCAATTTCCCCGCCATCGCCTGCGCCACCTGGCATCACGACAACGTCGTGCTGCTCGGCGACGCGGCGCACACCGCGCATTTCACCATCGGCTCGGGCACCAAGCTGGCGATGGAGGACGCGATCGGGTTGCATGCGGCGCTGATGCGGCACGCGGATGACCCCAGGGCCGCATTGCCCGCTTACGAGGCCGCGCGGCGCGAGGAGGCGGAACGCATCCAGCATTCGGCCAATGTCAGTCTGGTGTTCTTCGAGAACGTGCGCCGTTTCTGGCACATGGAACCGGTGCAATTCAATTTTGCCCTGATGAGCCGCTCGAAGCAGATCACCTATGAAAATCTGCGCCTGCGCGACCCAGGGTTCATTGCCGACGTCGATCGCTGGTGGGCGGACGAGGTCGCCAGGACCGAGCACGTCGCGCTGCAGCCGGATTTCGCCGCGCCGCCGCCGATGTTCGCGCCGCTTACGCTGCGCGGGATGCGCCTGGTGAACCGGGTGGTGGTCTCGCCCATGTGCCAGTACTCGGCGGTGGACGGCACGCCCAACGACTGGCACCTGGTGCACTACGGCGCGCGCGCGCTGGGCGGCGCGGGCTTGATTTACACCGAGATGACCTGCATCTCGGCCGAGGCACGCATCACCCCCGGCTGCGCCGGGCTGTACACGGAGGAGCAGGCGCAATGGTGGGCGCGCATCGTGGACTTCGCCCACCGGCACAGCCAGGCCAGGGTGTGCCTGCAACTCGGCCATGCGGGCCGCAAGGGCTCGACCCAACTCATGTGGGAGGACATGGACCATCCTTTGCCGCGGGGCAATTGGCCCATCGTCGCGGCTTCGCCTGTGCCTTACTATCCAGACAGCCAGCATCCGCGGGAAATGAGCCGCACCGACATGGATGCGGTGCGCGATCAATTCGTGGCGGCGGCGAAGCTGGCGGTCGGCTGTGGCTTCGATATGCTGGAAATCCACATGGCGCACGGCTACCTGCTGGCGAGTTTCATTTCTCCTGTCACCAACCGGCGCACGGACGAATACGGCGGATCGCTCGCGAACCGGCTGCGATTTCCGCTGGAAGTGTTCGACGCCGCGCGCGCCGCGTGGCCCGAGGAGCGGCCGATGGCGGTGCGCATCTCCGCCACCGACTGGATTGCGGGAGGGCTGAGCGGGCAAGACTCGGTGGAGATTGCGCGGGTTTTCAAGGCGCACGGCTGCGACCTGATCGATGTATCCACCGGCCAGACCGATCCGGCTTCAAAACCGGTCTATGGCCGCATGTACCAGACGGTATTCTCCGAGCAGATCCGCAACGAGGCCGGGATCGCCACCATGGCCGTGGGTGCGATCACCAGCGCCGACCAGGTGAACACCATCATCGCCTCCGGCCGCGCCGACCTGTGCGCCCTGGCGCGGCCGCACCTGGCCGACCCGGGTTTCACCTTGCGCGCGGCGGCCGAATACGCGGCCCTGGGCTACGCCATCGAAGGCGCGTCCTGGCCGAAACAATACCTCCCGGCGAAGCAGCAGCTGGAGGCGCTCGCGCGCCGCGCGCGGATCGAGGCGGAGCAGAAGCAGGCCGAGCTGCGCCCGGCCAGGCCCGAGCTGCTCCCTCCGGCGGGAAATCAATGAACATCTGCGTCGTCGGTATCGGGGCGGCCGGTGGGCTGCGGGGCGGATCGGTCGCGAAGCGCTGCCGCTGGGATTGCGGCTGTCGATTGCGGCAGCGGCTGGCCTGTGGCCGGCCAATGGGGTAACCTAGCACTGGTTTCGGTCTTCCCCCGTTGTCGGCGTGCCGGTCTGAAGGAACATCTTCGTGCTGCGCAGTTTGCTTCCCATGGTTCCTGCCGCAGGAGTCTCCGGCGGCGTCGCGCTTTACCCGAAGCTGTTTTCGAACCGGCCGACGTGATGGGCGCGCACCGGGACTCTTTCGTCACACTGGATTTTCTGCGCAACCTGGCGCTGTTCCGCGAACTCGGCCTGGGCGAGCTCGAGGCCATCGGCGCCGCCACGATCGAACAGCGCGTGAAGTCGGGCACGGTGCTGTTCCGCCGCGGCGATCCCTGCGACGGCTTTCACGTCATCGTGGTCGGCCGGGTGAAGCTCGCGCTGCTCGCCCCCGCGGGCGCGGAGAAGGTGGTGGATATCCTTGGCCCGGGCCAGAGTTTCGGCGAGCCGGTCATGTTCCTGGGCAAGCGCCATATGCTAGACGCCGAGGCCCTTGCCGATTCACTGCTGCTGTTTATCCGCAGCGGCGCCATCATCGAGGCTATCGAGCGCAATCCCAGGCTCGCACGCCGCATGCTGGACGCGATGTCGCTGCACCTGCACCACCTGGTCGCCGACATCGAGGCCTATACCCTGAAAAGCGCCACCGAGCGCGTCGCCGGCTACCTGCTCGCATCGCTGCCCGACGATGCCGACCCGGAGCGGCCCGCCGATATCGCGCTGGCGGCGAGCAAAAGCGTGCTCGCCTCCCGGCTCAACATCACGCGCGAACATTTTTCCCGCATCCTGCACGAACTGTCGCAGGCCGGGTTGATTCGCGTCAGCGGCCGCAGCATTCGCATCCTCGATCCGGCTGGTCTGCGCGATCACAAGACCTGAGTGTCGCCGCGCTGCGGCGCTTCGACCGCGGTCCACCCGAGCTGTTTTTTCACCTCGCCGGCGAAGCCGGCGGCGGTTTCGCGTTCGCCGTGGACGACAAAGGTGTGTCCGGGCGCATGCGCAAAACCCCGCAGCCAGGATAGCAGCCCGTCCCGGTCGGCGTGCGCCGACAGGCCGCCTATGGTGTGGAGCCGCGCGCGCACCGGGATGTCGTCGTTGAAAATGCGCACGTTGCGCGCTCCGTCCACCAGGCGGCGGCCGAGGGTTCCCTCGGCCTGGAACCCGGTGATGAGCACGGCACAGGCGCTGCGCGGCAGGTTCCAGCGCAGATGGTGCTTGATGCGGCCGGCATCGCACATGCCGCTCGCCGAGATGATGATGGCGCCGCTGGTGATCTGATTGAGCGCCTTCGATTCCTCGACCTCATGCGTGTAGCGCAACTGAAATTCGCCCGGATTGCTACGCACCCAGTGGTCGAGTTCGTGTACCCGCGGGGCAAGCAGCTCCAGGTGCCTGCGCGTGATCAGGGTGGCTTTCTCGGCCATGGGCGAATCGATGAATACGCGCAGCGGCGGCAGGCGCCCCGCGCGCGCCAGTTCAGCCAGTGCGTAGAGCACGGCTTGGGTGCGGCCTACGGCGAAAGCAGGGATGATGACATTGCCCTTGGCCAACGTGCCGGCAATGGCTGCCAGCAGTTCGGCCTGTGTTTCCTCGGGTGTCTTGTGCAGGCGGTTGCCGTAGGTCGATTCGATCAGCAGCACGTCGGCGCCGTCGACGCGCGCCGGCGCCGGCAGCAATCCGTTTGCCGCCTGGCCCAGGTCCCCCGAGAAAACCAGGCGGCGCGTGCCGGAGGCGGTGCGCACGCGGACATCGACGATGGCCGAGCCGAGGATGTGGCCGGCATCGTGGAAGCGGCAGGCGACGGCGGGATGCGGGCGAAACTCGGTTTCATAGGCGATGGTGCGCAACTGACTGAGGCAGGCGTTCGCCTGGTTCACGGTGTACAGCGGGGCCATCGGATGCTGGCGGCGGGCGTCGCGGTGGCGCGAGCGCCACTCGGCGTCCTTTTCCTGCAAATGGGCGCTGTCCAGCAGCATGACCTCGAGCAGCTCGGCGGTGGTTGCCGTGACGTGGATCGGCCCCGCGTAACCCAGGGCGGCCAGGCGCGGCAGCAGGCCGGAGTGATCGATGTGCGCGTGGGTGAGCAGCACGAAGTCCAGGTGGCGCAGGTCGAAAGCCAGCGCCGCGAGGTTCTTCGCCCAGGCATCGTGCCCACCCTGGAACATGCCGCAGTCCACCAGAAAGCGCACGTCCCCGGTCTCCACCAGGGTGCACGAGCCGGTGACTTCGCCGGCGCCGCCGAGGAAGCTAAGCCGCATGCCGTGGAAATTCCGTACGCTTGGTTTGCATAAGGTCCAGTTTGAGCCGGGAAAGCGGCGCGTGTTTGATCAAGGTCAAGCATCGCCGGTAGCGTCTCTTTACTCTTTAGCATCTTAGCAAGAATGGATACGCAGTAAACCGGACTCTGGACGCACGCCAAAACGGGTTCGGCGGTCTCCTGGTGGCGCCCGTGATGGAGATCTCCCCGCCGTAGGCTGTGCACCGGCAGCGCAGCGGGCGTGGCAGGCCTCCTGCCCGGTAGCGCGGGCTTGCGCAGTGGCCGCAAAATTGAGTTAGAGTTACGTACTGAACTCTGCCCCAAACAGGGTTTTCAGTCTGCTATGAATGGGGTTGACGGCCCCCGTTGCGTTTGGAGGGTGCTTATGTATGCAATCGTCTACAAGTCCGACGGTTTCCCGATCTGCGTCCAGGTCGCCGGCGTAGCGCCCGATCCGGTTGTCGTCTGGACTTCCGAGGGCGCCGCCAAGTCCTTCATCGACAGCAAGGGCGGGGCAGACGACTTCCAGTTGGTCGCGGTCGATGATGGCAGCCTGGACGCCATAGCCAAGGCCATGGGTTGCCCGGTAGAGCAGATCACGCTGGAGCCCTATCCCAGTTAGTCTCGTTCGCGGTGAGAGGAAGCACCCTCTCGTATTGCTCTGATATTTCTTCACCATCCGTTTCGCGGCGCAAGCGGCGCTGTCAATTGTCGTGCGGCCAAACGCGAGACGTTCCCATTTGTCCCGGCACCGGCGATTGACGCCGGTGAGGCCGGCATTTGATCTAGGTCACGCAATCAAAAAAAAATTAATTCAGTGACCCTGATGCCGTTGCAGACCACTATAGGTTGGGCTAACTTACGGTCTCGCCACTGTATCTTGTATCGAATATCTCATAAGAAGAATGGACGGGATAAAGCCATGAACCAGACCCCCATCAATTCCCCATTGTTCAGAATGGCCGGTCTGCCACAGAGCATCCGCAAGCGTGAAGGCAAACTGGTCGCGTTTGACGCGGCCAAGATCGTGAACGCGATGCAGCGCGCACGCGCCGCCACCGGCGAGTTCGAGCGCGCGGCGCTGGAACCGGTGGCCGAGCGCGTGCTTGCCGACATCGCCGGGCTGCCTGCCGGCAGCGTGCCCGACATCGAACGCATCCAGGACAGCGTCGAACTGGCGCTGCTGGGCGCCGGTTATTACCGCACCGCGCGCGCCTACATCGCCTATCGCGAGCAGCACCGGCGGCTGCGTGAAGACAGCCGCACCGCGGTCGACGTGGAGAGCTCGATCAACGAGTACCTGGAGCAGCGCGATTGGCGCGTCAATGCCAACGCGAACCAGGGCTATTCACTGGGCGGCCTGATCCTGAACGTGTCGGGCAAGGTGGTGGCCAACTACTGGCTCAACCACGTCTATGCGCCCGAAGCCGGGCGCGCTCACCGCGAGGGTGACATTCATATCCATGATCTGGACATGCTTGCGGGCTACTGTGCCGGCTGGTCGCTGCGCACGCTGCTGCACGAAGGTCTGAACGGGGTGCCCGGCAAGGTGGAGGCCGCGCCCCCGAAACACATGTCGAGCGCGGTCGGGCAAATCGTCAATTTCCTCGGCACGCTGCAAAACGAGTGGGCCGGCGCGCAGGCGTTCTCCTCGTTCGACACCTACATGGCGCCTTACATACGCAAGGACGACATGTCCTACGCCGAGGTGAAGCAGTGCATCCAGGAACTGATCTACAACCTTAACGTGCCCTCGCGCTGGGGCACGCAGACGCCGTTCACCAATCTCACCTTCGACTGGGTGTGTCCAGAGGATCTGCGCGAGCAGGTTCCGGTCATCGGCGGCAAGGAGACGTCTTTCTCCTACGGTGAACTGCAGCGCGAAATGGACATGATCAACCGCGCCTACATCGAAGTCATGACCACCGGCGACCACCTGGGCCGCGTGTTCACTTTTCCCATCCCGACTTACAACGTGACCACGGATTTCGACTGGGAGTCGGAGAACGCCAACCTGCTGTTCGCGATGACCGCCAAGTACGGCCTGCCGTACTTTCAGAACTTCCTCAACTCCGAACTCAAACCCAATATGATCCGCTCCATGTGCTGCCGCTTGCAGCTCGATCTGAGGGAGCTGCTCAAGCGCGGCAACGGGCTGTTCGGCTCGGCCGAGCAGACCGGTTCGGTGGGCGTGGTGACCCTCAACTGCGCGCGGCTGGGGCACCTCTACCGCGGCGACGAGGCGGCGCT
>Ga0315281_10015090_pt1 | contig 10370 bp, 8 predicted proteins | sample YL17G07_0_MG_FD_204540 | JGI IMG/M metagenome (GOLD analysis project Ga0315281, IMG submission 204540) | Sediment microbial communities from Yellowstone Lake, YNP, Wyoming, USA - YL17G07_0 | ecosystem: Environmental > Aquatic > Freshwater > Lake > Sediment | place: USA: Wyoming | collected...
GACAGGCTCCATTATGGACAGATAATCACGATGGCTGACATGCGAGATGCAGCGGACCTGGAGATGCGGGTTCTGCGACTCAAGCGCAAGACGTAGAAGTTGCCCGCAACCGGCGACTCGACTGCTTGGCGCAATAGCGTCTGACTCGTCGCCTGGGATTATCGAGGCCTATCACGTAACCGTTCCGTCGTACGACAGTCTAGGCAGCGCGGCCAGGCGACGGTACTGGTGCCGCTGCGTCGTCCCACGTCGCGTCGCGCAGCCCTGCCGGTTCAGTTCGGCGCCGAATCGCCCGTCGGGTGCAAGCCCGCCGCCATTGAGGTCGTGCAGTAGCCGCAGGACGTGCCGTTCGTCGACGTTCAGGTCCCGCGTGCGTCTGTCGGCGTTGAGCTGACAACCGTACGGGAGGTTGCCGGCCCGCTCGCCACGGGCGCGCTTCGCCTTCAAGGCCGCCTGCGTGCGCTGGGCGATGATCAGCCGTTCATACTCCCCGAACGCGTCGAGGAACCGCGTGCTGGGCTCCACGCGTAGAATGTGGAAATGGAGAGCGACGCTACCCGCGACCTCAACGCCCAGCTGTCTGAAGACATCAGGGCGGCCGACGTTGGCTCTCCGCGAACGCCGATTCGCGGGCTTATCGCCGTCCTAGACGCACTCGGGGCAGCGACCTATTCCCAATCTGAGTGCGAGCAGTTCCTCGAATCGAGGGAATTGGTCCTGAACAAGCTGAACGAACGAGCGGAGGCTGGAAAAATCGACAAGAAGCGGCTCATGGTGTTCACGTTTAGCGACACGGTCGTTATCGTGTACCGGGCTAAGCGCAATCACGAAGTGACGCTGGACGATGTGGTCACGTTCGCTTTTCGCCTCCGCGCGTTCATGATGCACTCCCTTGAGAATAGGATTCTCTTCAGAGGCGCCATCTCGGTGGGCTCGTTCTACAGCGTGGACGACACGACGAACACCGTGATGGGGCCCGCTGTGTCCGATGCTGCAGCCTGGTACAACCAGCCCGACTGGATCGGCATCAGCGCAACGCCCCACGCCAGCATGTTCATCCAATCGCTGCTCGAAGAGTCGAAGAGAGATTTCACCAACATCCTCGTGGACCACGACGTCCCGCTCAAGGGCAGGTCCCCGGTCAAGGTGAAGGCCATTAATTGGCCAAAGGCCTTCTACGTGTCTGGGTTGAAACCGGAGGGTCACGGTGCCGCAAGGGCGGCGCTCCACTCGCTCTTGGCGCAGCACCAAGCACCCATAGGAACCGAGTCGAAGTACTACAACGCCATCGCTTTCTTTGATCGTATCGCTGAGATTCAGAAATTGGGGAAGTCGAAAGCCGGTGGAAAATAGCGATTCGGGAGCCTGAGCGAAAGTCCCGCCGAGGGTCAGCTAGAAAACCGGCGCTCGACGGAATTACTCAGGCAGCCAAGGGCCCTCCGAGTTACAGAATCGGATATCGCGTTGGCGACCGGAACCCGTGTTGCGACAGACCGGGCCGTCTCCAAAATGTCTCCACGACCAAGGATGATTCTGGAGGATTCGAGAAGACGCCCGCGGACGACTCGCGCCGTGTAACCGACCGAGAATTAAACCCTTATCGCCAAAAGTCGCGCGCCATCACCAACTTAGAAAATCGCGCTCAAAGGGTTCGACTCCCGCCGCCTCCAGACTTCGCTCGCCCTGCGGGCGAGCTTCGTCTGGGCAAGCCAGATCAGACACGAGCGAGCAGTCCGCAGGCGAAGTCTGTCCCGCCGAAGCGCCGCAGGCGCGAAGGCGGACTTCCTTGCGCCAGAAACATCAAGCGCGATTCTCATTGAAATTCGCTACAGTAATACCCACGCATGACCGTCGCGCTGGCGCCAACGACATCGGACGTCAAGCTTCGACCGCCACTCAAGTGGGCCGGCGGGAAGAGGTGGCAAGTTCCCCACCTCCTGCCGATCTGGCATTCACATCAACATCGGCGACTCGTCGAACCGTTCTGCGGCGGCCTCGCGGTGACGCTCGGCCTGTCGCCGAAGGCCGCGCTCCTGAACGACGCCAACGAGCACCTGATCAACTTCTATCGATGGCTGCAGCGCGGTCTTGTGACGCAAATTCAGATGCGGAACGACGAGCCACTCTTCTACAGGCACCGCACCCGATTCAACAAGCTGTTACTCAACGGTGGCGCTGTAAGCGCCGAGGCGGCCGCCCTTTTCTACTACCTCAATCGCACGGGATACAACGGGCTATGCCGGTTCAACAAGCAGGGCGGATTCAACGTGCCATTCGGGCGCTACAAGAACATTTTGTACACGCGCGACTTCACTGAATATTCGGATGAATTCGATAGCTGGGAGTTCACCTCCGGCGACTTCGAGGACATGCGGCTTCGCCCGACGGATTTCGTCTACGCCGATCCGCCGTTCGACGTCGAGTTCACGGCGTACTCGCGCGGCGGCTTCTCCTGGGATGATCAGGTACGCACGGCCAGATTCCTCGCGCGCCACCCCGGCCCCGTCGTGCTCGTCAACCAGCTGACAGAGCGCATCGTCGATCTCTATACCTCGCTGGGCTACGCGCTCACGTTTCTCGACGCGCCCAGACGGATCAGTTGCACGGGCGATCGCACGCCGGCCAGGGAAGTGCTGGCGTTGCGCAATCTCTAGCGATCCTGGTGTTCTACGCCTACTTCGTCCGCTGCGCCGACGGCACGCTGTACGCCGGCTACGCGCGCGACGCGCGCGCGCGTGAGAAGGCGCACAATAGCGGACGCGGCGCGCGGTACACGCGGTCGCGACGGCCGGTCACGCTGGTGTACGTGGAACGCTGTCGCACCAAAGGCAAGGCGCTGCGGCGCGAGTATCAGCTGAAGCAGTTGACGCGCGCGCGGAAAGAAGCGCTCATCGGCACGCAGATCACGAAACGCCGGAAACGGAGGGTCACATGAGCATCAGACTCGGCGTGGTCGCGGCGGTGTTCGCCGGCGTCATGCACGTGGTGGCGGCGCCCGCGTTCGCAGCCAACCCCACCAGGGCCGGCGAGTTTCTCGTCGATCCGCCGACGCTCATCAACCTCGGGTTCGAGTGGTTCATCGACGGCGATGACAACCGCAACGCGAGCGTCGCCGTGACCTACCGCAAGCAGGGCGCGCGCGACTGGATGCCGGCGCTGCCGCTGCTGCGGTTGCAGAACGAACAGATCGTCAACGGCCGGCAACTGGACGTCGTCGTGCCCAACATGTTCGCCGGGAGCATCCTCGACCTCGAGCCCGACACGGCCTACGAAGCGCGCTTCGTGCTGTCGGATCCCGACGGCGTCACTGGAGAATCGCAGAAGACCGTCACCGTCCGCACACGTCCCGAGCCGCAGCCGTACGCGGGCGGACGCGTCTTCCACGTGTACCCGCCGGGGTTCAAGGGGCCGAAGACCGAGCCGTCATTCGAAGGCCTGATGTGTGCGTACAACATCACGTGCTCCGGCACAGACTGGGCCACGGCCGGCCGGCCGCGCGTCCGCCCGGGCGACACGATTCTCGTGCACGCGGGCCTCTACAAATACAACCGGTTCGAGTACACGAACGATCCCGCCGTCAACCGCACGGTGCCGCTGGACGGCACGTACTACCTGACGCAGGACGGCACGGCCGAGCGGCCGATTGCGATCAAGGGCGCCGGTGACGGCGAAGCCATTTTCGATGGCAACGGCAACTTCGCGCTGTTCGACGTGAAGGCGGCCGACTTCACCTACTTCGAAGGGCTGACGTTCAGGAATTCGGACATCGCCATCTGGGCCGGCACGCAGTTCATCGCCGGATCGCAGGGGCTGACGGTCAAGCATTGCCGGTTCGAGGACGTCGCGTCCGGCGTCTTCACGAACTACTCGGGCTCGCGCAATTTCTACATCGCGGACAACTGGTTCATCGGCCGTGACGATCCGAACCACGTCATCGGCTGGAACGGCGCGTTCTGGGCGCCGTTCAACGGCGTCGACGGACAGAAGTTCCCGCCGGTCATGGCGTCTTACGTCGCGGTGAAGGTGTACGGGCCCGGCCACGTGATCGCCTTCAACTACGTGGCGAACTTTCACGACGGCATCGACATCGAGACCTACGGCAATCCGGACGGCTCGGCGGCCGTCGACGGCCCGAAGTATCCGACGAAAGACGCGTGGGACAAGCGGCCCGTGTCGATCGACTTCTACAACAACTACATGACCAACTTTCACGACAACCCGTTCGAAACCGACGGCGGGATGCACAACGTCCGTGTCCTGCGGAACATGATGATCAACTCGGCGTCGCACGCGTTCTGCAATCAGCCGGCGCTCGGCGGGCCGGTCTACTGGATTCGCAACATCGCGTACCACCTGCCGGGCGGTTCCACGCGGCTGACCAACGGCTCGACCGGCGTGCTCTTCTACCACAACACGATCCTCTCGGAGACTGCCGCGCAGGGCACGTCGAACGTCCACTGGCGCAACAACCTGTTCCTCGGAGAGAACAGCGCGCCCGCGATCTTCGCCGTCAACACGTATACCAACTACACCTCGTCGGACTACAACGGCTTCCGGCCCAACCCCGGGGCGGCGACGTCGTTTCAGTGGAACTCCCCGCCGTCGGGCCAGGTCGCGGACTTCAGCAACATGCGGACGCCGGGCCCCGGCGCGGCGAACGCGAAGCTGCAGGCGCGGCCGTTCGCGACGCTCGCGGACTACAGCAAGGCGACCGGCCAGGACCAGCACAGCATCCTCGTCGACTACGACCTGTTCATGAAGGTCCCGCGCCTCGACGCGCAGGATCGGCCGCAGGTGCAGAAGGTCTACAAGGCCGAGGATTTCGATTTCGGCCTGACGCCGAACGCGGCCGCCATCGATCGGGGCGTCGTGCTTCCGAACGTCAACGATGGCTTCGCCGGCCGCGCGCCGGACCTCGGCGCGCTGGAGCGCGATCAGCCGCCGCCGCACTACGGCCCGCGGCCGATCGATCGCCCGCCGCACTAATCGCGAATTGCGACGAATGGCCCTGGTCATCGCCGCCGGGGCTGGCTCGAAGAGGCTTGAATAGCCATTCATGTCAGGCTAGAATAGCTCGATGAAACGGACGAGCATTACCGACGCCAAGAACGGGCTGAGCGCGCTCATCGAGCGGGTGCGCCACGGCGAGTCGATCATCATCGAGGACCGCGGCGTGCCGGTCGCCCGGCTCGAATCGGTGGCCGCCACAGGACGACGGGATGTCGAGGGACGCGCGGCGCGCCTGCAGCGCCAGGGCGTCCTGCGGCCGCCCGTGTCGTCCACACCCAAACGGTTACTCACCACCATGCCGCCGACACCGAAAGGTGGCGCCACGCTGAGTGACGCGGTCATCGCCGAACGGCGCACCGGACGATGAGGTTCTGGGATAGCTCGGCGCTGGTCCCGTTGTTCGCCGCCGAAACGCGCACCCGCGCGGTGCAGTCCATGTACACGCGCGACCCGGAGGTCGTCGTCTGGTGGGGTACGCTGGTGGAGTGTGCGTCCGCCATCGCCAGGCTGGAGCGGGATGGGGCGCTGTCAGCCTCTGATGCGGCCGAGTCGTTCTCGCGGCTCGACGCCTTCGCCCCAAGCTGGATGCAGATCGATCCGAGCGACGAGGTCCGCGAGTCCGCACGGCGTTTCCTGCGCGTGCATCCCCTGCGCGCCGCCGATGCCCTGCAGTTGGCCGCGGCGCTGGCCGCGGCCGAACGTCGCCCGTCGACACTGGCCTTCGTGACGTTCGACGACCGGCTGCGCGAAGCCGCCGGCAAGGAAGGCTTCCTGATCGAGGAGTTGCCGGAGTAAGGGTCGTCGGATCGTCTGGCGTGCGTCAGTACCGGAACAGGTACTGGAGCTTCGTGAAGAACGCCTGGTTCGTGTGCCGATAGGCCGCGTCCGGGAAAAGCGAGGAGCCGACAAGATCACCCTGCTGGATGCGATTCCCCTGCTGGTAGTGATCGTCGTAGCCCACGAAGAACACCGTGCCGGCGTTCAGCCGGTAGCTGGCGAGCAGGTTGACGGCCCACGTCCCGTTCAGGCTGTTGAATTCGGTGATGTTGCGCGCCAGCAGCCGCTCGGTGAACTGATACGTCGTCAGGCCGCGGTAGATCTTCGCGTCGAACACCGGGGTGCTGGTCCGCGGGTCCGTCAGATTGCTCGTGATGAGTTCCACCTGCGACTGCAGCCGCGAGACCGGCCGCAGCGTGAGCGTCAGGTTCGCGCTGCCGCCGGTGCCGAGGAACGGATCGGTGACGTAGCGCACCTGATCGCCGCCAGAGTAAAAGCCCGAGACCGAAATGCGCCGGCTCGCGTTGATCCCGCCGCCAACGAACCACCGGGACTTGTCGAACGGGACGCCCAGGTAGCGTTCCATGTCCCGGTTCACGCCGCCACTGACCGTGATGTTCTTCGCGAACTGCGCGTTGACACTCACGAATCGCTGCTCGTCCTGCAGCACGCCGCTGTAGTCGTAGTTGCGGCTGTAGTTCAGGCGCGGCCCCCAGTTGATGATCCGGCCCTCGGGCCACCAGCGGTACCCGAAATTGGTATTCGTCTGCCGCGTGTCGACCCGGCGCACGAAGCCGACCTCGGTCCCGAAGTCCGGATGCACCTCCCAGTGGGAGATCCCGTAGCTGAGGTTGCGGCCCTCTTTCCTGTAGCTGATGTCCAGCATCGGCCCGTACCGGCGCTGGCCCGTGACGGCGTCGACGCGGTCTGATGCCATCATCTTGAGACCGATCCGCTGATTGAGGCCGATGCGGAACTGCCCGTCGATGCCTCCTACGCGGCTGTAGCCGCTCATGAACTCGCGGTCCGTCGCAAGGACGCCGATCGTCGAATCGGTGAACACGTCGTAGCGGGCGCGGGCCAGCACGACGTGGGCCGAGCGGCCCAGCGCCGGATCCGCCGGGTCGTCGCCCTTGCCGGGCGCCTCGTCGTCGGCGACGACGAGGCCGAGCGTCGTCTTGCCCAGTTTTCCTGTGATCTTCGCGCCGTAGCGTGGATCGACAATCGTCCGCGTGTGAACGAACGTCACGGGGCTCGGGAGATCGAAGATCTCCTGGCCTTCGATGAAGAACGGCCGCAGTTCCGGATAGAACAACGGAAAGCGCTGGTTCACGTCGATCTGCGGCCGATCGGACTCGATCTGCGAAAAGTCGGGGTTGTACGTGAAGTCGGCTGTCAGGTTCGACGTGATCCCGTACTTCACGTTGATGCCGGCCTCCGGACTCACGTTGGCGCTGCGAAATGCGGCCGAAGCGGTGTCGAGCGCCCCTTGCTTGACGGCCGTGAACGTCGGGAGGATCTCGAGATCCCGGCTCGTCGACAATTCGGAGATGCCCTCGAGCATGCCCAACTGCCGGATGAAGCCCGCGACGTCTCGCGACATCGGCGACCAGACGACGGTTTCGTTCTTGCTTTCGATGCCGCGCTGGATCTGAAAGCCCCAGCGATGCGCCTGTCCCTTGCCCTTCGCCGGATAGCGCAGGCTCTTGAAGGGAATCGCGACTTCCGCGGTCCACCCGTCAGGGACGAGCCGGCCCATGGAGTAGAAGAGCGCGTCCCAGGACAGATCTTCGCCGAGGCCACCCGCGGCGCCACCACCACCGCCGCCGCCGCCGCCACCACCGCCACCGCCGCCACCAAAACCGCCGCCGCCACCACCGCCACCAAAACCGCCACCGCCGCCGCCACCACCACCGCCACCGCCGCGATTGTTGTTGCCGAGAACCCCGTCGCCCTGGACGCCGTACGCGTTGACGGAGAAGACGTAGGCGCGCTGCTGGTCGAGGAACGGATCGAAGAACAGCGACACGATGTCGTCCCTCGACGCCTTGTCGCGGTCGGCGTGGTTCGCGCGAATGAGATTCGGGTCGGAGTAGTGCGCGTAGATCCCGAAATACAGATTCTTCGCGTCGTACGCGATGGACACCTCGGTGTCTTCGGTGGCCGGCGCCCCCTCCAGTGGCCGTTCCTGCGTGAACGTCGTGATCCGCGCGGCCGACTGCCAGACGACATCGTCCAGCAGGCCATCGATGAGCGGCGCCGCGGCGGCGCGCTGCACCGTGACGCTCGATCGATTGGCCGGGCTGGCGCTCCGTCGCCGGGCGCCCTCGCCGACGCTGATCGCGCCACCCTGACCCGCGGGCCGGCGAGCGTCGCCTGGTTTTTCACCGCCGGCCCCGGCCGCGGGCGTCGGTGATTGCGCGAACCTCCGGCACTGCGCGGTCGCCGCGCGCGCCGAAGCGAGATCGACAGCGGATTCGAACCTGGAAGGAAGCGCGCTCCCGATGAGCGCGTTACAACCGATGACAAGATGCAACACGTTCTGAAGATTTTATCCGACACGCGCGCAGAACTGAAACACTGATTGGATCTCTCAGGCGGTATCGTCGTTCGACAGGAAACCTCGCGGCGTCGCAAGATAACAGTTCGCATGCCGCCGTCGGTCATTCCGGCTGTTCTGATCGTCGCATGGCTCGCAAGCCCGGCGCTCGGCGCCTCGAGTCCGCAGGCCCCTCAGCCAACGTCCGCGTCACAGCGCCGAACGATGGCCGCGGTTCGTGTGGCCGACGATGAACCGATTGTCGTCGACGGCAGGCTGGACGAAGCGGTGTGGACGCGCGCCGTCCCCGCTGCCGATTTCCTCCAGTTCGACCCCGTGACGGGCGAACCCGCCACCGAGCGCACCGAAGTGCGCATCGTCTACACGCGCTCGACGCTCTACATGGGCGTGCACTGCTTCGACGACGAGCCGGACCGGCTGCTCCGCTTTCAGCGGCGGCGGGACGAGTTCCTGCAGTCCGACGACCGCTTCATGTGGGTGATCGATCCGTTCCTCAGCGCGCAGAACGGCTACTTCTTCGAGACGAACCCGTCCGGGCTGATGGGCGACGCGCTGCTCGGTCCGGGCACGAACAACCGGCAGTGGGACGGCCTCTGGAATCTTGCGGTCCACCGCGACGGCACGGGCTGGAGCGTCGAGGTCGCGATTCCGTTCACGACGCTGAACTTCGATCCCACGGCCACGGCCTGGGGCATCAACTTTCAGCGGACGGTTCGCCGGAAGAACGAAGAGAGCCTGTGGTACGGCTGGGCGCGCAACCAGGGGCTCCAGCGGCTGTCGAACACCGGCCTGCTGACGGGCATGAACCAGGAGGTCAGTCAGGGGCTGGGCCTGGACGTGCGGCCGTTCGGCGTCGTGTCCGCCGAGGCGTCGCCCAGTACCGGCGCGCCCGGCCTGTCGACGAGCGGCAAGGCCGGCGTCGACGTGTTCTACAGCCTGACGCCGGGCCTGCGCGCGAACTTCACGGTCAACACGGACTTCGCGCAGACCGAAGTCGATCAGCGTCAGGTCAACCTGACGCAGTTTCCGCTGTTCTTCCCGGAGAAGCGCGCGTTCTTCCTGGAGGGCGCGAGCTTCTTCGATTTCGGCACGGGCGGATCGACCGAGGTCCTGCCGTTCTTCAGCCGCCGGATCGGCCTCAACGACGCCGGCGAGCCGCAGCCGATCGCGTACGGCGCGAAGCTGATCGGCCAGCTCGGATCGAGCGACGTCGGCGTGCTGCACGTGCGAACTGCGGAATCGGGTGGTGTGCCTGGAGAGCACTTCAGCGTGTTCCGGGCGCGGCAGCGGCGGCGACAGTCGTATCTCGGCGGGCTCTTCGCGGCCAGGCAGCCGGGCGACGGCGCGGGCGCGCGCGACACGGCGGGCGTCGATTTCCAGCTCGCGACGTCGCAATTCCGCGGCCGGATGAATCTCAGCCTGGCCGGCTACGCGCTTCACACGACGAACCCGAAGGATACGGGGCGCAGCGGCGCGTACGAACTGCGCCTGGACTACCCGAACGATCGCTGGGAAGCGGGCATGGCCTACCGGCGCGTGGATGAGCACTTCACGCCGTCGATGGGGTTCACGCTGCGCACCGGCTACCAGCGCTACAACCCGCGGCTGCGCTTCAACCCGCGTCCGCTGAATCACTCGTTCATCCGCCTGCTGGGATTCGGCGGCAGCGGCGATCTCCAGACGGATATGGACAACCAGCCGCTGACACGGCTGTGGACGCTGACGCTGCTCAGCCTCGATACACACGGGCAGGACCGCTACAACTTCATCGTCCTCCCCGAGTACGAGCGGCTCAACGCGGCATTCAAGATTCACCCGGGCATCACGCTGCCGATCGGCGGCGAGTACTCGTTCACGCGCTACCGCGTGGCGATCGCCACCGCCAGCCGGCGGCTGGTCGCTGTGAGCCCGAAGGTCGAATGGGGCCGCTTCTATTCGGGCTCGCGCGAGCAGTACAACGTCGACCTGGCGGCGCGGTTGCGTCCGGGCGTGATCATCTACTCGTCGGCCGAATACAACCGCG
>Ga0315281_10015091_pt1 | contig 10370 bp, 6 predicted proteins | sample YL17G07_0_MG_FD_204540 | JGI IMG/M metagenome (GOLD analysis project Ga0315281, IMG submission 204540) | Sediment microbial communities from Yellowstone Lake, YNP, Wyoming, USA - YL17G07_0 | ecosystem: Environmental > Aquatic > Freshwater > Lake > Sediment | place: USA: Wyoming | collected...
AACGCCCACGTTTCATAAACATGGAAAAATGCACTGGTTGCGGAATCTGCGCACAAAGATGCCCAGTGGAAGTTCCAAACGAATTCGACATCAATCTGGGCGTTAGAAAGGCGACTTATGTTCCTTTTCCACAGGCTGTGCCCCTCAAGTATGCCATCGACGAGCAACATTGCATTAAATGTCGACTTTGCGAAAAAGTCTGCCCTGCTAAGGCAGTTGATTTTGATCAGAAACCAGAAACAGTCAACATTAACGTCGGCGCAATAATATTGACACCTGGGTTTGAAGAGTTTGACGCACGGTTGAAAAGTGAATATGGCTATGGACGCTACCTAAACGTGGTTTCAAGCATCGAGTTCGAACGTATAATGAACGCGTCTGGGCCTTATGGAGGAAAGATTCTGCGCCCTTCTGATGGAAAGATACCGCGAAAAGTCGCCTTTATTCAATGCGTCGGATCTCGCGATGCCCAGTTGGGAAACAGATATTGTTCTGCAGCCTGTTGCATGTACAGCATAAAGGAATCTGTTATTGCCAAAGAACATAGCCCAGATTTGGCTTCGACGATTTTCTTTATGGATATGCGTGCTTATGGAAAGGAATTTGATGCCTATTACGATCGAGCTGAAAGAGAATACGGTGTCAAGTTTGTTAGGTCGAGAGTTGCCAGTGTGACAGAAGATCCCCTAACAGGCAATCTTTCTCTGCAGTATGTGGAGAACGAGGATCCGAAAACTGAAGAATTTGACATGGTTGTTTTGGCTGTTGGAATGTGTCCCCCTGCGAAAGCTGCGAAGCTTGCTGAAATCTTAGGAATAGAGCTCAACAAGTACAATTTCTGTCAAACCGAAACGTGTTCTCCTCTTGAGACATCCAAGTCTGGCATATTTGTATGTGGAGCGTTTTCATCACCTAAGGATATTCCAGAAAGCGTTGCACAAGCAAGCGGCGCAGCTGCAAAAGCGATGGGCTTGATTGCATCTGAAAGGGGAAAGGAAGTCGTTGAAAAGCGGTATCCTCTTGAAAGAGACGTGAGTAAAGAAGAGCCGCGCATAGGCGTTCTTGTCTGCCACTGCGGAACCAACATCGGCGGAGTCGTTAAGGTTTCTGAGGTTGTCAAATACGCTAGGACATTGCCAAACGTGGTTTACGCCGAGGAAAATCTTTACACTTGCTCGCAAGACACGCAGGAGATGATCAAGGAAAAAATAAAGGAACACAACCTCAACCGTGTTGTTGTGGCTTCATGTACCCCGCGTACTCATGAGCCGCTTTTCAAGGAAACAGTTCAAGAGGCTTCGCTGAACCCCTATCTGTTTCATATGGCCAACATCCGCGACCAGTGCAGCTGGGTGCACATGCACGAGCCCGAAAAAGCCACGGATAAATCCAAGGATTTGGTAAGGGCTGCCGTTGCCAAGGCTCGGCTGATGAAACCATTGAAAAAGCCGATGTGCAATGTCATTCCAGTCGGACTAGTCATTGGTGGCGGCTTATCTGGGATGACCGCGGCGTTGGAATTGGCAAGACAGGGATTTGAGGTTCATCTGGTTGAGAAGGAAAAGGAACTTGGCGGGCACCTGCGAACCATCAACTACTTGTTGGAATCAACTGATCCCCAAGAACTGTTGAAATCCACTATAAAGAAAGTCGGCGAAAACGAGAAGATTCACATTCATGTCGATGCACAAATCAGCAACATTGAGGGATACGTCGGCAACTTCAAGACGACTATTTGTTCGAATGGAAAGGAAAAGCAAATTGAAAGTGGCATCATTATAGTAGCAACTGGAGCCTCAGAATATGAGCCAACAGAGTACCTTTACGGCGCCAGTCGCAGAGTGGTGACCCAGCATGAGCTAGAAGAGAAGATAGCTGGAGGGCAATTCAAGGCCAAGACTGTGGTTATGATTCAATGTGTTGGAGCAAGAAATGAAACCAGACCCAACTGCTCAAGGATATGCTGTTCTCAAGCGATCAAGAATGCCCTGAGGATTAAAGGGCTGTTTCCGAAAACTGAGGTTTACGTTTTGTATAAGGACATAAGGACCTATGGATTTAAGGAGGACTATTATCGCGAAGCTGCGGAGAAGGGAGTTTTATTCCTTCGCTATGATGATGAGCACGAGCCAAAAGTCGCTCGGGAAAAAGGAAGACTCGTAGTATCTGCTTGGGAACCTGTCTTGAAAACTTGGGTTACACTAAAGCCAGAGTTACTAGTATTGAGTGCAGCCACAGTTCCGAACGGTGACAACGAACGTTTGGCAAAGCTTCTGAAGGTTCCATTAACAAAGGACGGTTTCTTTCTAGAAGCCCACGTAAAACTTCGTCCGTTGGACTTCGCGACAGATGGCATTTACCTATGTGGACTGGCACATTGGCCGAAGCTTATCGAAGAAAGCATAGCGCAAGCATGTGGAGCTGCGGCCAGAGCCTCCGTGGTGCTGTCTAGGAAGACGTTGGAAGTTGAGGGAACAGTAGCAAACGTGGATGAGAACCTGTGCGTCGGTTGTGGACTATGCCTGACACTTTGTCCATATGGCGCCATAGAGAAAGATGAAAAGGGAATTGCCAGAGTGAACGATGTTCTGTGCAAAGGATGTGGCCTATGCGCGGCAAGCTGCCCTGAAAAAGCCATAGACATGCAGCATTTCAGCGATGCCCAAGTGTTAGCCGAAGCGATCGCAGCTCTAGGAGGAAGCTAATATGGGCGACTTTGAACCCAAAATCATCGGTTTCCTCTGCAACTGGTGCAGCTACGCAGGCGCAGACTTGGCCGGCGTAAGCCGATTCCAATATCCTCCAAACCTCCGAGTTGTCAGAGTGATGTGCAGCGGCAGAATAGACCCAATAATCCCATTGGAAGTCTTCACAAAAGGAGCCGACGGAATCCTTGTCTTGGGCTGCCATCCCGCGGATTGCCATTATGTTGAAGGAAACTTGTACGAGGAAAGAAAAATCAAAATGTTGAAAAAACTGTTGGCTCTAACGGGCCTAGAACCAAAACGCCTGAGACTTGATTGGGTTTCAGCGTCGGAAGGTCAAAGATTCGCCCAAATAGTGACAGAATTTACCGAGAACATAAGGAAGCTTGGTCCTTCGCCCGTGTCGGGTAAAACGCCAAATCAGAGGATTCTTGAAAATCTTCAAGCAGCGAAGGGTGCTGCTTCAGACTTCAGGCTGAGAGTTCTGGTTGGAAGGGAAAGGGAATTGACGGAAAAGTGCAACGTGTACGAAGAGAAGATGCCGCAAGAGGAATTCGACTCCCTGCTTGACGAAGTTGTTGAGGCCGAGTTCATTCGGCAGAAAATTCACCTCTTGACGCAAACCAATCCGCTTTCCGTCAAGGCCTTAGCTGAGGCAACTGCGCTGAAGCCTGCCGCAGTGCTTAAACAAATCGTGGATATGCGAAGGAGAAACATGATCACCGTGGACCACGTCGAAGGGACAACCCCGCTCTATAGAGCTCTGGAGGTGGGCTAAATGGCAAGCAACAAAGTTGGAGCAGTCATGGTAGTAGGCGGAGGAGTTGCTGGAATACAGGCATCTCTTGATCTGGCTGATTCTGGATTCAAGGTCTATTTGGTGGACCAAGGACCATGTATAGGCGGCGTGATGGCACAGCTAGACAAGACGTTCCCCACAAATGACTGTTCAATGTGCATTCTCTCGCCGAAGCTTGTGGCGACTGGAAGGCATCCAAACATCACGATACTAACAAATGCTGAAATCACCGGTCTAGATGGTGAGGCTGGCAATTTCGAAGTGAAGCTTCGAAGGAAGGCCCGTTACATAAACGAAGAGAAATGCAACGGTTGTGGACTTTGCGCACAAAAGTGTCCAATCGAAGCAGTTGACATGTTCAACGAAGGACTGGGCAATAGAAGCGCAATCTTTGTCGAATATCCGCAGGCTGTGCCGCTGAAGTACATGATTGATCGTGAAAAATGCATCGGTTGCGGAACATGTGCTGAAATTTGCAAGGCAAATGCCGTTGAATATGAGCAGGAAGAGAGTGAAACAAAGCTAAATGTTGGCTCGATAATTCTGGCTCCCGGCTTCGAATCCTTCGATGCAAGACTGAAAAGCGAATATGGGTACGCGCGATATCCGAACGTTGTGACAAGCATTGAGTTTGAACGCGTTCTGAGCGCTTCTGGCCCATATGGTGGGCTCGTCTTGAGACCATCGGATGGTGAAATTCCGAAGAAGATTGCGTTCATCCAGTGCGTTGGTTCGAGGGACTTCCAGCTTGGGAACAACTATTGTTCAGCTGCATGCTGCATGTACGGCATCAAAGAAGCAGTAATAGCCAAGGAGCACACGCCTTCGAAACTGGATCCCACAATTTTCTACATGGACATGCGTTCCTACGGAAAGGAATTTGACGCGTACTATGAACGTGCCCAGGGAGAATGGGGCATACGGTTCGTGCGGTCAAGAGTGGCCGGGGTCACCGAGGACCCAAGAACAGGCAACTTGCATGTGCACTACGTTGAGAATGAGACACCCAAAACAGAAGAATTTGACATGGTAATTCTGTCGATCGGCATGACGCCGCCCAAGGATGCTGAGAAACTAGCCAAGAACTTGGGCATAAAACTCAACAAGTACCGATTCTGCGACACAGAGACATTTTCACCTGTCGAAACCTCAAAGCCAGGCGTATTCGTCTGTGGAGCCTTCTCTGCTCCGAAAGACATCCCTGAGAGCGTCGCGCAGGCAAGCGGCGCCGCGTCGAAGGCTATGGGAATAGTTGCAAGCGAAAGAGGAACGCTCGTCACGAAGAAGGAGTATCCTCCTGAACGTGACGTGAGCAAAGAAGAGCCGCGCATAGGCGTGTTCGTCTGTCACTGCGGAATCAACATCGGCGGAGTCGTGAATGTTCCCGAGGTTGTGGAATATGCCAAGACTCTGCCTAACGTGGCTTATGCTGAAGCGAACGTTTACACTTGTTCTCAGGACACTCAGAAGCTTATAGCGGAGAAGATCAAGCAAAACAATCTTAACCGTGTGATCGTGGCTTCGTGCACGCCTCGTACGCATGAACCTCTCTTCAAGGAAACTGTTCAGGAAGCTGGATTGAACCCGTACCTGTTTGAGATGACGAACATTCGAGATCAATGCAGCTGGGTGCACATGCACGAACCGAAAGAAGCCACCGAGAAAGCAAAAGACCTTGTGCGTTCCGTAGTTGCAAAGGCCAAGCTACTGAAACCGTTGGAAAAACCGTTGATAAGTGTCACGCCAGTCGGCCTGATCATAGGCGGAGGAGTATCAGGCATGACTGCAGCATTAGAACTTGCGAAACAGGGGTTCGAAGTTCATTTAGTCGAAAGAGAAAAAGGGTTAGGCGGGCACCTTCGTAATATTCACTACCTGCTGGGAGAAAACATCAAACCGAAGGAGAAGCTTGATGCTCTAATCAAGGCAGTGAAGGAGAACGGCAAAATACATGTCTACGCTGACGCGGAAGTCACTGACATTTATGGTTTTGTGGGCAACTTCAAGACGAAGGTCAGGCAACATGGTGGTAAGAACAAGGAAATCGAGCATGGCATAGTCATAGTGGCCACAGGCGCGGTTGAATACAAACCCAAGGAATTTCTGTATGGTCAAGATCCAAGGGTAATGACTCAGCACGAGCTTGAAGAGAAGATTGCGAAGGGCGAGTTCAGGGCCAAAAGCGTTCTCATGATTCAATGTGTGGGTGCAAGGAATGAGGAGAGACCAAACTGTGCAAGAATCTGCTGCGGGGAAGCCATAAAAAACGCGTTGAAGATAAAGGAAGCAAACCAGGAAGCTGAAGTCTACATCTTGTACAAGGACATGCGAGCCTACGGTTTCAAAGAGGACTATTACAGGGAAGCTGCAATGAAAGGGGTCTTATTCGTTAACTACGATGACGAGCGAAAGCCCCAGCTTGTGAATGAAGGTGGAAAGTTGAAAGTCACTTTCTGGGAGCCCGTTTTGGGTCAAGAGGTTGAGGTTGAGCCGGACGTTGTTGTCTTGAGCGCCGCGACAATCCCGAATCCTGATAACAAACATGTTGCTGAGATGCTCAAAGTACCATTAACTAAGGACGGCTTCTTCTTGGAGGCGCACATGAAGCTTAGACCTGTGGACTTTGCAACTGACGGGGTTTTCCTCTGCGGCATGGCACACTCGCCCAAATATATTGACGAAAGCATTAGTCAAGCATGCGCTGCAGCAGCAAGGGCAACAACCATACTTTCCAAAGACAAGCTTGAGATGGAAGGAATAATCGCAAACGTATCTGAAGATTTATGTAGCGGTTGTAGAATCTGTGAATATCTATGTCCGTACGGTGCAGTCGAAATGAAGGACAAAGAGGGAAAAACCATAGCACATGTGATTGAAGCCTTGTGCAAAGGCTGTGGTGCATGTGGTACGGCATGTCCAACAAAAGCCATCACGATGGGTCACTTCACGACTGACGAGATCCTTGCGCAAGTTGAAGCTGTACTAGCGGGGGCGACAGCATGAGCGAAAAGAACGGGTTTGAGCCGAAGATCATTGGTTTCTTATGCAACTGGTGCGCCTATGCAGGTGCAGACTTGGCGGGAGTCAGCAGAATACAGTACCCTCCAAACATTAGGATCATACGCGTGATGTGTAGCGGGAGAATAGACCCTGCATTCGTTCTCGAAGCTTTCAAGGATGGCGCGGACGGCGTGCTGGTTGCTGGTTGCCACTTGCCCTCAGATTGCCATTACATTAGCGGCAACTTCAAGGCACTGCGCAGGATAACACTTCTGAAGAAGGTTTTGAAGGGTTTTGGGATCGAGCCCGAACGACTGCGATTAGAGTGGATCTCAGCGAGCGAAGGAGACAAGTTTGCCGCCGTAGTGCGCGATATGGTTGATGAGGTAAAAAAGCTTGGACCAAACCCGCTGGCAAGCAAGGAGGTTGAAGCCTGATGACCGAAGCAGAGAAGAAGACGATTAAGGCTTCGGAGATGGATCCTAAGTTTAAGTATGAAATCTCGAAGATGCATGGCGGCGAAAAGCTGATGCGTTGCTTCCAATGCGGAACATGTACGTCTGACTGTCCTGTTGCAAGATTCAGTGATACTTACAGGCCTAGGCAGATTATCCGCATGGCTCAGCTTGGGCTTAAAAATAGAGTGTTGAGCAGCGACACTTTGTGGCTTTGTGCGGCATGTTTCACTTGTACAGATCGTTGTCCGCAGGACGTTGAAGTTGCCAGCGTTATACGTGTTTTGAGGAATCTGGCTGCAGAACAAGGGTGTGTGCCACAGGTGTTCAAGGAGCAGTGCTCATGCATTCTTGAGTCAGGTTACGCTTACAAGATTCCAGAGCTAAGAGTGAAAAAGAGGGAACAGCTGGGATTGCCGCCTTTGCCGAAGGGCAACCCTGAAAGCATAGGAAAAACGCTCAGTTGCGTTCATTTCCTGAAGCATGTGAAGAAGAAGGCGTGATTGAAATGGCCGGGCCCAAGCATCTCATGTTTCTAGGATGCGCGATTCCTTATCGCGTTAGCGCGTTCGAGATCTCGGCGCGCAACGTCCTTAGGAGGTTGGGCGTGGAACTGAAAGAGATGCCAGAATTCAACTGTTGCGGTTTGCCCTTGGATCCTGTCAGCCATGAAATGATGCTTATTCTGGCAGCAAGAAACCTAGCTTTGGCGGAACGCGAAGGCTTAGACATCATCACGCTCTGCCCGGGCTGTGCAGGGACACTGAAAAAAGTCAACAAGATGTTGAAGGAAGACAAGGCCTTGCGTGACGAGATTAACAGCCATCTGAAAGAAGCAGGGCTGCAGTTCAAGGGAACACAAAACGCTAAACACTTGATGCAGGTGCTAATCGAAGACGTTGGGTTAGAGAAGGTTAAGAATTCGGTTGTCAAGCCGCTAACGATGCTTAAGGTTGCCGAACACAATGGGTGCCACATTCTGAGACCAAAAGAGTTTATCGGATTTGACGATCCAGAAGATCCTAAGACTCTTAAAACTCTCATCGAGGCAACTGGTGCAACGTGCCTAGATTACATGGACGAGACTGAGTGTTGCGGCGCTCCAAGTGTTGGTGTGAGCGATAAGGTTGCGCTTCAGCTTGCACGTGATAAGCTCAATCACATCAAGGTAGTTGATGCAGAGGCCATGATTACGATTTGCCCCTTCTGCCACATAATGTATGACACGAACGAGCTGCGGATTGAGAAGATGTTCAACGAGACTTATGGAATTCCTGTATTGCATTATCCGCAGCTGCTCGGCCTAGCTATGGGCATTAAGCTTGAAGAACTGGCTTTCAACGAGCTTAGGGTTGATGCTTCTAAAATACTGAATAAGGTATGTGAGGGAGGAAAATAAGATGGCGAAAGAAAAGCTGAAACTCGCCTTTTATTGGGCTGCAAGCTGCGGCGGATGCGAAATCGCTGTCCTAGACATAAACGAGAAAATCCTCGACGTGGTGAACATTGCAGACATAGTGTTCTGGCCTGTAGCCATGGACATCAAATACAAGGACGTAGAAAACATGCCTGACAACTACATTGACATCTGCTTCTTCAACGGATCTGTAAGAAGCGAAGAGCAAGAACACATGGCTAAGCTTCTGAGAAAGAAGTCCAAGACGCTTGTGGCTTTCGGATCATGCGCTCAAGAAGGGTGTATCCCTGGCTTGGCAAATCTTCATGACCGCCAAGAAATCTTCAACAAGGTCTATCTGCAAAGCAAATCCATTTCAAACCCAAAGGGCGTTGTCCCGCAGACCAAGACTGAAGTGAAGGAAGGTGTCTTGAAGCTTCCGGAGTTCTATGACACAGTCAAGACTTTGGATCAGACTGTGAAGGTTGACTATTATCTGCCAGGTTGTCCGCCTCCGGTTAAGCTGATAATAAACGCTGTCGATGCGATAGCGAAGAACGAGCTTCCAGCAAGAGGATCAGTGCTTGCACCATTGAAATCCGTATGCGACGAATGCCCAAGGAAGAAGGGGAACAAGAAAATCTCCAAGATATACCGTGTTCACGAAAAGGTTCCTGAGCCTGAAAAATGCTTGCTTGAGCAAGGAATCATATGCATTGGACCGGCAACACGCAGCGGGTGCGGCGCTCAATGCTTAACTGTTGACATGCCCTGCACAGGGTGCGGCGGTCCATGTCCCAACTCGCCAGAGCAGGGTGCAGCAATGATGAGTGCTCTGGCTTCCATACTGGGCCTCGAAGAGGAGCAAGAGCATTATACTGATGAGGATGTTGAGAGGCTTATGAGCCAAATCAAAGATCCGGTTGGAACGTTCTACATGTACTCTTTACCGTCATCGCTGCTTAGGAGGAAGGTGATGAAGCAATGAAGGAAATAATCATAGATCCCATAACCAGGCTTGAAGGTCACGGAAACGTCTCAATATTCCTGAACGACGCTGGCGAAGTAGAAAACGCTTATCTAAAGATTCCTGAACTCAGAGGCTTCGAAAAGTTCTGTGTCGGGCGAAGAGCTGAACTCATGCCGATCTTGACGACTAGAATCTGCGGAGTCTGCCCCGTGGCCCACCATTTCGCCGCAACAAAAGCCTTAGACGCCGCGTTCAACGTTGAACCACCGTCAGCAGCGAAAAAGCTTAGGGAGCTTATGTATGCTGGATACATCATTTATGATCATACCTTGCACTTCTATTATCTTGGCGGTCCAGACTTCATAGTTGGACCAGATGCTCCGCCAGAGAAAAGGAACATTCTAGGCGTTATTGAAAAGGCTGGAATGGACGTGGCTAAGGAAGTCATTAAGCATAGGGCCTATGGGCAGAAGATAACTGAGATTCTCGGCGGAAAAGCAACACATCCAGTTTGCGGACTTCCTGGCGGAATATCTAAGCCTCTGAGCGAAGAGAACAGGCAGGAAATTGAGAAGATGGCAGCGTCTTCTCTGGAGTTTGCAAAGCTCACATTGAATCTGTTTCACAGCATTGTCTTGGGTAACAGCAAATACGTAGACATGATCAAGAGCGACGCTTACACTATGAAAACGTATTACATGGGTCTAGTAGACAAGGACAACAAAGTCAACTTCTACGATGGAAAAATCAGAGTAGTCTATCCTAGCGGCGGCGAGTTTCTGAAGTTCGAGGCTAAAGACTATCTCGCATATGTTGGTGAACATGTGGAGGAGTGGACCTATGCCAAGTTTCCGTTCTTGAGGAAGATTGGATGGAAAGGCCTAGTCGACGGGTCAGACAGCGGGGTCTACCGCGTTGGCCCGCTAGCAAGGCTTAACGCTTCAGACGGTATGGCTACACCGCTTGCGCAAGCAGAATATGAGCAAATGTACAAGACTTTGGGCGGCAAACCGGTGCATGGCACGTTGGCATTCCACTGGGCAAG
>Ga0315281_10015092_pt1 | contig 10370 bp, 10 predicted proteins | sample YL17G07_0_MG_FD_204540 | JGI IMG/M metagenome (GOLD analysis project Ga0315281, IMG submission 204540) | Sediment microbial communities from Yellowstone Lake, YNP, Wyoming, USA - YL17G07_0 | ecosystem: Environmental > Aquatic > Freshwater > Lake > Sediment | place: USA: Wyoming | collected...
CGCGGCGCAAGGGGCCCCTGCGGCGCCGCCGAGCAACGCAGGCCGAGTGGGAGGGGTCCGCGAGCACTGTCTGAGGCCCGAAGGGCCGAGTTGCGCAGCGGCCCACTCGGACGAGTAGCGCAGGGAACCCCGGCGCGCAGCGGCGGGGCGGCGTCGGGGGAAAGCGCCGCGCCGAGCCGCACAGCGCGATCAGCGCGAGTTCTGCTTAGCGCCGTAGGTCTCGCGCAAGGCGGCCTTTTGCACTTTGCCCAGGGCGGTGCGAGGCAGGGCGTCGATGAAGATCATCTGCCGTGGAATCTTGTAGCCGCCGATGTGCTCGCGGCAGTGGCGGATGATGTCCTCCGGCGTGAGCGTCGTCCCCGGTTTGGGCGCGATGACGGCGAACAGGGCCTCGCCCAGCCGGTCGTCGGGCACGCCGATGACCGCGGCCTCGCTGATGCCGGGGTGGCGGTGCAGAACCTGCTCGACTTCGCTGGAGTAAACGTTTTCGCCGCCGCTGATGATCATGTCCTTCATGCGATCGACGAGAAAAAGGCGCCCCTCTTCGTCGAGGCGGCCGACATCGCCGGTGTGGAACCAGCCGCCGCGGAATGCGCGCGCATTGTCTTCGTCGCGCTTCAGATAGCCGGCGCTGACGTTGGGTCCGCGCACGGCGACTTCCCCCGTCTCTCCGGCCGGCAATGGCCGATCCAGGTCGTCGACGATGCGCAATTCCACGCCGGCAACGGGTAAACCCACCGACCGCAGCAAGGACATGTCGCCCGATTCGAAGCAATGCCGGTGGCTTGCGTGGTCCAGCACGGCGAGGATAGGCGAAGTTTCGGTGAGGCCATAGCTTTGGCAGAACTCCACGCGAGGGAAGCGCTGCCGGGCGGCGCGCATCCATTCCTCGGGCATCGGACTGGAACCGTATAACAGAAGGCGCAGCGACGACAGGTCGTAGCGCTGGATCTCAGGGGCCTCGGTGAATATTCTTACCATGGTCGGTACCCAGTGCACGACCGTCACGCGATGGCGCTCGATAGCGGCAGCGACCGCGCCGGGGGTGAACTGCGGCAGATAGACATGCCGGCAGCCCAGCAGAAACCCGATGGTGCCGTGCAGATCCGCCGAGTGAAACATCGGTGCGGAATGGGAATACACGTCGTCGGCGCAGATGCCGGTCGCCAGCCCGATCTGCCAGGCGTTGGACAGAATGTTGCGGTGGGAGAGCCGCACTCCCTTGCTGCGCCCCGTGGTGCCGCCCGTATACAGCAGGATCGCGTCGTCGTTCTCATGCAGTTGAGCGGCGGGTGCCGGCGTGCTGGAGGCCAGCAAGGCTTCATAATCGGCTGTTCCGCTTTCCCGGCTCTCGACCGTCAGTACCCGGGTGCGCCAGGCGGACAGCGCGGGCGAATCCAGCAGTGGCAGGAACTCCTGCTCCACCGCCACCAGGCGGCATTCGGCATCCTCCAGGATGGCGGCGATTTCTGCCGGGCTGAGTCTCCAGTTGACCGGGACCGGAACGATCCCTGACCAATAACCGGCCCAGAGCAGTTCGGCTTGCCGGAAACCGTTGCGCATGATCGTGGCGAAACGCTCGCCGCGCTGCAGCCCGAAACCGGCGAGCATGCCGGCCCCGCGCGTCACCCGGTCGGCGAACTCGGTCCAGTTGAAGCTTCCTTCGTCGTCCAGAATCAGCGAACGGCTGCCATGAAGGTAGACGTTTTCGGCAAGCACGGCAGGCAGGATCATGTCGGCGTTTCGGATTTCTATGGCAGCTGAGAGATGCGCCGTCGACAGATCAGCGGCGTTGTCGTTCGTTCTCGTTCAAGCGCCTCGCTGACCGGGCAGGAAGCTGCCCCGAGCGAGCGCGGCAATCGTGCGTGCGGCGATAAAACCGATCACCGCATTCGCCGCGACGAACAGCGCGAGTGCAACGTAGGCTGCCGTATCGGAGGCGCTGGCGTGCGCAATGCTCCATGCTGCCGTGGACAGGGCGGCTGCGGGGAGCGTGAATGCCCAGTAACCCGGTCCGAAGGGGGTCTCGCACAAGCGCCTTGCGAGCATGAGGAGCACGCAGGCAACAAACAGCGCATAACCGAACAATCCCAGCGCGAGCGCGTCGGCCTCGCCTTCACCCAGGGCAAGGTACATGATCAGTGCGACCGACGGAGGAGCGAGTTCGATCGCGATCAGCGGGCGCAGCGGTGGCGCGAGCGGTTCATGGGTCGCCAGCCGGTGCAGCACGATCGAATCGATGATCACCCACATGATCACGCCGGCGCCGAAAAAACACCATCCCGTGAGTCTGTAGCCCAGCGCAGCCGCTGCGCCGGCCGTGAATAGGTGACCTGCGACCACGCCCAGGTGCCAGACCGGCGTGACCGCTGCAGACTCGCTCTGGACGCCGATCCAGCGCGCGACTATCGCCGCTGCCAGGGTGAACTGGGTAACGGCCAGCAGCACGAAAAGCCCTCGAGTCGCTGCTGAGCCCAGCCACGGCGCGAGCGCGGGCAGCAGCAACAGCAACGAGGCGGGCAGCAGCGCGACGAACGCGCCCGCGACCGGATGCTCCCATTCCGATCGTGCCGCCGTCGCTGCCCGCGACCATTTGGCGGCGTAGGCCGCGGCCAGCAGGATCCATACCGCGGTGGCTGCGACTATCAGTACGTCGCCTGCCGGGGCGAGCGCGGGATAAGTGCGTGCGGCGGCGCGCCAGGCGGTTCCGAGGCCGCCCAAGCCCATCACGATGGCGAAGAAGCTCGCGGGAATGCGTTGCGCGAGACCAGCTAGCGAACCAGGCATGGATTTTTCTCTTGGGGAGGCACAACGCCGGATTGTCGACTGTTACGGCCGGCTCGGCAACCCTGCCCAGGCCCGTTGCGCCGCCGGAATTGCGGTGCGCGGTTTGTCGGTCCTCCGCTTTTGGGATATCATCTGCCATCCTATCTCCCTGTTCGTCAATGGCGAAATATGTGTTCGTGTCGGGAGGCGTTGTTTCCTCGCTGGGGAAGGGGATAGCCGCCGCTTCGCTCGCCGCGATTCTCGAATCGCGCGGCATCAGGGTCACACTGCTCAAGCTCGATCCCTACATCAACGTCGACCCCGGCACGATGAGCCCGTTTCAGCACGGGGAGGTCTTCGTGACCGAGGACGGTGCCGAAACCGACCTCGATCTTGGCCACTACGAGCGGTTCCAGTCGGCCAAGATGAAGAAGAGCAACAACTTCACCACCGGCCAGATCTATGAGTCGGTGATCAAGAAGGAGCGCCGCGGCGATTACCTCGGGCGCACCGTGCAGGTCATCCCGCACATCACCGACGAGATCAAGGCGTATGTCGTGCGCGGGGCCGGCGACGCGGAGGTGGCGATCGTCGAGATCGGCGGCACCGTGGGCGACATCGAGTCGCTGCCGTTCCTCGAGGCGGTGCGCCAGATGCGCATGGAACTCGGCGAGCGCAACACCTGCTACCTTCATCTCACCCTCGTTCCCTTCATCAAGGGCGCGGGCGAACTCAAAACCAAGCCGACCCAGCATTCGGTGAAGGAACTGCGCGAGATCGGCATCCAGCCCGACGCGCTGCTGTGCCGCTCCGACCGGCCGATCCCGGAAGAGGAAAGGAAAAAGATCGCGCTGTTCACCAACGTGCAGGCCAACGCCGTGATCTCGGTCTGGGACGTGGATTCGATCTACAAGATTCCCTGGATGCTGCACCAGCAGATGCTCGACGAAATCGTCTGCCACAAGCTCAACATCCTCGCCAAGCCTGCCGATCTGAAGGTGTGGAAACGCCTGGTCGAGGCGCTGGAAAATCCGCAGCACGAGGTCACGATCGCGATGGTCGGCAAGTACGTCGACCTGACCGACTCCTACAAGTCCCTCAACGAGGCCCTGGTGCATGCGGGCATCTACGCGCGCAGCAAAGTCAATATCCGCTATATCGACTCCGAGTCGATCGAGCGCGAGGGCACGGGAACGCTGAAGGGCGTGAACGGAGTGCTGGTGCCCGGAGGTTTCGGCAAGCGCGGCGTCGAGGGCAAGATCCGCGCGATCCAGTATGCGCGCGAGAACAATGTGCCTTACCTCGGCATCTGCCTCGGCATGCAGCTGGCGGTGATCGAGTTCGCGCGCAACATCGCAGGGCTCGCCGGCGCCAACTCGACCGAGTTCGATCCCGACACGCCGCACCCCGTCATTGCGCTCATCACCGAGTGGCAGGATCGCGACGGCCGCATCGAGCGGCGCGACGAGAAGTCCGCGCTGGGCGGAACCATGCGCCTGGGCGCGCAGCAGGCGGTGCTCGAGGCGGGCAGTCTGGCGCGCAAGATCTACGGCGCCGACATCGTCAACGAGCGCCACCGGCATCGCTACGAGGTGAACAACCAGTACATCGAGCGGCTGAAGGAAAAAGGACTGCGCGTGTCGGCACTGACGCAATCCGAGCAGTTGTGCGAGGTGATCGAGCTGCCCGGGCATCCGTGGTTCGTCGGCTGCCAGTTCCATCCCGAGTTCACATCGACACCGCGCACCGGGCATCCCCTGTTCAAGGCCTTCATCGAGGCGGCGCTTGAGCAACAGGCGGAGAAGGCCAAGACGCAAGCCCCAGTGGTGGCATGAAACCCCGCGGGCTCGGGACTAGCGTCGGAGGCCAGGGCAGGCAGCGTCGCAGCCGTGCACGCGGCCGGCACCCGCTGGAGATGCGGCCGGTAGGCCAGGAGATCGCATGAATCTCTGCGGGTTTGAGATCGGACTCGATAAACCGCTGTTTCTGATTGCCGGTCCCTGCGTCATAGAATCGAAGCAGCTCGCATTCGACACGGCCGGTCAGCTGAAGGAAATCTGCGCCGAGCTGGGCATTCCATTCATCTATAAGTCCTCCTTCGACAAGGCCAACCGCAGTTCGGGCGCGTCCTTTCGCGGCCCCGGTCTCTTGGAGGGCCTCGCGATCCTGGCGGAGGTCAAGGCGAGCATCGGCGTGCCGGTGCTCACCGACGTGCATGACCGTGACGAGATAGCGGCGGCGGCGGCGGCGGTCGATGTGCTGCAGACACCGGCCTTCCTGTGCCGTCAGACCGATTTCATTCACGCGGTCGCCGCGGCGGGACGCCCGGTCAACATTAAGAAGGGCCAGTTCCTTGCGCCGGGCGACATGAAGAACGTGGTCGACAAGGCGCGGGAAGCCAGCGGGCAGGACAACCTCATGGTCTGCGAGCGCGGCACCTCGTTCGGCTACAACAATCTTGTTTCCGATATGCGGTCGCTGGCGATCATGCGCGAGACGGGCTGCCCGGTGGTGTTCGATGCCACCCATTCAGTGCAGCTGCCGGGCGGGCAGGGCACGGCTTCGGGCGGCCAACGCGAATTCATACCGGTGCTGGCGCGCGCGGCCGTCGCCAGCGGCGTGTCCGGGATTTTCATGGAAACCCATCCCCAACCCGAGAAGGCGCTCTCCGACGGCCCCAATGCCTGGCCGCTGGCGAGGATGAGGGCGCTGTTGGAGACGCTCAAGGAACTGGATGCGCTGGTGAAGCGCCGCGGCTTCGTGGAGCGAAGCTTGTGAACCGGGCAGCATGGATTTGGGTCGAACAATGATAAACGAGGGACGACAATGAGCTCAATCGTCGACGTGGTGGCAAGGGAGATACTCGATTCGCGCGGCAATCCCACGGTGGAGGCCGACGTGCTGATCGAGTCCGGCGTGATGGGCAGGGCGGCGGTGCCTTCTGGGGCCTCGACCGGCAGCCGCGAGGCGCTGGAACTGCGCGACAAGGACACGACGCGCTACTCCGGGCGCGGCGTGCTGCGCGCGGTGGAACACATCAATACCGAGATCTCGGAAGCGATCATGGGACTCGACGCGCAGGAGCAGAGCTTCATCGATACCACGCTCATCGATCTCGACGGCACCGAGAACAAGTCGCGCCTCGGCGCCAATGCGCTGCTCGCGGTGTCGATGGCGGTGGCAAGGGCCGCGGCGGAGGAGTCGGGCCTGCCGCTGTATCGTTATTTCGGCGGGTCGGGCGCAATGCAGATGCCGGTGCCGATGATGAACGTCATCAACGGCGGCGCGCACGCCAACAACAGCCTCGACATCCAGGAATTCATGATCGTCCCGGTGGGAGCGCAGAGTTTCCGCGAGGCGCTGCGCTGCGGTGCCGAAGTGTTCCACGCGCTGAAAAAACTGCTCGATGCCAAGGGGATGCCCACCACGGTGGGCGACGAGGGCGGGTTTGCACCCAACCTCGCCTCCAACGAGGCTGCGATCACGCTGATACTGGAGGCGATCGACAAGGCGGGTTATCAGGCGGGCGCCGATGTCCTGCTGGCGCTCGACTGCGCGAGTTCGGAGTTCTACCGCGACGGCCGCTATGTGCTCGGTTCCGACAATCTCAAACTGTCCTCCGCCGAGTTCACCGACTACCTTGCCAAATTGACCGACAAGTATCCGATCGTGTCCATCGAGGACGGCATGGCGGAGTCCGACTGGGAAGGGTGGAAGACGCTCACCGACCGTTTGGGGCGCAAGGTGCAACTGGTTGGCGACGACCTCTTCGTCACCAACACCAAGATTCTGCGTGAAGGCATCCAGCTCGGGGTCGCGAACTCGATCCTCATCAAGGTCAACCAGATCGGCACGCTCACCGAGACGTTCGCCGCGATCGAGATGGCCAAGCGCGCCGGCTACACCGCGGTGATCTCGCACCGCTCGGGTGAGACCGAGGACACCACCATTGCGGACATCGCCGTCGGCACCAACGCGTTGCAGATCAAGACGGGTTCGCTGTCGCGCTCGGACCGGGTGGCAAAATACAACCAGCTGCTGCGCATCGAGGAAGATCTCGGCGATGTGGTCGCATACCCGGGACGGGACGCGTTCTATCAGCTGCGCTAGAACCCTGTGCGCATCCTAGCCTTCACGCTGGCCGGGCTGATCCTGCTGCTTCAGTACCCGCTCTGGCTCGGCAAGGGCAGTTGGCTGCGGGTCTGGGATCTGGACCGGCAGGTGCAGGCGCAAAAAGACCAGAACGCGGCGCTGCAGACCCGCAATGTTGCGCTGGATGCCGAAGTGAAGGATCTGAAGCAGGGCGTTGATGCTGTTGAGGAGCGCGCCCGCTACGAACTCGGCATGATCAAGCGGGACGAGGTGTTCTTTCAAATCGTTCCGGCTGCTCCTGCGGCGCCGCCGGGTAAATGACAGCCCGAGTGGAACCATGAACCTTCACGCGATGCTTTGCAAGCGGGAGGCCGAGGGCAAGCCGCTGCGCGTCGGCCTGGTCGGCGCCGGCAAGTTCGGCGCCATGTATCTTGCGCAGGTACCCAGGACGCCCGGCATCCATCTGGTCGGTATCGCCGATCTGTCTCCGGACAACGCCCGGACCAATCTGGATCGGGTGGGCTGGAAACCCGAACTCTATTCCGCGCCCTCTCTGGATACGGCGCTCAAACAAAGACGCACCCACCTCGGCGAGGACTGGCAGGCGTTGGTGGCGCACCCCGGGATAGACATCATCGTCGAGGCGACCGGCAACCCGGTCGCGGCGGTGAGCCACGCGCTCGCGGCGTTTCGAAACGGCAAGCACGTCGTCATGGTCACCGTCGAGGCCGATGCGCTGTGCGGACCGATGCTGGCACGGCGCGCGCAGGAAGCCGGCGTCGTCTACAGCCTCGCCTACGGCGACCAGCCGGCAATCATCTGTGACCTCGTCGACTGGGCGCGCGCCGCCGGGTTCAGCGTCGTTGCCGCCGGACGCGGGCACAAATGGCTGCCGCATTTCGCCCAGTCCACGCCGGAAACTGTGTGGGGGCACTACGGTCTCACGCCCGAGCAGGCGCGGATCGGCGGGCTGAATCCCAAGATGTTCAACTCCTTTCTCGACGGATCGAAGCCATCCATCGAGTGCGCGGCCGTGTGCAACGCGACCGGACTGGCCGCGCCGCCCCACGGCTTGAGCTATCCGCCCGCGTCTATCGATGACATTCCGTTCGTGTGCCGGCCCATCAGCGAAGGCGGCGTGCTGCACCGGAAAGGGCAGGTCGAAGTCATTTCTTCGTTGGAGAAAGACGGTCGCGTCATTCCCTACGACATCCGTTTCGGGGTATTCGTCGTGTTCGAAGGGGAGACGGAATATATACGCAACTGCTTCAAGGAGTACATGGTGCGCACCGATCCCTCGGGCCGCTATGCCTGTCTGTACAAGCGCTGGCATTTGATCGGGCTGGAGGCCGGCATCTCGGTGGCATCGGTGGGCCTGCGTGGCGAGTCCACTGGGTGCGCAACCGGTTTTCGTGCCGATGCGGTTGCGACTGCAAAGCGCGATCTCAAGGCCGGTGAGATGCTCGACGGCGAGGGCGGCTACACCGTCCACGGCACACTGATGCCGGCTGTTGATTCGCTCGCGCTGGGCGCGCTGCCGCTGGGCCTTGCCCACAATGTACGATTGCGCAATGCCGTCGCTGCCGGTCAGCCGTTGCGCTGGACGGATGTCATCGCCGAAACCGGCGGAGATGCGGTGCGTCTGCGGCGCGAGATGGAGGTGCAATTCGCACCGCAGGCGGAAAATCCCGCGCTCCGGCGGGCGGATGCGTGAGTCTCCCCTATCGGTGACGACTCTCGTCAGACTTGCCGCAACACGATGCATTTGACGCGCGAGCGGATTCCTGTTTTTCTGCGAGCGCTCGCAGCGCAGATACTTGCGCTGCTGCTGGTGTTCCTGGGCGCTGCGCTCGCGAGCGCTTTCGTTGAGATATCGCTTCCGCCGCTTGCGCTCGCTCTGATCGAGGGCGCGCTGGCAGCGTGGGTTTCACGCTGGCTGCTGTTGCCGCGCTGGTGGTTGGTGATCCAGTTGGCGTTCGTGCCGCTGATCCTGCTCGCGCTTTCACTCGCCGTCGATCCCGCATGGTATTTCGCCGCCTTTGTGCTGCTCGTTCTGGTGTTCGGTGCCGTGCACGCGAGTCGTGTGCCGCTATTCTTTTCCGGCGAGGATGCGATCGAACAACTGCTGACGCGCATTCCCGGCGGTCAAGCGATGAATTTTCTCGATTCGGGCTGCGGTGTGGGCAGCGTGCTGGCGCGCTTGAGCCGCGCGCGTCCAGCCATCCAGTGCGTTGGTATCGAGTCCGCGCCATTGCCGTGGCTGGTCGCTTTCTTGCGGGGAGCGCTGGCGCGGCCGCGGTTCCGGGTCCGCTACGGCAGCTTCTGGAACCTGCCGTTCGAGCAGTGGGATGTCGTTTATGCCTACCTGTCACCCGCAGCCATGCCGCGGTTATGGGTTAAAGCAAGACTTGAAATGCGCACCGGTACTGTTCTAATAAGCAACAGTTTTCCCGTCCCGGATGTCACCCCGAGCGAGACGGTCCCGTGGGGCAGGTCGAGCGCCCAAGCGCTGTTCATTTACCGCATCTAGCCGTCATCCTGTCGGCGCGCTTCCTACAAGCGCTGCCTGCGAGTTAGACACGGCAAATACGGCACGTTACCCATTCAGTATCGTTCGGCGCTGTCGCACTATGGCGCCACGGTCACTTGCAGTCCAACGCTGAAAAGAAAGGGGAACGATATGAATGCGAATCTGAATGGCATGCTCGAGGAAATCCGTGAAACCAATCTCACCTATCTGATGCTGGCACAGAACATGATCCGCGAGGACACGTCGCAGGCCATGTAACGCCTGGGCGTCAGCGAGGAAATTGCGGGCCTGATCGAGTCGCTGTCACCGGCGCAACTGGTCAAGGTGGCGGCGGCCAACCAGCTCGTCTGCCGCTTCGCCTGCAACGATGAAATGGTCTGGGGCCTGCTGACCAGCCACAGCAAGGACCGCGAACTCGCCGGCGTGCATGTCGCGATCCTGCGGGCAGGCGAGTTCGCCGAAGCTGCGTAATCAGGTCGCGTAATTCAACTCAAGGCGAGGTGCAGCGATGCGTCACCCCAGCGTAGTGAACGAAGGCCGCCAGATCCAGATCGCGATGTCGCTGATCCGGCTGGGGGCACGGCTGCAGGTATTGGAGTCCGAAACCCGGCTGTCGCGCGAGCGGCTGCTGCGGTTGTACAAGGAGATGATGGGCAAGTCTCCCCCCAAGGGCATGCTGCCGTTTTCAACTGACTGGTTCATGACCTGGCAGCCCAACATCCATTCTTCGCTGTTCATCAACATCTATCACGGCTTGCTGAAGGCAAGCGAACTCGAGGGTATCGAGGCGGTCATCAAGGCCTATGAACTCTATGTCGAGCATGCGGAGGTACATAAATTGTCCCGCGTGCTGTCGGTCACGCGCGCCTGGCGCCTGGTCAAGTTCTTTGAGGCCAGAATGTTGCAGACGGCTTCGTGCACCAAATGCGGCGGGCATTTCGTGGCGCATTCGCTTGAGTTGTATGACCGGTTCGTCTGCGGC
>Ga0315281_10015093_pt1 | contig 10370 bp, 11 predicted proteins | sample YL17G07_0_MG_FD_204540 | JGI IMG/M metagenome (GOLD analysis project Ga0315281, IMG submission 204540) | Sediment microbial communities from Yellowstone Lake, YNP, Wyoming, USA - YL17G07_0 | ecosystem: Environmental > Aquatic > Freshwater > Lake > Sediment | place: USA: Wyoming | collected...
GCGACGTCACGGACCTGAAGTCCTACATTGAGAACCTGGCCGCGATCGCGCCGGACGCCCGCGCAAGCATGTCGCTGATCGCGCGCCGCGCCGCCGACTTCACGATGCTCAATTACGACCGCCGCTATGGCATCGACCAGTGGGTAGCGCAGGTCTACCCCTACTTCTTCTGGCCGACGCGCTCGATGTGGCACTGGGCGCAGCGCGGCATCTCGCGGCCGGGCGCCGTCGCCGCGACCGCCAAGCTGTACGATCTGATCGGCGAGGTGAACTCGAACGCCGGTATTCCATCGCGGTTCAAGCAGTCCATCCGCCTCCCGATCCCGTTTCTCGACAAGTCGCTCCAGGGCGGGTCGATGTACTTCGACCCGATCAAGGTGCTGTTCCCGACGGCCGACTGGTCCGTCGACAACAACTTCGGCGACAACACCGCGCCGGACGGTACGTTCCTGGGCATACCACGCAACGTCTTTGCCACGGTCAACCAGTGGGCGAAGACGGTCGGTCCCGGCGTCAACCCGTTCATCGACACGGCGCTGCAGTACGCCGGAGGCGATTCCCGCGCGCTGTACCTGAAGTACAAGATGGCCGGCATGCCGTTCCTGCCCGTCGGCCCGCGCCAGCTCCAGGCAATGTACTCGTTCACGCAGGCCGGCGAGGACCCGGAGAACATCCTCGACGACGCGACGAAGGAGAAGCTGGCGACCGGCCAGCACCTGCCGGCTGACCAGCTGCGTCAGACCCTGGGTTTGAGCCCGGATGACTTCGACCTCTACCGCACACAGCGCGTGCTGGCGAACCAGGTCGGCCAGTACATGATGGACGGCCACTCGATCGAGGATCGCAAGGCGTTCTCGGAGGAGGCCCTGAACGCGATGTTCACACGCAGGGGCCGGCTCTGGAGCGAGGCGGAGAAGACAGCGAAGCACGAGTCCGGGCTGGCCGTCGTCACCGGCTGGATGTTCGGTATGCCCGTGCGCCAGTACCCGAACGGCGAGGACACGCAGCGCGGCCTCCAGGAGCTCTACAAGACAGCGCAGGATCAGTCGCGTACCGCGGGCGGCGGCGACCGGACCGCTGACTTCAACAAGATGTTCCCGGAGATGGAGGTCAAGAACGCGGCCGTCGAGATCTTCAACGGCTCTGACAAGCAGGACCAGGAGATTGCCGGCGCCCTCTTCGCGCAGGAGCTGGACAAGGTCCACAACAAGTATGACAGCCGTATCGCCGAGTTGAACGGCATGCTCACGCACCTGTCGCAGAAGGACCAGCTGCAGCACCAGGACGGCCGGCGCGCGTTCGACGTCGTGACGGCGGAGCGCGACGCCCTGTCTGCCAAGAGGTCCTCCGAAATCGACAACCTGGACAAGACGTACACGGTGCGGAACCAGGAGCCGTCACTCACGCGCACGCCGCGCACCCGCGCGCTGTCCGAGCTGGAGACGGCGTACTACAAGATCGAGCTGCCCGACCAGCCCAACGCGGCCGACTTCGAGAAGCAGAAGGCGAAGCAGCAGGCGTTCATCGACAACCTCGCGAAGGACCAGGCGTACTCGCCGCTGACCGCCGCCGTCGACCACCACCGGCGGATGGGCGAGTTCGACAGTCAGATCTCCGCGGCCTACGACGCCGGCAATCGTGACCAGGCGACGAAGCTGATCGAGGAGCGGCACCAGTTCGTCCTGGACAGCACGGCCGCGATGAAGACGCAGATCTCGCAGAAGGAGTTCTCGCAGCACCTGGCGCGCAACAAGCGCGTGCCGACGACGCAGGAGCTGGAGGCAGACCAGGCGTCCGGCGAGATGTCGCAGTACTTCGCGATCAAGGACCGCGGCGGCGAGCTGGGCTACAGCTCGAAGGAGACGGCGGCCCTGGCCGGCGCGTTCTGGGACGCTCACCCGCTGCTGAAGAAGTACTACGGCTCGGACGCAGATATCCCTGTCCACACCTACGACGACATCCAGGCGTTCGACCGCATGGAGAAGATCTGGGAGCAGTTCTACTCGCTCGATGGCGGGAGTCAGGCGCGCATCGACTACCTGGCGATGACGCTGCCGGAGCTGAACGGGATCCGCAAGCGGTTCAACCTCAAGCCAGTCTCGATCACCGACCCGTACTGGGCCACGAACGCGCCGCCCCCGAAATACGAAGGAAGTGATCCTCGTGGGTACTGACCGTTCGAGGAAGGCGCCGCGGCCGAAGCGCGGCTTGGTGTCCGTGAAGGCGTCGCTCGACGAGCAGCCGCCGATGATCCTGGCTGCGGGTTCTGAGGCCGTCGCCGGCATCGCGCAGCGGCTGATGAAGCTCGCGCCAGCACAGCGCGGGTTTCTGCGGCTGCGCTACTACTTTGAGACCGATGCCGCGTGCGCGACCGACCTGGGCATCCCGTCGAAGACCGTGGCGACCTGGAAGGCTAGAGACCGGGCCTTCAACGCCGCCTACACCGAGCTGCTCGCGCAGCCTCTGATCCACGCGCGCGCCGAGATGATGTTGCTCACCCAGAAGGCTATCCACGGCCTGGGCGAGCTGCTCGACAGCCCGAATCCCCAGGTGCGGCAGGCGGCGATCGACCGCGTGCTCAAGGGTCGCGACGCGCAGCTGCTGCAGAGCAACGTCAAGGTTGAGACTGATGATGGGGCTGACCTCTTCACCGCGCTGATCAAGCGCATGGCGGCTGCGAAGGCCGCTCAGCCGGCGACGCCGGCCACTGGTGGGGAGCCTGGGGATCAGGTGGTGGACGCTGAGTATCGCGAGGTCCCGACAGCTTCGTGACTCGTCACGACGACTGGGCGCGAGCAGCGCCGGATGTTGGGCTCGAGGTCAGAGGCGCTCCCACGGACGTCGCGTTGCTGGTGCCGGGGGGACGAACCTCAGCGGCCCGTTTCGCTCCTCCTCCTCCCGCCAGCGTGGGAAGGGCGTGCCGTCGTAGACGAGATAGCGGTCGAGCGTGATCGGTCCGTCGTCATGGAACTGGGACGCGGTCGGGTCGAAGAGAGCGCGCTCGGGACCGACTGCCAAGAAGTGATGAACGTCGACGCCGCCGTCGTCGGACCGTAGGTATCCGCCGGCATCCGACAGGCTGCCTCGTCCGAGCGGCACGCAGGGAACGCCCGCAGCGCGGAACTCCATGTACCAGAATCCGGTCGCCTCGAGGCAGTTGTCTGGGCTTCGCATCCGCGCCCATACCACGAACCTGCGCCCCGCGATGACGCTGCGAACGTCCGCCGATGCGCGGTCTTCGATGAAGTGGTGCTGTGTTCCGTCGGTACCGTCGTCCACGCGGCAACCGTACAGCACATTCTGCAGCCGCCGCCACCCGCCGACAGCGAACACCTTGTTCCGTATCACGTTCCCACCCACATCTTCAGACGCTGAGGAGCACACTGACAGGGCTATCGGAACCCAGAAGTGAGATCGAGAGGAGTAACACTGTGCAGCACTGGCCCTTCAAGCCGCTGTTCAACACGAAGAAGTACGCCGTCGAGAGTCTCAACCTGCTCCAGACTTCGGTGCTACCGTGCCTGGGCGGGCGCGACAGCGATTGGGGTCGGGTGCAGCGCGTCCAGCACCGGCTGGGCGCTGACTGGACGGCCGAAGATCTGTACATGGACTTCGACCTGCTGTTCGATCGCCTTGCGGACATCGTCGAGCAGGTCCGCACGATCGCCACGCTCGACCGCGAAACGGGAGACCAGGCGGAGCGGGACGTCCGGGCGAACGTCTGGTTCCGGGAGATCTGGCAGGCGATCAAGGACTCGGGCCTGTTCCCGCCGGACGACAAGCGGTTTGCCGCGGTGGAGTTGTTCCTGCTGGCCGGAGGCTTTCCCTTCGAAGACGATGCCGGAGCGGCGGACCCTCGTCCCAGCTAGCTAGAAGAGGCATCGCAGCCAGAACGCCTGTTCTGCCCCCTCCAGTGCAAAGGGGGCGTGCTCAAGCCCGCGTGAGGCGCAGTGGGCCGGTTCCCCTTCGCGTGGCTGTCTGGGCGTCCAGTGGTTCGGGGCGACGTGAGCGGCTTCCTGCGGCCTTCGCGCGCCCGGCCGGCGGCATCCTGGCACAGTGGACGCGCCTCGCGGCCTCGAGCAGCGTCTTCGAGCACCATGCTTCCATGCTCATGTCTTCGAGTGCCGCGGCAACCTTCGCGGCCTTGTGCGCCTCGTCGCTGATCCGCTGCAGCATGCCTGCTCTCGATATGCCCATCGTTGCCTGCCCTCCTCGCGCTATCTCGGTACTCATGGTGTGATCATTTTCCGGACTGTGTGTTAGCCAGCGGCGCCGGGGGTGGCTGGCGCCTTGGCCGCGGGCGTGTAGAGGCCCTGCCGGCCCCGGACGACACGAAACCTCGGGAGATCGCGTGAAGTCCCCGAGGTTCCGTGCTGAGCCGCGCGTGAGCCCTACCGTCCCGAACGTGTAGACTCCCCGACCCCGACCCTCCGAAGAACCTGTTCGATTGAAGCGAACCGCTCGTCGGATGGGAGAAAGTCCGCACCCTTGATGACGTGCCAGATTTTCTGGAACGACCCAGAGCCGTCTGAGGCCGACCAGAAGACGCCGGTGTCGGGGCCGGTCCCCAACCGGACAGCGTCCTGGAACATGGCGTGAGAGACCTGCAGCTCCGTGACGAAGTACTCAGTGCCGTTGGGGTCCGCGTCGTAGTACGCATCGAGCGCGTCGAGTGTGCGGATCTCGTTCTCCGCGATGTCCCGAAGCACGTCGAACAGCGCGTCGAGGATGGCGTAGGTGTGCAGGAGATCCCAGGTCCAGGCGGGACCCTGCAGCAACCGAAGGTTCCTCGTCAGGCAAGCGAGGCTTTCAGCGCCGGCGGTCCTGGTGTCTGTCTTGGTGCTCATAGCGTGATCCTCCTCTCTGGGTTGCACTAGTCGTGGCCGGCAACGGGCTGCGACAGGTCGATGACAGGCATGTTCAGCAGCTCGGGCGCCTTGGCCGTTGGCGTGTACTTGCCGCGATGCCCCTCGTCTTTGTCGATGTAGTCGTCGGCTTTCAAGGATCTGATCGCCGCGTCGAGGGTGCTCGACGGAATCCCGGTCTCCTTGAGCCAGTCGGCGTGGCTGGCGCCGTCCGCCCCGAACTTGTCAACCAGGACGCGGAGTACAAGCGTGCGGCTGTCAGCTTGCGGGAACAGGTTCGTCCCGGCCTCGATGACGCAGGACGTCTCGCCGTCGTCGAGCATGACGGTCGCACGGTGCAGCGCGATGTCCTCAAAGGGCGCGGCCTCCTTCTGCTTCTCGCAGGATAGCTTCGTCGCGCCGTTCGCGGCCTTCGGAGACACGAGGAACATCATGGTCGTCGCGGCGCCGTTGAGTGCCGACGATCCGCGGGCGATGTTGCTGTTCTCGGCCTTGGTCGTGTGGTGGACGATCAGGATCGCCGCGTCCGTCGCGTTGCGGAGCATCTCGACGTTGGCGATGAACTTGCCGACGTCCTCGGCCGAGTTCTCGTCGCCGCCGACAATTGTGCGGGCCATCGTGTCAATCACGATCAGCTTCAGGTTCGGGATGGTCCAGGTCGCCATCGCCAGCTTGGTCGCGGTCTCCTCCTTCATCAGCTCGGGAGCCGTGCCCAGAACGTAGAACTCCTCGCCCCGGATGTCCTCTTCGTCGCAGCCGTGTGCCTGGTGCCAGGCGGCAAGACGCGGCCCGAGTCCACTGGCGCCCTCAGCGGCGACGTAGCCGACCGCACTCTTCATCGTTGGCCGGCCCTGCCAGTCGACGCCATGTACCATCGAGAGCGCCCAGTCGAGCGCCACGAACGACTTCCCGCAGTTGGGCTGGCCGTAGATCACCGCGAACCCGTGCTCCATCAGGACCTGGTCGACGAGCCAGCCGGGGCGGGGCTGGTCTCGCAGGCTGGCCACTCGGATGAACGTGTACGGGTGTGCCGACATCGACTCGGGAATGGTCCGGCGGGCGATGTCGCCGTGCCGACCGACCATCTCCTGCACCAAGTCCTGGAACAGGGTGATGACCGCCGGGAGGACGCCCCACGCATGCAGATCCTTGACGACGTCGAGGTGCTCGCGCATCTTCTCGGCGTCCCCTGAGACCATGAGCTGGGCATGGTGCGTGACAAGCGCGCGCTCCGGGTCGAAGAGGGCCTTCAGGAACTTCTCGCTCTCTCCGTAGTCGATGAAGTCCTCTTCGATGGTCTGCGCCGGCGGCTCGGGATCCTCGTAGGGCTCGTCGGGCTCCAGGAGGGCCGCGTAGTGCGCCTCCTCATGCGGCTCGAGGTCCGACGGGTTGGCGGACGGTGCGGCGGTCACGGAAGCCGCCGGTGCGGGACTACAGGCGTGATCCGGGTAGCAGCGGAGGCAGTCGCCGCAGTGCTTACAGAACCGAGCGGGACGTCTCGATCGATGTCGGCGGGTGTGGATCGGCTTGTTCGCGGGTGTGGTCTGGGTCGTGCTCAAGATGTCCTCCGATCGCTTGTCCATTCACCCAGTCATCCACTCAATGGCCCCCCGAAGGGGGGTGGCCATATGGTTGCTGGGTGATTCCTCCCTTGGGGTCGTCACCACCCCGCTATTGGGATTGGTTTTGACGTTGGGAGCTGTGTCTTCTGTCCACCCGAAGCTGGGTGATTGAGATGGGTGATTCACCCGTTTCCTCCTAGAGCGTCAGCGAGCCAGCGGTCCGGGTAGATGGCGATCTCCGGGTGCGTCACCATGTAGTTCGCGGCCATCTGTCGATAGCGGTGAGCCCGCTCCTCGTCCGGGAGTGCTGCCCATCGGGCCTTCATCGTGGCGCCGCCGGCGGCAGACCGGCGATGCGCTTCCGGCGTCTTCATCCTGGCCGACGCTTCTGCTCGGCGCTCCTCTGTCCAGTACTCTTGCGCTCTGGCCGACGCCGCAGCTCCGAGGACCGCACGTTGCGCGATGCCGGCCGGGGATGCCCAGTACGTCTTCATCCGGGCCGCTTGCGCCGCTCGGGCCTCGGGAGTCGTCTGTGCCGCACGCTGCGCCTCGCGTTGCGCCTGCCCCGCTGGAGAGGCCCAGTACGCCCTGGTTGTAGCTGCCGCCTTCGTTCTGGCCTCGGGCGTCCAGTTTCGGCGCCAAGGGGAGCGGCGTCCGCGGCTCACGATTCCTCTCTTCTCCGCAGGAGCACCCTCATCCGCCCAGCCCATTCAGCATGCTGTCGTGGTCGGTGTGCATCTCTTCGACGATCTTCTCGACGGCCACCGCGAGTTCGGCGCGGATGATCTCTTGCAGCGCCGCGCGCGTCAGCACGAACTTGTCGGTCCCTTCGGGCAACTCCTTCTCGTCGACACCCTCACTGGAGCCTGATTCTGATTCCGCTCGATCGTCTGCGTTGACCATCTATGACCTCCGTCCACATTCCAGGGTTGAAGAACACCTGTTCTAAACATACACCTAGGCAATCACTCTGAGTGGGTTGTCGGTGGAACGGTCTGAACGAGGTTTGTCTGTCAAGGAAGTGGCGACCGCCGGCCTTGCGACAGTTTGCGAGGCGGGTGCTCCATACGGCCGATCGCGGCGTCCACGATCGCAGGGGCGCCGTCCCTGAGTGGACAGCGAGCGGCCCCCTGTCCTTACTCCGGACCCCGACGACGTGCAAAGAGCGAGCATCTGCCCGCCGACATCGTGCGCCGTCCGGTGCCGCCCGTAGTCGCTCGATCCGGACTGATCCAGTGGCATTGGGGATGGTGCGCGAAGTCCAGGAGGACGGAAAATTCACGTCGTATCTCTTTGTGTTGACAGGGTTGAGAGTCGTTGCATGTCGACGAGATCTGTTTCGTCTCGTCTGGCCCCGTGTCGCGGTTCTGGTCTCCGCTCGTCGTGTCGTGTGGGCTGGATCGGTGGGTGGGTGGATGGAGGATCAGCTCGGTGCGACAGCGGCGGTTACGGCAGCGATGTCGACCGACTGCCCAAGCGCGGACGACCCGCGCGCCCGCAGGCAGGATGCGTGCGGTAGAGAGGTTGCAGGACGCGGGGTTCAGACGCGATCCTCCGGGGCAGGGGGGAAGCCGTAAGGAACTTAGCTGCCGCAGTACCTCAAGTCACGCCCATTGAAGGTCGAGGTGCTGACCGTAGTCCCGGAGGATCCGGAACGGGCGGTCTCTTAGCGGCAGATCCGGCTGCTCGTCCTGCATCTCGTCGAACTTCTCGAGCGAGACCGTGACGTAGGGCAGTCGTTGCTGCTGCACCTGGTTGCCAGGCACGACGCCCGACCGCAGGTAGAACAGGCGCACCTGCTTTCCTGCGGCCAGGTTCGTCACGAATCGGTACGTGGTATCCAGTCACGTCCTCACGAACCGTGATCTATGGTTGTACCGGGGTGTTGCACCGGGGTCCGGGTAATCTCCGGGGCCGGAGTCGCGACCAGTCGGCACTGCGGCAGCTGAGTTCCTTACAGGCTCTGTGCGGTTTCTCCTTTCTCTACGGGATGTCGCCTTTCTACGGCTCCTCCCGCTTTTCGGCCGGCGCCGTCTTCTTGTCGCCGCGCAGGATGGCCGGGACGCGATCCGCTAGTTCCGGCGCGGCGTGCTTCTTGATGTAGAGAATCGCGCGCTGGTACTGCGCTCGCGACAACCCGAGCTTGGCGCAGATCTCGGCTGGTGTGTGCATTCCCACCAGCGGACCGATGGCGATGGCGCGAATCTCGGTCTTCGTTCCGCTTCGTTCCTTGTATGGATGGCCCGCCGGCTTTCGCCTTCGCCGCGGCGCCGGCCGCTCTCCTCCGAGGCGGGTCATCAGCCGCGCGAAGTCGTCTGCTGTGTGCGCCTGTATGTAGACGATTGCGCGCCTGTACTGCACCCTCGAGAGGCCGAGCTTCTCCCGGATCTCTCCCGGGGAAAGCGTTGCCAGGAGCGCCACGATCTCGACCGCACGTGTCTCGGTCTTGGTGCCTTCCCGTTCCTTGTACGGAAGGGACGACCGCGTCCCCTCGTTGAGGACGAGTAGGCACTCCGGCAGTGGGCAGGTGAGACAGCAGATCTCTTTCATCGGGGGGCAGCCACAGGTGTCGTGTCCGTCCTTGCACGGACGGTCCAACGGCTCGCGCTGGCTGGTGGAGCGATGCCGTCTGCCCGCATCTTGGCGATCCCACATCGGAATGCGGCTCCGTCGTCCCTCGCTCCGCGGGATCGGTCGTCTTGGTAGCTTCGTGTTGATCATGACGTGGATAGCTCCTCTCGTTGTTGCGCCCCACCCAGGCGGAGCACCTTGACCACACCACAGGAGGACGCAGTTGCTGGCTCTCCAGCGAACAGCCCCTCTTTCGGGGGCTGCACAACTGCGTCCTCTGCCTGTGGTTGAAGGGCTGCCGTTTCGAGCCGGGTGATGTCGGCGCTCGTCTCCGCGATCTTGCGTTGGAGTTCGCGGCAGGCCCGGCAGCTGATGGTGCCGTGTCGATCGGCGCTGCCGGCGATCTCGCGGATGACGCAGGTCTTGATGCGAACGAAGGCGGCGGTGATCATGACCGCCTCCTTGTGTTAGAGTTCTGCTCTGTTGTGTTAGAGTTCTGCTCTGACCTACTGGCGATCTCCTCGCCGTACTGGCGGACCTGGCGCGCGGCGTAGTTGACGTTCGCCGGCAGGACCTTCGGGTGCGCTATGAGCTGGTGGAACTCGATGGCGCTGAGTAGGACGTATTCTGGGCACTGGGGGCATCGGATGCGGGGCGCGGACTGGAACGGCTTCGTCATGATCTTCACTCCTTGACGTGAGATGGCATGTGTGTCCACACACGCTCTGGTCTCTGCAAACTCAGCCCGCCGGCTCATGAAGGAGCGAGCGCTTCTGGCGCGACCGACTATCATGAGGCCAAGTCAAGGCGCTTGCGAGCTGCGAAATAAGAGAAGCAGGAGGCTGAACGCGCAGCTCGAGCAGGAGAGCGTCTTGCGGCTTGCGCGGACCCGGAGGGCCGGACGGCGGGCTGAGTACACTGCAGAGACTGTGTGTGTGTGCGGAGCGAGACAACGACAGAGGGCTCTTGAGCCCGAGGAGTGGCAAGGCGCCGAATAGGCGCCGACTCGAGCGGTCCCTTCAAGCCGCAGCGCACGATGCGACCGGCTCAGTCCTGCGTGAGCCGAGGGCTCGCTGGAGCCCGAAGCGAACATGCAGCCCACTGTCGCGTGTGTTGGTGTGTCGGCACGGTCCGCGGGGTAGCGACGGTAGAGCACGGGCTGTCGAGTGGGTCAGAGCTCTGCTCTGACACAAGGCGTGTGGTGGCGTGACACCCGCGTAGTTCTTGGCGTGACCGGCCGTGATCGTGCGTCCGCGGCGTGCCTCGCCGATCGTCACTTCAAGCCGACCTCAACGTGCCGGCCGACGAGGCAGCTGGGGGATGATCGCCGTCCTCAACGCGACCTCAGTGAGGACTTGCGTTGCTTCGAGCG